>JAAUXY010192284.1_pt1 | contig 16962 bp, 17 predicted proteins | sample 7278121 | NCBI WGS metagenome assembly JAAUXY01 (sample SAMN14350117, study PRJNA611818) | marine sediment metagenome | isolation source: surface marine sediment (1.8m) | place: French Polynesia: Moorea | collected 2018-08 | reverse complement strand
GCCCTTGAGGCTGGCGATCGCGGTCTTGAGCGTGTCGTCGCTGCGCCGGTCGAGCCCGGAGTTGGCCTCGTCGAAGAGCACCACCTTCGGCGTGCCGGCCAGGGCGCGGGCCATGGCGATGCCTTGCTGCAGGCCGGTCGGCAGGGCTTCGAAGGCGCCTTCGCCGACCTTGGTCTCGTAGCCGGCCGGCAGGCGGTTGATCGCCTCGTCGAGGCGCAGCAGGCGGGCGGCTTCCAGCGCCTGGTTGATCTTCCCGGGCCCGGCGAAGGACGTCAGGTTGTCCATGATCGTGCCCTTGAACAGGACCGCGCTCTGCGGCAGGTAGGCGACCTGCTCGCGCAGCGAATGCGGGTCCAGATCGCGGATGTCCTGGCCGTCGAAGCAGACCTCCCCCTCGGTCGGCTTCAGGGCGTTGAGGATCAGCATCAGCAGGGTCGACTTGCCGCTTCCGGTGTCGCCGCTGACGCCGATCACCTCGCCGGCGCCGATCGAGAGGTTGACGTCGCGGAACAGAGGCGGCGCACCCGGATAGCCGAAGGTCAGGTTCCTGAGCTCGATCGCGCCGCGGATCTCGCCGGCCGGCGCCGCGTCGGCCTCGGCTTCCGGATCCATGTCGAAGATCTGCTGCAGGCGCTCGCGGGCGACGCTGATGTTCTGGAACTGGGTCCAGAGCGACAGCGCGCGCAGGGGCGGCTGGACCGAGCGCCCGGCGAGCAGGGTGCAGGCGGCCAGGCCGCCGATGCTCAGCTGGCCGTCGATCACCAGGATCGCGCCCAAGGCGCCGACGCCGACCATGGTCAGGTTGGAGAAGCCGGCACCCAGGCCTTGCGCCAGGTTGCTGAAAAAGGTGGTGTCGTAGGTGCTGGCCGCGCTGCTCTCCTGAAGCCGGTCGTAGCGGCGCTGCATCTGCGCTTCCATCGCCAGGCCCTTGACCGTGTTGATACCGGTCAGCACCTCGATGATGAAGCTGTAGCGGCGGTCGTCCAGCGTGGCCCGGGTCTCCAGGGCCAGCTTCAGCTGCCGCCCGACCAGCAGGGCGGCCCCGGCCAGCAGGACCAGCGCCAGCATTGGCACCAGGACCAGAAAGCCGCCGATGAAGGCGACCAGACCGAGGAAGAGCAGGACGAAGGGCAGGTCGACGACCAGGATCTTGGCCTGTCCGGAAAGAAAGTCCCGCAGGGTGTCGACGGCGTTCAGACGGTCCAGGTGGACGCCGGGCGCCTCGCGCTCGAAGCTGCCGATGTCGCAGGACACCAGGCGGTCGACCGCGCGGCAGCCGGCGATCTGCTCGAACTGCGCGGCATGCCAGCCCAGGATGTTGGCGCGCGCCACCCGCAGCACGCCGTCGATCACCAGGGCGGCGACCAGGCCCAGCATCAGGATCAGCAGGGTGTCGGTCGCGGTGTTCGGAATGATGCGGTCGTAGATCTGCAGCAGGACCGCGGGCAAGGCCAGCGAGAGCACGTTGATGGTCAGCGACGCCGCCGTCACGCCGCGCGAGGGCCGCGGCAGGTTCTCGAGCTCGCTGGCCGAGGGTGACCAGCGGCCGCTCTTCGCGAGCTCGGAAAGGAGGGTGGTCGGCGACGACACGAAGGCTCCAATTGCAGACGCCACGGCCAGGTCTGGTGGCCCGGTCCGCTGAGACATTTCTCCGAACAAACCCCTTATGATTTAAAGATTATTACTTGCTGTTTGGTTAATTGGCGGAATCCCTGGGGATGCAGGGGGATCGCCACGCTCGGGAGCGACTTGGCCCGCCGTCGGACGTCGGGCAGATCCGTTATCCTCCAAGACGCAAAATACAGGTAAAGGATTTAAAATATAGATACAGAAACAGATTTACGGTTGTGACGATTTACAGAGATTTATTCTTGTCATTGCCAGTGCCGAGGGGCAGCGCCAGCACCACGGCCAGGCCCAGGCAGACCAGGACCAGGGCCAGGATCTCGGCCGGCCCGACCGCCTCGCCCAGCAGCAGCGCGCTGGCGAAGACGCCGACCACCGGGATCGCCAGGGTCCCGATCGCGGCGATGGCGGCCGGGAACAACCCGATCAGCTTGAACCAGGCCCAGTGGCAGAAGATCATCGGGAAGGCGATGGTGTAGACCAGGGCGGCCTGGGCTCCGGGGCTCAGGAGTCCCGGGTCGGGGACACCGTCGAGCAGGAGCGCGCCCAGGGCCACCGGCAGGCCGCCGGCAAGCAGCTGCCAGCCGGTCAGGACGATGGTCGGGGCGGTCCAGGCGAAGCGCTTGAACAGCAGGCTGCCCAGCGCCCAGGAGAAGGCGGCGCAGAGCACCAGCAGCGATCCCAGCGGGGCGGTCCCCAGGGCCGCGATCTCCGGCCCGATCAGGCTGGCCAGGCCGGCGAGCCCGAGGCCGAGGCCCAGGACCTTGCGCCGGGTCAGGGCCTCGCCGAGCAGGGGAACGGCGATCAGGGAGGCCCAAAGCGGCATGGTGAAGGCGATGATCACCGCCCGGCCGGCCGGAATCAGGCCGACGCCGTAGGCGGTCAGCATGTGCCAGCCGGTGATCGCGAAGACCGCGCAGAGCAGCAGCGGCCCGCGCTCGCGCCGGGGCACCCGGAGGCCGAGGCCGGAGAGTCGCGCGATCGCCAGCAGGGCGCAGCCGGCGGGCAGCAAGCAGAGCAGGCGGAAGCCCCAGGGCGAGAGCTCGCCCAGGACGATCTTCATGGCCGGCCAGTTGCTGCCCCAGAACAGGGTCAGGGCGGCCAGCAGCAGGAAGCCGGCCGGGGGCAGGTCGCCCGGGCCGGGCTTCGCCGCCCCCGGGCCTGCCGGCGCCTCGCCCGGCTGCGCGTCAGGCATCCGATCCAGACCGGCGCGCGGCGCAGCGGGTCAGGACCGCCTGCTTCTCGGCCGCGGAGAGGATCGGCCAGTCACGGATCTCGTCGACGTGGCGGAAGCAGCCGATGCAAAGGTCGTTGGCGTCGTCCAGCTGGCAGACCGCAATGCAGGGCGAGGGGACCGAGGTGTCCGGCTGCGCCCGGCGCGCCCTGCGCCGGCGCCGCCTTTCGCTGCGCGCGTCCTCTATCGCGGTCATGCCGACTCCCTCGCCACCTCTCCCTTCGGGCCGCGGCATCATAGGGACTCGCCGCGCGGCGTCCAGCGGCAAGAGCGACGGTGCCGGTTCCCGCCGCGACGCCGCCGTTTGCAAACGCCCGGCCGCGCAATAGGATCGGCCTGCCACGGCACGGGGCTTCGTCCCGGCATCGGGTTGGGGGACGCACGACCATGATTCGCCGCCTGCGCCTGATCAGCGGGCTCACGCTCTTCGTCTTCCTGACGACGCACCTGATCAACCACGCCCTCGGCCTGGTTTCGCTTTCGGCGATGGAGGCGGGACGGGAGGCCTTCCTGGCGCTCTGGCGCAACCTGCCGGCGACGCTCTGGCTCTACGGCGCGCTTCTGGTCCACGTCGGGCTGGCCTTCTGGGCGGTCTACCAGCGGCGCCGGCTGGTCATGCCGCCCTGGGAGTGGGTCCAGCTGCTCTTCGGCCTGGCGATCCCGCTGCTGGCCGTCCAGCACGTCTTCGGCACCCGGGTCGCCCACGAACTCCTGGGCACCGAGGACAGCTACGCCTACGTGCTCCAGGTATACTGGGTGCTGGACCCCGGGCTGGTGCCGCGCCACGTCGCGCTGGTGCTGATCGCCTGGGGCCACGGCTGCATCGGGCTGCACTTCTGGCTGCGCCTGAAATCCTGGTACCCGCGCTGGCTGCCGGTCACCTACGCCCTGGCGATCGTGCTGCCGCTGGTCGGCCTGCTCGGCTTCATGGTCGCGGGCCTCGAGGTCCGGCGCCTGGCCGAGGATCCCCAATGGCTGGCCGCCCTGCGCGCCGCGGCGGGCCTGCCCGACGCGGCCGGTCGTGACCGGCTGGACTGGATCTTCCGCCTGTTCCTGGCGGCCTTCCTGTCCCTGCTCGCCCTGACCGTGATCGCGCGCCAGCTGCGCAACGCCTGGGAAGGACGACGGGGCGCGATCCAGGTGACCTATCCGAACGGCCGCCGGATCGCGGCCGCGGCCGGCGCCTCGATCCTCGAGGTGAGCCGGGCGGCGGGGATTCCCCACGCCGCGGTCTGCGGTGGCCGGGGCCGCTGCTCGACCTGCCGGGTCCGGGTCGCGGCGGGCTTGGAGGCGCTGCCGCCGCCGGACGATGCGGAGCGGCGGGTGCTGGCCCGGGTCGAGGCGCCACCGCAGGTTCGCCTGGCCTGCCAGACCCGGCCCACCGCCGACGTCGAGGTCGTGCCGCTGCTCGCGCCGGCCGCCGATGCCACGGCCGCGCGGAGCCGGCCCGGCTACCTGCAGGGCGACGAGCGCGAAATCGCCATCCTCTTCGCCGACATCCGGGGCTTTACCAGCCTGTCCGAGAACCGCCTGCCCTACGACGTGGTCTTCCTGCTCAACCAGTACTTCCGCGCCATGGGCGAGGCGGTCGAGGAGGCCGGCGGCCGGCTCGACAAGTTCATCGGCGACGGGGTCATGGCGCTCTTCGGCATCGAGCGCGGCTTGGCGGACGGCAGCCGCCGGGCCCTCGACGCCGCCCGGCGCATGTCCCTGCGCCTGGCCGAGATGAACGCGGTCCTGCGCGGCGACCTGCCGGAGCCCCTGCGGATCGGCATCGGGATCCACAGCGGCCCGGTGATCGTCGGCGAGATGGGCTACGGGCCGGCGGTGTCCCTGACCGCGGTCGGTGACAGCGTGAACACCGCGAGCCGGCTGGAAGCCCTGACCAAGGAGCTCGAGGTCCAGCTCCTGGTCTCGGAGCCCGTCGTCCGGGCGGCCGGCCTCGCGCTCCCGGGCTTCCCGCGCCAGGCCCTCGAGCTGCGCGGCCGCAAGGGCGCTCTGACCGCCGTTGCGGTCAAGGACGCCCGGCGCCTGGACCTCGACGGGACGGCGGAAACGGCCTGAACCGCCGGCGGGCGGGACGCCGCGCGGCCCAGGCGCCGACTCCGGTCAGCCGCTGCCGGCCTTCTTCTTGTAGTCGTCGATGGCGTCCCGCAGCTTGTAGTACTGGTCGCAGCCGAAGAAGCAGGCGTCGTCCAGGACCTCCAGGCGCTTCTCCGCCTTGCCAAGATCGCCGACCTGCAGCCAGAGCTCGCCCAGGTACTCGTTGGCGCCGAGGTGATCCGGGTCGATCGAAAGGGCTTGCTGGTAGAAGCGCACCGCCTCGTCCATCTTGCCGAGCTGGCGGTGGGTGTAGCCGAGGTAGTTGTAGGCGTCGGCGTCCTCGGGATCCGATGCCACCACCTTCTGCAGCAGCGGGATCGCCGCCTGGTAGTTCTTCTTGTCGATCTCCTTCACGGCGGCCCGGTATTCGGGACTGGAAAAGAACAAGTCGGCGTCACGGCCACCGCCGCCTTCACCGCCGCCGCCCCCGCCACCGCCACCACCGCCGCCACCACCGCCGTCGGCAAGGGCGGGCGTGGCGCCGAGGCAGAGCGCGAGAACAAGGGCACCGGTCGTCTTGGCAAGGAAAGTCATGGTCTCCGTCTCCGGTGAGTTGCTGCTTGGGGTTCGAGCTACCCCTAGGAAACACCGGCAAGAGCCATCGCTTGTCGTGACAAAACCGGGTCTAGGTTGGCGCAGGATTCAGACCGGAAGGGAGGAGGAAGTCGACAGGCAAACCCGCAAGCGCTGCGCGCCGGAGCTTCACGCTGCGCGTTCAAGAAGCGTCGGACGGCGGCGCCAGGCACTCGCCAGGATTTCGGCCCGGGCCGTCCTCAGCTGCTGCCGGTCCGCTTCTTGTAGGCGTCGATGGCGTCCCGCAGCTTGTAGTACTGGTCGCAGCCGAAGAAGCAGGCATCGTCCAGCACTTCCAGGCGCTGCTCCGCCTTGCCCAGGTCGCCGACTTGCAGCCAGAGCTCGCCCAGGTACTCGTTGGCGCTGAGATGCTCCGGGTCGATGGCCAGCGCCTTCTCGTAGAAGCCGACCGCGTCCTCCATCTTGCCGAGCTGGCGGTGGGTGTAGCCGAGATAGTTGTAGGCGTCGGCGTCCTGCGGGTCCGAGGCCACCACCTTCTGCAGCAGCGGGATCGCCGCCTGGTAGTTCTTCTTGTCGATCTCCCTGACCGCCGCCCTGAAGTCCGGGTTGACCGGGGTCGCGTTCTCCGTTCGGGAGCTGAAAGTGCGGTCGGCCAGCGCGGGCGTCACGCCGAGGCAGAGGGCCAGAACGAGGGCGCCGGTCGTCTTGGAAAGGGGGATCATGGTCTCCATCTCCGATGTGCTGCTGCGTCGGTTTCGGGCTCGCATCACCAAGCAGCTGGTAATTCTTGCCGGCCACGGCAAGCTTCGACCGGCGGCTACGTGCATTGCTGGCTGAGAAAGAGGATGGTGATGGAGGTCGATTTCGGCAAGACCGCAGAAGACGACAGCCGGCACCGGGCGGCGGCCTTCGATCGCGCGCACGCGGCCCCGCTCGACGCCGGGTTCCCGGAGGATCCCCTGGTCGTGCCGCAGCGCTGCTTTGCCCTGATCGCCGTCAGCGGCTGAGCCCCGGCGCGGTGGCCTCGTCTTCCAGCGCCTCGGAGGATTCGGCGTCGATGACCCTGAGGACGAGGTCCGAGGCGAAGCCGCGGCGGGCCAGGGCGGCGAGGTCGCGGTCGCGCCGTGCCGCACGCTCGGCCGCCGGCCGGTAGGGCCCGAGCCGGCGCCGGCGGGCGTAGGCCAGGGCCGCGGCCAGGTCGGGATCGCCGGTCTCATCGCGCAGGCCGGCCAGGGCGGCGGCGATCTCCTCCTCGCCGACGCCCTTCTGCAGCAGCAGCAGGCGGATCCCGCGCAGCGACTGGCCGCGGCGGGCCAGGCTGCGCGCGCGGGCCTCGGCATAGCGGGCGTCGTCCAGCAGGCCGCTTTCCAGGAAGCGGGCGATCAGGGCTTCGACGGCGGCGTGGCCCGCTGCGACATTGCTGTCGTGCACCCGCGCCGAGCGGGCGACCTTGCGGCGCAGGACCTGGCGCAGGTTGTCGGCCGAGGTCGCGTAGCGGTCGAGGTAGAACAGCGCCGCGCGTTCCAGGGAGGCGGGGGTCGCCTTCTTCGGCAGCCTGCGCCGCGCGTCCGTTTTTCCAGTCTCCGCTCTTCTCTCCGACTCCGCCATCGCCGCGCGAGGATGCCACGATCGCCGCGGGGCCGACCAGCGCCTTGCCTTGTTCGGCCACTCGGCCTATCTGAGCGGACATGGAAATGCGCAGCTTCGGCGATCGCCCGCCGGCACCCCGGGTGATCGGAGCGGTCAATTGGCGGGGCCTCTGGACGCTCTATCTGAAGGAGGTCCGGCGCTTCCTCAACGTCTACACCCAGACCCTGCTCGCGCCGATCGTCACCACCCTGCTGTTCCTGGCCATCTTCACCCTGGCCCTGGGCCGCAGCGTGCAGACCGCCGGCGGCGTCGGCTACGCCGAGTTCCTGGCGCCGGGCCTGATCATGATGGCGATCATGCAGAACGCCTTCGCCAACACCTCCTCGTCGCTGGTCATCGCCAAGGTCCAGGGCAACATCGTCGACATGCTGATGCCGCCGCTCTCGGCCAGCGAGCTCGCCTTGGCCCACGCCGCCGGCGGGGTGACCCGCGGGGTCCTGGTCGGGCTGGCGGTCGGGCTGGCGATGTGGGCCTTCGTGCCGCTCGGCCTGCACAGCCCCTGGCTGATCCTCTTCTTCGCGGTCAACGCTTCGCTGATGCTGGCCCTGCTCGGCATGATCGGCGGCATCTGGGCGGAGAAATTCGATCATATCGCGGCGGTCACCAACTTCGTGATCACCCCGCTGTCCTTCCTCTCGGGCACCTTCTACTCGATCGAGCGGCTGCCCGACGGCTGGGAGGCCATCGCCCACTTCAACCCTTTCTTCTATCTGATCGACGGCTTCCGCTACGGCTTCATCGGCCACGCCGACGGCCTGCCCGGGATCGGCGCGGCGGTGGTCCTGGCCGTCAACCTGGCGCTCTGGCTGCTGGCCTACCGGATGATCGCCACCGGCTACCGGCTCAAGGCCTAGTGTGGTGGGGGGCCAGGCCCGGGACATGCCGCCGCCCGCGACCCTGACGCCGCCGCGACGCTACGGCCCCGTCAACTGGCTGGGCCTCTGGTCGCACTACCGGCGTGGGATCCGGCGCTTCCTCGACTTCGCCTGGGAGTCGCTCGGCGGGCCCTGCGTCTTCACCCTGCTGTTCCTGGCGGTCTTCGCCGTCGCCTTCGGCGCCGAGCGGGAGGTCGCCCAAGGGGTCACCTACACCAGCTTCATCGCGCCCGGACTGGTGATGTTCTCGCTCTGCTACACCGCCTTCGAGATGGCGGGCTTCTCGGTCCTCGACGACAAGAACAACCGGACCATCGAGGACCTGCTGGCGGCGCCGCTGTCGCCGCTGGAGGTCATGGCCGGCTACGTGCTCTCGGCCATGGCCAGCGCAGCGATGAGCGGGATCCTGGTCGGGCTGGTGGTGGCGCTCTTCGTCGGCCTGCCGCTGCTGGCACCGCTGCAGGTCCTGGGCTTCGCGCTCCTCGGCACCCTGCTCTTCGCCCTGCTCGGGACCCTGGTCGGGCTATGGGCGGAGAAGTGGGAGCATTACAGCTTCGCCGACAGCTTCCTGATCCTGCCGCTTGGCCTGCTGTCGGGCACCTTCTTTCCGATCGCCAGCCTGCCCGAGCTCGGCCAGGCGCTGATCGTCTTCAACCCGGTGTTCCATGTCATCGACGGATTCCGCGCCGCCTTCATCGGCTTTGCCGAGACCGCCGCCTGGCAGGGCTTCCTGCTGGTCGGCCTGCTCGACCTGCTGCTCGCCGCTCTGGTCTGGCGGCTTTTCGCCCGCGGCTACAAGATCAAGGCTTGAGCCCCTACCGATTTATTAAGCTTTCCCTGCTGGATTGCCGACCATGGTCCATCACATGAAGTCTTCCATCCTCCGCACCCTGGTCCTGGGGCTCTGGCTCCTGCTGCCGGGCTCGGCCTGGGGCGGCGCCCTGCCCTATGGCCAGGGCCTGTTGTGGCAGGTCGAGGCGCCCAACGGCCGGATCAGCCACGTCCTCGGGACCTTTCACACCAGCGATCCGAGGATCCTGGCACTGCCGGCACCGGTCGCCGAAGCGATCGACCGGGCCGAGACCCTGGCCGTCGAGATCGTCCTGACCCCGAGAGACCAGCAGGCCCTGGCCATGGCCGCGATTCTGCGCGACGGGCGCAGCCTCGATCAGATCCTGGGCCCGAAGCTCTTCGCGCGCAGCGCCATCGCGGCCCAGTCCTACGGCCTCGGGGCGACGCAGCTGCGGCTCTTCAAGCCTTGGGGGCTGCTCTCGCTCTTCGCCATGCCGCCGGAGGAGCTGCAACGCCAGCAGCGCGGCGCCCGGGCGCTCGATTTCCACCTTCAGGACCTGGCCAGCAGCCAGGGCAAGCCGGTCGTGCCCTTGGAGAGCCTCGACGAGCAGATCGCGGTCTTCGACTCGCTTTCGGACGCCGAGCAGGTGATGCTGCTAAGGTCGACCCTCGACGAGCAGGAGGAGAACCCGGGCCTCTTCGAGGACATGGTGAGGCACTACCTGGCCCGGGACCTGGCTGCGATCTACGGCATGATGTCGGAGCTGTCCAAGGACGTGGACCCCGAGTTCCAGGCCCGTTTCGTCGAAGGGCTGGTCGACCGGCGTAACGCCACGATGGTCGAGCGCTCCGAGAGCCTGCTGGCGCAGGGCGGCGCGGTGATCGCGGTCGGCGCCCTCCACCTGCCGGGCCGGACGGGAATGCTCAGCCTCCTGGCCGAGCGCGGCTACAAGGTCTCTCGGGTCTACTGAGCCGGCGGCCCCGCCCGCCGGCCCCCTCGAGGAGGCTCAAGGAAAATTAAGCCTGTCGTGGCAACTTCGGACCGCCCCGGTTCGGAGGATCTCAAGCCATGTCAGTAGGACTTTCATCTCGCCGGCTCTGCCTCGCCCTGACCATCCTCTTCCTGTCGATCGCCCCGGCAGGTGCGGCCGACCCTCTGCTGCACGGCCAGGGCATCTTCTGGCGCATCGAAGGCAAGGGCGCGAAGCCCAGCCACATCCTGGGGACCTTCCACACCGCGGACCAGCGCGTCCTCGACCTCACGGCCACGATCGGCGAAGCGCTCCGGGCCGCGCGCAGCGTGACCCTGGAGCGGGTCATGACCTACGACGACGGCCTGAAGGTCCAGGAGGCGATGATGCTCGACGGGCGGCGCGATCTCGAGCAGATCCTCGGCAGGAAGCTGTTCAACGAGGTCGCCCTCGCCGCCCGGGCCTATCGCATGCGGCCGGCGGACCTGCGCCGCCTGAAGCCCTGGGCGGTCTACCTGCTGCTCGGCTCCCCGCCGGGCGAAGCGATCCGCCAGGGCATGGGCACCCCCTTCCTCGACTACATGCTGCAACAGGCGGCGGAGCAGATGGGCAAGCCGGTCTACGGCCTGGAGCGGGTCGAGGACGTCTTCGGCTTCTTCGACGAGCTCAGCCGGGAGCGGCAGGTCACCCTGGTCCAGGCCGCCCTGCGCTTCAACTACTACGTCGACAATCACTTCTACAAGGCGCTGCGCTTCTATCTGCGGGCCGACATGGCCGGCCTCATGGCCTACTTCGACCGCCAGTACCGCCTCGAGGACCAGGGCTTGGCCGCGGTCCTGCAGGCCCGCTTCATCGACGAGCGCAACGCGGTCATGGTCCGGAACATGCAGAAGCAGCTGAAGGCCGGGCGGGCCTTCGTCGCGGTCGGCGCGGCGCACCTGCCGGGCGAGAAGGGCGTCCTCCACCTCCTAGAGAAGCGCGGCTACACCGTCACGCGGGTCTACTGAAGCCTGTCCTCCGGTTGACGGCGCGGGGCCGGGCCGCCCGGAGCAGCCTGCGTTCACGTGAACGCAGAAGAGCTGCTCCGCCTGTATCAAGACAGATCAAATTACCCGCACTCAATTGATTTCAATTGAGTGCGGTTTGATCTAGTCTCGACCTGCTGGCTACGGCCGAGATTCCACATCCGAGCGACCGGAAGGGAGACCAGGCGTGATCGACGCGCTGATGCCGACCTACGCCCGCGCCGAGCTCGCCTTCGAGCGCGGCGAGGGGCCCTATCTCTACACCGCCGAGGGTCGGCGATACCTGGACTTCGCCTCGGGGATCGCGGTCAATTCCCTGGGCCACGGCCATCCGCATCTGGTCGCGGCGCTGAGCGCCCAGGCGCAGAAGCTCTGGCACGTCTCCAACCTCTATCGGATTCCCGAGGCCGAGCGCCTGGCGCGCCGCCTGGTCGAGACGACCTTCGCGGACACCGTGTTCTTCTCGAACTCCGGAGCCGAGGCCATCGAGTGCGGGCTCAAGCTGGTGCGCAAGTACCATCACCGGACCGGACACCCGGAGCGCTACCGGGTCATCACCTGCAGCGGCGCCTTCCACGGCCGCACCCTGACGACCATCTCGGCCGCCGCCAATCCCAAGTACCTGGAGGGCTTCGCGCCGGCGGTCGAGGGCTTCGACAACGTCGCCTTCGGCAACATGAACGAGCTGCGCGCGGCGATCACGCCCCAGACCGCGGCAATCCTGGTCGAGCCGATCCAGGGCGAGGGCGGCATCCGGCCGGCCGACCTGGCCTACCTGCGCGCCCTGCGCGAGGTCTGCGACGAGTTCGGCCTGCTGCTCTTCCTCGACGAGGTCCAGTGCGGGGTCGGCCGGACCGGCCGCCTCTTCGCGCACGAATGGGCGGGGATCCGCCCGGACGTCATGGCCGTGGCCAAGGGCCTGGGCGGCGGCTTCCCGATCGGCGCCTGCCTGGCGACCGAGGCGGCGGCGGTCGGTATGACCGCGGGCTCCCACGGCTCGACCTTCGGCGGCAACCCCCTGGCCGTGGCAGTCGGCAACGCCGTGCTGGACGTGGTGTCGTCGGAGGGCTTCCTCGAGCGGGTCGAGGCCGTGGCCGCCCAACTGCGTGAAGGCCTGGAGAGCCTGGTCGAGCGCCACTCGGGTCTTCTGGCCGAGGTCCGCGGCGCCGGCCTGATGCTCGGCCTGCGCTGCCGGGTCCCCAACGTCGAGCTGGTGGACCGGCTGCGCGACGGCGGCCTGCTCACCGTGCCGGCGGCCGAGAACGTGGTGCGGATCCTGCCGCCGCTGATCATCGAGGCGCAGCAGGTCGAGGAGGCCCTGGGCATCCTGGAGCAGGCCTGCGAGGGCTGGCCAAAGGCCGCCTGAGAGGCGGCCGACAAGAGGCCGCGGCCGGAGGCCTGCCCGCGGCGGGCTTGCGCCCGCGCGCCGTCGACACGAATTTGCAGGTATGGAGATCCGGAACGTGGACAGTGATGCCCCTTTTGGCGGGTCCGACCGCATGACCGATGCGGTGGAGCCCTTCCTGGTCGAGGCCTGCGGCCTGCGGGGACGTCTGTTGCGCCTCGGGCCCCTGGTCGAGACCGTGTTGTCGCGGCACGCCTATCCGGAGGCCGTGGCCGGCCGCCTGGGCGAGCTGCTGGCCCTGACCGGCCTGCTGTCCTCTATGCTGAAGTTCGAAGGCGTCTTCTCGCTGCAGACCCGCGGCGACGGTCCGATCTCGATGATGGTCAGCGACGTGACCGCGGCCGGCGCGCTGCGTGGCTTCGCCCAGTTCGACGCGGAACGCCTGGAGGCGCTGCTCGACCGCGCCGGGCCGGGCACGCCGAGCCTGCCGCACCTGCTGGGCACGGGCTACCTGGCCTTCACCGTCGACCAGGGCGTGCACAGCGAGCGCTACCAGGGCATCGTCGAACTGAACGGCGCCACCCTGACCGACTGCGTGCACCATTACTTCGGCCAGTCCGAACAGCTGGCCACGGTGGTCAAGCTGGCGGCCGCCCGGGTCGACGGCCGCTGGCGGGCCGGCGCGATCATGCTGCAGCGCATGCCGCGGGAGGAGGCGCAGGCTCAGCAGCTCTCCGAGGAGGAAGCCGAGGAGGGCTGGCGCCGCGGCTGCGCCTTCCTGGGCAGCTGCACCGAGACGGAGCTGCTCGATCCGCAGCTCGCGCCCAACCGGCTGCTTTACCGGCTGTTCCACGAGGACGGCGTGCGGGTCTTCGAGCCCCGGCCGCTGACCCTCGGCTGCCGCTGCTCACGCGACCGGGTCGCGCGCATCCTGGCTTCGATCCCGCCAGCGTCGCTGGAGGAGTACAAGGTCGAGGACGCCGTGGTCATGACCTGTCAGTTCTGCAACATCGACTACCGCTTCGACGAGACCGAGCTGGCCGAGATCCTGGCACCTTGATCGCGCCGCCGCCGCGGCGTAAAGACGTGCCAGGACTTGAACCCCAGCCTGGCTAAGGACCCGGACATGCTTAGGTTTCCCGGCCTCAAGGCCGTTCATCTGCTCGCCCTTGCCGCGCTCGCCCTCGCCGGCTGCGAGATCACGCCGGAGCGCAACATCTACCCGGAGCTGACCTACCAGCATCTCGACCCGATCCGGCTCGACGTCCGCGACATCGTGGTCGAACAGGCCTACACCCCACCGCTCTCGGAGCCGAACGTCGACCACGACTTTCCGGTCAAGCCGATGGACGCCGCGGCGCGCTGGGCCCAGGACCGGCTGGTCGCGGCCGGCGCGACCAAGACCGCGACCTTCGTGATTCGCGACGCCGCCGTGGTCGAGGTCCCTTTGGAGCAGTCGGGGGGGGTGACCGGCGCGCTGACCACCGAGCAGTCGGAGCGCTACGACGCCCACCTCGAGGTCCAGATCGTGATCAAGGACGATCGCGGCTGGGAGGAGGTCAATCTGGTCACCGAGGTGAACCGGACCTTGACCGTATCCGAGGACGTGACCCTGAACGAGCGCGAGAAGGCCTGGTACGAGCTGACCGAGAAGCTGATGGCCGACATGAACGAGCGGCTCGACGAGGGCATCGAGCAGAACTTCCAGCGCTATCGGGTCCGTTGATCGGGCCCGCCCGGCCTACTCCCGCCAGAAGGCTCGGGTCACCAGCACCAGGACGGTGAAGAGCTCGAGCCGGCCGAGCAGCATGCCGGCCGACAGCAGCCACTTGGCGGCGTCGGGCAGGGGCGCGAAGTTGCCGGCTGGCCCGATGATGTCGCCCAGGCCGGGGCCGACGTTTGAGATCGCGGTCGCGGCGCCGGAGACGGCGGTGACGAAGTCGAGGCCGAGGAAGCCCAGGCCCAGGGCCAGGACCGCGAAGCTGGCGGCATAGAGGAAGAAGAAGCTCATCACCGATTCCGCGACCCGCTCGGGAATCGGCCGCTTGTTGTAGTAGGCGATGAAGACTCCGTTGGGCTGCAGGAGCTTCCTGAGCTGCACCAGCGCGGTCGCATGGACGACCTGGAAGCGGAAGATCTTGATCCCGCAGGTCGTCGAGCCGGCGCAGCCGCCGACGAACATCAGCACGAAGAGGATCGACATCGCGTAGCCGCCCCAGGCGCCGAAGTTGGTGGTCGAATAGCCGGTCCCGGTCATCACCGAGATGGTGTTGAAGGCGGCGTAGCGCAGCGCCCCGGTGGCGTCCTCCATCTGGCCGGTCCGGTAGAGCCAGAAGGCGACGCTGAGGATCCCGAAGGCCAGGATCATGAGCATCCATTGGACCTGGCTGTCCTTGAAGATCACCAGGGGCCGGCCCTGCGCGGCGCGCAGGTAGAGCACGAAGGGGATGCTGCCAAGCACCATGAAGAGGCAGATCGCCCAGTCGATCGCCGCGCTGTCGTAGTAGCCGATCGAAGCGTCCCGGGTCGAATAGCCGCCGGTCGCGATCGAGGTCATGGCGTGGGCGACGGCGTCGAAGCCGGACATGCCCAGCAACCAGAGCACGATGGCGCCCAGCGCGGTGAGGGCGACGTAGACGAAGCCGATGCGGCCCGCCAGTTGCGCCGCGCGCGGCATCACCTTGTCGGTCTCGAAGGCCTCGACCCGGAAGAGCTGCATGCCGCCGACCTGCAGGATCGGCAGGATGGCGACCGCCATGACGATGATGCCGATGCCGCCCAGCCACTGCAGGATCGCGCGCCACAGCAGAATCCCGGGCGGCGCATAGTCGAGGCCGATGATTACCGTCGAGCCGGTGGTCGTGACCCCCGACATGGACTCGAAGAAGGCGTCCGTGTAGCTGAGCTCGAGGCCGGAGAAGGCGAGCGGCAGGGCGGCGAAGGTCGCGATCACCAGCCAGGCCAGGTTGGTCATCAGGAAGGCCTGACGCAGGCTGAAGCTCTTCCAGCCGGCGCGGGTGGTCAGGACCATGAGCGCGCCGACGAAGAAGGTCAGGGCGGCCGAGGCGGCGAAGACCTGCCAGTCGTCGTGTCCCACGGCAACGTCGACGATCGCCGGGATGATCATGGCGATCGCGAGGATGACGAGCAGGATACCGATGATGAAGACGACCGGCCGCAGGTCGATCATGCCGTCAATCCGTGGCTGCTCCGCTCCGGAGGCCGCCGGGCGCGACCGCGGCGGTCCCGCGGCGCCCCTTCGGCTCTCCGGCGCGGGAGCATAGCAAAACCCACCGGGCCGTCGATGCCGAAATAACCCCGCTCGCTTGGGCGTTTACGGCCCGTTCGAGCTCTATCCGTAAACCTGGGTGCCGCCCTGGGGGGTGCCGACCAGGGCGAGGAACTCGCGTCGGGTGGTGGCGTTGGAGCGGAACTGGCCCAGCATGCAGCTGGTCACCATCGAGACCCCCGGCTTGTGAACGCCGCGGGTGGTCATGCACTGATGCGCCGCCTCGATCACCACCGCCACGCCGTTTGGCTCCAGCACGTCGTTGATGGTGTTGGCAATCTGGACGGTCATCTTCTCCTGGATCTGCAGCCGCCGGGCATAGGCGTCGACCACCCGCGCCAGCTTGCTGATGCCGACCACGCGGTGGCTCGGCAGATAGGCGATGTGGGCGCAGCCGATGATCGGCGCCAAGTGATGCTCGCAGTGGGACTCGAAGCGGACCTGCCGCAGCAGGACCATCTCGTCATAGCCTTCGGTCTCGGTGAAGGTCCGCTCCAGCAGGGCGCGGGGATCCGTCCGGTAGCCCGAGAAGAACTCCTCCCAGGCGCGCGCGACCCGGGCCGGCGTGTCCAGCAAGCCCTCCCGGGCCGGATCGTCTCCGGCCCAGCGCAGCAGCGTCTTCACCGCGGCTTCGGCCTCCGCCAGGCTCGGCCGCGCGGCCGCGCTCTCGAGTTCCGAGCCGCTCCGCTCCGCCTCGGCCTTGCCGTCGATCACCTGCGCTATGCTGTCGGTCACGCTCCGTCCTCTCCTTCCCGGTGCGAAGCCTGCCGGCTGCGGCCTGTTCCCGGCGCCGCCGGTCAGTTCAGGTTGATTCTCTGGTAGGGGCTGTCCAGGGAGAAGGCCGGGATGGTCACGCTGAAGCGGCCGCCCAGGGTGTCCTCCATCTCGTAGCTGCCCATCATGATGCCAGAAGGGGTCGGCAGCGGCGTGCCGCTGGTGTACTCAAAGCTCCCGCCCGGCTCGAGCACGGGCTGCTCGCCGACCACGCCGGCGCCCCTGACCTCCTGAACCTGGCCCAGGGCGTCGGTGATCTGCCAGTAGCGGTTCAGCAGCTGTACGGTCTGCTGGCCCTCGTTCTCGATCCGGACGTGGTAGGCCCAGACGTAGTGGTTGTCCTCCGGCGCGGATTGGTCGTCCAGGTAGATCGGCTCTACGGTCACCCGGATGGAACGCGTCGTTTCGCTGTACATCTGGCTGGCTTCCCAAAGTCGGCGTTCGAACCGGGAGTCTACCCCGGAACGCGGGCCCGAAGACAGACCTCTTCGGGCGCCGCGTCAAGCCCGCGCAGCGGGTCCGAATGCGGAAAATTAGATACCTCTAGGAGCCGGTCGCCTTGGACAGGCTGGGTGCTGCCGGCGCCGGCGCGGCCGCCGGATCCTCGCCCAGCTTGAGGACGGCGCCGCCGGTGGCCTCGGCGTCGGCCGGGTCGTGGGTGACCAGCAGGGTCGGCAGGCCCTCGGCGCGGGCATGGTCGAAGACGAAGCGGCGAAACCGCGCCCTGAGTGCCACGTCGAGCTT
>JAAUXY010113622.1_pt1 | contig 16968 bp, 13 predicted proteins | sample 7278121 | NCBI WGS metagenome assembly JAAUXY01 (sample SAMN14350117, study PRJNA611818) | marine sediment metagenome | isolation source: surface marine sediment (1.8m) | place: French Polynesia: Moorea | collected 2018-08 | reverse complement strand
CTGGGTATTTGCACCGCTCATGTTCCTGCTCAGCGTTCCGTGGTCGGAAGCGCAGGCAGCTGGCGCGCTGTTTGGCGAGAAACTCATCCTCAACGAGTTCGTCGCGTTCTCCAATCTGAATGACTATCTCGCCGATGCGAGCGAACGCACGCGAGCGATTGCCACGTTCTCTTTATGCGGCTTTGCAAACCTGTCGTCCATCGCCATCCTTCTCGGCGGGCTCGGCGTACTCGTGCCGGACAAGCGTGAGCTGATTGCGAGGTTCGGGCTCAGGGCAGTTGCCGCGGGGTCCCTGTCCAACCTCATGAGTGCGGCGCTTGCGGGCCTCCTGCTGACGTTCTGATTCGATGCAGCCGCGTCGGGTCATTATCGACTGCGATCCGGGGCAAGACGATGCCGTCGCCCTGTTTCTTGCGATGGCGTCCCCGGAGGAGATCGACCTGCTGGGCATCACCACGGTCGCAGGAAACGTCCCGCTAAGGCTTACGCAACGCAACGCTCGGCTGATGTGCGACATCGCAGGCAGGCCGGACATACCCGTGTATGCCGGTTGTGAGCGCCCCCTCGAACGTGAACCGATGACAGCCGAGAACATTCATGGTGAGACCGGCATCGACGGCATTGACGTTTACGAGCCCGCGGTGCCTCTGCAGGAGCAGCACGCCGTCGATTTCCTCGTAGATACCCTGCTGTCAGCGGACCGTGAACCCGTAACGCTCGTTCCGACCGGACCGCTGACCAACATCGCGACGGCGATTCGCAAGGAACCCGACGTGCTCGGGCACGTCGATCAGATCGTGCTCATGGGCGGCGCAATGCGGGAGAGCGGCAACCGTTCGCCGTCTGCCGAGTTCAACATCCTTGCGGATCCGGAAGCCGCCGACGTCGTGTTCAGCTGTGGCGCGTCAATCACGGTGTTCGGGCTCGACGTAACCCACCAGGTACTTTCTACGCAGGAACGCATCGAACGTATCCGCGGTTTGGACAACCCGGTAGCTGTTGCGACGGCGGGCATGCTGGGCTTTTTTCACCACTTCGACACGAAAAAGTACCGCAGCCACGGGGCACCGTTGCACGATCCCTGTCCGATCGCTTACCTGATCGATCCCGGGCTCTTCTCGACCCGGCACTGCAACATCAGCGTCGAAACGACCTCTGAGCTGACGTTGGGGCATACCGCCGTCGACTTCTGGTACGTGACCGATCGCCCGCGTAACGCCAACTGGGCCCATGCGGTCGATGCGGCCGGCTTCTACGATCTGCTCACCGATCGCCTCGCACGCTTCGGAGCCCGATAGATGCCGTCAATCGTCGTGCTGGGCTCCGTCAATCTCGATGTCGTCGCACGCGTCGCTGAGTTGCCGAGCCCGGGTCAGACGATCACGGGCGCCATCCTCAATCGCTTTCCTGGCGGCAAGGGCGCCAACCAGGCGCTGGCCGCGAAACGGCTTGGGGCGGAGGTCGTTCTCGTCGCGCAAGTTGGCAAGGATGCCGAGGCAGACACGGCTCTGTCCTTGTTGCGGGATTCCGGTGTGGACCTGACGGCAGTGCAGGTGTCGCAGACGGACCCGACCGGCGTCGCGCTGATTGCCGTCGCCGCATCCGGCGAGAATCAGATCATTGTGGCGCCAGGCGCCAATGCCGTGATCGAAGTGGAGCGTGTGCCCGACGCCGACGCGTTGATCTGCCAGCTCGAGATTCCGGTCGACAGCATCGCCAGGGCCGTTGCCGGTTTTGACGGTTTCGTCTGCCTGAATCTGGCGCCGTCCAAATCCATCGAACAGGACGTACTGCGACGGGCGGACCTCGTCGTCGTCAACGAAACCGAGGCGAGCTGGTATGGGCAAGAGCTCGATGCCTGCAACGGCGTGATCGCGAAGTCGCTGGGTGCCGCAGGCGCCGAGCTCTGGCAGGGCGGCAAGGTTGTGGCGCAGAGCAAAGCGCCGCGTGTCACCGCCGTGGATACAACGGCAGCGGGGGACACGTTCGTTGCGGCGTTGACGCTTGGCCTGCTCGAGGGGCAGTCGCCCCGGCAGGCGCTAGAGTTCGCGTGCGCAGCCGGCGCCGCTGCAGTGACGAAACATGGTGCGCAGACGTCGATTCCGACGCGTGAAGACGTGGAGCGTCTCTTGTAGGAGCGGTCGAGCCTATCGATACCGCGATCCGAGTTCTGAATCGCCTCGGCGGTCGCGGTCTCGCTACGCTCAACCGCTCCTACAGAAGCCTGAACGAAGCCGGCAACAACTCCTCGATCGTGAACTCCGTCCAGCCCGTGTCGTCGGCGCGGACGACAATCCGGGTCTCGTCGTCGGCGAACTCGCGGATACGCTGTCGGCAACCGCCACAAGGCGTGCAGATCCCCACGTCGTCGCTTCCGCCCACAACGGCGATTGCCCGAATCCTTTCACCACCCGCAGCGATCATCGCGCCAATTGCCGCCGTCTCCGCACAGCTTCCCAGCGGATACGCGGCGTTTTCCACGTTGCAGCCCGTATGGACACGGCCCTGCTCGTCGAGGATCGCGGCTCCGACGCGATACCCGGAGTATCGTGCGTACGCCTGCTCGCGTGCCTTCGTTGCTGCCCTGATCAGCGCATCCTTGTCGAGCTTCATCGTTATTCCGCCGATGTCCATGACCCGTGCATCGGGTTGGGCAACACATACCAACCGGCGCCCCACATGTCGCGATGTTCGATGATCGCTTGCAGTCTCGATGCCGCTGACGCTGGTTCGGTGCAGGGCGCATAGACTTTTTTGCGCACGCAGGGGATGAAGTCGCCGAGGTCATCGCCAATCAGCATGACGACACGGTGGGTTTTCGCGATGTGAGCGCGACGCGTCGATTTCTCCCGGTTCCAGCCGCGCTCGTTCGACAAAAAGACGTGCTCGGTATCCGTGACGATCCCCACTTCGGCGATGTCATCTATCGTCGTTTGCCGTTCCGTGCAGGGTTCCTCATTCGCCGGTTCGCACGGCCGGTTGGTGACAAAAAACACGGTGACTCCGGCCGCCCTGGCTGCTGCGACGAAATCCGCCACGCCGTTGATTGGCGTTGCGTCGTGTTCGCGGTTCCACTTGTCGAGTTTCCAGTTGGCGAACGGCGGCTCGAAACTGAGCTGGAAGTCGACATTGCTCACGACGGTTTCGTCGACGTCGAGGATTACGGCGGGCGGAAGGTGGCCGGCATCAACCTGGTCCGGCAACGCGCTCCAGGAAGTGTCTGCGAGGAAGCGTGGCAGATCCTTGCTTGCGGCACCGTACGCCTGAAGGGACAGTGCCTGGTACTCAGCAGCGTGTTTTACCCAGAGCAGACCGAGTTCGGGCTCTGCAGGCGAAGTGGCGCTATCCGTGGTGCTTGTCGCGCACCCCGACAGCAGCAACAGGCTGCCGAGAAGCGCGGGCGTGAACGTCGTTCGCATGCTGGGTTCGCCGGGCTTTTCCAGGTGGCAGATTAGCACGTGCCAGAGCTGCCACCATAGGGCAGAATTCTGCCCATGAACCGATTACTGATTGTCCTGGTTGGTCTGGTGGTTGCTGCTTGCGGCAGCGACGAGATGCGGCCCGAGCCCGTCAGCTCGCCTGGCCTCACGTTTATTCATCTCAACGACACCTACCGCATCGACGCCGTCGAAGACGGGACCAAGGGTGGCTTCGCTCGCGTAGCGACAATCGTCAGGGAGCTGCAGCGCCAGGGGCGGGACGTGCGCATTTCGCACGCCGGCGATTTCCTGTTTCCGTCGCTCGAAAGCCAGCTATGGAGCGGAGAGCAGATGATCGAAGGGTTGAACTTCCTGGCCGATATCGCGCCGCTGTATCTCGTGCCGGGCAACCACGAATTCGATCCGCGCACGCCCGATCACTTGATCAGGTCGCTGCGAAATTCCCGTTTCGACTGGATCGGTGACAACTTTCGATTCGACACGGGCGACCCGCTGGCAGACGACGCACTGAACTCGGCCTTCACAACGGAATACGCAGGCAGGACGATCGGGGTCTTCGGCCTGATGCTGCATCCTGACGATGGCGGCAACGCCCGCGATTACCTGACAGTCGACGCGGACTACGTTGGCGCCGCAAAGCGCATGATCGAAGCGTTCGAAGCGGCCGGCGTCGACATGATCATCGGCATTACCCACCTGCATTTGTGGACTGACAGGGAAATCGCGATGCTGCGCGCGCAGCATCCGCTACTGACGTTCATCGTCGGCGGTCACGAACACGAGCCCGAGTACAGCGTGATGCGCGACGACTCTGCAGCCGTGATGAAAGGCGCCTCCAACTCGCGGGCAATCTGGCAGATCGATGTCGACTTCCGGGACGACGCGCCGCCATCCATACGCACGAGAGTGATTCCGCTCGACAAACGTATCGAGCCTGATCCGGATTTCATGGTTCTCGAGCGAAAATGGCGCGAGCGTCTGCTCGAGTATTATCCGTTTCTCGAGGCGCGCGTCGGGACGGCGGCGCTACCGCTCGACGGCCGCGAGATGGCAATTCGCAACCAGGAAACGAACTGGGGCAACTTCGTCGTCGACCAGATGCGCGTTGCGTTCGGCCGCGAGTCGTCGGATCTCGCGTTCATCAACAGTGGCACGCTACGCCTCGACGACTTCATCCAGGACGATGTGCAGTTCGAGGACATTGGTCGCACGTTCGGCTTCAGTTCCTACCTGCGCTACCTGGAGATGACCGGGTCGGAATTCAAACAGGTCCTCGAAGCCGGTTATCGCGGGCACGGCGCCAGCCAGGGGTATTTCCCGCAGGTCTCCGGATTTCGCGTCTGCGTCGACCGGCGCCGCCCGGAATTCGATCGTATTGTCAGCCTGCAGGTGCCAGGTGACGATGGTTGGTCAGAGATCGACTCGAATGCTACCTACGATGTAGTCGTGCCCGACTACCTGTATCGGGGCGGCGACGGCTATCGCTTCCCGGATCACCTCGTGGCATCAAAACGCGGATCGGAACTCAAGTACCTGGTGCTCGATGCGGTCTTGCGGGCACAGGCAGAGGGCGAGGCGATCGGCGAGGCCGTCGATCCGGACAATCCGCGTTACGTAGCACTGGGAGCGTCGCGCTCCGATTGCTGGCCTTGATGTTGATTGGGACATTCATCTTTTTATGGCAAGACAGGTGATTCTTCTGCACAAAGGCGCAGGAGAGAGAAGAATGTCCCAACAAAAAGGGCGGCCCGGAGGCCGCCCTTTGATTTACAGCGTTGCTGCTCGCCTATTGACCGAACCTTATGTCGATACCCAGGCGTGCTTCCCAGAGGCTGCGGTTGGGGTAAACCTCCTCGATTGACCGGTCTGAGAAATCCTCGAAGACGAAGCGTCCTGATGAATCGACAGAAGCGTCTACGACGCGAGGAGAGAAGAAGGTTGCGTCCGTCACCTTGCCCCAGTCGTCGTTCAACATGTTGCCCAGGTTGTAGACCTTGAAGTAAAGGCGGCCTTTCAGGTCCGCCGGAAGCGGAATTTCCTGGCTCAGGCGAAGATCCACTCGATTGTTCCAGCTTGCGTTCTGACCATTGCGCTCCTGGAATCCTGACGAGAGTCCGTTGTCCTGGACCCACTGGAAGAACGCTGCCTGATCGAAGCCGGAATCGAACACGACGTTCGGGTCGCTCGGCCCGGTCGGTACGTACAGCAGGTGGCGCCCGAAGAATCCGTCGCCTTCCAAATCGGAACCGCTCATTACGTAGCTCTGGGGCTGCCCTTCGTAGACATAGCCGAATAGCGTCACGCGAGTCAGGGCATCGCCGAAGAACGCACGCGACCAATCGAATCGAAGCGTGAAACGATGCGGGACGACGTAGTTCGAACCCGCCGCTGTCGGGTTTACGATATCGAGGAGTGCGACATTATCGAAGTTGGACCCCGCGGTCGATGACGTCATTGGCACGACGTCCTCGGCATCGGAGTAGGCGTAGCCCAACAGCAGGTCTATTCCCAGTTCGTCAAACGATTTCTGAGCGACCAACGAGAACACGTTTGCAACTGGAGTCTCGTTCGAATTCGTGAGCATGAAGTTGTCGCGGCCGCGGACGTAGTCATAAATCGGCGTACCCGCTGTTGTCGTGCCTATCTGGTCCTGGGAGAGGTCGACGTAGTAGGCAGGGTTCTTGCCGCGTGTATGCAGCCAATCGACGTCAAGCTGGATGTCGCTCCACGGCATGTTCCAGGTAGCGCCCAGCGCATACTTCCATTCGCGTGGCTGTTTGTAGTTGGGATCGATTATCGACAGGAAGGAGTCATTGGCGTCCGCTGGTGTCGTATTCAGAACCGCGTCGACCATTGCCTGTGGCACATCGTAGCCAGGGCGTCCGTCGCCCGAGAGCGGGATAGCGTCCGGACTTGTCTGGAGGACGCTGCCCACGTCGTAACGCGGGGACGGGTCGCCCGGTGTGCTGTAACGGAACTGTTGTTGCGCGTTGCTTAGCCCATCATTGCTCCAGGCGTTGGAAATCCAGACGTTCGGGTTACCACCCGAATACAGGCCGATGCCACCGCGGACGGTCACATCGGGTGTAGCGTCCCAGTTGAATCCGATGCGCGGCATCAGCAGATCGAGTCCGTCGATGTTCGCGTCGTTCCGCAGACCGTTGTTCAGATCCGTAAAGACCTGGTTGAACACCGGCCGATCATCACTCGTGAACCACTCGTAGCGCAGCCCAGCCGTAATCGTCAGGTTGGCGTGATCGATGAATATCTCGTCCTGAACGTAAAGACTGTTCAGAGAATTCGTGAAATTAGCAGCCGCATCGAGAGGGTTATTGGTCCCACCGCCGCTACCGTAGTAAATCCGGTCCGGATACCCCAGCTCGTACTTGTCGAGGCCGGTCGGCTCGCACACGTCGTTGCCTGTGTCGCCGTCGGTATCAGCGACGGGCGTCCAGTTAATCCGCTGCGTTGGGGTCAGAGCGGCGCAGGCCGGATCGTTGTTCTCGCCATCGTTGAAGAACCGGTACTCGCCGCCGTTCGAATGCTGCACGAAGATATTGAATATCTCCAGATCTTCGCGCTCGTACCCGGCAGTGATAATGTGGTCTCCGGCCAGGTATTGCGCCTGCAGCTTGAAATAGTCGGACTTCGTGTCCAGCTTGTTTGCCTGGCGCGAGTCGTCTGCTCCAAGGTAGACAGTGTCGCCACCAGCAATCTCGATCTGAAATTCACCGAAGTCCTTCGGACCTATAGTGACCTGAGAGTCATTCATCTCGTTGCTGCTGTAGAAGATCTCGGTCGACAAACTGTCGGTCCATTGCGAGTTCAGCTTGATCGTCGTGGTTTCGGACTCCGCACCTTTCCTGTAACCGTGGTTTTGCAGCGCAAACCTGGAATTGCCAAAGTCCGATGCGCGACCCTGAGAGCCGTCATAGTAGTTGTAGATCAAAGCGGCGTTGTGGCTGTCGTTGATATTCCAGTCAACGCGCACGAGATATTTTTCGTCTACCTGTTCGCCGTCGACCGGCAGGCCGCCCGTTTCGTACTGGTATACGGTGCTCGCGACGCGTTCTATGCGCTCGAAGTCGGCCTGGCTGAGCCAGCTGACCTCTTCTCCATTGTTGGAACCCACATAACCACGGGCCAGAAAACGGGGCGTATCAGATTCTTCGTACGCGGCGTGGAAAAACAGGCGGTCCCTGATGATTGGGCCGCCGACGTTGAAGCCGATATAGGTCTTGTCGTACGAAGAGCGTGAATAATCGGTGGGATCGTCCGCGACGCGATCACCGCGGAGGTCGTTGCTCGAGTATTCGTAAAAAGCCTTCGCTTCCCAGTCGTTGGTGCCGGCCTTGGTAACCGAGTTGATGTTGCAGGCGGAGAAGCTGCCATAGGTAACATCGAACGGTGCAAGCTCGACAGCGATCTGTTCGATGGCGTCGAACGGGAAGGGCATGCCGACGGCCGTCGAATAGCCGTTTTCGTTGAGGCCGAAGCGGTCGGTCTGGCTGACGCCATCGAGCGTGACGTTGTTGAAGCGGGGATGCTTGCCGGCGCAGTTGACACCGAAACCGTCCTCTTCGTTATCGATATTCACACGCGGGTCGATGCCATAAACGTCAACAATGTCGCGGCTGAACGCGACCGAGCCTTCGATGTCTGCCAGGTTGAACGTCGCTGAAGGGCCCGATGCCACCTCGACGAGCGCGGCCGTCTGACCGATCGTAACAATTTCCTCGATTGCGACGTCGCTCTGCAGGTTGATCGTCAGGTTGTAGGTATCGCCGACTGCGATCGACGGAACCTCGACGGTCTTGGTGCCCTCTACCGTCACCTTGTACGGTCCACCCGGCAACAGGCGCGCCGCCAGGAAAACGCCGTCGTCGTTCGCCGTAATGCTGCGCTGCGCACCGCTGCGCATGTCCTGGACGACGACCGACGCATTGGCGACGGCGTTACCCGCGATGTCCTGAATCTTGCCGCGAATAGCGGAGGTCGTGTCTTGTGCGTTTGACGCAACAGGTAATGCAAACACCAGAACAGCCAGCAACGCGGCGGCGCCATTGCGCAACGACGTCGACAGGCTCAATTGAGAGCATCGATGTGTGATCTTCATTGTATTCCCCGCGGTTGTTCTAGGATCAAGGGAGCGAAATTCTAGGCCACGAATGTGACATTAAGGTTTCGCGACTTGCAGTAGCAACAGATCGCAAGCGAATGTCACCTCTCACCGGCGATCTTGTTGGTCGCGCTAATCTAGCGCAGCGAAATTGCTTGCGCAATAAGGGCTTGGAAGCAGTTTTTGCGAAGGGATAACAATTGCGAGAGGGGCCGGCTCAACGGTCCTCGAAGTCGAATTACGAATTTGTTACAAGCCGTTGTTTTTAATTCGATTCGATTGTAACCACCAGCGGCCAGTGGTCCGACACGCCGAGATTCTCGTGCGCGACGAAGCGCTGCGGTGTGCCCTCGAGGCTCACCTGGGCTTCGGTTCGGTTGCCGACCCAGGCCGAATCAGCGCGAATTCTCCATGTTGTTTCCGCACCACTGCCAGCCGAGAACAGGATCATGTCCAGGAACGACCAGTTGTCGTCGCGGGCGTAATAGTAGGTGCCGAGGCAGCCGTCGCAACCGGATTCATGAGCGATGTCCCAGACCGGCCGGACGAATCGGTCGAGCATTTTCTGGTCGACATCTTCCGTGCTGGTGGTATTGAAGTCGCCGGCAGCGAATGCGTGGCGGTCGTCGGGCAGCGCGTTTCGCAACATCGCCAGGTGTTCGTAGGCGACTTCGCGCATTTCGGTCGGGTGAAACGGCGCCGGGAAGTGCACGGCGAAGCCGGTGAGCAGCGAACCGTCCGGCAGTTCGAACGTTGCTTCGAGCACGGCGCGGGTATCGCCGGCACGGTCGGGAAAGCGGTCGAAGGACGCCTGGCGGAGCGCCGGTTCGCCAACGACCGGCAGGCGCGACAGGAATGCGACGTCGATGCCACGTGCGTCATCGCGTTCGATCAGTATCGCCGGCAGGTATCCCAGGCCGTCGAGACGCTGCCGAAGCTGTTCGAGAATCCCGATGTTCTCGACTTCCTGAAACGCGATGATGTCGGCGCCCCGGCCGTCGTCGACCTGAACGATTGCGTCCGCCAGGACGCTGAGCTTGAGGTCGATCGTTTCGTCGCTCCAGTCGAGATAGAGGCACTCGTTGCGCCAGCTTTCGACCTCGATCGTCGCGCACGCCGCCTTGTGCGTGTCCGACTGCTTTGCTGCAATCGGCAGGTAAGCCTTGTCGTCCTTGCCCGGGTCGTCGTGATTGTCGAACAGGTTCTGCACGTTGAACGACATGATGCTCAGTTCATTGACGTCCGCAGTCCGTGGCGGGAGAACCGATTGCAGGTCGACCTTGACGATCGGCGAGTGCCGGCCCTCGGTGGTCAGCAGCGTGGCAGTTCCGTCGGCAGTAATCGCAATCGCCTCGGCGTTCCGAAGCCGCCCGAGGCTGACCGCGAGTGGCGGTCGCGACAGTGTTGCATACCAGTCCTCCTGCCCATGACGTTCGAAAAAATACACGCTGGCATATGTCAGGATGATCGCGAAGCGATTGTCGGGCGAGATGTCCATCGCCGTCGGCTGCCAGTACCAGTCCCTCGTGAGAGAGGCGTTGCTCACGTCGCTCGCGCTGGGCTTGCGCAGTGTCTCTACGGGGCCAAGACGTTTTGCCTCGATAACGTCTCTGGATTCCGGTCGCAGGGGCAACTCGTAAAGCACCGGAGGGAGATCCCGCTTGCTCAACACGAGAATGCGTTCGTTTTCCGTATCCACGGCAACCGACTCGGCATCACGGGGGCCGTCCGGATAGGTGAATTCGATAACCCACGCGAGACTGACTTTCTTCCTGTCGGGTTTGGGTTCCTTGATGACGTAAATGCGGCGATTTTTGCGCCGCTTCTCGTTATCGCCGATAGCGGCGATCAGCAGGTAGGGAGTTCCGTCGAGTTCGAACGACGCCAGGTCTTCCCAGTCAGTGTTCTTGGCATCATTCACCTCAACACGGCCGCGTTTCTCGCCATTCGGCCCGAGCGCGAATATTTCGGCAGGGCCGTCGTCATTCATCGACCAGAAAAGCCCGGGGTCGCGATGGGATCTTGCCAGGCCACTGGATTCATCGAGTCGTTTGCTTTCGATGCTGCCAACGACCTCCCGGACCGGTGACGTATCATCGGCGGATTGATCGGCGGCCGGGCCACCGCAACCCGCGAAAACCAGAAGTACGAGAATCCAGCTGCGCATGGTGCTAACTGTACAAAAAAAAGCCCGGCAGTCGCCGGGCTTTTTTGTTACGAACACAAGATCCGGCTAGTTGCCGAACTCCTTGCTGACTTCGATGCCCCAGACACGCGGTTCGTTGACGAAACCGGTGTTGTTGGAGAAGTCGATGTAGCCGATTACGTTGTTCTCGTCGGTGACGTTGCGCCCGAAAGCAGCGAGTTCCCAACCGTTGTCGAAGTTCTTGTATCCGACGCGCAGCCCGCCTTCGAACTGATTGTTGGTCCTGAACTCCGCGGCTTCGTACAGCGGCATGTTGATCTCGCCGTACCACGCCCAGTCGGTAAAGAAGTAGATCTCGGCATTGTTGGCAACGGGAACGCTGTACCGAACCGAGAGGTTGTAAGTCGTTTCCGGCGCACGCGGGAACGGATTGCCGTTGACGAGTACTTTCACATTGGTCGGGTCGTTCGGGTCCTCGCGAGGATCCAGCGGTGTGCACAGGCCGGAGCCGCACGGCTCCGTCGACAGGCTGGCGTCCTTGATCTCGGTGTCGTTATACGCGAAACCGGCCGTAACCAGCAGACCCTCGGAGATCAGGAAGTCTGCATCGAGCTCGAAACCGGTCGCCTCGCCTTTATCGGCGTTGACGACCTGGTTCGTGTTCGTGGCGCCGCCGATGATCGAGAATTGCATGTCGTCGACCTCATACGTGAAGAACGCCAAGTTGATGCGCGCCTTGTTGTTCCAGAAGTCGCGTTTGTAGCCCACCTCGAACGAGTTGATCGTCTCGGGTTCAGCGACGGTCGGCGTCTCCAGGAACGCGACGTCACGGCCCTGGATCGTCTGCGCCCGGAATCCCTGGGCAAAGCGTCCGTACAGGCTGGATTCGTCGGTCAAGGCGAAGTTCACAGCGAGGTCGCCGCTCAGCTGGTCGTCCGAGACGTTGATCGGCGGCGCAATGAACGTTGGAATGCCGAGATCGAGCCACAACTGTCCGAACTGCACGACGCGAAAGTCTTTCTCGTCATCCGTGTAGCGCAAGCCTGCCGTTATCGTCAGGTTGTCCGTCATGTCCCAGGCACCCTGCCCGAAAAGCGCCCACGCCGTATTTTCCTGCGAAATGATCGTGTCCTGAACGTCTACAAAACCGAACGAGGCGAACGAGTCCGTAGTCACCTCGAGCTCGGAATCGAAATAGAACGCGCCAATCTGCCAGCTGAAGCGTCCGTCGGTGTCACTCGCCATGCGGAATTCCTGCGTGAACTGCGAGGTGTCTGCACCGTCCTCGGTGACCGACGGTGTAAAGATCGGGCCCGGCCAGGTGCGCGCCGGGTTGTTCCCGGGTGTGGCCAGGTTCACGTCGGCAAACGTAATCCCCGGAGGTGGTGTCGGCGTCGCAAACTCGTTGACAACACCACCATCAATGTCGCCGCGACTCGATCCTTCGGCCTCTTGCCAGGATGTGATCGAGGTAACCGAGACGTTGTCGAAGTTCCAGGTCAGGTTCAGCGTTGTCCCGTTACCCTGGTAGCCTTGCGGGTTGTTGTCGCCGCCATCGTAGTAGACGACGTCACGGGTGTAATTCTGGTTCAGCTCCTTGCTGCCAGTGTCAAACACGTTGGCGCGGAAAATCGAGCTCGTGCCGTCCATGTCACGCAGCTGGAACGACAGCAGGCCGCTGAAGATATTGCCCGGCTCCCAAAGGAGCTGTACGCGGCCGGCGACCTCATCGTACTTGCCGAGAGATTCCTGGCCGGTGTGAGCGTTCGTAATCCAGTTGTCACGGCTGCGGACGAGGAACGATGCCCGCGCCATGAGCGTGTCTTCGATCAGCGTGCCGCCGAACGCGCCCTCGAGGTTCATCGTGTCATACGTCGCCCAGGACCCTCTCACGTACCCTGAGTACTCCTCGTCGGGGCGCCGCGTATTGATCTTGACGATACCGGCGATCGTGTTGCGGCCGAACAGCGTTCCCTGCGGGCCGCGAATGACTTCGATGTTGCCGACGTCAAAAAGCGGAAAACTTTTCAGAACCGTGTTTTCCAGAACGACCTCGTCCATGATGATCGATACCGGCTGCGATGCGGCGAGGTCGAAGTCGATGTTGCCGAGACCGCGCAGGTAGAAGCGCGGTGCGGCGCGACCGTTCGACGACTCGGCGTAAAGTCCCGGTACGCGTCCTGATAGCGCCAGGATGTCCTCGCTTCCGGAGAACAGCACGTCCAGGCGATCGCCCTGCAACGTTGCGACCGAGATCGGAACTTCCTGCAGGGACTCTTCACGTTTCTGTGCGGTTATGACGATCTCATCGAGAATGCCCTCGAATTCGTCCTGCGCCGTGGCGCCCTGGCTCAGGACCAGTGCGGCACTCGTTGCGAACAGGGAAAGAACTCGGGAGGCGGGTTTGCGGTTAGTTGTTGGTTTCTGACCACACATCGTTCTGCTCCTCCTGATTATTGACGGCAGTATAGCAGTCAAAAGTGAAGCGTGGAGCGCAAATACACAGGAAGATCAGGTCGGTGTCGCCCGTGTTGCGAATGCGTTGCAATACATGTTGTGGAATCGCAACGATCGCCCCGGGACCCACCGGAAACGGCGCATTTCGGCCGACCTGCATCATGCCGAAACCCTGTTCGATGACGTACCATTCGGCAACGCCGAGATGATGTAACTCGGTCGTAACACCGGGCCGCACGCGGGCGCGCGCGACCGACACCTCCGGGTGCGATGGCGAGTTCAGGAGCTCGCTGATGTAGCAGCGCTCTCGCGTATAGACTTCCGTTTCCGGTTGACCGCCCATCCGCGGACAATAGCGCTTACACGCAAGGGGGAACAGTCATGGGGAACACGGACACGCTGCCGGTTGGCGATCTGCTCGACCTGACCGGGAAGTCGGTGCTCGTAACGGGAGCGAGCGGCAACATCGGCGCAGGCATTGCTCGTCGTCTCAGCGAGGCCGGGGCATCGGTCATCGTGCACGCGCACCGCAACGAACAGGCGGCCCGGGAACTCGCCGGGGCAATCGGCGGCCAGGCCGTGCAGGCGGATCTGGCGGATGCCGCGGCGGTGACGCGCCTGTTCGAAACGATTCAGCCGCAGCTCGTCGTCAATAACGCCGCCGCGCAGCCCGTGCAGGCTCTCGTGGACATGTCGTTCGACGACTGGCGGTCGGTCATGGCCGCCAACCTCGACGGCGCATTTCTCGTTACCCGACTTGCCGCGGAACAATGGCGGGCCTCGGGCAATGACGGCGCAATGGTGAACATCGCATCGATCGAAGGCAGCGACCCGGCAACCGGCCACAGTCACTACGCAACGAGCAAGGCTGGCCTGCTCATGTTGACACGAGCCGCGGCGCTCGAATTCGGACGCGACGGCATTCGAGTCAATGCCGTGTCGCCGGGACTGATCGATCGCGACGGGCTCGTGGACGACTGGCCCGACGGCGTTTCGAGATGGCATGCCCGAGCACCGCTCGGTCGCATGGGCTCTCCCAATGACGTGGCCGACGCTGTATTGTTCCTGCTGAGTCCGGCGGCTCGCTGGATAAGCGGTGCCAATCTTGTCGTCGATGGGGGAATGTCGGCGCAAAGCAGATGGTGAGACGATTATGGCGACCAAACACATGAACGCAGCGCCGGGCGATTTCGCCGAGACCGTGCTGATGCCCGGTGATCCGCTGCGTGCGAAGTACATCGCCGACACGTACCTTGCTGAAGCGCGCCGGGTGACCGACGTTCGCAACATGTGGGGCTATACCGGCGAGTACAAAGGGCAGGTCGTATCGGTCATGTCGCACGGCATGGGAATCCCTTCGGTATCGATATACGTCACGGAACTCATCGATTCCTACGGCGTGAAGCGGGTGATGCGCGTCGGCAGCTGCGGTACGACACACCCGGACGTCAAGTTGCGAGACGTGATCATCGCCGTCGGCGCCTGCACCGACTCCAACGTCAATCGCATACGTTTCGGCGGGTACGACTTCGCTGCGATCGCGAGCTATGACCTGGTCAGCAGAGCTGTGGCCGCGGCCGAGGCCTCGGGCGCCCGCTACCACGTCGGAAACATCTTTTCTGCAGATCTGTTCTATACGCCCGACACGGCGATGTTCGACACCATGGCGAAATTCAATGTCTACGGCGTTGAAATGGAGGCGGCAGGCATTTACCCGATCGCGGCGGAGCGCGGCGTCGAAGCCCTGACGATCTGTACCGTTAGCGACGATATTCCCAGCGGCGCTCACCTGACGACCGACGAACGGGCGACAACATTCGACGAGATGATCGAAATCGCGCTGGAGGCCGCGATAGCACCGTAGCTACTTGCCGGGCGTGTACTCGTCCAGCATGCCGTCCTCGATGCGTGCGCCGACCTGCTGGATGACCTGCGTCGCGCACCATGTGCCGAGCCGCGCGCACTCCGCCAGTGAGTTGTCGTTGGCCCAACTGTAGAGGAAGCCGGCCGTGTACGCGTCGCCAGCACCGGTCGTGTCGACGACCTCTTTGACCGGCGTCGCTTTCTGCACGACGTGCTCATCGCCGTGGACGACGACTGACCCTTTCTCCGAACGCGTAATCGCAAAAAGGTTGTCATAATCCCGGACCGCCTCGAGCGTGTCCTCGAAAGAGTCGGTCTGCATGAGCGCACTCACTTCGTCTTCGTCGGCAACGATGATCTTCACGCCGTTGCGCACCGCATGTTCGAACGAATCGCGATGGCGTTCGACGCACAGCGAGTCGGAAAGCGACAGCGCGACCGCGGTGCCGTTCTTCGCGGCAATGTCGATTGCCTTCTGCGCGAGCGCCGGGCCTTCGGGGCAATCCCAGACGTAGCCTTCGATCAGGATGGCTTTCGGTGCGCCCACGGTTTCCTCGGTGATATCGTTCGTGCTCAGTTCGGTGCAGGCGCCGAGATAGGTCTGCATCGTGCGTTGTCCGTTGCCGGTAATGAGGACGTGGCAGTGTGCCGTCGGCGCGCCGTCGCGCGCGGCTCTGAGGCGCACGTCCACGCCAAGCGAACGCATGTCATGATTGAAAATCTCGCCCAGCTGATCCGCGTGCACCTTGCCGATGTAGGCGGCCCTGCCGCCGAGGTTCGCGAAACCTGCAATCGTGTTCGCAACCGAGCCTCCGGACATCTCCGTCGCGGGCCCCATCATCGAATACACTTCGCGGCCCCGATCGCGGTCGATGAGCGTCATAGATCCGGGTGCCGCCCCGATCCTGTCGAGGAATTCGTCGTCTACATGCGCAAGCACGTCGACGATGGCATTACTGATGCCGAGGAGTTGAACGGAGTCTGTCATCGCCTGCCTGGTTAGCGGTCAAAAAAACGCCGCATAGCCTACCATGTTGCAGGGACTGGAGGTGTCGCCTATTGTTGACAGGCCTGAACGGCGTTGGCCGCGTCCGAAAACGCATTGGGGGATTGAGTGAGAAGATCCGCGAGTCTGCTGATTCCGCTGACGATAATCACTGTCTGGTACGCCTTGTGGGCGGCAGCGATCTATTTCCTTCTCAATCGTTTTCCGGCGCTTGAGGAGTATTTCCCGATCGGCGGCGTGGCAGACCTTGCGGCATCCAATCAGGATGTTTTCGAGCCGGTGTATACGAGCGCCGAGCGCACGGTGCTCGCGCCAACGGGCCCGGTAAAGCTCGCGTTCGGAACGCTGGGCGCGATCGTGCTGACCGTGCCGATCTCGTGGGTCTACTTCATCACGAGTCGCGCGCGCCGGATCAACCAGTCATTCCTGCAGACGATCATTATTCTCCCCATCGTCGTGACCGGCATTTCGATGATCGTACTGAACAGCCTGGCACTGGCGTTCAGCCTCGCGGGAATCGTCGCCGCTGTCCGTTTCCGGTTTGCGCTCAATCAGCCGTCTGATGCGATGTATATATTCGTCGCGATCGCGATCGGTCTCGGTTCAGGAATCGGTGCGCTCGGCGTCGCGGCAGTCATTTCCTACGCCTTTGCCATGGCAACACTCGTGATCTGGAAGCTCGAGTACGGTAAAACGCTGTCCGGCCCGTTCCTGACGATGGTAACCCGGCGCGACAAAGGCGAAGAGGATTATGAGTAACGGCGAGTCGCGCAGCCTGATGCTGGTTCACGGGCGCGATTTCAAGCCCGGCTGCGATGCCTGGTTTGAGCTGTCGATTCAGGCGCTCCGCGCGGGCATCGAGCGCGACTATCCTGAACACGCCACCGCGTTCGATACGCTGGGCAAACACCATGCCTTCTACGGCGATCTGACAAAT
>JAAUXY010091744.1_pt1 | contig 16973 bp, 17 predicted proteins | sample 7278121 | NCBI WGS metagenome assembly JAAUXY01 (sample SAMN14350117, study PRJNA611818) | marine sediment metagenome | isolation source: surface marine sediment (1.8m) | place: French Polynesia: Moorea | collected 2018-08 | reverse complement strand
GTCGCGAAATTATCGGGCAACGTGACAGACAATTCGTCGAGTAGAAACCCGTAGGCCGGCTCGAACAAGGCAACAATGTCGGCATTCGCGGCGTTGACGTTCGTCGTCGTCAGAGCGCCTATTGTGTCCATTCGAACGGCAGCAAAGTTTGACAACATGCTGACAGAGACGAACTGACCGTTGTTGGCGACTGGCAGTACAGCCTCGAGGGTGCCGTCAAAATTAATGCTTGAACCCCACGGCTGGAAGTCGCCGCTGACGGGACAGCCGAGGCGGAAGTCGCAGATCCATGTAGACGTTTCGCCAGCAGTCGCTCGAATACGCAGGGGGCCATTGTAATCGCCATCGTAGGTCAGTGGTCCGAAGCTACCGTCTGCAGCGGTCACTCCGGTAGCGAGGCTGCCGCTCGTGCCAATGACTTCTATGTTGGCATCGGATACCGGGCCCAGCATAACGACGCCGCTGATGGACTTCGGCGGGGTAGGGGGCGGCACCGAGGGGCCACTGGAGCCACCGCCACCGCCGCCGCCACAAGCGCTCAGCGCTAAGGCTAGAAACGTGACTAAGAGTGTTCGTGCGCGGCCTGAAAAACTTAAGCCGGTGCTGCATCCCTGCATCGTAGATCCCCCAAACCTGATTTTCTTATTTGGTCAGAGTATGCCACGTGTGAGGGCGCCGACAATCAGATTTTGGCGCCAGAATCGCGACCGCGCGTTTCGATCGAGGGATTGGTGGCGTATTGGCTTACTGAGGTTCCGATTCAGTGCCGTTGCTACAGGATGATCTTTACGTCTTCGTTGGCATCAGCGCCGTGTTCTTTTTTGTACAGCAGCTCTTTTGCCTGGCCTATCCAGTCGTCCTGTTCCATGCGGCCTTTGAACTCCTTCAACTTTGCATTGACGCGGGCGATATCGTGGATGCCGAAGTTCGCCAGTTGCCGGAATGAGTATATGCCCAGGTCGTTGAGCGCGCTCTCAAAGACCTTGCCGATGCCCACGATCTGTTTCAGATCATCGACTTCATGGACCGACTCGTCGTCATTGGCGCTGGGTTCATTCGCCGCCAGGGCTTCGTCGCGCGCCTGCTGAATCGCATCCTGCTGCTGGGCCTCGAGTTCGAGGAAGTTCTTTTCGACCTCATCAAGGCGAAAACGTAGGGTGTCCGACTTCTTCTCGGACTCGCTCGCAATTGTCTTGTAACGCTTGGCGTCGTCCTCGTATTGCTTGCGGCTCGACTCCATGGACTTCAGGACCTCGGACATCTCCGTGTTCTGCACCTTGAGTTGGTCCAGTTCGGCGACGTCGCGCTTCAGTACCTGGATCTCCTGTTTCGCGAGCGCGTAGTCGTGGTTGAGCTGGGCATTGTCGGCCTCGAGGCGGACAACGTCATGCTCCAGCTTATCGATCTCAGCCAGTCGGTTTTGTGCCGATTCAAGCATCTTGTTGATGGATTCCTGCTCCGAGCGGGATCCGCTCAGGAGATTTCTCAGCGATTCCTGCTCAGCCTTGGCGTTGTCGATGCTCATCTCGAGCGCCTGGCGCTTTTCGAACGCCTTGCGGAGTTCACCTTTGTAGAACTCCCGTGACTTGATGAATTCCTGCTGCAACTCCTGCGACTGATGCTGCACGGAGAGAAGCGCATGCTGGAACGACATGAGCTTCTGTTTCGAGTCCTCACGCTCGGTCCTGAGCGTGAAAATGTCCTTCGACAGGGATTTGATCTTCTCTTCAGCTGAGCTCAGCGATGTGTTGGCGCGCTTGGCCGCCGCCGCATACTTCTGGATATCTTCGTGCTGGGAGTCGATGGTTGCCCTGTACTTGTGCGCTTCGGCCACCAGGCCGTCGCGTTTTCGAGAGAGGTCATCGACACGGGTCTGCCATTCATCGACGAGTTGGTCTTCCTGGCGACCGGCAATCACACCGCGACCCAGCCACGCCAACACGCCGGCGACGGCGCCGGTGCCCAGCAGCAGCAATAGCGTATTTGTCGAAAAATCAGCGAGCATCTGATTTCAGTATTCGCGATCCGGATAGCAAATATCGTCGGAGTATGAGCACCGCCCGCCGTCTGGCATATGACTTAATCCACAAAATGGTGCTTTGCAGGACAATTTTTCACCGAATTTCGTTGATTCTGGCGGTTTTAAGCGCCGTTCGGGGCCAAGTTACCTGAAAAGAGCGTCTGCACACCCACAGTTAGCGGGGAGGGAGGAGGCAGGAGACTGGCCGATCGGCGATCTCCGTCGCAGCGACTGAGAGCCACGACACGCAACGATCAGGGCGCGCTGACCCTCACCAGGTCGCGAAATGCGGCCTGGATGACAGACGGTGAAAACGGTCGCTTGCAGTATGCCTCTGCGTCGTCTTCATTGGAGTCGGTGAGGAACAGGGGCCGGGCAGAAGGGTGTTGCTTTTTGTAGCTCTTCCACCACGATTTGGCGAGCCGGTTATCCTTGTTCACGACGACGATGCCGCAGGATCCAGCCTGGCTGGGCTCCCGCAGCTCGTATTCCGCATCGATGTTCTGAGCGGTATTCACCAAGCTGCGAAGCGATGCAACCTCATGTGCCAGCAGGCCGAAGTAGGTGATGCCGAGCTTCTCGCGGCGCTTTTTCCCGAAACCCAGCATCATGACACCCAGGCACTATGGTGGCGCTCGAACGGCAGCGGCGCGAGAGTGGCGCAATACGCTTGAGTTTTACCTGGCTTCGAATCCATACGGCACCAAAGGTTTACGAGTCCTGACCTATTAAATCACTGACGGGGATTCGACGATGGCGACAAGTTGACTCGTGCCCCACAGTTTTGTGAGACGCAGCTCACATAAGCGGCGTGTTAAATCGATGCGGGCGTCGATTTTCACCGGTGCAGACATCCGCACACCTTGAAGCAGGTATTTGGTTCCGCCAGCACTGCGTCCTGTATGCTGTGCACAGGTCTGGCTAGAATACGGGCGTACAACGAGGACTTCGCGTATGAAAAAGCTCGCTACGGCACTGGTGGCGTTGGTTGCCATCGAACACGTGTACATCCTCGTTCTCGAGATGTTCCTCTGGACCAAACCGGCAGGACTCAGGGCATTCGGCCTGACCCCGGAATTCGCCGAACAAACGGCCGTGCTCGCTGCAAACCAGGGTCTCTACAACGGGTTTCTTGCGGCCGGTCTCATCTGGGCGCTTATCCGAAAAGACGATGGCTTCCCGCTGCGCGTGTTCTTCCTGAGCTGTGTTGTGATTGCGGGTATCTTCGGGGCGATTACAGCAAAACCCTCCATTCTTTTCGTGCAGGCGGCTCCCGCCTTTGTCGCGTTGGCAGTCACCGTGCTTGCGCAACGACGAGCTGAGGAACAAATATGAGTAGTGAAACAGGAAACACGGTTGAGAGAAAAGGTCACTGCCTGTGCGGCAAAGTAACGATTACAGCGAAGCGGGCCAGCAACGAAGTAGGTGCATGCCATTGCAAAATGTGTCGCCGCTGGGGTGGCGGGCCGTTCATGGAGATTGACTGCGGCACAGACATCATCTTCAATGGCGAGGACAGTATCTCGGTGTTTGATTCATCGGAGTGGGCCGAACGTGGCTTCTGTCGAAACTGCGGCACGCACCTGTTCTACCGCATCAAGCAATCGCAACAGCACATGGTCCCTGTAGGCTTGTTTGAAGATAGCGCAGAGTTCGAGTTCAAGGGCCAGGTCTTTATTGACGAACGGCCGGAGTATTACGCGTTCGCAAACAAGACCAAGGACTACACGGGCGAAGAGATATTCAAGATGTTCGCTTCTTCATAGCGCGACTAGCCTGATTTTCCAATGCACGCATCAGGATTCTGTCGGCGCCAAGGCTTAACAGGCTGCGCTGGCGAGCGAGCCGGGCAGTTCAGAAGCGATGCCTATATTGAAACGGAGCGTTGACCGCTTCAGTGCTTCTGCGACCGCCGATACAAGAGCTTCTCCTCGCGGACGCCGCTCTCGCTCTTCATCGCGAGGTAACCTTCCATCGTGACTTCGTCGGTGCGATAGAAGCTAAGCCCTGAGAAGTGAATAGCGTCGTCTTCGATGCCGACCAGGGGGAAGGTGATGTAGCCCTCTTTCTCTTCCCAGGCGACGAACTCGGGCGTGAAGTGCTTGACTCGAATTTCGAGCGAGCCTTCCACTTCGAGGAGAAGCAGCAGCTCATAGAAATTGACCCCGTCATCGCTGTAGAGCTTGAACATACCGACCATAGAGCCGGCGGAGCCGGGGTTCCAGACTTGCTCGAACCGCTGTCCGAAAGCAGTACCGTCCCAGGAACCCACCAGCCAACTGACGTCTTCCAGCGTTGCATCTGGACGCTGCCCGGAGTCATCGAGTCGGAAAGTCTTCTTATCTGCCGTCGAATCTGACTCTGCCACTCCGCTCGCGAAGCAGAGCAAAAGGGCGGCCAGCGCGATCGTGAGTTTAGCCATCTGACAGGTCCTCTAAGAACATAAGCGCTTTGCCGTCCGTGTCGTCGAACATCTGCAGACGCGCCTTGAAGAGGACCATCATGATACTCCCATCAAGCGGCACCTGCTTATTGTCCAGCGCAGCTCGCGCTGCTTCGATGTCCTTACCGCCAGAAGTCTGCAGCGTCTCCGCGTCGGCGGATGTGTCTTATCGCCTGAAGGCGGTGGAGATGCGTTCGAGCGTGGATACTGCTCTTTGTCACTCGAGGTTGTTGTGTACGGCCACGGCAGGCTGTTTTCTCCTTCTGGCGCCAGTGGCTTTCTTCGCACCGCGTTTTAAAAAGCCCCCCAAACCATTGATTATCAATGTGCTTAATTGTGCGGCAGATACCAGAAATGCCGGGCCGCTGTTGCGATTATGTCGCCTGCGACGAATAAATTGCGATGAGTCGCAAAGTCATAGGCATTTGAGGGTATTGAGGCGATGACAGGCAGCGACTCTTACAAAGTAGTAACCACAGGGCAGATTCTGGACGGATTCGACCCGGCTGAAGTCCGGGAACGCCTGGTCTCGAGTCTGCGCCTGAAACCCGAGGTGGCTGCTCGCTTCTTCGAGCAACCGCGTGTCGTTAAGAAAGGCGTGTCGCGGGCCAACGCGGACAAGCTCTGCTCTCAACTCGCCAAGCTGGGCATCGCAGCCGATGTCCAGAGTTCGGTGCCGCCGGTGGAAAGCCCGCCGGTCGAGCCGGTAGCCGCGTGGAACCAGGAGCCTGCTGCCACACCTTCGAGCCTCGCGATCGTCGACTACGACGATCAATCCAAGCCAAAGCAAGAGACGATCGAGTGCCCGAGTTGCCATCATGTGCAAGCCAAGTCAGAGCAATGCGACGCCTGCGGGGTCTGGTTTCATAAGTTCGAACCGACAGCCGTTGCATTGGAGCCGGTTACCGCGTCAAACGCGGTACCGGGTGTCGTTCCTGTCGAACAGACGACAGACAGTGACAGTGAGGCAGCCGCACTGAGTGGTGACTCTGCGGAGGAGGGCGCATTTAGCCCAGCCGCTTTGGCCGCTGCCGCAGCCGTTGCGCTGTTTGGCGCGTGGTTGTGGAAGTTCGTTGCAGTCACGTTTGATTACGAATTCGGTCTGATCGCCTGGGGGATTGGTGGCGCCGTGGGATTCGCAGCGGCGGTATCGGGGTCTCGCGGCGTGCAGGCGGGTATCGTATGCGGTGTACTTGCACTTGGCTCCATCGTTCTGGGGAAGTACTGGGCGTACAGTGAATTCGTTGACGGTTTCCAGGAAGCGGTTTCTGGCGCAATGGTCAGCGATGAGGAAATGAACGACTACTTTGAACAGGATCTCGCCGATGCGCGAGCGTTCGTCAACGGATCGGGCAGTGACGACTTCGTTCGTAGTTTTATGGTGGAACGAGGCTATACCGACACCACCGATCCCTCGCGCGTCAGCACGGATGACCTTGAGTATTTTCGCGACTATGTCGAGCCCGCATTGCTGGAGATGGCGCAACAATCACCGGACTTCGAGGAATGGCAAGCCAACAGCATGGAAGCGATCGCCGAAATCTCGCCATGGGCATTGATGCGAGAAGGCTTCGGCATTCTGGACATTCTCTTCGCCTTCCTGGGCATCGGGACCGCGTTCCGACTCGCCAGCCAGCAGGGCTGACAAACCGTTGGACATCACAGGTTCCGAGAACCGCCTCTCCACCGTTCGCGCCGTATTCCTCAATCTGGCGGTTGTCCTGATCGGAAGTGCAGTTGCCACTGCGGAACCGAAATTTCACTCAGTATCATCGCTTGCCGAGTTGGAAGAGACGCTCGACGCGGCGAGGGGCAAGCCTGCGTTGGTGCGTGTCCATGCTGACTGGAGCGTCAGCGACACCCAGTTGGACAAGCAACTCTCATCGGCGTGCGCACGTGAATCTCTGTCCAACATCGCATGGATAGAATGGGATGTAACTGCCCATTCTGATGAGGATCGACAGTTTCTGGCGAAGTACGAGGTCTTTGGTCCGCCGACGCTGTTGCTGTTTGACACGGAAGGCAATCATCTGAAAGAGAAAGCCGTTGTCGGATACTTGCCTGTTGAAGAGATTGTCGCAACTGTCGCAAACACCTTCGGCTTGCCCCAGGATTCCACGCTGGCAAACTGCATCGCGAGTGAGGACGCCAGCAAACTGATTACCTGGAATGAGTTGATCGAAAGCTCGTATGAATATCTGGGCAAGAGCCAGCAGGCGCTTGAAGCAACGTACAAGCTAAGTGACCACGATCGCTGGCATATAGATCAGGACGAGGGCACGCTGACCTTGAGTAAGGGCAACCATCCGGTTGCCGAGGCGGAAATTGCAATCGTTGGCAGCGTCATCACGGCGCACGGCGTGTGGCGTTGGAGTTGGGCCAATCCGTCTGTCGAGCAAAAACTCGCCGCGCCGGTCGATACCGTCAGACAGTACGGTGTCGAACATGGGCTGGACAAGCTAACCGATCAGGGTTGGCCGGCCGAGGAATTCGACGGCTGGGAGATGGCAGCGATAGCGAACTTCCTGCTTCAGGGCAAAGGCGTATACCCGGCGCCTGCTGGCGACTCGATTGTGTTCGTTGTCATCACTGATATTCGAAACGTCGAGTAATGGTTCTTCAGTTGCCTACAACCGCACTAGTCTGCGGTTTGTCTCGATACCCCAAGACCAGCATTTCTGATAGCGTAATTTGTGCGTAAGGCTGACATGTTTTGCGGGAGGTTCACGATGAAGATTCTCGTTATCAATGGCTCCTATCGCGAAGACGGAGTCACCGATTCTGCAATCACCTGTGCCGTCGAAGAACTGGAACCGGCGGGACATGAAGTAGAGCAGGTTGTACTGCGCGACACCCCTCTAGAGTTCTGCCTGAACTGCCGGCACTGCATGCAGGAGCCCGGAGAAAGCCCGGGTAAATGCGTCCAGGATGACCAAATGGACGCCATTATTGAGCGTATCGAATCGGCTGACGCCTACATTCTCGCCGCGCCGGTCAACTTCGGGTCCGTCACAGCCGTCTTCAAACGATTCATGGAACGCCTGTCTGGCTATGGCTATTGGCCTGAGGGGCAACCGTATCCGAAGCTTAGGAAAGAAAAGGTCTCGCCGAAGAAGAGGGCGCTCATCATCTCGTCCTGTGCGGCGCCCGGACTGCTGGGTCGCATGGTATTCGGTAGCGTGCGTCAGCTCAAAAACACGGCAACGCTGATTGGTGCGAAGCCTGTCGATATCGTTTTCGTCGGCCATGCCGACCAAGCGACGACGGCCGGGCTTCGAAAACGCCAGGTTGGTGAACTGCGCGAATCCACGCATCGGCTGGTTGCCTGAGGCGAAACGACGTAAGCGGGGTGTTTCGGTAAGAAACGGTCGATGTTCGGGGTTGGCAGTCTTTGGGCACAACGGGAAAGCGTGGTTCCCTCAACTTTAAGTCTTAAGTTCAGGTCTACCGCAGCTATCCGCCTCATGCGCACTTGGTTTTCTACGGGGCAATCGGTGCGAAGGACTCGCAGGAGATCTGGCCGTTGGTAATCGTAAGAAAACTGGCCTCAGGCACGGCGACCCATTCGGCCTCGAGATCGTCCAGCGGCTCGGAAACAATAGCGCGTGCATTTCTCGAGAACCTTTCTGCCTCAGGGGCGATCTCCATCGTCGCGTCACGACTTGCACTGTAGAACAGCGATCGCGACTTGCCTTCGGTCGAATAACGGACTGCATACAAGGACTCACCGTCGCTGATGCCGAGGGTCATTTGCAGTGCATCGTCTACGTTGTGAGCCTCGGCCAGGTGCTCGACCAGTCCCGCCATACGCGCCACTCCGGCCTTAACATCGCCATCCATGCCGAAACTCAGCGCGAGGAGAAACATGAGCTCGGAGTCGGTTGACCCTTTAATGAGCGGAAAAAGCTCCGGCGAAACAGCAAATGAGAGTTCTCGGTGCAGCCTTTCGTAGTCGTAGATGAGCCCGTTGTGCACGAACAACCATTTCTGGTGACTAAATGGGTGGCAGTTCGTTCGCTGGACCGGGGAGCCCGTTGTCGCACGCACATGGGCCAGGAACATCGACGATTCAATCTGGGCGGCGAGCGCCTGCAGGTTCGAGTCGTTCCAGGCCGGCCGAATATCCTTGTAGACGCCAGGAACGTCGCGAGTGCCGTACCAGCCAATTCCGAATCCGTCGCCGTTCGTGGTCGTGGGCGACTTGGATGCCTCGAGGCTCTGATCGATCAGAGAGTGGTCCGTCTTGAACAGGACTTCGTCGAGATGGATGGGTGCGCCCGAATAGGCGAGCCAACGGCACATGTCAGTCTCCTTCGCGATGCCACGATGAAGGGTTTTTCGAGTTTGAGGGCTGCAGAGGGAATTCGCAAATCGACCGCCAGCGGTCTGGAATCACCCCGTGTTTCGGGGAAGTTCCTTAGGCCTGACGTCCGGAAAGGAGCCAGACAGCCGTGCGGGAAGGCGCGCTGTCCCCTCGAAACTGTATTGCGTTTGCCGGCGACAGAGATCAATGCTGAGGAATGTCAACGTTTGCGCAACCAATGAGGCGGCAAGACGCTGGGAGTAATACGTATTGTGGGCCATTGGCATCGATTACATGCTCATCAACACGTTCACATTGGAGGAAAAGGACCGATGGAAGGCATCGACAACCTATTCGACAAATCAGTGAGTGAAATCGAGCGAATGCTCAACACCAAGACGGTCGTGGGCGAACCAATAAAGATCGAAAACCACACGTTGATCCCGCTGGTCAACGTTGGCTTCGGCTTCGGGGTCGGCAGTGGCGAAGGTAATGACCCTCAACGCGGAGTCGGATCCGGCGGAGGTACCGGTGGAGGAGGGGGCGTAAAACCGGTCGCATTGGTCGTCGTCAACGAAGAGGGTGTGCGAGTCGAAACGATCAAATCCGGTACGACCAGCGTGCTCGAAAAAGTCGCCGAGACGATCGGTAAATCGGCCAGCGCCGGCGGCAAAGGCAAGCCTGACGACTAACACGCAGCCTGTGACCGATGATGATTTTTCTCGGGCTGCTCTTGTTCTTCGTTCTGGTACTGGCTTTGCCCCTCGATGTCAGTTTCGATGGCCGCTGGCCTGACGCCGGCAGCAATCGCCTGGTACTCGGTTGGGCATTTGGTGTGCTGTCGTTTGATATCAATGCCGGCGGATCGAGTTCGGCCGAGGACGCCGAAAGCGATGACGTTTCGACGACTCGACAGTCGCCATCCAGGCACAAGCGGGAGTCGTCTCCGCGGCCATCAATCTGGTCCCGCGCTCTTCGGACGCCGGAGGTTCGCAGGCGAATCTGGCGATTCGCTCATGATTTGTGGAGCGCCGTCCACAAGCGCGACATCTTTATAGGCGCGCGCATCGGCCTCGAAACGCCGGCGGACACCGGTCAGCTTTGGGCGGTACTCGGCCCGGCGTCCGTGGTGCTCGCGGCCGTTCCGGAATGCGTCATCGCTGTTCGACCGGATTTCGATAAGGAGGCGTTTGAATTGACGGGGCGAGGCCAGGTGCGAGTCTACCCGATCGAGGTTCTAGGTGTGCTGGTCGCGTTGGTATTGTCACCTCCGCTTTGGCGCCTGATCGTGGCCACGTACACGCAGCGGCGCACGGTGTAGGAGGCAACCGACATGCAACGCGAGCGACGCAAGACACTGCTGCAGACGGACAAGGTCAGTGTGAGCGTCATCGAGCGTCTTAGCCTTGAAGTGACGAGTTTGCGAAACGGCGGCTACGTGGCTGGCAGTCTCGCACCCGTCGCGATTGAAATTGTTTCGGGCGACGGTCCGGCGCGTGTGGTGTACCTCGATTGCCGGCCTGGTGAGGCAGTCACGATGGGGTCGGTTTTATGACCGGTCACGGGACATCGACCGGTCCCGAAGTCACACTTCGGGCCGAGGGCCTTACCAAGATCTATCGAAGCGGTGACGTCGAAGTGGCGGCTTTGAAGGACGTCTGCCTCGATCTGTATGCCGGTGAGATGGTGGTTCTGCTGGGTCCGTCGGGCAGCGGCAAGTCAACACTGCTGAATATTCTCGGTGGGCTGGATGCGCCGACGAGTGGCCGTGTCTTCTTTCGCGACCAGGACATTACCGCAACGAGCGACGTCGAGCTAACCAACTATCGACGCGACTACGTCGGTTTTGTGTTCCAGTTCTACAACCTGATCTCGAGCCTGACGGCCAGGGAAAACGTGGCGCTCGTCACGGAGATTGCGGCCGACCCGCTGGATCCGGCGGACGCGTTGCGCATTGTTGGTCTGGACGATCGGATCGACCATTTTCCGGCCCAACTGTCCGGTGGCGAGCAACAGCGCGTCGCCATCGCGAGGGCCATCGCCAAGCAGCCGGCGATCCTACTGTGTGATGAGCCTACCGGTGCTCTTGACAGCAAGACGGGCGTTGTTGTGCTCGAGGCGATCGAAAGCGTCAACCGGGAGCTCGGCACGACCACCGCCATCATTACGCACAACTCGGTGACCGCGGCCCTGGCCGACCGTGTCGTCTCCCTTGGCGACGGTCGTATCACTCGGATCGAGGAAAACACCGAACGCCTTCGCGCAGCTGATCTCGCCTGGTAGCTCCAATGATCGGTGCGCTGAACAAGAAATTGCTGCGAGACCTCTGGCATCTCAAGGGGCAAGTCGTTTCGATCGCGTTAGTCATAGCGTCCGGGATCGCGTTGCTGGTGATGTCGCTGTCGACTTACGAGTCGCTTCGTGCCACGTCCGATGCGTACTTCGACCGATACCGGTTCGGCGACGTCTTCACGACGGTTAAGCGGGCGCCTCTGCGCCTCGATGAACAAATCAAATCGCTTGAGGGCGTTCAGACGACGCAGCTTCGTATCGCGATGCCGGTTACCCTGGACGTCGGGGCCTTTGCGGAGCCGCTGATGGGACGTCTAGTCTCGATCCCGGAGGGCCGGCAGCCGAACTTGAATCGGCTGGTCTTGAGGAGCGGGCGGCTCGTGGAGCCGGGGCGTACGGACGAAGTCATCATCAATCACGCGTTTGCCGAGGCGCACGAGCTGCATGCCGGCGATACAATCGCGGCGATCATCAACGGCAAGAAACGCCGCCTCGATATTGTCGGAACCGCGGCGTCGCCAGAATTTATCTACATCATCAGTCCCTTCGCGCTGATGCCCGACAAGAAGCGCTACGGCATCCTCTGGATGGGGCGGAAGTCGCTGGAGGCCGCGTTCGACTACGAAGGAGCGTTCAACGACCTGTCATTGACCGTATTGCGAGGCACCGACACGCGACAGACTGTCCAGGCGCTGGACGCGTTGCTGGCACCCTATGGCGCCACGGGTGCGGTCGATCGCGACGATCATCTGTCTTATTGGTTCATTCAGAACGAGCTCGAACAGAATAAGGCTTCCGCAAGGGTCTTGCCGACCATCTTTCTGCTTGTCGCCGCTTTCCTGACCAATACCGTGCTGAGCCGCCTGATTATCACGGAGCGGACCGAAATCGGCCTGATGAAGGCCTTTGGCTACAGCAACAGCGAGGTTGGCTGGCACTACGCAAAATTCGTTATCGCAATCACGATCATCGGGATCCTGCTGGGTTGGGTGCTCGGCGCGATTCTCGGGCGAATCAGCACGGAAAGCTACGCGACCAACCTCAACCTCCCGTTGCTGATCTATCGACCCGGTCCCTCATCTTTCGTGATTGGCGCCTTCGTCAGTCTGGCGGTCGGTCTCATCGCGACGCTGCGCGCCGTAAGAGAGGCAGCCAGTCTCGCGCCGGTCGTCGCGATGTCGCCGCCCGCGCCACCAGTCTTCAAAGGCGGAAACCGACTCTATCGCAGGCTACTCGAGACACTGGATGAGCCGACCCGAATCATCGCGCGGCAGATCGCGCGGTGGCCGTCGCGTGCTCTGGTGACGACGGCAGGGTTCGCCGGCGCGATCGCTATGATGATCCTGTCGCTGTATTTCACTGACGCCATTGACGAGATCGCCAGCACTCATTTTGGCGAATTGCAGCGAGAAGATCTGGCCCTCGGATTCAGCGATCCGAAAACATCGGCGGTGCTGCATGAAATCGAACGGCTACCGGGTGTGATCTCCGCCGAGCCGATGCGCATCGTGTCAGTAGACCTGGTATCGGCTCAGCGCGTACATCGCGGCGCCCTGCAAGGTCTCTCGCGTAATGCTGAGCTGACGCAAATCTATGACGTCAAGCGTGGTGCGGTCCCGGTGCCCGATGACGGCATTGTCCTGTCTTTGAGCCTCGCGGAAAAGCTGCGGGTGGAGGCCGGCGGAGAGCTGGAGGTCCGGGTGCTGCAAGGGCGACGACCGGTCGCCCGGCTGCCCGTCGTCGGCGTCTACGAATCCTATATCGGGATGTTCGCCTACACGAACATCACCGTCCTGAACCGATTACTGCTGGACCGGCCCCTGACCGAGTTCGTAAACGTCTCTATCGACGAATCGTCGCAGGACGAACTGCTGGAAACACTGAAGACGCTCCCGGCGGTCTCGACCGTCGCGATCAAGTCCGTTGCCAGGGACAATTTCTACAACACCATTGGCAAGACACTGATGATCTTTGTCGGCTTTTTCGGCGCCTTTTCCTTTGCACTGGGCTTCGGCGTCACCTACAACGCACAACGTATTGCACTGTCCGAGCGTGGCCGCGAGCTCGCCACGCTGCGGGTTCTGGGCTTCTCGCGAGGAGACGCGCTCTACATCCTGCTTGGCGAGGCAACTTTCCTGGTCTGTCTCGCGTTGCCTCTCGGCTGTCTGCTGGGTTGGCTACTGACGGCAGTCTTCATTAACGCCGGCGGCTTTCAGACGGAACTCATGCGAATTCCGTTTGTGATTCGACCGGAGACCTATGGCACTTCAATCGTCGTGCTTTTAACCGCGCTCGCCGTATCCGGGTGGGTAATGAACCGCTGGATCGCCCGGCTCGACATGATTTCGGTGCTCAAGACACGAGAGTAAAACCATGAATGCGAAAAACAGGAGAATAGTTATCTGGAGCTGCGTGGGTGTGGTCGTCCTTTTCGGCCTGGTCTTGAGCTTCAAGCCACGCCCGCTGCTCGTCGACCTTGCGACCGCCGCGACCGGGCCGATGACACTGACGGTGGGTGACGAGGGGGAGACGCGCGTCGTCGATGTCTTCGTCATTTCATCGCCGATCACCGGACGGCTGCGACGGATCGAAACCGAACCGGGGGATCCCGTCATCGCAAACACGTCCATCGTCGCGCAAATCGAGCCGACCGAGCCGGAGCTGCTGGATCCGCGCACGGAGGCTGAGGCAAAGGCGCAGCTGAGCGCTGCGGAATCGGCCGAGACGCTGGCGCGGTCGGAGCTCGACAAGGCGGCTGCCGAACTTCGCTTTGCTGAAACTGAGCTGGAGCGTTCCCGCAACCTCGCCCGTCAGGGGACCATCTCTGAACGCGATCTCGACGCGAGTGAGCGCGCCTACGAGACGGCGAGGGCGGCGCTCGGCAGCGCACAGGCCAGCATGCAAGTCCGTCGCTACGAGCTGGAGAGGGCGCAGGCTCACCTCATGTCGCCATCCGACGCCTCTGACCTGCGCACTGTCTGTGCCTGTGTCGACGTCAGTTCGCCGATCGACGGCCAGGTACTTCGTGTACTCCGTGACTCGGAGGGCTTCGTTAACGCCGGTGAGCCGCTGATGGAGATTGGAGCGCCCGACCGGCTGGAGGTCGTCGTTGACCTGCTGTCCTCCGACGCGGTCAAAGTCGCTGCGGGCGATGCCGCGTTCATCGAGAACTGGGGTGGCAGCGACGCACTCGAGGCACGAGTCCGCCGGGTCGAACCCTTCGGCTTCACCAAGGTCTCGGCTCTCGGAATCGAAGAACAGCGGGTCAATGTAGTACTCGATATTCTGAGCCCACCAGAGGAATGGACAAGGCTTGGGCACGGCTACCAGGTGGATGTCCGCGTCGTACTCTGGCACGAGGACAATGTGCTTCGCGTTCCGATGACTGCGCTGTTCCGCGATGGCTCCGACTGGGCCTTGTTCGTCAACACCAACGGATTAGCCGAAAAGCGGATACTCGAGGTCGGTAACACCACGTCGAGTCAGGCACAGATCATTGCGGGACTCGAAGACGGCGAAGAATTCGTGCTTTATCCGGGCGAGAGCGTCGAGGAGGGCGTCAGGATCGCAGCGCGCTGAGCCTGTGCCAGGATAATTTCAATGCTTGCAGGCTCTGATCGATAGTGAAGTGATCTGTCTTGCACAGAACTACGTCGAGATGAGCAGGCGCGCCCCGACGGGCAAACCAACACGAATCCCAGGCTTCCGTGGAGAGTGGTTGCCCGATGCAATCAGAACTGAACGAGCTGATACACCCAAAGCGGCGAGAGTTCCGCGCATTTGAAGGAGATTCAGAATGAACAAGCTGGATGAGGCTCCCAAGATCGAATTTGGCTCCCGCCAGGAAATCCGGGACTGGCTAACGGACAATTACACGACGGCCGGGCCTTTCTGGCTGGTCAGCTACAAGAAACATGTGACAGATCGATACGTACCGTACGGCGAGATCGTAGAGGAACTCCTGTGCTTTGGATGGATAGATAGCCGGACACGGCGCCTGGACGATGACCGTACGATGCTTTTCGTCGGCCTACGCAAGCCCGGCAGCATGTGGTCCGCGTCGAATAAGAAACGGGTAGCAGAACTCAACAGGAACGGTCTCATGACGCCAGCGGGCCTGAAAACGATTGATTCCGCGAAGTCTGATGGCTCCTGGGTATTTCTGGACGACATCGAAGATCTCGTCATTCCGAAGGACCTCGCGAAACAGCTGGACGGGAATAAGGCCGCGAAGAAGAACTTTGAAGCGTTCAACGATGCTGCTAAGAAGGTGATCCTGCTGTGGCTCAAGACGGCCAAGCGCAAAGACACCCGAGACAAGCGTGTACAGGAAACCGTGCGACTGGCGGCGAAGGGCATCAAAGCCGCGCATCCAGAGGCCAGGGGTCAATAGCAGGGCGTTCCTGGACATCCTGAAGCCGTACGCTCACTCAGAATGCCGCCACAGCCTGGCCAAACTCCAGTGGAAAAAGCTGGAAAAAAGCTGGAATCTCGGTTTTCAGGCTGAGACTGGCGTCAGGCACGGCGTAGAATGGCTGAATGAACGATCCTTCCAGCGTCGCCATGAACGAGGGCTTCAAGATAAACGACATTCGGGTCACACCGACTGACGGCGAAGTGTGGCGCAACGGCGCACAGGTTGGCATTCTTCGACCCAAGGCGATGGCCGTGCTGGTGGCACTGGCTTCGAGCCCCAACAAGGTGGTGAGCCGGGACGAGTTGATGGCGACCGTCTGGCCGGGGCGCGTCATCTCTGAGGACACGCTGACGTCCTACTTGTCGGAGATCCGCCGCGCATTGGGTGAGAATGCCAAGTCGCAGTCGCTGGTGCAGACCGTCGCAAAACGCGGCTATCGCCTGGCGGCGACAGTGACAACCCCGTTGCCCGATGAGGAAGACGAGGTTCCGAGGCGGCGTGTGTGGGCGGCGATTGGTGCCGCGGTTATTGTCGCCGGACTTGTGTCCGCCTTCACATTCACTTCGCTACCGGACGCCGAGCCCACAATCGTGGTAGCCGAATTTGCGGTGACAACAGACGCCGACGAGGCCACGACGAAGGCCGCGACACGATACGAGCGGGCGTTGCGCGACAGGCTCCACGATGTGGATGGCGTTCGGTTGCGCGGTGGATTCGGCGGTCTCACGGCCGGCGAGTTCATTGCCGAGACCGGTGGCTACGTTGTGTCCGGTGAGGTGACCGCCGACAGCGTGCTGGGTGACCGGATGGTGCTCACAGTCACGGTCAATCACGCTAATCGGTTGGGTATGCCGGTCGAGACACCGCTCGGCCAGTTCGACATTCCGTCGAGTGAATCCGCCTACTTCGTCGAATTGCCACGTATTCGGGACGAGATCGTGGAGCGCATCAAGGCGCGGTTAGGCAAGCTGATCGGCGTCGACCGCGGTCAGTTACGCTCGACGACCAACGCCGAAGCCTACCGCTTGTTCCTGCTTGCGGGCGAGCGACAGGTTGAGTCCCCTGCCTGCGGCGAGGCGACTCAACCTCTCCTTCAACGCGCACTGGAGATTGACCCGGAGTTTGCGGATGCCTGGAATCTACTCGGCTACGCGCACTGGACGGCGATGTGGAGTTGCGGCAACGGGAGGCGGGCCGCGGAGCTGGCAGTACAAGCGGCCGACAAAGCGCTGAGCATTGACCCCTCGCACCATAGCGCTGTCTACCTGAAGACCAACGTGCTCGTACAGACCGGACGCTTTAAAGAAGCGCTTCGGTCCGTTGACGGGATCATGAGCGAGCAGGGTGGTAGCCCCTATCTGTACGCGAGTCTGTCGACCGCATTGCGCTACGCAGGCCTGGTAGACGAGGCTGCAATGGCCGCGCGCAATGCCATTGAACTGGATTCGCAAGTCTACCTCGCGAGTCTCTACGAGGCGCCGCTGGCTTTGCTCTACGC
>JAAUXY010113621.1_pt1 | contig 16978 bp, 11 predicted proteins | sample 7278121 | NCBI WGS metagenome assembly JAAUXY01 (sample SAMN14350117, study PRJNA611818) | marine sediment metagenome | isolation source: surface marine sediment (1.8m) | place: French Polynesia: Moorea | collected 2018-08 | reverse complement strand
CTGCGCCGCGAGCATTGGCGCGCACGCGATCACAACGATGGAAAGAAATATGCGTCTATACATGTTGATCCCCTTGATCGCCAACACGATAGTAGCATTGCCAGGCGCCGCTCGTTGTTCTGGTTCATGGAATCTCACGCTCGCGAAGCTGTTAGTATGGCTTACAGCATGAAGGTCACATTCATACGTCCCAACATGTACGACGATCGCTCGTCGGATGCGATGGAACCCTTGTGCTTCGCTATCCTGAAGGCGCTGACGCCCGATGACGTAGAGACGAAACTCTACGACGAGCGGCTGGAGCCGATCCCCGTCGACGAGGACACGGACCTCGTCGCGATGACGGTGGAAACGTACACGGCGCGCCGCGCTTACCAGATCGCCGCCGCGTACCGAATTAAGGGCGTTCCGGTGGTCGTCGGCGGTTATCACCCAACGTTCTTGCCCAACGAAGGGATGGAACATGCCGACGCTGTCGTCGTAGGTGATGCCGAAGGAATCTGGGAACAGGTACTCCAGGACGCCCGCAACGGTGGCCTGCAGGGAATTTATGAGAGCGCCGAGTTCCCCGACCTTGCCGGGGTTATGCCGGACCGATCGATATTCGCCGGCAAGAAGTACGCACCGATGGGGCTCGTGCAATACGGACGTGGCTGCAAGTTCAACTGTTCGTTCTGCTCGATCCGCGCTTTTTACGGCGCCAACCTGCGCCAGCGCCCGGTCGAGGAAGTCGTTGAGGACATCCGGCGCTCGGGCAAACGCCATATTTTTCTCGTCGACGACAACATCTTCGTGGATGTGCCCAAAGCGAAAGCGCTGTTCGAGGCGCTGATTCCGCTGGAGATCAAGTGGTCGTGCCAGGTCTCGATCGACGTCGCGAGGGACCCCGACCTCGTCGCCCTGATGGCCCGAAGCGGATGTATTAGCGCACTGATCGGCTTCGAGTCGTTACACGCCGACAGCCTCAGGGAAATAAAGAAGGGATGGAACGTGAAGTGGCAGTCGTACGATGAAGCGATCGCCGTTTTCCAGGACGCCGGCATAATGATCTACGGCACGTTCGTGTTCGGCTGCGATCATGACACCGTCGAGGACTTCGATGCCGCTGTGGAGTTTTCGATCAGGCACAAACTCGTGCTCGCGAACTTCAACCCCCTCACTCCCACTCCCGGTGCGCTTCTTTTCGATCGCATGCGCGAGGAGGGTCGGCTGCTGCATGACAAGTGGTGGCTGGACCCGGATTTCAAATACGGCGACGCTACGTTGCGGCCGTTGGGGATGACTGCGGACGATCTCACCCGAGGCTGTTTTGACGCTCGACGGCGTTTCAATACGGTCAGCTCGATTGCCCGGCGAATCACGGATCGTCGAACGAACAGTCGTTCACCGTACCGCGCAGCCGTGTACTTGCTCGCGAACCTCATCTCACGCCGGGAGATCCTCAGAAAGCAGCAGCGTGAACTGGGCCAGGCTCATTCGCCGACGCCGAAGAAACGACTCCAGCCGCTGTGACGACTGAGCGGCGTCGGCTTGATGTCGCCGATCCGCATGCCCAGTTCTGACAGCCTCTTCGAGTACAGGTCGAAGCCGTTGCCGCGGATCCGAACGACACGGGCATCTCCCAGCTGTCCGAGGCGAACGCAAAGCTCGTAGTGCGGGTTGGCACGCAGCTCGCTCTCGAGCTCCTGCCCGAGGGTCTCGGGAATCGCCTTCTCCGTCTCCAGGTAAAGCACATAGCGAGGCGGGCTCGAATCCGCTTCGACCGCGAGCATAGAGAACTGCGGCACGAGGTGGTTCCTTGCGAGCAGGTCGCGAATCACCTGCCCGGCAAATCCCTCACTGAGTTTTTCACCGCAAAGATCCGATACCGCATCTTCCCTGCCGATAAATCGCATCGAGGGAATGTCGCGATAAAACCCGTCGACTTCGACACGATCCCCGAGTCGATAGCGATAGAGTCCGCCGCCCGTTGTCAGGACGACTGAATATGTTCTGCCCTTCTCCAGGCGCCATGGCGCGTGGAAATTACCGCTGTCATCCAGGAATTCGAAGACATGGCAGCGATTGGCCAGGAGCCGTAGCGCGCCAAACGGAATCGTAACGACGCCCTCCGTCGCGATCAGGCCTTTCGGCTGGATGATCACGCCAGGGAATAGCCCCCGCAAACGCGGGACCGTCGCCTCGGCGTGGCCGTCGGCCCAGCAACTGATCAGGCGGAGCCTGGGCCAGATGTTGCTCAGGTCATCGCAACCCGCAGATCCGAGGTACGCGGCGCGGCGCCGATCCATGCCGTCCAGGTCTTCGAGCAACAACTCCCAGCGGTCGCGCAGCCGCTCGATGAGCAACTCCAGGTACGACGGATGCCAGACAGACACCAGCCGCAAATCGCGGCATCGCAGGAGCATCAGAAGTGTCGAACGCCAGAACTCGTCCATATTCCGCGTATGACGCAACTCCGGATCGGAGACCAGCGTGCTGTTGATGAGTTTCTGAGCAGCGCCGCCCAGGTAGGCGCTGTCCTCATCGAAGCCAACGGGCACCGCCGAGTCAGGACGCTCCGGAACTGACATCTGCGGCGTCAATGACCAGTAAGCGCGACCAAGCAGCAGGTCGGGCTGCGACAGGAAATTTCGCGACGACCAGATGGCTACGGCCTGCCGGATCTCCTGTTGCAGGGAATCTGTGAACGGAATCAGCTTGGACGGGCCGGAAGAACCGCTCGTGGGCTCGAACAGACGTACGGGTTCGGCCGTGAGTACGTTGTGCTCTCCTTTCGCGATGCGGCGGACCCACGGTTCGAACTCATCGTAGCTCTGAGCTGGCACCCGCTCCGCGTATGCTTCGAAGCCGCGAATTCCATCGAAGCCGTATCGGCGGCCGAATGCGGTGTCTGCGTTCCGGCGAAGATAGTGTTCGAGTCGCGCTCGCTGCGTCGCCTCGAGATCACGGGCATCGCGCCTGAACCTCCGGTACTCCGGTAAACTGACGGCCAACCAGGCAAGGTTACCGATGGTCGCAGCGGGTTTCATTCATCGTCCGCGAACAGTTTCTGTCCCTTGCGCCACATTCGTTTGCCGAGCTTCGTGAGCTTCTCGTCCGACAGCTCGCAGAGACAAACCAACGCATCCCCTTGCAGGTGCCCGGGGTTTCGCTCCGCGAAGAACGCGATGTTCGGGTCGCTCAATCGATTCTCCGGTATCCCGCGATACCCGTCCCGCAATATCGACGGCGCATCGAGTCGAACGATGCCCGAATCCCGGTCGTACCTTTCATTGAAGCGCTCGACGGCGATTGCATGCATCAACTCCTGGGCATCTTCGGGAGTTGGTTTGTCGAATCTCGGATAAAAGTTCTCGCTGAAAACGGGGAGCACGCGATACGTCCGATAACCCGACACGATCAGGAACCAGTAGAGGTGATCGCAGCCGTAGTGACGTCGAAACCAGCTGAACGCACCCATCAGGTGGTAGGCGAGCATCGGATCGTTCCACGTGCTGCTGTCGACCGTCGTGTCACCCGAGTAGACGAGCCACAGGTCCTGATCACTGGTACTGGTCTTGTAGACGTGCATGTTGGAGAAGCCGACCAGTCTGCCTTCATCGTTGTGCAGCAGCAGCACCCAGTTCTTCTCCGCCATGTCAGCATCGAACTGCTCCCGCGACACGTTCTCGAACTGGGAACATTGCAGATCGTACATCTGCGCCCTGGTCGCCTCCGGCAACTCGCCTGGCCTGACCAGTCGCTCGCTCACAGAATAGCTACCTCCGGATGCGGGATGCGGCTGTCAATCGTATTCGCGACCTCGCGACCGTCGTCCCAGTAGACTACGTAGATCATGCTCGCGTACTTGTGACAGTGGAATCGTTTTTCCAGGACTTCACTCAGCGGATTTCTCGCGGCGACACCGAGCATAAGGTAGTCGATACCCCTTCGGGTCGCCTGCACGGCAGCATATCTTACCAGCGCCAGCAGGGCCTCCTCGTCGTCCACATCGATCGACAGGTGCGACAGGAACGCACTCTCGATGTGGCGCCCCGGCGGAGGCAGTCGCGGCTGGCGCATTAACGGTGCCACGACGTTGAAGAACGGCCGTACCCGGGCCAGCTGCTTCGAGTAACCGGACACGACCGTCTGCTTGAACGAACGCTGGTCCCACAGGCAGCACGCGCCGCGAATGCCCGAGTCGTTCCTGACGACAAGGAAGTCCGACGCCTCGATGCCGCGGCATCGCTTTTTGGAAGCCAGGGTCTCAGCGCTCCAGACGGGGTGGAACTGGTGAGCACGGCCCGTCTTGTCCAGCCGTGCCGCCAGCTCATCCAGTTGGGACGGGCCGCACGCTGCTACGTCGACCCCGGGTGACGAAACGCCTGCAGCTTGCTTCACGGGAATGGTCAACGTCAGCAGTTCCTCCACCGGCTGGTAGGTCGGCATATCCGACAGCCCTGCCTCGAGCAGGCGCCGCGTCGACGTGTTGTCCGAGATGATCGTCGTGATATAGAAAGGAGCCTGGCCCTGTTCGTGGCGCTTGCGCATCGCCCGGTACGCGTTCAGCAACATCCTTCTGCGTTGCCTGAGGCCACCCTGGACCCGAAGTTCGCCGAGGTAGCCTATGCGCATGGTTTCGCCGTTGACGTAGGCGTCAAGCTCGAATCGCGCGCCGCCACCGAGAAGCTCCCGGCTTTCCCGGTCATATGCGAGCATTAGCTCGTAGACATCGCCGGAAATGGCTGCCGCGTGAAATGCGTCCGGCTCTCTTGTCAGCAATACGTTGATGCGACCGGCAAGGGCGTTTTCCCTGAGCATTTGCCGAAATTGCCCTTCCGTTCGCGCATCGGCGAGCTCGAAGTCCACCTGCGCTGCCATTACGCGACGCTTGTCAGGCGCACTTCATCAGGGGCTGCAGCGTACCCCGCCATCCTTCGTCGCCCAGGGGCAGATCGTCACGCTGGTGCACCTCGCGCCGGATCATCCAGTTGATGAGGGGATAGTTCCGCGCCATGAAGAAGTTGGACCGGTTCACCGGGTTTGTGAATCGCCGCGCTATGTTCGCAAAAGAGTAAAACTTCAGCCGGGTCTCTATGCACAAGCGCTGCAGTTCCTCTGGCTCCAGTAACGCGGGTCGAAACGGTATCTTGTTGTAGGAGTAACGCGGATCCATCCACCACTTGTCGTACAGCAGCTGGCCGCGCTCCTGTAAGCGCTGATAGAGCGGGGTGCCCGGGAAGGGCGTCAGGTGATTGAATGCCGCCATGAAGAAACGATGACGGTTGGCAAACTCCAGCGTGCGTTCAAAGGTCTCGGCCGTGTCCTGATCGTAGCCGAACACAAACGTCGAATAGAGTCGAATGTTGTAGCGATCGAGGTTGGCCATCGCAACCTCATAGCCGCCACCCATAGTATTGAACTTCTTCTTCATCTGCCTCAACGTCTCCCGGTTGAGGCTTTCGAAACCGATCAGCAAACCTTCGCAGCCGCTCCTGGAGATCAGGTCGAGGAACTCCACGTCATGGGCCGTGTTGATGCTCGCTTGCGAAACCCAGCGGATCCTGTACTTCGCCAGTTGCCGGTACAGCTCTTTCGCCTCGTCAAGGTTCGATGTGATGTTGTCGTCTACGAAAAAGTAGAACCGGTTCCGCTTCCATGTGCTTTCGACTTCATCCAGGATTTGATCGATAGGGCGGCGAACCTGTGTCGCATTGAAGTAAGACTGCACCGCACAGAACTCGCAGCGAAAATGACACCCTCGCCCCGCTTCGATCAGCGTGACCGGTACGTACCGTTTTCCGATATAGATGCTCCTGTCCACGCGGGTCCGCTCGAGTGACGGACGCTCGGGCTGTCGGTAGAAGCGTTTGAGGGTGCCGTGGCGCGCGTCATCGATGACGGTATTCCACTGACCTTCCGCTTCACCGACGACGACGGCGTCACAGTACCGGGAAGCTTCCTCGGGGCAGAGTGTTGCGTGGAACCCGCCAAGAACCACCGGAACTCCCTTGCCTTGGTAGTCGCTTGCGATCTGATACGCGCGGCGTGCCGTGTATGTCTCGATGCTGATGGCGACAAGGTCCGTTCGCTCTTCGAAAGGGATCTCTTCGAGCCGGTCGTCGTAAAAACGAACGTCGACGTCGCCGGGCGTCAGCCCGGCCAGCACCGCGGGCGCAAGCGGCTCCATCTGCCAGCTGCGGATGTATCGCTTGTCTCCTGCCCAGCGACCGACACAGGGATGGATCAATGTCAGCCTGAAGTTCCGGCCTGCCATTACCGGTGGCTTTCCTGGGACCGCAGCGGGGTTGGCATCGTCATCAACCGCCAGTCGCAGTTGTAGAACTGGTCCAGGCGGTGGGCATAAAAACGGTAGCCCATGTTCGCGCCAAGGAACAACAGCTTCGACACCGGCGTGTGGCGCATGCGACGTGCTATGGAACCGTAACTGTACACCTTCCGCCACGTGGCCATATTGCCTTGTTGTAACGCATCGGTACTCATCTGCGCCGGCTCGAACACGACGTGCTGTCCGTCATAAAGCTCCCAGTTCCTGGTCACGATGCGTTCCTCCGCGTTGAGCCGTTCGAAGATTGCAGTACCGGGGAACGGGGTCAGAATAGCGAAGCGTGGCAGGTCGATTCCTGTGTCGATAACGAATTGCGCGGTTTCCTCGAATACGTCCGTCGAATGGTCATCAAAACCAAACACGAAGGTGCCGTTGATGGCAATTCCGGCGGAGTGAAACTTTTCCATCCACTCGGCGTACATCTCGGGCGAATTGAACCCTTTCTTTATGTTTTTGAGTCCGGAGTGTGATATCGACTCGAATCCAACAAGCAGCCCAACGCAACCGCTGCGCGCGATGAGCTCCAGCAATTCGTCGTCGCGCGCAAGTAAGCTCGTGCTCAGCCCGGCCCATTTGATATTCAGCGGGGTCAGCGCCTCGAACAGTTCCATGGCGTAGTTCCGATCCGCAATCAGGTTCAGATCCACGAAGATCGCGCGACGGGCGCCTGTCGAACGAATCTCGTCGACGACCTCCTCTACCGGTTTCTGGTAGGGCTGTCGGCCCCAGGCGAACGGAACGACACAGAATTCGCAACGATGCACGCAGCCGCGCGTCGCTTCGAAGACGTGTGTTCTGGCGTAGCGGCTCGTTTTGATCAGGTCCCGGCGAGCACGCGGTCTGCCGGCGAGACTGAGATCCGGCGCCTGCACGTAGCGCGGTTTCATTTCTCCCGCCAGGAAATCGTGCAGCAGTTGCGGCCAGGTGTCCTCCGCATAACCGGCGACAATTGCGTCTGCGTGCGGCTCGGCATCGTCGGGCACGAGTGTGACGTGGGGCCCGCCCAGAACGACGGTGATACCCTGGCGTCGAAAATGGGCAGCCAGTTCATAGGAGCGCCGGGCTGTTCCCGTAATGACGGTTATGCCAATTATGTCCGCCTCGATCTCCGTCGGAATGTCTTCGATGCCCTCATCGAAGATCGAGAGTTCATGCTCTATCTCCGGCGGAATCAGCGCTGCCAGAGTTGGCAAGGTGAGCGGAGAGTAACGCAGGGATTTCTTGAATATGCCACCCCGATGCCGATACAACGGCCCCTTGGGTGACAGCAGGCAGACTTTCAGCATCGTGACTCTCGAAACACCCGACAGCGATTGCGCCGTATGACAATAGCACTACCGCGATCGAATACGCCAGAAAGCAGATTGCGAACTGTGAACTGGCACCAGCCTCCATCCAACGAACAAAGTTTCGTCGGTTTCGTGTAACCGGATAGCCGGCGGCTGCCCGGTCGAACCGCCGACGCGCGGTTTGTCAGAATTCTGCGGCCGCACGCTTGATCGATTTCAGCTTGCTTGGACGCGCCAGCAAGGCGCGCATCGCCAGATCGGCGATTCGTTCTGCAGTTTTCGCCGGCGATCTGCTTCGACTCGGGCGATACCATGACCAGAGCGCTTCACCCATCCCGAAGACAGTGTGCGTTGCAACAGTGATGTCTGCCACAACGAAGTCTCTCTCCGCAATGCCCAGCTTGACGAGTTTGCGATACGCGGCGATCAGGCGGTTGCGTAATCGTTCGGTGTCATCTCGAAATGCGCCCGCACGGATTTCGGGCAGCACCATCAGTTGGCCGAGTCGATAGGGCTCGGTCATCAAGTATTCAAAGTCAAATCGCATCAGCGCGTAGAGCTTCGCGGCCGCCGTGCCCGACTGCTTATCCAGGCGAGCAGAGAACTGCAGCCAGGGAGCTGCCGCAGCATCAATGATCGCGCAGAGAATATCTTCCTTTTTCTTGAAGTGATAGAACAGCGAAGGTTGGCGGATTCCTACTTCTTCCGCTATATCTCGTGTCGTAGTAGCGGCAAAGCCACGCTCGGCAAACAGCCTTGCCGCAGCCAGAAGAATCTCTTCCCTGCCAGCCCCGCTACCGGCATTTGCCTTGGCTCTTGGTCGACCTACGCCGCGTTTTGTGACAGCACTCACTTGCACCCTCCGAACAAAAAAACTCGCAGAGACTGTACCACGGATATCTATCAGACGATAGATATTGTCACTCCGCGCCCTGGTCATCAGTATACCTATCAACCGATAGTTATAGCTCGAACCCGCCGCCGGCGAAGTACCAGGGAATTCAACAGGATGTCACAACCCAACCGACTGTTGGTTGTGGACGCGGAGCAGCGCGTCCGCGACTATTTCGCGGAAATCGCCACTTTGGCCGATTTCGTCGTCGTCAAAGCGACCGACGAAGAGGAGATGCGTCGGCGGCTACGATACTTCGATCCAACTGCGGTGCTGTTGGGGCTCGACAGAACGCTGAGCACGACGACCAGGAAGCTCAAGTTTCTGCGAGAAGCCGGTTGCCACGGGAAAATCTTGCTGTTGTCTGCTTTGCGCGATAAGCACGTCATTACGGCAAAGCACATAGGCACGATACTGGGACTGGATATGAACGGCATCATTCCGCGTCCCGTTTCCGCCGAATTGATTCGCGAACAGCTTGAAGCACTGCGCAAGCCGTGTAATTGACGGAGTAAGCGTCCGACGGAAAACCGCCACAGGACGAGTCAGCTACGTATCGTTTCCTGCACGCGTCGGTAGAGCTCGTCCAACCGGAATGGTTTCTGCAGAAAGCCAGCCAACCCCTCTGCATCTTTTTCGTGCTCCAGTCGGTCCGGTGTAAATCCGCTCATCAAAATGACCGGCAGCGTCGCGTCGCGCTCTCTTAATTGCTTGTACGTTTGCAGGCCTGTCATACCGGGCATACTGGAATCCAATAGCACGAGAGAGATCGGCTCTGCCCGACTGTCGAACAACTCGATGCCCTCTGAACCCGACGTTGCGTTCATTACGTTGTACCCATTAATCGTCAACGCGGATTCCAGGAAATTGCGCACGGTCTCCTCGTCATCGATAATGAGCACGGCCCCGCTACTGTCGGCCGCGTCCAACTCGGTCGAGCGCTGAAGGTCTTCCGTTACCGCAAGACTGGCGTCACTTCGCGGAAGCCACACGCGCATGATGGTTCCGCCGCCCTCTTTCGGACAAACTTCAATCCCTCCGCCATGGCGACGAACAATGCCGAGTACCGATGCAAGGCCGAGGCCACGTCCAGCGTCCTTGGTGGAAAAGAACGGATCAAATGCGCGCTCTTTGATAGCCGGATCGAAACCAATACCCTCATCCACGACGTCAAGACGCATATAAGCGCCTGGCTGGAGCTCGCCGAGACTGTCAGCGTCTTTTATATCTGCAGCCGTCAACATGATTGCCTGCAGACGTATCAAGATCCTGCCAGGCACATCATTCATTGCCTCACTGGCATTGACAACGAGATTCAGAATCAGCTGTCGAATCTGAGTGGGATCGCATAACACAACACCTTCAGTCTCGGGCAATTCGAAATGCAGTGCCTGACGATTCCCGACGGACGACTCAAGGACCTTTCTCATACTGCGGGTGATGTCGACCGTGTCTGCGAGCTCGAATTCCGCTTCGCCACGTCCAGCATAAATCAACATCTGCTTGGTCAAGTCGACCGCACGAATCGCAGAATCACGTATGCGCTCCAGCTGGAGCGCAAGACGTTTCGGAGGATTCTGGCTGAGCGCCAGTTCTGCCGCTCCCAACACTCCTACGAGCAGGTTGTTGAAATCGTGTGCGATGCCGCCGGCCAGAACAACAAGACTCTCCATTTTTTGTGCGTCGTATACCTTTCGTTCGAGCTTCTCCTGCAATTCGCGCTGTTGGCGCTCAGCCGTCACGTTGACATCCATGCCTACTATGCGCCTCGGGTGTCCATCCGGTCTCCGATCGATGACTCGGGCCCGTCGCCGGTACCAGAGAAACGATCCATCACCGTGCCGAAGCCGCAGTGTCGCGTCGTAGAGCGCACCTTTCTTCTCCAAACGTTCCAAGACGTTGTTCTCGGCTCTGCCTCTGTCATCCGGATGAATCAAGCCTACCCAATCGTTCAGGTTTCTTGGCGCCTCTTGTTTCCTGTATCCCAGGCCGGCGAGCCAGCCGTCGGAAACAATGATCGTATCCTCAGAAAGATCGAGGTCCCAACCACCGTCTGATATCGAGTCGACCATGAGGCGAAAGCGTTCTTCGCTGTGCGCACGTGCGGTGTCTGCGATTTCCCGTTGAGCAATCACCTCTTGAAGTGCGAAGTTACGTCTGTCGGCAAACTGGGCCCAAAGCAAATACAGCAACACAAATGCCGCCACAGAGAATCCCAGCAGTCGCGGTTGAAGTTGCCGCGGTGCGTATTGTTGACCCGGCTCCAATACGATGGACCAATTCCGCCCGGCATACTCGATAGTCGCACTGTATGGCTCAACGCCCGCAATTCGCTCAACCGGGCGGCTAAACAGCATACGCTCGCCGTCCACTACTTCCATGTCCCGCACGGATATCCCCATGCTTGCGAGTTCGAAGCTGTCCAGAGCGGTTGCAATGGCATCGCCCATTCGCAAGACGGCCACGACAAACCCGATCACCGTGTCCGATTCCCGATAAACCGGCGCAAAAACAAGCACCCCACTTTGGTTCGCCGTTTCCTGCACCAGTGTGATGGGTGCCGTCGTGCTGACTTCTCCGTATTCGCGCGCGGCTTCCAGGGCCTGGCGCCGCCTGGATTCAGAGGCCACGTTGTATCCCACTGCGTTTTCGTTGCCTTCTGCGGGTACGATGATTTCCACCACAACGTATTCGGGCGCTACGGACGCCGGCCCCAGCTCCCCCGACGATTGACGCTCTGTGATTCTGAAACCTGGATTTCCCCGTGCACGAATACGCTGCTCGTAACTCTCGCGGTCACTGTCTTGCACGATGGCGTCCCAGCCCAACGCCTGGAAAACGGGCTCCCGTTCAATCAGGGGCTGCGTAATTGCAGGGAAACGTTCACTGACGTTCCCTCCCGCTGCGCTCAGAAAGCTGGCTGTGTCCGCAATTACAGTCGTAACCGATGATAGTTTCCTTTCTATCGCATCGACACGCACGATGGCATCCGCGTCAAAATGGCCCTGGGAAATCCTGGTTTCGACGGTATGCGCGTACCACCAGATTGCCACCGATGCCAGGAGACCCATCGCCCCGATCACCCAGCGAAGCCATCTGGGGTAGTAAGATCTGATTTCGCTCGAATCGGTCAACCGCACGCCAGTTTCATTTGGATGCCCGAGAAGCAAAATCATACACCAGTTCGATAGTGCGATAGTTGGCCGCTACCCCTGTCTGAATGTGCTGGAATTCACCCTGGATGGGCCCATCAGGCGGCGGATTGTGCAGGTTGACACCTGTGGCTCGGTGGCGTTGAATGGGTGCTCACCGTCCTGAACGGTTCCCGCTTCCAGGAGCGCAGGAAGTTCAAATGACTGCAGACGTGTCACGACGTTTTCAGGCTGCCGCGATAGAAACTGTGGCCCGTGCAGGCGGGCTCGATCGAGTACTGAGCCACCTGTGCTCCCAGGTCGAGCAGGTCATTTGCGATTCAATCTGCTTATCTACAGTTCGCGATGCATTTTCTGGTGAAACAAACGTAGTCGCCGCCTCTGGCGCGCCCGACAAGCTGATCGATGCCCTGAATGGCCCGAGTCCGGCGGATTTCGAGGATGCCTGCGGGATCGTCGGTGGCTGGTCGGTTCCGATTCTCTCGTCGGAAGAGACTTTGATCGGATCGCTCACCGTATATCGTTCGAAAGAAGACGAACCTACAGCCGCTGAAGAACAGATTCTGGCCACGGCAGGGAATATTGCCCGTATCGCCATTGAACAGCACCGTATTGCTCAGACGCTGCGCGCTTTTGAAGAGAGACAGGTGGAATCAGCAGCGCAGGATGCCCGCAGTCTTGACAATCTGAGTGTCATGGCGGGCAGTATCGCTCACGAATATAACAATCTGCTCGCCGTTATCGTCGGGAACGCAGATCTGGCTATTGCGTCCGGCAATCTGCAACCGCCTGTTGCAGACTGGATTGCTGATATCCAGAAAGCGGGAAAGCGAGCATCAGAACTAACCAGACAACTCCAGGAGCTCGGTGGTAAGGAAATCTCCTGCGTAGAAACAGTTGACTTGCCGGACCTTGTGGCAAAGGTCGCCGAGCATTTGCGTACACTGACTTCCGATGTAATCGAGTATGAGCATCTGAACGACGATGAATCCCTCTATGTGAGTGGCGACGTATCGCGCATCCAGGAGATCGTGATGAGTCTCGTAGGCAGCGCACCACAAGCAATCGACACATCTGCAGACACCATTTACATTCGTACGGGCGTTTTCACCGCTGACAGAGCCTATTTGCAGCAGAGTTATGCGGGTGATGAACTACCCGAAGGCGATTATGTGTTCGTCGAGGTCCAACGGTCGGGTTTCGGACTGACAGACGACGATCTCCGCAGAAACCGCGATCCTTTCTTTGTGCCAAAACCAGCCGGCCGCGCTATGGGGCTGGCAAGTGCATTCGGCATCATCAAGAGACACGGAGGCGCTCTCCATCTTGATAACAATCCCGTCACGGGCTCGACATTCCGGGCACTTCTCCCACGCCGAATACTGGCGACGGCACCCGCAGCTAGTGATGTGGTACGAGATGAAGAAGACTCGTCCACCGGTATCGTGCTGGTTGTGGACGATGAGCCCATGGTCGTATCGGTGGCGAAGGAGATGCTGTCGGGACGGGGGCTGCGCGTTCTCACCGCATATGACGGTGAACATGGAGTGAGCATCGCTCGTCAGCACATCAAAGAGATCGATGTCGTCGTACTGGACGCCACAATGGCGGATTTGAGTGCAGAAGATACGTTCCGGGCACTGCGCGCTTTGCGCGGCGATCTGCCTGTCATCTTTTGTAGTGGGCAACCAGAAGCATACTGCCTCAATCTTGTAGAGGGCAGAGAATTGACAGGGTTTGTGTCGAAGCCGTTCCAGTCGTCAGACCTTTATGACGCTGTACAAGATCTTATGGATCTGCGCGAGCGCGCCCCGAGCGCTCCCAATAGCGATCACGAATCGGAAGACCTGGCGCCCGACAAACCGATGTAAACGGGATCTCCGCAAGCCGATCTGCAGCATTGCGGTAATTCACGATTCAAACTCACGCTCTTTCATGCTACGGGTGGATGACCGCGAAGGTCATTGCGAAGCGACGGCAATGACAGCCACCGTGGGAGAAAAACGATGAGTGCAATCCGCGCCACGAGAACCCCTGCTTCAGTAATACTCGTCATCAGTGCATTCGCACTGCTGGCAATGGCAAGCAGCGCAGCGGCAGGCCCGCCGGCCGGCGAAAACGAGCCCTCATGGGCAGGCACCTACTCAGGTGCCTCGGGTATGACGCTGACGCTCAAGCGGGATTCCGCTGGAGAATATTCGGGTGAGCTGGTCATCGAATCGCAGTATGGCGCGTCAACCTACCCGGTGACGCTGAGCGAGTCGGCGGGCGGAAAACTGAATGGCCAGTTCGACAGCGGCGGTGCATCGTTTTCGCTCGTTGTCGAGTCCGGCAGCCAGCCCGGTACGATCGTCCTGAACTCGGAAGGCAATATTCACGAACTCGAGCGCACAACAACGGCGACCGCCAATCCCCTTGCGGCGGATTCCGGAGGCACGACGTCGTCGTCGATGGCAAATAGCAAGCCATTTCGTCACCCCGAAGGCCGCTTCTGGCTGGATGCACCCGTCAGCTGGGAGCCGATTCTCCACTCGCCTGACATTCTGCAGTTCAGGACGCAACGCGACGAAGACATCGTCATGGTTCTCGACGCGCGACTCGAACCGCATGAACTCGGCAAACCGCTACTCGAGGTCTTGCCGGGCGCGATGCAGCTTGTCGACGAATTCCTCGCAGAAGTAGGCATCGGGTCGGACTCTTCGACGGCGCGCTCGGTCGAGACGACCGTCGGCCCGCTGCCCGCCGCTGTTTCTCGCTGGAAGGGACAGACCATCGACCGGCGCTTTGCGATCCTGCAGGGCACGGTTGTCAAAGGCGACCGCGCCGTACTGGTGTTCGGCACGGTCGACGAAGGCAACAAGGCTTTGCTTGAACGGGTCGAGGAAATGTTCGCGACGATTCGCATCCCCTCGTCTGAAGAGGCCGCTGCGATTGCCGCGACCAATTTTGCCTCCGGACGCAATGTCGTTTTTAACGGTGAGCGCATCACAGATGCCACTCTACGCTGGCTCGAAGGCGACGCGGCTGCCGGCACGATTCCCGATGGCCTGTACTGGTATGACCGCATGACTGGCATGGCCGGTGAGTTCGGCGGACCAACGCTCGCCTTTCTCGCCGCGGACCTGGACTTCTGCCCCGCGCTGTCTCCGGCCGCCTCGGGCAGTGGGACGCAGGTTGCCATCAACGGTCGTTATCTGCATCCGCAAGACCTCGCAGGCCTGGAATTCTATTTTGGGCCGATACAGCCCAACCGCTACTGGATGGACAGCATGGGCAACTATGGCCTGGAGAACGGGCCTTCGCTCGGAAACCTGATCGAGCAGATTGCCGCCATCCAGGCGATGGCCGCAGCCGCTGCACAGCAGGGGCAGGGAAGCTACGACAGCACCTATGAGGGCGGCTACAACGAGGCCCTGTATGGCGGTGGCAGTGTGTACCGTCACTTTCCCAACCTGGGCTCCAGCGGCACGAGTGTGACCGTTGCCGATGCCGGCGGTGGCGACACCATCGTCAGTGCAGGAGGCGTAATGTGGTGGCCTGGCAAGTGAGAGACGCGTATGACTGTGGCAACGAATTTTGGCACCCAGGCCTGGCTACTGCAGGGCATTAATAGCATCCCGGGAGTCATGAAGCTGGAGGACGGCCGCCTGTCCTTCACCGCCGTGGGTTGCGGGACGTTCGGCAGCGGTTCGCTACGCGAACTTGCTGCGCGGCTCGGCAAACAGGTTGCAGCGGAACAATTGGAGAACGGTGAGGAGGCGTTGCTGTTCGATGTACCGCTGGCAGAAGTCCGGGACATTCACTTCCCCTGGTACTATTTTTCCGGTGGCGTGAAGCTCTCGGTCCACGGTGTTGGCCTTCGATTCGGTTTCGACCGGCCCGCCAACACTACCGTGCCGGATTACGTTGAGGAATCGATGGAGAATCTCGTCGGGGGTATTGAGAGCATCGCGGAGATCACCCGGGCGAGAAAGAGCGGCAAGGTGTGGAAGGAGCTGCTAACCGCCGTCGAACATCGCTGACCCGGGCTACCCTCGCTCCGCCCTTATTCTTCGCGCGTATACACGAGACGGTTCGGCGAATTGTCCCCGCTAATCGATGAGACGCTGAAACCGCTCTGATTCTCTCAGCACCTGGAGATCGGGATCGGTGTCAGCAAATTTCCGGAATTGCTGATCGCCTTCCACAGCCTCTTCGACCGCATCCAGCGCGCCCTCGGTGTCACTGAGCGCTACCCTTACGAGGGCTTGATAATACAGCGCTTCCGCATTTCGCTCGGACAGCTCAATCGCACGTTCCGTGTAGCGAAGCGCTTCCGATTCCCGGCCCAGGTGAACGTAATAGAGACCAAGTAATCCGGTTGTTTCCCAGTCGGTATCGTTGACTGCAAGGTTCTTTTCCGCCAGTTCCGCTGCACGTTCGTACGCGCGTCGCGACTCAAGCTCAGCCCCATCGACGAAACGATACGACTCGGCAAGGCGGCCCCATACGCGGTGGTCGTCCGGCGCATACTCCAGTGCTTTCTTTTGCATCTCGGCGGAATCAGCAAACTGCCCCACGTAGTAGTAACGCAAGCCCATGTTCGTATAACCCTGTCGACTTGGTTTCAGCTCGAGCGACTTGTCGTAGGAAATCCGGGCGTTCTCGGTATCGCCGAGCATCCAGTAGGCGGCGCCTTTCCCGCCGAATGCCGTGGCAACGTCGGGAGCCAGGCTGGTTGCAATCTCGTAGGCACGTACTGCCTCTTCATAGCGTTCCGTTCGATAATAGAAGCTGGCGAGCGCCAGGTGCGACTTCCAGTAATTCCTCTTGAGATCGACCGCCCTCAGAAAAGCGTCTTCGGCCTCATCCCGCCAGCTCTGGTCCATGCGCACCTCGCCAAGCTCGATATAGGCGTCGACCTCGGTTGGAGCGATCTCGATTGCTTTTTTGAGCTCCGCCTCGGCGCGTTCGTACCAGCCCCGGTAGCGATACAATGTACCGAGCGCCAGGTTTATTTCGGCGTTGAGTCCGGGATTCAGCGAGCGCGCTCCCTCGCAGGCCGTTTCCGCGACCTGGAATTCGCTCATGTCGTTCGTGATGTCGTACAGCCTGAGGTGAGCTTCACAAATCCCGGCATGAGCGCGGAAGAACTCGGGATCGATCTCGAGCGCCTTTCTGAACAGCTCGCTCGCCGTCCTCATGACGTCTGCATCGTACGATCCCCTGAGTCGACCTCTGCCCTGCAGGTAGTAAATGTAGGCGTCGACGTCTTCGGTCGGTTTGCGTAGCAGTTGCTGCTCGGAATCGACGGAGAGCGCGATCTTGAGTTCGT
>JAAUXY010066845.1_pt1 | contig 16979 bp, 16 predicted proteins | sample 7278121 | NCBI WGS metagenome assembly JAAUXY01 (sample SAMN14350117, study PRJNA611818) | marine sediment metagenome | isolation source: surface marine sediment (1.8m) | place: French Polynesia: Moorea | collected 2018-08 | reverse complement strand
CGAAAAGAACACGGGGATGCTGAACATGATGCTCACACCACGCCTGCGGGCCATTGCGACCGTCGCGCTGATACTCCCAATCGCTGTCATTACTAACCGCGCAGAGACCGAGTCGATCTCTGGATTACCAGCTGCGAGCGACGACGAGCGTGCTGTCTTTGTGGCCTACGACCCTCGAGAGCTCGAAAGAAGCTCGCTCGTCGCCGCAAATTCGCCTCCAATCGTCGTAAGAGCCGCTGAGCCAATTAACCCGCCAAAACCGCTGGAGCTCATCACGTTGGATAGTCCCGACTGCGAACCGTTCCGGGTGGACTGATCGCCGCAAAGTAAACCGGCCGGTCAACGGCTTCTCTCAGGAAATCGCAGTAACTGTCGGTTTTCTTTCCGGTTTTCCCGTGCGGACAATTCGGCGAGCGTGTAAGTATCGGAAAACATTGGAGTTCTATTTCTGGCGCGAATCTTGCTATCAAAGTCATGAATACGTTCTCTAAACAGGAGACCTTCAATGACCAAAGCAACAAAAAGATGTCTGGTCTTACTGCCATTGCTGCTATCGCCCTTTGCGGCAAATGCTGATCTCATCACGTCCAACACGATCGCCAACCCGATCACCATCGACTTTGATGGCCAGGACACGGTGTCGAATATCCCGGGACCAATCCAGATTGGTACTGGCGTTGGCGAGAATATCGAAGTCAGCGGTGATCCGGACACCGGTTTGTACACGAACTTCAACGGTTGGGGTCTCGTGAGCAACGGCACCTGGGGCCAGGGCATGACCTATATCTCGGCCAACGACGCGCGCCCGGGTAGCCTCATCTTCCACTTCAACGATGGCCCCGTGTCGGCGGTCGGCGGATTCATGAATCACGCGCCCGACTTCGATACGGACCTGATTATCTCGGTGCTCGACGAATTCATGAACGTTCTCGAGGAGTACAACATCACCGAGCTTGCCGACATCGTTACGCCAAATGGCCTGAACGAAGGTGGATTCCGCGGTATTGATCGTGGCGGTAACCAGGACATCCACTACTTCGTGGTCTACGGCTACGTGCCGGTTCTGGACGACTTCACGTTCTCCCGGAGCGTGCCTGAGCCCGGCACCCTCGCCTTGCTGGGACTTGGCCTCTTCGGTCTTGGCTTCGCTAAACGCCGCAAGACCTGAAGCAAAACAGGCAAATCAGAAAACCCCGCCGCGCGCGGGGTTTTTTGTGCGCGCGGTTCCCGGGCGTCTACATCGAAGAAGTCGATTTCGGGCTTCGGCCGATGGAGGTGGTTGGAACAAGCGCTGCATGGACCATGCGCCGTCCGTGGCGCTACTGGATTTCTAGCTCCGAGGGTGCAGTGCTTGTTCGGAAATGGCGGCAGAGGATGTCACATCAAATAGCCGGTACATGTGAGCATCTACGCCCGCACCGCTATCGAGCGCGGCGTTCACAAGGCTCCAGCGAACGAGGCGGCTTGCCGCGTCGGCGCGTACACACGATCTCGGCCCCCGCGGTGGCGTTACGTCAGTGTTCGTCGCCCTTCTATCGTTATCGAAGAGTTAATTCAGGACGGTCTGCAATCGGTCGTGTTTGAACCGAACAGCGACACTTCCTGCCCACTGACTGCCGCGCCGGCGCGCTGCGCGGCATGGGCCCTACGTAGGCGTTTTTCGTTCGCTGTGAGCGACGGACGATGACAGTTTCCGACATCGACACCGGCCGTCTGATTCGCATGGTCGGCATGGCGCCCGTGAAGCCGGCTGAGTTCGTCTTTATCGGGATGGAGCAGAAAACTGTCGCGCAGAGCGCATCTGCGATATCCACTAGCGAAATGACGGACGAAGACCCGTACACGAGGTTTAACTTCCGGGTCACCATTGACGGCGCTGTCGGCGCCTCATTCGCTGAATGCTCCGGTCTCGCGGTCGAGGTCGCGAACATCGACCACCGCGAAGGCAATGAGAACGTCGGCGTCCGCGAACTTCCGGGCCTGAAGAAATCTGCCAATATCACCTTGGAACGAGGCGCCATGGCGGACACCGATGTCCAGGACCGGGGACCTGGCCTGAAAGCCACCAACAACGAGATTGCGATAGAAACGCCGGGGAAGCGCCGCGAAGGTCTCGGGGCTGTTGACCTTGTGCGCCCGGCTCTGCTTCACTGAGCCATGCCCGTTTGCAGGAACTGCCAATCGAGCCTCGACGGCGAGTTTTGCTCGACCTGTGGCCAACGAAACGTCGATCTCGAGAGGCCAATCTGGAGCCTGGTCGGTTCCGTCATCAGTGAGACCTTCGAGGTCGACGGGCGTGCCGCATCGACGGTAAAGGTCCTGTTTCGACATCCAGGCATGCTTACCGCCGAGTTTCTCGCTGGCCGCCGCGCCGCCTATTCACCGCCGCTGCGGCTTTACCTCGTCTTCAGCATCGTCTTCTTCCTGCTGGTCTCGTGGTTCGCGTCCAGCGGGATTCTGCGTGAACCTGGTGCCGATCCGACGTTCGACGCCGCCGTGCAGGCCCGCTTCCTGTCGGACGAGCTGCCGACACTGATGTTCCTGCTTCTACCTGCCTTTGCGGTGTTAATGAAGATCGTCTACTGGCGGCGCCTGTACTTCGACCACCTGATCTTCTCGCTGCACCTGCACTGCGTTGCGTACGTCGCACTGGTGCTGATCCTGCCGCTCGAGGCGGTTGCGTCCCGGAACATCGCCCTGTTACTGCTCCAGGTCGTGGCGTTCGTCAGCTTCCTTGTCTATTTCATGATCGCCGTGCGTCGCGTCTATGGCTCCGGCTGGCTGTTGGCCGCACTGCGCTCGAACGTGGTGTTTACGGCCTACATCATCATCGTATCCGTGGCGATCGAACACAGCAGTGAGTTCGCGATAATCTCGGATTGAGCGCGCCTTAAAACGAAAAGACCCGCCGAGTGGCGGGCCTTTCCGTTCGATGTACTGCTACACCGGTATTGCTTGCCTAGACGCGGCGACGACGTCCCAGGAGGCCTGCAAGGCCACCAATCAGGAACAAGGCAAGAACGCCCGGCTCCGGCACGTCGCTGATCGTCAGCGTCGAGATCTGTGCGAACCCGGGGGTGCCGGACCACACGATCGAGGCAACCTGACCAACGAACGTGTACGTGCCGAGCACGTCTCCGTTGCTTGCATCGATAAGGATGCTGTCGATCAGGTTATTCATGGCATCGTACGCCTGGTAGAGACCCGTGAAACCGTTGATTACCCAGTAATCGATGGTTGCATTGGTCGAGACGTTGTCGAACACGATCGAGGCTGGGTCGATGTTCACGGACAGGCCTTCCTGATCGAAGGTGTCGCGACCATCGAAATACCAGTACGCCTGGTTGACCGTGATTCCGAAGGCTGCCCACTCGTCACCGACGACAGGCGTGCCGCTGGAACATGTCCCGCATTCCGCGCTGTCGAAGTTGATGGTGACCGCGTTGGCACCCGCCGCCATGCCGAGCATTACCGTGGCAAGTAGCAGTGAAGCTAGTTTTTTCATGATAGTCCCACTCTGTTTTGGCTTTGGCTCGATGTTGCTTTTTTTGGTTATGAGACGAGCACTGCTCGCTCCCGATGTCTATAACAGCAGGAACCGTGCCAATACGTACTTTGGATAGATAAATCAGTTGATTAGGTGAAAGGAACTATCTGGCCTTTTTGTCGCATGTATAGAAAATCGACGAAAACTGCACTTTTTTCTTGACCGGCCGGGTGATAACACGCTGTTTTTAATAAAGTTTTGACTGGCCGGTCAATAATCACCAGTTCCTAGCCGGCAATCGATTCGTACTCGATAAGAAAATCCCCGATCCGAATGACGTCATCGGGCTTGAGCACGGTCTCGCGCACCCGCTGGTCTCCCACGAAGGTGCCGTTCCTGCTGGCGAGGTCGCGAAGTACGTGCCCCGTTTCGCCGGTGCTGATCAACGCATGCCGACGACTGACCGTGTGACCGGGCAGGCTGATGTCGCAGCTGTCGGAACGGCCGAGCATGACCGAGCCTTTGTCCAGCAGCAGCTCGCGGACCCAGCGGTCATTGAGACGGATCACGAGTCGATGGCCCGTGATGCTCAGTCCGCGGGGCTCGTTGATCGTCTCATCCAGAGACGTTCTGAAATCCTGGTTCTCGGCGCGAATCTCGCTTGCCGCGCGGGTAATCGCGGCCTCCGTTATTCGACCGGTCTCAGCCAGGTTCGCGTTTTGCAGGCAGCGACAACAGATCGCCGCAACCTCGTCCGGCACGCCGTCACTGATCTCGTGAAGCCTGCTGATCGCGTCGAACTCGAACAGTTGGCTGATATCGGCGGCCCCCGCCGCACGGACCCGCTGGCGGACGAACTCCGTCGTCTCCGTCGGCGTGAACGGTGGCAGGCTGAGTGGCTGCCCTGCCCGCTCGGCCACGGCGGCAATAGGCCCCTCCGCCTGGAGTTGAGCGTAGCGAGCCGGTCGCGTGGTCAGTAACACCGTCAGACCGTGTTTCTCCGTCTCCGCCGTCTCCACCAGGTGCCGGATGATGTCGAGCAGCCAGTGCGACTGCTGTGCCGCGTGCTCGACAGCCAGCAAGGTCCGCTGGTTGTGACTTCCCTGGTAGTCGAGAAACAGGCGAAAAACACTTTGCAGGTCCGAGACGCTGAGCTCTGCCGGATCGAAACCCAGGGAACGGGTTATGGCGGCCATTCCGTCCGCCGCGTCCTTGTAGGGTCGGGTCAGTCGGACGACCGTGACGTCAGGACCGAGTCCCTGCGCGAGCCTGCAGACGACATGGTTGGTTTCGAGGGCACCGTCGGCCGTCAGCACGATCAGTGGGTCGCCGCGCTCAAAACGCTCACGCAGGCCCAGAATTGCCGCGTCATGCCGCTGGGCAACACTTGGAAATACGGTCTCGAAAGCCCCGGTCGTGTCCCGAAGGCTGAAGGCCTGTTGTGGCATCGGTCTGAACCTTTCGGCCTGTTTCTTGACAGGCTCTCGTCTTGTTTCCCCCATCGCCCCCGCCAGGACGAGACCTCAGTCTAGCCCGAAAAAGGCGTTATGTGAAGTTTATGTTTCCGGGGCAAGCCGATGATTCAAAACTGATTTTGGGCGACTGAACCGTTTTTTCAGGGCGCCTGTGCGGTGCCGTGTGTCCGCTGCCCTGCAAACGCCGTCCGGCACCTGTCCGCGACCGTCCGCGGCGGACACATCGGACACTTTGCGGACGGCGCGCGCAATAAGAATCAATGACTTGCAAGCGTAAATGAGTTGGCACGCTTCCTGCTATAGACCTTGTAAGCACCCAATCGAGCGAACCGCCAAATGAACTGTCTGACCGATCAAGCCTGTTTCCTTGGATCCATGTTCGAGTTTCTGCAGAACGCAGCAGCAACCATCGACTACGCCGGCATGTTGTTCTTCGGCAGCGAGTGGTCGCTGGTGTCGCCCGGCATCGAGCAACACACCGATTCCCTCGCACGATTCTTCAACGACGTTTTCGGTGCCAATGAGCCAGGCTGCCGCTACGCGTCGCTCGGAGGTGGTCATGCCTGAGCGTGCCACGGTCGATCGCCTCGATATCAAGCGGCAGGAACAGGGTATCCGTGACACGTCCGCACAGGATGTGGTCATCGAGCGCAGCAAGTCGCGCCGCTTCCTTCCCTACGTCATCGGTAGCGTCGTTGCCATCGCCGTGCTGGCATTCACGGTACCGGGCCTGACCCAGTGGCTCGGCACCGATCGCAGCGCAAACCGGTCCCAACTTCGCTTTTCGACGGTGATCCGCGACACCTTCGTACGTGACATCGCGGCCCAGGGTGTCGTCGTTGCTGCCGTCAGCCCTACCCTTTACGCGACCACCGGTGGCACCGTCACGTTGCATGTGAATGCCGGCGACGCCGTCACGACCGGCGACCTGGTCGCGACGATCGACAGCCCCGGGCTCGACAACGAACTGGACCGTGAACGCGCCACGCTCGACAGTCTTGAGACAAACCTGCAGCGCCAGTCGATCGAGAACAAGAAGCTGCTGCTCAAGGGCCAGCAAACGGTCGACCTCGCCCGCGTAGAGCTGGTTGCCGCCGAACGTGAACTGCGCCGTGCCGAGCAGTCCTGGGGGCACCAGGTCATCAGCCTGCAGGATTACGAGAAAGCCCAGGACGACGTAGAGCGCACGCGCATTGAACTGCAGCACGCGGAATCGGAGTTCGCGCTCAACGAAGAAAGTCTCGACTTCGAACTGCAAACGCTCAGGCTGGAACGTGATCGCCAGCGGCTGGCGGTCGGCAACCTGGAACGCCGAGTACAGGAGCTTGAACTGCGCGCACCCGTTGATGGCATTGTCGGCACGCTCGCCGTCGACAGGCGCGGGGTCGTACCTGCAAATGCCGAGATCGCGACCGTCGTCGACCTGTCCGCTCTCGAAATCGAGCTCTCGGTATCGGATAGCTACGCGGACGATCTCGTTGTCGGCAGCGACGTCGGCATAAAGTTCGGCGGCGAGGATCACGCGGCAACGCTCGTATCGGTGTCGCCGGAGGTGATCAACAGCACCGTCAGCGGTCGCGTACGCTTCGACGGCCAGCACCCGGCAGGCCTGCGCCAGAATCAGCGCGTGTCCGCGCGCATCGTGCTCGAGTCCAAAGAGGACACGCTGGTCGTCGACTCCGGTCCGTTCTTCGATACCGGCGGCGGCCGCCTTATCTACCGCGTCAATGGCGATGTCGCTGAGCGCATCGACATCGTGACCGGCTCACGCAGCGTCTCGCAGGTCGAGATCCTGCAGGGTGTCGACGTTGGCGACGTCGTCATTATTTCCGAGATTGACCGATTCAGAGGCGCGGAGCGCGTACTGCTTCGCGACTGACCGACATTCCAATTAACCAACCACAGGCAATGACTATGTTAGAGATGAACGATATCAGTCGGGTCTATCGCACCGACCTCGTTGAAACGCATGCCCTGCGCGGCCTGAGCTTGTCCGTCGAAGCCGGCGAGTTTGTCGCCGTCACGGGACCGTCGGGTTCCGGCAAGACGACGTTCCTCAACATCGCCGGCCTGCTCGAAACGGCGACGAGCGGCAGCTATATGCTGGACGGCAAAGACGTCAGCAAGCTGTCGGACAACGAGCGTTCGCGAATCCGCAACGAGAAGATCGGCTTCATCTTCCAGAGCTTCAACCTGATTCCCGACCTGAACATATTCGACAACGTCGACGTGCCGCTGCGCTATCGCGGCTTCAACGGCAATGAGCGTCGTGAACGGATCGAGCGTGCGCTCGAGCAGGTAGGCCTGGCCTCGCGCATGCGCCACCTGCCCTCGCAGCTGTCGGGTGGCCAGCAGCAGCGCGCCGCAATCGCTCGCGCACTGGCCGGCGATCCGGCCTTCCTGCTCGCCGACGAGCCCACTGGCAACCTCGACTCGCTCATGGCCCGCCAGGTCATGGACCTGCTCGAGCAGATCAACCAGAACGGCACGACGATCGTCATGGTCACGCACGATCCCGAGCTTGCCCGGCGCGCGCATCGCAACGTCCAGCTGCTCGACGGCAAGATCGCGACCTCGAATCCGTTTACGCCCCAAGCCGACGTGGCCGATATCGCCGAGCCGGCCATGCAGCCTGTCGCCTGAGGAGCCAGCATGTTTCTCTACAACCTTAGACTCGCACGCCTGAGCCTGATGAAGCAGCCGCTCCTGACCGGCTTGATGGTGCTCGCGATCGGCGTCGGCGTCGGTGCGTGCATGACGATCCTGACCTTCGTTTACTCGCTGACGAGCGACCCGATACCCGAGAAGAGCGACCAGCTGTTCGCAGTTCGCCTGGACAGCTGGGGCCCTGACGAGCCTTACGACGACCGCCGTCCCGATGAGGCTCCCTGGCAGCTCACCCACGCTGATGCAATGGCACTGCTTGAATCCCCAGTGCCGACTCGCCACGCCGCCATGCGCAAAGCCGTGTTTACCGCGGTGCCGGAGAACAGGGATGTCGCACCGTTCCTGACTCTGTCGCGCATGACCGGCGGGGCTTTTTTTGACATGTTCAACGTGCCGTTCCTGTTCGGCGGTACCTGGGACGAAGACGCGGACCGCAACGCCGAGAACGTCGTCGTGCTCTCGAAGGAAACCAATGACAGCCTCTTCGGCGGCGAGAACAGTGTCGGCCGCGAAGCACGCTTCGGCGACGACGTCTTCCGGGTTGTCGGCGTCATCGACGAATGGCAGCCGATCGTCCTGTACTACGACGTCAACAACGGACCGAACAACGATGTCGAGGACGTGTTCATGCCATACACGATTGGCGACCGTCGCGAGATCGACATGTCTGGCAACGTCAACTGCTGGAAGGACGAGCAGATCGATACCTACTTCGACCTTATGCAGAGCGAATGCGTCGTCACGCAGTTCTGGGCCGAGCTCGAAAACGAGGCCCAGGTAGCGGAGTACCAGAGCTGGCTCGATCGTTACACCGAGGGACAAAAAGCGCTGGGACGCTTCGAACGGCCGACGAACAACCGGCTGAGCACGGTGACCGAGTACATGAAGATTCGCGAGGTCGCCGCCGACGAAATCCTGGTCGTCATGAGTATCGGCGTCCTGTTTCTCGCGGCCTGCATGTTCAATACGATCGGTATCATCCTGGCGCGTTTCATCGCCAAGGCACCCGTAATCGGCCTCAGACGCGCCCTTGGTGCGAGTAAGGCGGCGATTTTCCGTCAGCATCTCGTCGAGGTGGGCGTCGTCGGCCTGGCCGGGGGCATCCTGGGCCTGCTGCTGTCGATGCTGGGGCTCGCGGGCGTTCGCGCCATGTTGAGCGACGGCGATCGCGCCGCGCACCTGAATCTCGAACTCGTCCTGATCGCGATCGTGATTGCCGTCTCCTCGGCAATCATTGCCGGTCTGTACCCCACGTGGCGTATCTGCCAGCTCGCCCCGGCGGGCTACCTGAAGACGCAGTAGGAGCCAAACAATGGAAATTCGCCCGATATTGAGCGCAATGTGGCGCAACAGGACCGGCTCGGTACTGGTCGCCGTGCAGATTGCCCTGACACTTGCGATTGTCGTGAACTGCATGTTCATGGCGAAGAGCCGTATCGAGTTCATCGCGCGCCCGAGCGGAATGGACATCGAGAACATCATTACGGCGCAGAGCCTGGGCTTCGGCAGCGACTACCGACACGACGAGACCATTGATGCGGATCTGCGCGCACTAAGGGCCCTGCCCGGTGTCATCGCAGTGACGCCCGCCAGCGGCATCCCGATGAGCGGCTCTGGAAGCGCGACCGGCTACAAGACCAGCATGGACGAGGATGCGCCACGCGAGACCGCCAACTACTACCGCTTCGACGAGCACGCGGAGCAAGCACTCGGCGTGAAGATCATCGAGGGTCGCGGTTTCACTGAACTCGAAGTGCGCCGCGCCGACGACGAGAACTACGACCGTATGCCGCCGCAGGTCATCATCACCAAGGCCTACGCGGAGCGGCTGTTCGGCGACGAACCGGCCCTCGGCCAGCTGATCTATGACGGCCTCAACGAGTCTGCCGAAGTCGTGGGCATCATCGAGCACCAGTACGGTGCCTGGGTCCACTGGAGCAGTTTTGACAACGTCATGTGGTTTCCGCAGCGTCAGGAAGGTCCGTCGATTCGCTACATCATTCGCGCGGAACCGGGACAGCGAGACGCGCTCATCCCGGTTGTCGAACAGACGATGCAGGAACTCAACAGCTCCAGCCGCCTGGTCCGGAATGTGCGTACGATGGAAGAGACAGTAGCAACCAGCTACGAGGGCGATTTTGCTATCGCGTCCACGCTCATAGTCGCTATCATCCTGCTCTTTGTGATTACGGGACTCGGAATCGTGGGGCTTGCGAGTTTCACCGTGCGCCAGCGCACCAAGCAGATCGGCACGCGGCGCGCCATCGGCGCGCGCAAGCGTGACATCATTCGCTACTTCCTCACCGAAAACTGGCTTATGACGACGATCGGTATCGTGATCGGCACGGTCCTGACAATTTCATTGAACTATGCGCTGGCAACAGCGTTCGAAATCGAAAGGCTGAACTACGTGTACCTGGTAATTGGAATGGGAATGCTCTGGCTGCTCGGCTTCGTCGCCGTCGCTGAACCTGCGCGACGCGCATCGAACGTGTCGCCTGCCGTCGCTACAAGGACGGTATGAACCCGCTCGTCCTCGTTATCGACGACAACGAGGGCGTCAGAACAGCACTGTCCGTGCTGTTCTCGGTGCATGACCTGCCCTGCATAACGGCCGCGACGGTCGAGGATGGTCTCGAGATGCTCGAGAGCCACCCGGTGGGGCTTGTCGTGCAGGACATGAATTTCAGCGAGGACACGACCTCCGGCAAGGAAGGAGTGGCGCTGTTCCACACGATCCGGGAGCGTCACCCCGACCTGCCCGTCATCTTGCTGACCGCCTGGACGCATCTGGAGACCGCGGTGGAGCTGGTCCGCGCCGGTGCCGCTGACTACCTGGCCAAGCCCTGGGACGACAACAAGCTCATTGCGACGGCGCGTAACCTGCTCGAGCTCGGCGAGGCGACGGAACGCGGCCGACAGGCCGCACGCTCACGGCGTGCCGATCGCGCCCGGCTGGAAACGGCTCATGATCTCTGCGGCACCGTGTTCGAAAGCACGGCGATGCAGGAACTGATCGGCGTCGCCACCCGCGTAGCCCCGGCCGACGTTCCGATCCTGATCACCGGGCCGAACGGCGCCGGCAAGGAGAAATTCGCAGACATCATCCACGCGAACTCGAGCGTGGCCGACGGCCCCTACATCAAGGTTAACGTGGGTGCCCTGCCCGCGGACCTGATGGAAGCCGAGCTGTTCGGTGCCGAAGCTGGCGCGTACACGGGGGCTTCCAAGGCACGGGTCGGGCGGTTCGAGGCGGCGGACGGTGGCACCCTGTTCCTCGACGAGATCGGCAACCTGAGCCTCGACGGCCAGGCGAAGCTGCTGCGCGTGCTGCAGACCGGCGAGTACCAGCGCCTCGGCAGTTCAAAGACCAATCGCGTGACGGTTCGTGTGGTCAGCGCCACCAATGCCGACCTGCCGGCGGAAGTCGAGGCGGGTCGTTTTCGCGAGGATCTCTACTACCGGCTCAACGTGATCGAGATTGCGGTACCGCCGCTCCGCGACCGGCCGGACGATATCCTGCCGCTCGCTTATCACTTCCTCGAGAACGGCGTCGCACTGGATGCCGACGCGGAAGCGGCGTTGCTTGCCCATCCCTGGTCAGGCAACGTCCGCGAACTCGAAAACAGCATTCGCCGCGCGTCCCTGTTGGCCAGCGACAAGTCGATCAGCGCCGGGGATCTCGGTCTGCCCGTGCAGCGCCCGGCCACCGTCAACGGCACAGGTGAGCCTGACGAACAAGCGATTCGGACGGCGCTGGACGATGCACACGGGGTCGTTGCGCGTGCCGCGCGGGACCTGGGCCTCAGCCGGCAGGCGCTGTACCGGCGAATGGAAAAATTCGGCATTCACAAGTAAGCCTCGATGTCCGTCGACTGCTTACCGCTGTAAACCGGCCACTCTGAAGGTTGCGCTCAGGCTAGAATGAGAGACCGCTAGTCGCCCAAAGGCGACGCTCGAGAATTAACGTATGTCAGACAACTCCCAAGAGATCTCTGAGCGAGAGAAGACGGCCCGAGCACACATCGATTCTATCTTTGGCACACCGGAAGCCGAATTAGGTGTAACGTTATTTGTCTCGCATCATTTGAGTGAGCTCGACGCTTCCTACTGGATTAAGCATACGGGCACCAGCACGCCAGACGCTCGAAAGGTTTTGCGATTGTTGGAGTTATGCTTCGATGCAGAAGAGGAAGAATTGGATGACGAAGAGGAGCCATTGGACACACTCGACTTCACTCTCCCGGAAGGTGTCACCAATTACGTTATCTGCGTCGAGTTTGATGACGCTGGAGATGTGGCCAGAGTCTCGATGGAGAGCTAGCTTCGTCTTACAGGGTATCGATGCTTCCGCTTATGGCCGTTAGACGCCGGCAGGGTAATCCACGGTAGACTGGCGCCTCCTGCCCTATTGCAGACGTTGTGAAAAATCTTCCCTTTCGCATAAATGACAATTGCTTCGTGCTCGGTACGTCAATTCGGACCCCTCCAACGAATTGGTGCGACGACGTTAGCGTTATGGTGATCAGCCACACTCCCGGCAGGGGCAACAATGACTGGTTCGGCATACGAGCTTTCGATTCCGACCTCGTCTGCCGGAGAGCGACGAGCTTCGAACTATTGGAAAGAGCTCTGCTGTTCTCGTCCGACTTGCTTGAGATTAAAGTAGCAGACTGGAGGCTTTACGACCCTGGAACGGGCGTCCGCCTATACAGTAAGCCTAGAACAGTGTCGGAACGAAGGCATTCGGCTCAGAGGCGCAAGTTGGGAAAAATTCTGAAGTACTACAGCACTGATTTGAGCTAGCTGCCCTCCAAGCGACGCCAGCCGCTAATGGTCGGAAGGTGCCCGTCCGTACGATTTCGAAGAATGTCAGCTCCGACCCGTAGCGGATACTCGAATACGCATCGTAGGAGCGGCTTCAAGCCGCGAGCCCGGGTGCAGCGACCGATCGAATCTCGCGAATTCTCAAAGCACGCACACCAGGAGTCTTGCACAAGAGCCGCAAACACGCCCCGTACTACCTTGATGGCTCTGTCGCTGTAGGTGCCAACTTTTGTCGAAATACTATACGAAACTACCGGTGCGCTATTTTGGTGCGCTCTTAAGCTATTGGCAGCTATACCAATGCTCAGTTGGTACGGATATTGCTGAGTTAAGTTCGACGCCGTATCAAAGACTGAGGACCAACATGCAAAAAGCACGACTCCTGATCGCAGTATTGCTTGCAAATTCTCTCTTTTTGGCAAGCACATCCTCAGCGGATGTCATAAACGTCGAGTTGGATGCTGAAGTGTTTTTCGGTGAAGTGGTACTCGACACTAGTGACGGCTTTGACGGTGTTCGAATACGAACCTACGACCTGGGCATTCCCATCGATCTTCGAGCCAATACGGAATACACAATAAATATAAGCTTCATGCCTAATCAGGCATTGCGAGTCTTCGCTTCTGAAGCGGCCAACGGTTTCGAAGATGTCGCGCTCACCAACTTCATCCTCGCTGATGCAAGTCCTGGCAGTGCTAGCGGCAACGCGACACTGGACGGCATTGGCGGCGACTACATTGGCACTAACCCGTTCATGAATTCAGGAACTTTCTTCGCGTCAGACGATCCATGCTGTGGCTCCTACGTGCTTGGGGTCGGACAAGACCTGACTGACACCAGTTTCCTGTTCACCGGTATAAGCTTCCAGTTCACCACATCGAGTGACTTCATGGATGTCACCAATTTCTTCTCGGGCATCAACGTCGCTGGAGGAGGATTTGAGGTGGTGTCCGTGAGCGAACCCGGAACGCTTGCGATCCTGGGGCTTGGCCTCTTTGGTCTGGGATTGGCCGGCCGAAGAAAAGCCTGACGAACGACAGGGTGTGCGCAAAGCGAAGCCACAGGCGGCTGCGCATCGCACGTAGTGAATAGCATCCCGGCTTCCGGCGGGTCGGGATATCGCTGTTTGTAAGATCAGGTGCAGACAGTACACTTGGTCTTTTCCGCAAGACCCGCCGCACGCGCTGCTTGAAATTCCGAATCTCCATAGCTGGCCGCCTCGCGCCGTTGACCTCGATGCTACTGGTCTCCGTGACCGTGGCGGGACAACGACTTGAGCGTTAGCGTTGCTGACCAGCGCAACGACGAGCTCGGTGAGTGGCTGCCCACAACGTGCTGAGCGGCGTTCCGAAATGAGAGGGAGACGACATGCACATCAATGACCACTTCGATGGTGGCAACATCGACGTTCAAGCAGCCGAATCGCCCTCGAGCATACGACTGAAAATCCGGATGGATGAGGGTGGACGCCACGGCCAGTGGTTCTACTTCCAACTATGCGACGTGCGCGGTGAGGCCTGCACGATCACCCTTGAGAACGCCGGGGACATGTCTTATCCGCAGGGCTTCGAGGACTATGGCGTCGCGGCGTCGACGGACCTGGAGCATTGGTTTCGCGTCGGCGCAGAGTTTGACGGCAAGACGCTCAGCTGGCACTACACCCCGGATGCGGATGCAATCTACTTCGCTTACTTCGCGCCCTACTCCTTTGATCGACACCAGCGTCTGATCGGCCAGGTGCTGGCCTCGCCAAGCGTCAGCGCAGAGGTGCTCTGTAGTACCCCCGACGGACGCGCCTTGAGCCTGCTGACCCTCGGGAAACCGGCCGCCGACAAGAAGTCCTGCTGGATCATTGCCCGTCAGCATCCCGGAGAAACCATGGCTGAATGGTGGGTCGAGGGTTTCCTGAAGCGCATGACCGATCCTGAGGACCCGGTGTCTCGCGCCCTGCTGGAGCGCACGGTGATGTACGTCGTCCCCAGCATGAACCCGGATGGCGGGGTCCGCGGACATCTGCGTTGCAATGCCAACGGCGTAAATCTCAATCGCGCCTGGAAAGAGCCGGACGCAACGGACTCGCCGGAGGTTTACTTCACGCGCCGCCGCATGCATGAGACCGGAGTGGACTTCTTCCTGGATGTTCACGGCGACGAGGCCTTGCCCTACAACTTTATTGCCGGCGCCGAAGGCATACCCTCGTGGACGGACGAGATGGACCAGGAACTGCAGGCCTTCAAGCAGCGTTTGTCTGCCATCAGTCCGGACTTCCAGACAAAGTACGGCTACAAGCTGACACCCGCGGGCACCGCCGACCTGCGAAAGGCGACTGACTACGTCGCCGAGACTTTTGGCTGCCTGGCCATGACCCTTGAAATGCCCTTCAAGGATGCCGCCAACCATCCGATGCCGGACGTCGGCTGGTCTCCGGGGCGCAGCCAGCGCCTTGGGGTCGCCTGCGTTGATGCGATCTGGCAGACCCTGGGCGGCTGAGCTCTGGCCAGTCGAATGACGGCGCCTGATCCGAGGCACGAGTTTGCGCAGGATTGACCCGGACCGGTCGCTGTTTGTCAGACAAGCCCTACCCAGTACACTTGGGCTTTCCGCAAGCCCTCTGCACGCGCTGCTTGAAATTCCGAATCTCCATAGCTGGCCGCCTCGCGCTGTTGACCTCGATGCTACTGGTCTTCGTGACCGTGGCGGGCGCATTTGGCAGTCGTACGCTCGAGCCGTGGTGGCTCGCCTGGGTGATCGCCCTTCTGATCGCCCTGCCGCTTGCGTGGTTCGGCGTACACGCAATCGTCGGGCCAGCCGTTAATGTAATCCGGGCGCTCACAGACGGCGCGGACAGTCTTCGGGACAACGACTTCAGCGTTAGCGTCGCTGACCAGCGCAACGATGAGCTCGGTGACCTGGTGGCTGCCCACAACGCACTGAGCGGTGCGCTGCGCGACGAACGCCAGACGCTGTTCCAGCGAGAGCTGCTGCTCGATACGGTTATCCAGACGACCGACATGGCGCTCGTCCTGACCAACGTTAACGGCCAGATTGTGTACTCGAACACCGCGGCGCGAGAACTGTTCAATGAGCGCAAGCCTATCAACGGTTTTCGTTTCGACGATCTGCTGGTCGACGTCCCGGACGCGTTCTCGGAGGCCGTAGCATCGAAGCGCGACGGTCTGTTCACGCTGGAAGGCGACGAGCCGCAGACGTTTCACCTGTCGCAGAACGCGTTCACGCTTAACGCACAGCCGCATCGCCTGTACCTGTTCAAGCAGCTCACCAAGGAGCTGGGCCGCCAGGAGGTCGCGACGTGGAAAAAGGTCATTCGCCTGATCAGCCACGAACTGAACAATTCGCTGGCGCCTATCTCGTCACTGGCCCACTCCGGCGGCACGCTGCTCAAAAAGGGTGACGGAGACGAGCGTCTGACCACGATCTTCGCGACGATCGAGGACCGTTCCAGCCACCTGAAGAACTTCATCGAAAGCTATGCCAGGTTTGCGCGCCTGCCATCGCCCCGGCCGCAGGACATTGACTGGCCCGCTTTCATGGACCGGCTGCGGAACGCCGTGGGCTTCGAGCTCAAGGAGCCGCTACCGGACATCGACTGCCGCGTTGATCCCGTCCAGTTCGAGCAGGTGCTGATCAACCTGCTCAAAAACGCGCATGAGTCGGGTTCGCCGGCGGACGAGATAACCGTCGCCATCGACCGCTTCGATGACAAGACCGTGTTTGTCGTAGCCGATCACGGCGGCGGCATCAGCGACGAGGTGCTGCAGAACGCCCTGTTGCCGTTCTACTCGACGAAAGCGACCGGGACAGGCCTCGGGCTACCGCTCTGCCGGGAGATCGTAGAGGCCCACGGAGGGCGCCTGTCGCTCGTGAATATCCCCGATACCGGCCTGGAAGTGCGTATCGCCCTGCCCGCCTGATCCGGGTTCAGACCGCCAGCCAGCCGAATACGCCGCCCGTCACGAGCCCGTAGATGAACGCATCCAGGAGGCTCTTCGCGGTGAGCGACCAGGGCCGCCCGAACCAGATGCTCTCCTGGAAGTACGCCAGACCGTAGGCGGTGAAAGCCGTCGTTCCGGCGATCCTGAAGGCTGCGAGATAGCTCCCGTCCGGTCCCACCGTGCGGCCGACAAAGTACGCACAGGTGATTCCGACGAGCAGGTAGAAAAGGAACGACATTACGAGCTTCGGCCCCATCGCCGGCATGCCGTTGGGCAGCACGGTTATGAACGCCTGTGGCCCCTCCACGTATTTCTGCGCGACAGCCTCGTCCTTGAGTTCCTTCGGGTCCATGTGGAACGGGACCATGTAGTACCCCGGTGCCGAACCCTTGAGCGCGGAACGCACGGCCTCTTCATCGCCGGGCTTCGAAAAGTCGGTCTTGTGCCATGGCAGGACCATCCAGACGATGGCGCTGACGACCCAGACCAGTCCAGCCGAGACGACGATTGGCATCCAGAGATCAATGATACCCATGGGCTCCCCCTTTCTTGTTCTTGGACCCTCAGTCT
>JAAUXY010031371.1_pt1 | contig 16982 bp, 16 predicted proteins | sample 7278121 | NCBI WGS metagenome assembly JAAUXY01 (sample SAMN14350117, study PRJNA611818) | marine sediment metagenome | isolation source: surface marine sediment (1.8m) | place: French Polynesia: Moorea | collected 2018-08 | reverse complement strand
CGCTCAAGTTCAGAACCGAATTTATCATTTTCTGCTATTTGTAGCAGCAGCTTGTTGTTGAGGAATTTTGTTCCATCGGGAAATGACTCCCCGGGTTCTGAAAGATATTTTTTATCCGAATGAGCTGCATGCCGGGCAGCCAGCTTATGCAGTTCGCGGAACATATCAATTACAAGCAGGTAGAGTACGTAGGTGTTTTCAATACTAAGTTTTAAAAACTTGTCCTGTTTGTCAAGTGATTCATCTTTTGTAAGTACCAGTGCGTAGATACACTGCATTACTTTTACCCGGATATGCCTTCTGGTAAGCATTTGTAAAGAACAGAATTTAGGATCGGCGTAAAAATAACAATCTAAATGAATCTACAAATGAATCTAATGTTATATATCTTATAAGTTTTCTAACATTGGTTTTAAACCCAATCATCTATATTTGCGCCATCGCGCTCCGACGCCTGTTGGAAGCAGACCGACTGCATGAAAGAACTAAAACATCTCAACAAATACTTCCGGAAGTATTGGCTCTTATTGCTAATTGGGATTATCATCACGATGATTGCCAGAGTATTCCAGCTGGTCATGCCCTCTTACGTGAAAAACTCCATTGAAGTAGTTGAGAAATATGTAGGGAATCAAATTCTGGAATCTGAAGCTAAGGCTCTGCTTTTTGAATATATACTGATCATCATAGGGGCTGCCTTGCTTTCGGGCTTCTTTACTTTTCTCATGCGTCAGACTATCATAAACGTATCTCGTTATATAGAATTCGATCTTAAGAATGAGGTTTTTGACCACTATCAGTTATTAAGTCTGAATTTTTACAAGAAACACCGTACAGGAGATCTTATGAATCGCATCAGTGAAGATGTAAATCAGGTGCGTCTTTACGCGGGTCCGGCTATTATGTACGGGATCCAGACACTAACACTTTTTGTATGCCTGATTCCTCTGATGTTCATAAAAGCGCCAACAATAGCGTTTTATGCACTAATTCCCTTGCCCATATTGTCAGTACTGATCTACCAGATCAGTAAAATTATCCACAAAAGGAGCACCAGGGTTCAGGAATATTTATCAACCCTGTCAACATTTGCCCAGGAATCCTTTTCAGGGGTATCGGTAATAAAGGCATACAACCTTGAGGACAAAGTCAATGAAGAAGTTGAATTGCTGGCTTTAGAGGGAAGGGATAAAAGCATGGACCTTGCCAAGGTTAATGCATGGTTTTTCCCCTTGATGATCTTGCTGATTGGTATCAGTAATATCTTTGTTATTTATGTGGGTGGAAAACAATATATAAATGGGGAAATCGCTTCCGTAGGTACTATTGCTGAATTCATACTTTATGTAAATATGCTTACCTGGCCAGTAGCTATTGTGGGCTGGCTCACATCCATTGTGCAAAGAGCGGAGGCCTCCCAGAAAAGGATTAATGAATTTCTGAAAGAACAACCTGAAATAGCAAATGAAGTTGAGGAGAAGTCAGATATCAAGGGCAAGATCGAATTCCGGAATGTCACTTTTACCTATGAGGACACCTTCATAACAGCCTTGAAAAATATCTCTTTTACCATTGAACCGGGACAAACAGTGGCTATACTTGGTAAGACCGGATCAGGCAAATCCACTATTCTTGATCTGGTAGCAAGACTGTATGATTCCACTTCAGGGGAAGTGCTTATAGACGATAAACCTGTAAGAAGATTAAACCTGGATAGTCTGCGATCTTCAATTGGGGCCGTTCCACAAGATGCTTTCCTGTTTTCAGATACCATAAGGAACAACATCAAATTCGGCAAGGAGAATGCCACAGAGGAAGAGATCCTGGGAGTCTCCAAAATGGCAGTGGTTCACGACAACATACTTGGCTTCAACAAACAATACGACACTATACTTGGTGAGCGGGGTATTACGCTGAGCGGTGGCCAGAAACAAAGGATTTCCATAGCGCGGGCACTGCTGAAAGATCCTTCCATATTCCTTTTTGATGATTGCTTGTCAGCCGTTGATACGGAAACAGAGGAAGTTATCCTTTCTAACCTAAAAAATGCCTCTAAAAATAAAACCACTCTCATTGTCAGCCATCGAGTTTCCTCCGCAAAGAATGCTGACCTGATTATAGTGCTACAGGATGGCCAAATTCTGCAAAAGGGCACACACGAATCTTTAATAGCCCGGGAAGGCTATTACAAGGAGCTTTATATCAATCAACTATCCGAGAAAGAAAACTAGAAAAATGTTGCTGGATTAGCTTTTTTTTTACAAATTTGAGGATATTTTGCTATGAATCACTAACTACACAATCAACGACATGGGCGACAAAGAACTAATGGATCAGGAGGAAATATTCTCTAAGGTTTTAAGAGCCGGAAGGAGAACTTATTTCTTCGATGTCAGAAGTACAAAGGCGGGGGACTACTACCTGACCATCACTGAGAGCAAGAAGTTTACACACGAAGACGGCTCATTCCACTATAAAAAACACAAAATCTACCTGTACAAAGAAGACTTTGATTCATTCAGGGATAATGTGGGTGAAATGATGGATTACATTATTGCTGAAAAAGGTACGGAGGTAATATCAGAACGCCATCAAAAAGACTTTAAAAAGGTAAATCCGGAACTTAATGGGGAACCAAAACCCGAGAGTTTTACAGATCTGGATTTCGATGATATATGATATCAATTATTGATTTTATCAGTAACGGCCTTATAAGTTAGGGCCGTTTTTTATTTTTATACTTCTGAGCATTTTATTAAAGAACACTATGAAGAATGTTATCGCCACTCTTGGCCTATGCTGGATTATTACATCAGTTACTGCACAAGACCTCAACTACTATCTGCCACAGGATGTTTCTTATGACCAGAATATTCCAACACCCGAAGAAGTGATCGGGCATCAGGTTGGAGAATGGCATGTAACCCATGACAAGTTGGTAGAATACATGAAAGTGCTGGCAGCCAGCAGTCCCCGAATAAGTATTGAGGACAGGGGAAAATCTTTTGAAGGCCGGCCTTTACTGCTGTTGAAAATCACAAGTCCGGAAAATCAGGAGAACCTGGAATCCATAAGACAGCAACATCTGAGTCTGACGGAGACTGAGCTTTCCGGTTCCACAATAAACAATATGCCAGTGGTTGTATATCAGGGATTCTCGATCCACGGTAACGAACCCAGCGGTTCCAACGCATCCATGGCATATGCCTATCATCTGGCGGCAGCTTTGGGGTCGGAGATAGATGAGATCCTCGGCAATACGATTATTCTCCTTGATCCCTCTTTTAATCCGGATGGATTACAACGCTTTGCCTATTGGGCCAATACCAACAGAAGTATGAACCTGAATCCGGACCCCAATGATCGTGAATACCACGAGGTATGGCCTGGCGGACGTACCAACCATTACTGGTTTGATCTGAACAGGGACTGGTTGCCGGCACAATTACCTGAAAGTCGTGCCAGGGTCAGGACTTTCCAGGACTGGATGCCAAACGTACTCACCGATCATCACGAAATGGGTACAAATTCCACTTTCTTTTTTCAACCCGGTGTTCCAAGTAGGGTACATCCACTTACACCTAAGGAAAATCAACTATTGACCGCTGAGATCGGCAATTATCACGCTGCAGCCCTGGAGAAGATCGGTTCGCTATACTTCACTGAGGAACGTTACGACGACTATTACTACGGCAAAGGTTCCACATATCCCGATGTAAATGGCAGCGTTGGTATTCTGTTTGAACAGGCAAGTTCCCGGGGGCATATTCAGGAAACTGAGAATGGCTTGCTCAGCTTTCCATTTACCATCCGGAATCAATTCACAACAGCCATGTCTACCCTGCTGGCTTCTTCTGAGCTTAGAACAAAACTTTTGCGATATCAAAGCGACTTTTTTAAGAACATGAGGATAGAGGGATCTATCGGACGAAACAGGGCCTATATCTTCGGGGACAGCAATGATGCGGCGAGAACACATCATATGGCAGAAATCCTCTGGCGACATAAAATTCGGTTTCACGAACTTTCCTCTGATATCAATCTGGGTAATAAACTGTACCGCAAAGGAAATGCTTATGTCGTACCGATGAATCAAAAAAACCACAGACTGCTCAAAGCCATGTTTGAGAGACGAACAACTTTTCAAGACAGCCTTTTTTACGACATTTCGGCCTGGACATTCCCGTTGGCCTTTAATATGGATCATACGGAATTAAGGTCCATGTCGGCAGCCGGTGAAGAAGTTACGGAACTACCTGGATTGAAAGGCAGTATTGACAGTCAGAGCGAATATGCCTATTTGTTTGGCTGGGGTGAATATTACAGTCCAAAAGCTTTGAACCAGATCCTTGAAAAAGAGCTTCGGGTAAAAATTGCCAAATACCCCTTTACTCTGGATGGAAATAAATACGACTACGGAACTGCACTGATACCTGTACAAAACCAAAAATTATCTTCCGATGCCATATACGAACTATTAAAGCAAGTGGCCGAAGAAAACAATTTACAGATACACAGTGTGAGTACAGGACTCACTAAGGGGATCGATCTGGGAAGCAATGAGTTCGATCCGGTTAAAAAGCAGAAAGTAGCGCTGATAGTTGGTAAGGGTATCCGATCCTACGACGCCGGAGAGATTTGGCATCTCTTTGACACCAGGTATGACATAAAGATCACCAAGATAGACCTCATTTACCTGGAAGATGTGGATCTGAGTAGTTACACAGACATTATACTCCCCGGTTCCAGAGGTAAAATGCCTCTTTCCGAGAAGGCTGGAGAAAAACTTCAGAATTGGGTTAAGGCGGGAGGTACGCTTATAGGATATAGAAATGCTGCCAAATGGCTGGATAAAAACAAATTCTTATCACTCAAATTCAAACAGGATACGCTCGTGGCTAAAAAGGTGAGTTTTGGCGATAAGTCCAGGTTTAAAGGAGCACAGGAAACGGGCGGAGCAATATTTAAAACAAAATTGGACCTGTCTCACCCGATTAACTTTGGCTATAAAAACAGTAATCTGGCGATTTTCAGGAATTCGAATATCTATATTGAGCCAGCTGAGAACAGTTATGATAATCCCATTCGCTACACTAATTCTCCTTTATTAAGCGGTTACGTTTCTGAGGAGAACCTGAAACTCCTAAAAAACAGTGTGCCGTTTCAAACCGGTAAATTGGGCAAGGGCAGGGTTGTTGTATTTACAGACAATACCAATTTCAGGGCCTTCTGGTACGGCACCAACAAGTTGTTGATGAATGCCATATTTTTTGATCAGATGATGTGAATTACGATTCATCAGACCTTTCAAAAAAGACTAATTTTACAACAAAAATCTTATGGCAAGAACACCAAGTAATATGATCCCTTTGGGCACAACGGCACCAGCGTTTACGCTCCCGGACACAGTGTCTGGCAATTCATACAGCTTAAGCGATCTAAGGGGTTCCAGTGCTACCGTTATCATGTTCATCTGCAATCATTGTCCATTTGTAAAACACGTAAACGCGGGAATTGTTCAGTTGGCACAGGATTATCAATCGCAAGGCGTAGGATTTATGGCGATTTCGAGCAATGATGTGGAGAACTACCCGGATGATGCACCAGAGCTGATGGCCGTAAATGCTAAAAATGAAGGATTTACATTTCCATATCTATACGATGAATCTCAGGAAGTAGCAAGGGCTTACGATGCGGCATGTACCCCTGATTTCTACATATTTGACAAAGAATTGAAACTCGCTTACAGAGGCCAATTGGATGCTTCCAGACCTGAAAATGGCATTCCGGTTACGGGTTCAGATATGAGAAGTGCCCTTGACGATTTAATTGCTGGGAGGCCTGTTGATACAGATCAGAAGCCCAGCATAGGTTGTAATATTAAGTGGAAAGTCTCATCATGAGAATCAGTCCTGAAAAAGCCCTGAAAGTTCTCGAATCGAAACAAAGTGAGTTCGAAACGCTTTTTGAACATGGTACACTTTCACTGGAGATTTACAGGCCTAAGGATGTTGATAAACAGCAACCACATAATCGGGATGAAGTTTATGTAGTAATCTCTGGTAATGGCTATTTTATTAAGGGCGAGGAAAGGATGCCATTTGGGCCAGGAGACTTTTTATTTGTCCCTGCGTTCATGGAGCACCGATTCGTAGATTTTAGCGAGGACTTTGTAACATGGGTCCTTTTCTACGGTCCGGAGGGTGGTGAAAAGCAATGAGTACCGACCGGTCACAAATTGAATTCATACCCGTAACTTCATTAAATAAGGCTGTTTATATAGAAGTCGGGATCCGTTCTTACAAAGAGCATTATCTACATCTTTGGCCAAATTCTGACCCCAGCCCTTATTTCAGCAATAATTACACCGATGAGATTGTCACAAAGGAGCTGCAAAATGATAATCTTCAGCACTACCTGGTGTTATATAATAGGAAGCCTGTCGGTATATTGAAGCTGGTCATAAATGCTGCCCTGGGAGCTTATAGACCAGAGGATGCACTACTAGCGGAGAAAATATACCTGCTGGCAGATTACTCCGGGATGGGCCTGGGCAAGGCATGCCTTCATTTTATCATTGAAAAAGCCAGTAACACTGGTAAAAAAATTATCTGGTTAGATACCATGAAAAATGGTCGTGCCCTGGATTTTTACCTGAAATTCGGATTTGAAATTGTAGGTGAAAAAGAACTACCCTATCCCTCAGCCCTGGAAGTACAAAAAGCAATGCTTATTCTGCAATATAAATTGTGATCGAACTCTTCAAGTCCAGTTTTCTCTTTGCAGCAGTCTTTCGATATGGGTATAATGATGGCTCCCGTGCCATACATAGCGTCCGATATTCTCTTTCAGATCTGTGGTCACATTACCGTCTGGATGTATAAATTCTCTTTTGAGATCTGCACCATCCAGGCCTCTTAACAAATTGACAAGCTTGGCATGTACGGCCTCCAGGTGTTTCAGGGAAAGTTCTATAGGGGAGGTTCTTGTGTCGTGCAGCTCGGCCCATTTTTTTTCGTCGTATACCTTAATAACCGGGTTATCCTCGGTTAAGGCCCATTTAAAGCGTATATAACTGTTGTGATGGCTGTCTGAAATGTGGTGTATGAGCTGACGCACGGTCCAACCACCCGGCCTGTATGGTGTTTCAAGTTGCTGGTCTGAAAGTCCTTCAACCAGACTCCTGAGCTTTGAAGGATAGTTCTCCAGCGCATCGATCCATTCCATTAATTGTGTATCCGAGATCTGCTCTGGCACGGAGAATTTACCTATGGGATATCGTAGTTTTTCAAGTTCTTGTTCGTTCATAACACGAAAATAGTTGAAAATTGAAAGTGATAAGTGATAAGTGATAAGTGATAAGTGATAAGTGATAAGTGATAAGTGATAAGTTAACAAATCAACCTACATTGAATCGACGAAAAACAAAATCCCTAAACGCCTAAACATCTTAACGATTAAACACTTCAACAATTAAACCCTTCAACCCCATCAAACTTTAATACATTTTTAACCCTTATGCGCGATCCTATTTAGGTGAATGTCATACCTTTAATTCTTCATTCACACATCATTAAAATCAAGTAAATCATGGCAACAATAAGACTTGGGGATATTGCTCCCGACTTTACCGCAGACAGTTCAATGGGCACTATCAATCTATACGAATATCTGGGCGACGGCTGGGGAATATTATTTTCGCACCCTGCTGATTTTACCCCTGTTTGTACTACTGAATTGGGTACGGCTGCAAAGTTTAAAGACGAATTTGACCGTAGAAATGTTAAAATGCTTGCACTTAGTGTAGATGGAAAGTCTTCTCACCTATCATGGATCGAGGATATCAACGATACGCAGAACACCGTAGTTAACTTTCCCATCATCGCTGATGAAGACAGAAAGGTTTCTGACCTCTACGATATGATCCATCCCAACGCTGATGATACACTCACTGTTCGTTCGGTCTATATCATAGCCCCGGATAAATCGGTGAAACTAATCATCACCTATCCAGCTTCGACCGGAAGAAATTTCCATGAGCTATTACGAGTAATAGACTCACTACAACTCACGGCATATCACAAGGTGGCGACACCAGCCAACTGGAACCACGGGGAGGACGTTGTTGTGAGTCCGGCTATACCCACCCAGGAAGCCATTGGCATGTTTGAGGGAGGGGTGGAGGAAATTCGTCCCTATTTACGGATGACTCCTGATCCGACAGCCTGAGAACATAGCTTTTAAAAAACATCAAACCTCCCGATAAAGGAGGTTTTTTGTTGGTTTCCAGTTTCTTTTTAAATGCTATAAAAGAGGTAGGGTATTTCTTTATTTTGTTGTTCTATAAATAGAGAAGTCGTCCTTAGGACGGGAAAGAAATTGCTATGACCTTGTTTTATCATCTTATCGTATTTATGGTAATTCTCAATATCGCAATATTGATTTTTAGCCATAACAGGGCCAAATAAAAAAGCCTCCATGAGATTTCTTCCGCGGAAGCCTTTCTTTCTTAAACAGTTCTTCTTACTTAACATCCATTAGCTCCACATCAAAAATCAGAGCCGCATTAGGTGGAATAACACCTCCGGCACCGGCACTCCCATAGGCCAATTGCGAAGGAATTACCAGTCTGGCCTTATCCCCTACTTTGAGCAGTCCTATACCTTCATCCCATCCCGGTATCACCTGTCCTACACCAATTTGAAATTCGATAGGCTGATTGCGTTGAAAGGAAGAGTCGAAAACCTGTCCGTTGGTCAGGGAGCCTTCGTAATGAACAGAAACAGTATTACCCCTTTCGGCCTTCTTACCGTCGCCATTCTCGAGGATCTTGTACCGAAGTCCGCTATCCGTTTTTTCGAAGCCTGCTGCATGCTTTTCAATTTCTGCTTCAGCCCGTGCAATTTCTTCTGCCTGACGCTTTTCTTTTTCCTCGTTAAAGGTTTTAAAAGTTGCCTCAGCGTCCCAATTTTCGGCTGTAGTACCCACACGAATTATTTCGATGCTGTCAATCTTATCCCCCTGACTAATAGCATCCACTACATCCTGACCTTCGGTGACTAGACCGAAAACTGTGTGTTTGCCATCTAACCAGGGTGTGGCTTTATGAGTAATAAAAAACTGACTGCCGTTAGTACCGGGTCCGGCATTGGCCATAGACAGCACACCGGGGCCTGAATGTTTTAGTTCGGGATGGAACTCATCGTCAAACTTATAACCCGGGTCGCCAGTACCCGTGCCAAGAGGACAACCTCCCTGAATCATAAAGTCGGGGATTACCCGGTGGAAACTAAGACCATCGTAATAAGGCGAGCCTTCCTTTCGTGAGGAGTTCTTTATCTTTCCTTCGGCAAGACCAACGAAATTCCCCACTGTCCCAGGGGTCTTGTCATGTGTAAGCTTAACTGTTATATCACCTTTTGAGGTGTTGAATTTTGCATATATACCTTCTTCCATATCACTTTGCGTTAATGAGCCGCAAAGATAGGTATTTTGAAGTCTTTAATCTGAAGAAATTACGAGCGTAAGCAGGCTAAAAACAGAACAAATCTCATCACTTTGGATTATCTGAGATTCCGTACTTATCAAACATATATAACAATGCGGACATAGCGGCTCCTCCGAGCTCCAATTCGCGTTTATTGATATGTTCAAAGGTGTCATTTTCTGCATGGTGATGATCAAAATACCTTTGACTATCTGGTCTCAAACCTGCCAGTACAACAGTACCGTCTTTTAGCTGCCCTACATCGGCTCCACTTCCTCCACTTACAAAACGATGGATGTAATAGGGTTCAAAAAGTGGTTTCCAGGACTGAATTCTCGCCAGTTGCTCTGCGGAACAATCAAAAGAAAATCCTCTGGGAGTCCAGGCACCAGCATCGCTTTCTAAAGCGAAGATGTGCTTTTCACCTTTTCGCCTGGCCTCTTCGGCATACTTTTCAGCACCTACCAATCCAATTTCCTCGCTCATAAACAGTACCACTCTTATGGTCCTTAGCGGACGATAACCTGTATCCAGCAGTAAACGCAGGGCTTCCATGCTCTGTACACATCCAGCGCCATCGTCGTGGGAGCCGTCTCCTAAATCCCAGGAATCGAGGTGGCCCCCTACCAGGAGAATCTCATCGGGATAGGTAGAACCGCGTACCTCACCTATAACATTAAAGGACTGAACAGATGGGAGTTCCTTGCAATTTTGCCTGAAATAGAATTTTATGTTCGGGTCTAGTTTTAAGGTGGTACTGAGCAATTCTGCCCCATTAGTGCTTATGGCAGCCGCGGGAATACGCTGGGCGAAAGGGAGATCTCCGTAGGTCATCGAACCCGTGTGCGGAAGATCATCAAGCCTTAGGTTCATAGACCTGACTATAACACCGGCTGCTCCGTATTTAGAAGCCTCCAATGCGCCCCTGTATCTCTGATCAACACATCCGGAATAGGCTTCGAATGTATTCATCAGATCTGCCTGCATAGGCCTGTTGTAGAAAACTATCTTTCCCTCTACACCCTGTCTTCCCAGCACTTCCAACTCTTCAAAATTTTGAACTTCCACTACATTGGCCTTTATCCCACCCACAGGTGTGGCGATGGAACCTCCCAGAGCAGTAATAGGCACATTATTCGTTACCCCCGGTTTACTCTCCACATAAGCGAACTCGGGTGTTCCGCGAACCCATTTCGGGACCATTACAGATTGCAGCCAGACTTTGTCGAAAGGAAGGGAATCCATCTGTTCTTTTGTGTATTCCACTGCCTGCTCGGCCTGAAGACTACCGGACATTCTGCCACCTATACGGTTCGATAGATAATTGAGCCACTCATAGGACTTTCCATTGGTAAGGGCTTCCTTGAAAATGGCGTCAATTTGTTCCTGGTCAGCGTCCTGCGACCAGGCTGTTGAAAGGGCCAGCAGGAGCCCTAAGAAAATATATCTCATCTTTCGTTTTCCAATTGTTTTTTGTAGAGATCGATCTGGGACCGGATTTCCTCATCTAATTCCGGTTCGTCTATTTCTTTATATTTTTTGAGTTGATTGTATATGATGCTTGCCACAATGACCCGGGCCCCACGTTTATTATCTGCAGGTATAATATACCAGGGTGCATGCGATTTTGTGGTTTTTTGAATCGCTTCCTCGTAACACTGCATATAATTATCCCACAGTTTGCGTTCTTTCAGATCACCGGGTGAAAACTTCCAGTTCTTCTCCTCCAGCCTCAACCTTCTGAGTAAACGTTGTCTCTGTTCCTCTTTTGACATATGGAGGTAAAACTTGAAAATTATGGTGCCATTACCGGCCAGGTGTTCTTCAAAAGCGTTGATATTCCTGTAGCGGCGTTCCCAGAAATTATCATTGATATCATTTACGCTTTCCAGGCCGGGGATGTTCTCATTGAGGATATAAGAAGGATGCACCTTGGTAACCAGCACATTTTCGTAATGTGTCCGGTTCCAAACACCAAATTTGCCTTTAGGTGGCAACTTAATGTAATGTCTCCACAGGTAATCGTGTTTTAATTCCAATTTTGTAGGCACCTTAAAACTGCAGACTTCCACACCACTTGCATTGCAATCCTTAAAAACCTCTCTGATCAAACTATCTTTACCGGCGGTATCCATACCCTGGAGACAGATAAGCACTGAATATCTGCCGTGGGCGTACATTGTATTTTGAAATTTACCAAGGTCTTCCCGGATTTCTTCCAACTCGTCTTTGAGATCTTTATCAGACATGGCAAAGTCTTCGCTGGTACTCCTATCCGCTAAATTTGTATCGGTTTCTGCCAGATATTGTTCCGGTTTAATCTTATGAATAATGCCCGTCATTGCTGTTATTCGCCCTTGGTTACCGAGGAAAAATAGGTTTTTCGTCCTAAAAATACAACCGTACAACCCAATTTTAGCATAATAGTGACCATTGGTCGAAAAAATGAATAATCGGCAACCCTTTCGGCCTATCTTTACTGGTCCTAAATCTTACGTAATCAACATTTTATGCTATGAAAGCTAATGCAGTCATATTCCTTTGCCTGTTATTCACTTCCTTTGGCTATGCCTCAAGTAAGGCCTGCGATTATGCCGGATCCAATCTTGGATTTGTCAAATCACAGACAGAATTGGCCATTGCAGCTAAAGATTTGCAACAAGCACGATATCACGCCTACAAGGCGTTGAATGCTATAGAAAAATCCCGTACAAAACTGGATGAGTGCGGATGTGAGAACGCGAACATAATTATTCAGGACGGTCTTGGGAATTTAAAAAAGGCCACCAGGGTAAGTAGTCTGGAGGGTACACGTATCTTTTTGGCCAGAGCCCTGGAGAACATCACGGGCGGATTGGAGGCTCTTGAGGAACATGAAGAAGTGCACCAAAGTGTTTATGCCAATGATGTACTGGCAATGAATACCAGAAGTTCTGAAGAAGAAAGGTTGCGAAGTATCCAACCTACCGGGAAGGCACTTGAAGATAAAATAGACCTGTTTCTGGAGGATTACAGGACCTCACTGGACAGGGTTGTTAATTCACTTGACTGTAAAGAAGCGCATGCTTACGCACGTAAGGTGTTTGAGCATTGCGAACAGCAATTGCTCAATGCAGACCTGACCGAAGCTAAGAAATATTACAATTTAAGGACAAAAGAGATCACAGCAGAAGCACTCCGTGAGCTGGCAGATTGCTCAAAATGAAGCCGTAGATTACTTACTGGCAAACAATTTTACATCCTCTTCGGTGACTTCGGAACCCCCCAGAATAATCAGTCGTTCTACCACATTGCGCAATTCCCGGATATTACCGGTCCAGTCGTAACCTTTTAAAAGGTCGATAGCCTTTTTTGTAAAGTTCTTGGGAGCGGTACCCTGTTCTTCTGAAATTTTTTCAGTAAAGTGCTCGATGAGTAACGGAATATCATCACGTCTGTCATTCAGTGCAGGTACCTGGATAAGGATCACAGCCAGCCTGTGGTACAGATCCTCCCTGAACCTGCCCTCGGCTATTTCGTGTTGCAGATCTTTATTGGTAGCGGCCACCACGCGTACATCTACCTTAATATCTTTATCAGATCCAACCCTGCTAATCCTATTTTCCTGCAGGGCCCTGAGAACTTTAGCCTGGGCAGAAAGGCTCATATCTCCAATCTCATCCAGAAATATAGTTCCCTTATTAGCTGTTTCAAACTTCCCCGCCCGGTCCTTTACTGCAGAGGTAAAAGCCCCTTTGACATGTCCAAACAACTCACTCTCTATTAGTTCTGAAGGTATGGCCGCGCAATTGACCTCAACGAAAGGACCCTTGACCCGATCGCTTTTTTCATGGATCCAGTGTGCTACCAGTTCCTTTCCTGTTCCATTGGATCCGGTAATGAGAACCCTGGCATCAGTCGGGGCCACCTTGTCGATCATGTCTTTGATCCTACCTATCTCATCGCTCTCGCCTACCATCTCATAGGTTTTGCTGACCTTCTTTTTCAGGATCTTGTTCTCGACGATCAATTCCTTTTTGTCCAGCGCATTCCGGACAGTGGTAAGCAGGCGATTCAGGTCAGGAGGCTTGGAGATATAATCAAAGGCACCGAGTCTCATAGTGTTCACCGCCGTATCGAGATCACCGTGTCCTGAGATCATAATAAACGGAGTCTCCGGTTTTATTTTCTTAGCTTCCTGAAGTACCTCAACACCGTCCATCTTAGGCATTTTTATATCGCAGAGAGCCAGATCATAGTCGTTCTTTTTCAGCATATTCAGGCCAGCGGCCCCGTCTTCGGCTTGTTCTACTTTGTATTCTTCGTTTTCCTCCGTAAGGATCTTAACTAATACCCGCCTAATGGCGGCTTCATCTTCTATGACTAATATGCGTGACATATGGCTCTAGTTAAATATGGATATTTTAAATCCGGCCCTGAAATACAAACCCGGGTCATCGTTCAAAGTAAACACATTATTTCTATCATCATCTCGTAAGAGACCGCTTCTTCTCAGAGCATAACCACCCCAAAGATAAAAGGACATAGCCCGTTTTACATTATACTGGTATCCCAGGGCCCCGACAATGGCGGAAAGTGAGATAGCAGATCCCACATTATCATCCGGTAAAATGATGTCATTCTGTATGTTCACAAAGTAACCATCCAAAAACAATGCCGAAATAAATGTGTGCTTCTCGGTCAGGTAATAGCGCAAATCTGTTCTGGGAATGCCCAGGGTATAAGACCATTTGCGATCAAATCGTTTGTAGTAATTGATCAAGGGCAGTGGCACCGGTAAACCGGTTGTACTGTTATAGGTAAGGCCTATCACCAGTCTGAAAGGTTTTTCAATATCCTTTTTTTCCTTCCACAGCGTAGCTGTAACGTTCAGAAGAAAATCCCTGCCAACGATCCCGCTCTCAAAATCGGAAGCGAGGCGAGGTGTAACAATCCCGATAAAGCGCCAATCCGGGTTCCATTTGAATATATATCCGGCATTAAAGTCCACCACGTGCAGTGTGTTCAATCTGCTATCGTCGAAAGGAAATTCGCGGGTACGATCAAAATCGATCAAATTGTATTCTGATCCCAATACCAGGTAACGGTCATTGCCAAGGTTGATAGGCAAATTAAAGAGTATTCTATAGCGTGCAACGCGACTGTCACTGTCTCCTTCCGGCAGCGATGTAAATTCAATTCTAAAGATATCTGTGCTCTGGGCCGTGGCACAAGCGGTAGTCAAAAAGAAAAATCCAATGATGAGACGGCAAAGATTCCGCATGGGCTAGATTGTTTCCTGGCTATCGCCACCAGATTCTTTGTTAACACTATACTCAGGATCCTTCATCAAGTGAACATCTCTTTGAGGAAAAGGAATTCTAACATCATTTTGCCTAAATAATTGATCGATCCTGAATCGGATCTTGCTCTTTACCTTTAGAGCCTGAAAACTGTATTCCAGAAAAAAGTGAACAGACATCTGTAAACTGGAATCACTGAAATCGTTTAAAAGGACGAAGGGTTTGGGATGGTCCGCTATTCGTGTTTCACCCTCAAGGCTTTGCAATAACAACTTGCTGACCAGCTCCAAATCGCTCCCATAGGCCACACCCACATGAACAGCCTCTCTTGTCATCTTATGGTTTTGGGTATAATTATAGGTGAGGTCCGTCATGAATTTGTGATTGGGAATAACTATAACCTTATCATCTCTTGTTAACGCCCTGGTAGTGCGCAGTTTTATTTCAAAAACCTTGCCTACTTTGTTGTCGATTTCAATAATATCGCCAACCTTAAGAGATTTATCTATAAGGATGAGCATACCTCCGAGTATATCCTGGAAGGTCCCTTGTAAAGCCAGACCTATTCCGACGAACAAGGCGGCTGATGCAGTAATCAATAATGTAATATCCACACCCCCTGCACTCAGGGTAATGAGGATTACGACCAGGTAAATTGAGTACTTAGCGAAACGAATGACAGTAATGGTCTTCTCCTTATCCTCATCATTCATTTTTCGGGTAACCAGGCGTTTGATAAGTCTGATAACCAGTTGAGTAATTAGAATAACGACAATCAATACAAGAAATAGACCAATAGTCAGGTGTACCCCCTGATCTCCTTCACCAAAATGGATTCCCCAGTCAAGAATTTTGTTTAGTATTGATTCTCCATTATCGTTTACTGAGTCCATTATTTAACCTTTTTGTACCAAAGCAGCCTAATATCGCAACCATTTATACAATTCCTTATAAGTAGGCTTTTTCCCGTACATCAGGATACCTACCCTATAGATCTTCGCCGCCAGCCACACTATTCCAATAAAGGAAACGATCAATAATAGCAGTGAAGTAATTAATTCCCACCAGGGCACACCTCCTTCACCTATACCCCCCGGCAGCCTCATCAACATGACAATGGGCGATGTTAACGGAAAAAGCGAAAAGCCAACGGCTATAGGGCCATGTGGATTGCTGAAAACCGAAAAGAATCCGATGTAGATTGCGAGCATCAGGGGAAGAATAATCGGGAACATGAATTGCTGAGTGTCCGTTTCGTTGTCAACAGCAGCACCTATTGCAGCATAGATCGAGCTGTATATGAGATACCCCAGGATGAAATAGATCACAAAAAAGAAGATCAACAGAAGCCAGGGCAATTTTAGCACCTCCTCTGTATATAATTGAATTTTATCAATATCAGGTGATGTGGCCATTGGAGTAACCGCATCGGGAGTCATAGGCGGCGACTGTCCCAAAAATGAAGTATCAATATTAAATATCATCAAAACGACTAATAATAATAAGGAGGCTGAAACGATCCAAATAGCAAATTGGGTGATCCCGGCCAGGGAGGTCCCAATGATCTTCCCGAGCATTAGTTGAAACGGTTTAACTGAGGATATTATTACTTCGATGATGCGGCTCGTCTTTTCTTCAATGACACTACGCATCACAAAACCTCCATAAATGATTATAAACATCATAATGAGATAGCCGAAAGCTCCACCGAAAAAAGCTTTGATTTCATTGATCCCTTTAAGGTTTTGCTCACCGGTATAAGTAGAAGTATTGATCTCATAGCGGTCGTTGATCGATTCAAATTCAGTATCACTGACCCCTATATCGAGAAGACGGTTATGTCTGAGTTTTTCCTGGATGACATCTTCTAATTTGCTCAGAACCTCGGTATTTGGTGCACTTTCACTAAAGAACATGGAATTCTGTGCTACGGTCTCCATCGCATTACCTGAGGGAATGAATAAAAGGCCGGAAAAGCCCATGCTCTCAGTAGAATCCATGGCTGTAGGCAAACCAATTCTGTCGTAAAACACGTAGGAAACCCTGGGTGAGTTTACAAATGAATTTTTGAAATAGTCGCTTTCATTGAGCACTGCCACTACTTTTTTATCACTGTCATTGACCTGGGTCAGATAGGCGATGAGAACAACCATACCCACCATCAGGATAGGACTCAGAAAGGTCATTATGACAAATGATTTATTGCGCACTTT
>JAAUXY010098329.1_pt1 | contig 16991 bp, 6 predicted proteins | sample 7278121 | NCBI WGS metagenome assembly JAAUXY01 (sample SAMN14350117, study PRJNA611818) | marine sediment metagenome | isolation source: surface marine sediment (1.8m) | place: French Polynesia: Moorea | collected 2018-08 | reverse complement strand
GATTCTCTTTTCGCCTGCGGTTGAGCTGGATACCGTCACATATGAAGATGCGCGGCAGGTCTTTGAGCGCTTGTTGAAGGGGATTCAAAAGGGCCACTCGATTCGTCAGATCGTATATGACCATATGATTTCGCAGGAAAACTGGCGTCGATTTCGCTCACCGGAGGACAACACCCGGGAAATGATGGAAATATATTTAAAGCGCTTTAACGATGCCGAGGTACCGCTGGCAGCCATGGCTTGTAAAAACTGGTCTCTGGAGAGAGAAAACAAGGAATACCTGCTGGTTATCGGCAGTGAAAACAATGCCGAACCGATTCAAATCTTGGAGACCACCGTGGTTGAATGTACCGATTTTTATAGGGCCGTCGCCGACCATGCCGATTTGATCCCCAGCGTGGTCTCAACGCTGGTCGACATCTTTTTTTCTGGATATCTTCCGGAAGACAAGGCCAAATTTATTGATCAAATCGTTGAAGACGATCCGATCACATTTAACGACATATTCCACAATATCATTTTTTCAAAAGAATATCTGCTGAATGTGGAACGACCAAAGCATTTTGAAGAAGTCTTTTTGGGCCTGGCCGATCGACTGGACTGGTATGCCAATAAAAGCTTTTTCAGGAGCCTCAATCGGATATCGGGCAGTTCGAATTTCCCCAGTCTCAACAACATGAAACAAGCAGCCATGACCTATAAATTAGGGCGGCCGCCGCAGGTACCGCTGGATACCCTGAGTTTTGCCTTTTATCATAAAGCCGTCCGCGAAAAACTTCTGATCAACCGTAAAGGGAATCCCGAAAATAACAAAGACGGTGGCTGGCAGGAATCATTCATTGATGTAAACCTGATGTCAGACGACTTTATTGATTATTTGTTTTTATCGGTTTTGTCACGCAATGCCGGTGAAGACGAATTAACAGCGCTCAAGGCCATTATCGCCGAGCGGGGATTTAACCGTGATGACCGAAAAAAGCAGCAGGCCATGATCATCTTAGACTATATATCGAGGCTGTCGGAATTATATCATACCCGGCCGTTTGAAAAGGAGGTGCAATAATGATTACGAGAAGACAGTTTCTAAAAGCAGCCGGAATCGGAAGCCTATCTTTGGTGACACCGCCGCTGGTCTGGAAAAAAGAAGTTCAAGCCGCCCTGCCGGATACAATCAATTATGTCACACCATCCGTAATTCCCCAGGTCATTCATATTTTTCTTTATGGAGGGCCTTCAGAGTTGGCTGGCAACCTGACCAATATTGAGGAGATTGCTGCAAATTCGCAAAATCCCTATCCGACCAGCCTGGACCCAAACAATGCCAACAATGATATTACCACCAATAATTTCTGGGGAAGTGCCGGAGGTGATAACATGGAACAATTGCTGGCCAACGGTGAAATGTCCATTTATCGCACCATCAACCGCATTAAAGATGACTCCAAAGCCCACGGCCGCTGTATCTCCCAAAATCTGGTGGGCAACCTTGATTTATCTACGGCAGGCATCGCCACAACGCTGGCTGCCATCATCGATACGTTCAATCCTTTTGTTAATAAGCAGGTTGGTGATTTGCTGCTGCCTTTTGTCAGCTTTGAGGGCGATTCCCGGGTTTTCAGTCCCGGCGATTTGGTCATCCCGCTGGCCCTGCGACCCCTGGCGCTGAATGCCAATTTCAACAATCCCTATGCCCGCTCCAGAAATTATTATCTGGATGCCAACGATAGCAACGTTAATGATCAAAAATTGGAAGATCTGGCCCAGACCAGATCAAATTTATTCCCGCAATTTGAAAAGATTAATAATGTCTTCATTAAACGGGCCGAGATGGCTGATTTTATTGAAAGCAGCTTTAATAGCGAAAAAATAATGGAAGATTTACCCGTTGATCCCGACACCGGACAAAAAATTCAATATCCAAACACCAATTTTGGCAACCGGTTGCTGGCCGCTGTCAGTTTGGCGATCAAGAACCCGGAAAGTATTTTTATCAGTTTAGGTAACGAAGGGCTTGGCGGCTGGGATGATCATTCCAATGCGTTAACCCGCTATCCGAACCGCATACAAAACCTGATGGAAGCGCTGCAAGTGGCCTCTCGGCATCTGACATTAATGGACGCTAATAACATCATCATCAATGTGTTCGGTGACTTTGGCAGAAATGTCAATGTGAATGACTCACGAGGGTGGGATCACGGCAACAACCAAAATCTTTATACTCTGGGAGGCGCGAATATACTCGGTCGCGCCCTGGGAAAATTGATCGGGAAAACCCAGCGCATTGGAACTGCATTTAAAAACCGGCAATTTACTTCACCGACTGACGACAGCTATCAGTGTGAGCCTTTTGCCATTGCGTCAACTCTTTTTCAATATTTCGGGGTCCAAAATCCAGAGGTGCTCACCGGCGAACCAGCCATTGACGAAACCGATAACGTACCCAATCAACGCGTATAGCTGATGTGCAGGTTCTGATTTAGTTATCTATTCCGAAAATTACCTAAAACAAATGGCGGTTGGCCCCTTTCAACCGCCATTTTTCTGTAAAGGTTTGACTTTCTTGAATAAAAGAATATATAATAGAAGAGTTCAAGATCTGTATCTGGCATCAATTGATTTCGGTATTTCAAGAATACGGCGGATAGAAAGGCTTTTTGTAATGGACAACACCCAGCGTGGAAAACTGATTTTAAAGACGGTGCCGACCGGAGATGTTGCCAAGAAAGTTGTACGGCTGCTCTTAGAGTTTGCAAAAACAGCTTCCACTGACGAATTATCCGAAAAGGTCAAAAATACGCCGTATACGCTTAGCAATGACATTGAGGCGGAAAAGGCCGCCATGATTGTTGAAGCGTTTAAAAAATGTGGGGCGACGGCCGTGTTCATTCCCCATGAAGCTGAGAATCTAGTCGTTGAAAAGCCACTCCCAGTCAAACAGCCGCCGGTGTTTTCCTTTGACTCACTACCAGCCGAGGAGGAAGCAGCGCCTCCTATTCAGATGAAACCCAAAAAAAATGGCGCCCGTCGATTCACCATGTTACTGGTCATTATCCTGCTATTCCTGTCAATCGGCTATTTAGCCTGGCAGCTCTGGCCGATTCTCGGTGTTAAATTTCAGGAGCTCATCAACTTTCTCAAAAACAACATCTAAAACCTGTCTCAAAAATGCGTCTTAGGGCTCAGGGCTGTGTTATCCCGTAAATTGAAATACTCACGCACTTCGTGTACGCTCTGTTTTCAATTCACGGGCCGCCTTGCCCTGAACCCTAATCCACTATTTTTGAGACAGGTTTTAAATATTTTTTTTGAAACGCTCGACTTAGGCAAAACTTAAAGTGAGCGCTTATCGAGGTTGCTGCAGCTACAAGGCAGATGGTGCGCCGCTATAGTCTACTATGCGGCGCGGCATCTAACACAGTAGATGCAGTGAGATCGATAAGCCCCTTGGGGTTTTAAATTTTAAAACTAAAAAAGATAGAATTCCCTTATTTGAATTATTTTTTTAAAATTTAAAACGCTCGACTTAGGTAATACTTAAAGTGAGCGCTTGTCGAGGTTGCCGTAGCTACACGGAAAAAGGTGTCCCGCTATAGTCGCCTATGCGGGGCGCCTTTTGACACAGTAGATGCGGTAAGATCGACAAGCCCCTTGGGGGTTTGAAATTCTAAAAATTTAGAAAGATCGTATTCCTTTTAATTATATTTTTGCTTTATTTTTAGAATTTGAAACGCTCACTTTAAGTAAAAGTTGTGTAAAAGGTACCTCACCCATATTGACTGCCGGCGCTGTGGTTTATAGAATTTTAGCATGAGGTTAAAAACGATCATCCAACAGACATCGATTCAGCCGGGGGCACTTTCCATGAAACTGATCCATATCTTTTTTTACATGACGCTAGTTTTTCTGATAGCCGCACCTGTCGGGGCTGAAGACACGGCCGATCATCAAATTCGCCGCCAGGCCCAAAAGGCCTATAAGGATGGTAACTGGCAGGACGCCTTTGAGCTGTATCGCCAACTGAGTTTGGATCCCAAAACGGATCCGAAAATGGTCGCGGCGGATTTTAACCAGGCTTGGCAGTGCCTGCGGCAGCTCAACCGATTACATGAGCTGGACGGCTTCCGTGAGGCGGTCATCGAACAACATGCAGCCAACTGGCGACTGCTATTAGCGGCTGCCCGCAGCTACAGCCAAAACACTCACTGGGGCTATATGATCGCCGGCGAATTTCAGCGCGGCCCTCACCGGGGGGGCGGAAAATACGTCAATGCTATAGCCCGCGATCGGGTGCGCGCATTGCAGCTGCTGCAACAGGCTATGGCGCCGGCCGAATCGGATCCGCAAAAAGCCGAAGTGGCTCAGTTTTACATGGCATTTGCCGGTATCTTGCAGCAGCATCGTGGAGCCGTCCAGGCCTGGCGTCTGCAATATCTGACCGATCTGACCCGCTTGCCGGATGTTGAGCCCGGATACGGCCACGCCTATGGCAAGCGCACCCGCTATGCACCGGTGGATCCACAGGGCCGGCCGGTATATTATCCTATTCCGGAAAACTATAATGCTGCGGCCTCCGACGGTGAACGCTGGCGCTGGCTACTTTCCAGAGCAGTAGAACTTGATCCGACACTGAAGGCCGGTGTTGATTACACCTGGGCCACGTTTTTGCACCAGCAATTCGGCGTTCAGACGCTGGCGGATGTCGGTATCCTTTATGGACGCGGTCGCCCTTTGAATGGAAAGGCGCATCAAAAAGAGGAAAGCGGCGCCTATGCCGTGCACACCTTGACCGATCGCGAAACCATTGCACGGCTGGCGGTGGGGGTGCGGCGCTTTGATCTGCCTGCTGAATTTAATTTCATCGAGGCCTTTAAAAAAATTCTTGAAACTCGCAACAGCAGTCATGCCGGAAATGCCGCCCGCTCACTGGCGCAGATTTACGAAAACCGGCGGCAGTATGACCGCGCCCTCCAATACTGGCAACGGTATAAACCGTATAATCGCTCTGCTGCCCAGCAGCATATGGATCAGATCACCAAAAACTGGGGCGTATTTGAACCCACCGGAACCCAGCCGGCCAATACAAACCCTCAGGTTGAGTACCGCTATCGCAATGGGCGCAGCGTTACATTTAGCGCCCAGCGCATTCGAATCAAACGCCTTCTTGAAGATGTAAAGGACTATATCCGCTCTGAAAACCGTCGGCTGGACTGGCAACGCATCAATCTCAACAATATCGGCTGGCGCATTGTCAATGCCAACCAGACCCGCTATGTCGGCCGGCAGGTGGCCACTTGGCAGCTGAATCTGGAGCCCGATGAGCGTCATTGGGACCGACACGTCACCGTTCAATTTCCGGCTGCCCTCAAAACCGCCGGGGCGTATTTCGTTACCGCCCGGATGCAAGACGGCAATATCGCCCGTATCATCATCTGGATGGCCGACACGGTCATCGTTAAAAAGCCGCTCAAACAGCAAATGCTATACTATGTGGCCGATGCGGTCAGCGGCCAAGCCTTGCCCGGTGTCGATCTTGAATTTTTCGGCTACCGCACCCGCGCCATTAAGGGCACCAACCGCTACCGCATCAACCACCGGGAATTAAAGAAAGAAACAGACCCCAACGGATTGGTAATTGTCAAACCGGACCAGATGACGCAACAGATGAACTGGTTGGCAACCGCAACCACCCGGCAAGGCCGCCTGGCCTTTTTGGGTTTTTCCAATGTCTGGTACCCAAATTATTATGACCGCGAATACAACCAGACCAAGACCCTGATCATGACCGATCGGCCGGTGTATCGGCCCGCCCAGGGGGTTAAATTTAAGGCCTGGGTGCGACACGCCCGCTATGACAAAGATGATACCTCTGCCTTTGCCGGCCAGCACTTTAACGTCCGGATCCACAATCCTAAAAATGAGCAAATTTATTCTCAGCGCCTGACGGCCGATGCCTACGGCGGTATCGAAGGCGAATTTAAGATTCCGGCAGAGGCGCCCTTGGGCGTATATCGCATCTCGCATAGCCGCAGCAGCCTTTACGGCGGCCAAACCTTTCGCGTGGAAGAATATAAAAAACCTGAATTCGAGGTCAGCGTGGAAGCCCCTACCGAGCCGGTCATGCTGGGCGAAAAAATCACCGCCACAATTAAAGCCGCTTATTATTTCGGCTCCCCGGTCACCGAAGCCCGGGTCAAATACAAGGTACTGCGCAGCGAACACGACGGCCGCTGGTATCCGCACTTTTATTGGGACTGGTTTTACGGACCCGGTTACTGGTGGTATGCCTATGATTATACCTGGTATCCGGGCTGGCGGGATTGGGGCTGCCTGAGACCGATATGGAGCTGGTGGCCACACTGGCCGCAACAACCGCCGGAAATTGTAGCCGACGGAGAAGTGGACATCGGCTCCGACGGCACCGTTCGCATCCCCATCGATACGGCGCTGGCCAAGTTGATCCATGGCGACAGCGACCACCGCTATACCATCAAAGCCGAAGTACGGGATCAGTCCCGGCGAATGATTCTCGGTCAGGGTCAAGTCCTGGTGGCCCGCAAACCCTTTAATGTGTACGCCTGGCTGGATCGCGGCCATTACCGTGTCGGCGATACGATCCAGGCCAATTTCAAAGCCCAAACCCTCAGTAATGACCCAGTTGCCGGCCCAGGCCGGCTCAAGCTCCTGCGCATCACCTATAAAAACAACCAACCCCGAGAGACCGAAGTGGCTAGCTGGGCCCTGAACACCGACAATCAGGGCAATGCCGCCCTGCAGATTCAGGCTTCCCGTTCCGGCCAATACCGGTTGTCTTATACTGTTCGCGATGCCAAAGGTCATTCCATTGAGGGCGGCTACATCTTTACCGTGCGTGGCGAAGGGGATGACGGTGCCGCTTACCGTTTTGCTAAAATCGAACTCATTGCCGATAAAGCCGAATATGCGCCCGGGGACACGGTTCAGCTGCAGATCAACACGGATCAAAAGGGCGCCACGGTGGTGTTGTTTGTCCGCCCGGTCAACGGCATCTATTTGCCGCCCAAGGTCATCACCCCGGCCGGAAAAAGCTTCCGGGAAACAATTCGCATTTCAAAAAAGGACATGCCCAACTTTTTTGTGGAAGCATTCACAGTCTATGGTGGCAAGATTCATACGGAGGTCCGTGAAATCGTGGTACCACCTGAAAAACGGGTGCTCAATGTAAAGGTCACGCCTGCCAAAAAAGATTATCGGCCCGGCCAAACAGCCAAACTGCGTGTTCAGCTGACCGATTATAATGGTGAGCCCTTTCAGGGCTCGGCGGTTATCAGTGTTTATGATCGCGCCGTAGAATATATTTCCGGAGGTTCCAATGTACCGGAAATTCGCTCATTTTATTGGAAATGGCGCAGGCATCATCAATCTTACCAAGAGTCCAGTTTGACGCGCTGGTTTGCCAATCTGCTTAAAAAAGGTGAAACCCCCATGAAGCCCATCGGGGTCTTCGGCAATCTCATCATGACCGAACCGGCCGCAAAAGGATCGCAGGAAGTGCGGAAGAAGGCGCGTTCGCAGGTCACTGCTCAGGCCGGTGCGCTGGGAGCCCCCGCGCCGGCCGCAGCCAATGAGGCCGAGGTCGCCTTTGGGCAAAAAGCCGATGAAACCGGCCGGTTTGCCGACAAAGAGGCCCCCGTTGCCGGGGATCTTGTGCAGCCCACGGTGCGCACTCAATTTGCCGATACTGCATTCTGGTCGGGCAATATCACCACCGATACCCAGGGAATGGCGGAAGTCAGCTTTAAAATGCCTGAAAACCTGACCGGCTGGCAGGCGAAAATCTGGGCCATGGGGCACGGTACCACAGTCGGTCAAGGACAAGCCGAATTGGTGACCCGCAAGGATTTAATTGTGCGCCTGCAAGCTCCCCGCTTTTTTGTGGAAAGCGATGAGGTGGTATTATCGGCCAATGTCCACAATTATCTGAAGCGCACCAAGACCATTCAAGTCGTGCTCAATATGGAAGGCGGCAGCCTGGTTCTGATTAAAGGCCAACAACAAACCCAATCGGTCTCTGTTGGTGCCAACGGTGAAACACGGGTGGACTGGCGGGTTAGGGTTCTCAAGGAGGGCGAAGCGCTGGTGCGCATGCAAGCGCTGACCGATGAAGAATCCGACGCCATGCAAATGCGGTTTCCGGTCTACGTGCACGGTATGGCCAAGCAGGTGCCTAAAAGCGGCGTCATCCGCACCGACCAGACCCAGGCCCAGATCCAGTTTCAGGTGCCCGCTGCTCGGCGCGTGGACCAATCCCGATTAGAGCTGCGCTATTCACCGACATTGGCCGGCGCCATGGTGGATGCGCTGCCGTATTTGGTCAGCTATCCTTACGGCTGCACCGAACAGACCTTAAACCGTTTTTTACCGACTGTCATCACCCAGCAGACCTTAAAACGCATGGGTGTCAACCTGGCCGACATTCAAAACAAACGCACCAATCTCAATGCCCAGGAAATCGGTGATGACGCCCAGCGAGCCGCACAATGGCAACGCTATGATCACAACCCGGTGTTTGACGAAGACGAAGTGGCATCCATGGTTGCTGCCGGTGTCCGGCGTTTGGTTGCCATGCAGTTGTCCGATGGCGGCTGGGGCTGGTTTAGCGGCTATGGCGAGCAATCCTATCCACATACCACCGCCCTGGTTGTTCATGGGCTGCAGATTGCCAGAGAAAACGGGGTGACAATACCCAACAATGTTATCACCCGGGGCATTCAGTGGCTCAAAGATTATCAGGCCAGAGAAATGGAGCGCTTGCGCCTTTGGGACCGCACCCGCGAGAAAGGCAAAGCCCAGGCTGATAATCTGGATGCCTTTGTGTATATGGTCTTGACTGATGAAAAGCTTGAAAACGAAAAGATGCGCGCCCATCTATACCGTGATCGCAAACGGTTGGCGGTTTATGCCAAGGCCATGTTCGGTCTGGCATTGGTCAAGGTCGAAGATAATGAAAAATTGGCCATGGTCATACAAAATATTGAACAATTTCTGGTGGTCGATGATGAAAACCAGACCGCCTATCTAAATCTGCCCAACCACCATTATTGGTGGTACTGGTACGGCTCCGAGTACGAAGCTCACGCCTATTACCTGAAGTTGTTGGCGCGCACCGATGCGGCTGGTAAGAAAGCACCCGGTCTGGTCAAGTATCTGCTCAACAATCGCAAACATGCCACCTATTGGAATAGCACCCGGGATACTGCGGTGATCGTGGAAGCCTTTGCCGATTATCTGTCAGCCAGTGGCGAAGCAGCGCCGGATCTCACCTTGGACATCTTTTTTGACGACCAAAAAGTAAAAACCGTTCGAATTAATGCCCAGAATCTGTTTACTTTCGACAATAAATGGGTCCTGGAAGGCAACCAAATTTCGGGCGGCTCCCATGCAGTGACGCTTAAAAAATCCGGCCGGGGCCCCGTCTATTTTAACGCCTATCTGGATTATTTCTCCTTGGAAGATTTTATCACTAAAGAAGGTCTGGAGATCAAAGTCCAGCGGCGCATATTCCGTTTAACCGAAATCGACAAGAAAATAAAAGACGCCGGATACCGCGGCCAGGTGGTCGACCGCCGGGTGGAAAAATATGAGCGCCAGCTGCTTCAAAATCAGGCAACCTTAAGCAGTGGTGAGCTGGTGGAAGTTGAGTTAATCATCGACAGCAAAAATGATTACGAATACCTGGTCTTTGAGGACATGAAGGCCGCCGGCTTTGAGCCGGTTGAGGTGCGCAGCGGCTATACCGCTAATGAAATGGGTGCCTATGTTGAGTTTCGCGATCGAAAGGTCGCTTTCTTTGTGCGCCGCCTGGCACGCGGCAAACACAGTGTCAGTTATCGGCTGCGGGCGGAAATTCCGGGAGCATTCAGCGCACTGCCCACCAGAGCCTATGCCATGTATGCGCCGGAACTAAAAGCCAATTCTAATGAAATAAAGCTGATGATCAGCGATGAGTAAAGTGCCTCAAACTGGACGGATCAGTTGGAAATGGTTGCGATGGCAAACAAATGATTTCCACTCATCGAGGGAGGATCTCAAGGGTTTGACGGCAACAAAGATCGTGGGGAACGTGACTCAATCCGGTTGCAGCATGGCAGCCGCTTTTCACAAGCCACCGACCGTTTAGTAGCGCGGCAAGTTCAGTTGATCAATATGATGCTTGTTTTGCCTGACAAAATGGTGCACGTAGGGTGGAACCACCGAATGGTCTAAATATTCTTTAAAATCCGCCTCGATTTTATCTTTGGAAACATTGGCAACCGGCCAGTCCTCGGCAGATTTAAAGAAAACATCATATTCGCTGTGGCCGGTCACACGCGATATCTTGAATAGATAAAACTCCATTGAATTTTGATGCTTCCGAATTTGTCTGGCATTTAGCTTGTAAAGCGTCATCAATCCTATGCCCGCCAGCAAGGCGATGCATACGCTGCCAATTATATTTATGATTTCAGCAAACATCGACCTATCTCCTTACATTCTTCGCCAATTTATATATCGGCCTAATCGCGCATAACCTTACGAGAATTAATGCTTTCATACCGTCCAGCAGTCTGCATAAACTGATAAGTCCAAGTTCAGCTAAAATGCCGAAAGTATATAATAAGCACGAATTCAAGAATGCAAATCATATGCCATTCTTTTGGGAAGACAGCAGTCGGAGCGATCGGGAATGTTTCAATAATTGAAGCAAAAAGGCCCTTGGCAAGATGACGCTTCCATCGATGCAATTGCAATGGTCCGGCGGTCGTCTGCCTTGGTGGTTTTATTCACAGCATTCCACACAATAAGGATCCGCATCAATGTTGCGATGGTGCACCAATATTGTAAAATGGTGTCAAATGGTGTCAACCTATCGAAATTTCTATTAATATTTTTCTTTTTAGGGTTGCCCTTATAGGCCTGCTGTGCTAGAGTCTGCACTAGTTTTATCTCTCTCTGATAGTACTCCCCCGATATGATAATTTAAGGTCAATACTTTAAAACCTGTCAAATTCCATGCCTTCCTGCCACCCCCCCCTACGTCAGGATTTTGGCGCAAAAACACTTCGTTAAAAGCAGAAAAGGAGGTCACTATGGATTTAAAGAAACGAATAAAATGCGCTAAAAGTCTAAAACCCTTTTTGGCTGCGCTGGTATTGATGATAAGCTTGTGCATGGGTCTAAGTGCCGCCTTGGCCGAAGTCAAAATCATGCCCAAAACCAGTCCGCAACAAAAAATTGAGGGCCGTTACATCGTTGTGTTGCGTCATTCAGTGCCGGACCCCAGAGCATTTGCCAATCGGATGTCCATGCGTCATCGCTTAAAGCTGCGTCATGTTTACCGGCGGGCGCTCAGAGGTTTTTCGGCTCAGATTCCCGCAACCATCTTGCCCTTCCTAAAAAGACATTCAGATATCGCCTTTATCGAGCCGGACCGCTTGGTGTATGCTTTGAACCAAAGACTTCCCAGTGGAGTAGACCGTATTCAAGCCGATCAAAACGACACCCATAAAAACAATCCTGTCGATGTGGACATCGCCATTATTGATACCGGCATCGATTTGGATCATCCGGACCTCAACGTGGTGGCGTCTATCAATTGTGCCCGCTTTTTCGGCGGCTGTGCCGAAGGGGGCGACGACGGTCATGGACATGGCTGCCATGTGGCCGGCATCAGCGCCGCCAGCGACAATGATGAGGGTGTGATCGGTGTGGCGCCCGGTGCATGCCTCTGGGCGGTGCGCGTACTGGACAATAACGGCAGCGGTATGCTGTCGTGGATCCTCAACGGCATTGAATGGGTGACCGAACATGCCGATGAAATCGAAGTGGCCAACATGAGTCTGGGCTTTCAGGGCACCAGTGAAGCATTGCGCGACGCCATCCGCACTTCAGTCGACAAAGGCGTGGTCTATGTGGCGGCTGCCGGCAACGATGCCCAGGACGTCTACGGCAATGATGGCGCCTTTGGCACCAGTGATGATTTCAGCCCGGCCGCCTTTCCGGAGGTCGCCACCATATCGGCTTTTGGCGATTCAGACGGGCAGCCCGGCGGCCTCGGTCCCGACACCAGCTACAGCACCGATGACGCCTTTGCTTCGTTTAGCAATTACAGCCAATCGATGGTAGACAGTAATCCGGTGGTGTCTTCGGGAGCGGCTATCGATTTGCTGTGTCCAGGGATTGATATTTATTCAGCTGACAAAAATGGCGGCTATACCACCTTTAGCGGCACGAGTATGGCATCGCCCCATGCCGCTGGATTGGCGGCCCTGTATATCGCCGCCAACGGCCGGGCCACCGATGCCGCCGGCGTCTACCGCATCCGGCAGGCCCTGATCGACGCCGGCATCGACCAGGATAGCGCCGACGGACTGGCCGATTATAATGATCCGGACGGCAATTGGGAAACCATCGGCTGGGCTGAAGATAGTGAACCGCTGGAAAAGGACCTAGCGGTGATGGCGGTTTCTGCCCCGCAGACAGTGGTTGCCGGAGAAGAAGTCGACATTAAGGTTACCTTAAAAACCATGGGCACCAGCGATACCGGTCGATTTACGGTCGTGCTGACAGACGGCATCAGCGGGCCGGAACTCGGCCGTGCCGAAATCGATGGTCTGCCGGCCGGCGAAAGCACGGAACATGTTTTTGCCTGGCGGCCGGGTGAAGCTGACATTGGTGACCATACCCTGATCGCTTCCCACAATTTTAGCGATGACAATAGGGCCAATGACAGCAAGTCCGCCGGCATTGAGGTCATCAGCAGCGATGCACCCACCCGCTTGCATGTCGCGGACTTAGACGGCAGCAGCTCAGCCACCAATTGGTGGTTTGTGTGGCGCGCAACAGTGGATATTCAGATGCGCGACAATCTCAACCAGCCGGTGGCAGAGGCAGAAGTCGATATCGACTGGAGTGATGGCTCTGAGGACAGCTGCACAACCGACAGCAGCGGTATATGCCGTATTACGGGTTTTCAGTGGATCTGGTCGGGCAGTATCTCTTTGAGCGTCGTGGATGTCTATCATCAGGAGCTGACCTATGATTCGACTGCCAATGAGGACCCGGATGGTGACAGCAACGGCACGACCATTACCATCAAACGCCCCTGAGCATTTAGTGGCCTAACTTAATTCGTTAAACCAACCGACGCCCATATGCTGATGCAAGGGCAAAAAAAGTGCATCAGCATATGGGCTTTTTTTGTCTGTACCGGACACCAAGAAAACATCATCCTCTGTTTGATTTTGAAGACCCTTAATCTACTGGGGTGATAAGGCTTGCCTGTTGCGGCTTTGATGCTTAAGATTCTCCAATAGATTCAATCTAATGGGTGGGTGCAGCGGGCACCCGATGTGAATAAACTTGATGGAAGGTTTTGTACCGTGACGCCGGAAATAGTGCTGGTATTGTCAATTCTGATTGTTGCGATCGTGTTTTTGATCAGCGAGTGGATTCCGATGGAAGTCACCGCGTTGCTGGCGCTGGGCGCCGTGGCCTTAACAGGGCTGGTAACGCCGGTTGAGGCGCTGTCCGGATTCAGCAACCCGGCGGTTATTACAGTGTGGGCGGTGTTCATTCTCAGCGGTGGTTTGACCCGCACCGGCGTTGCCAATGTCATCGGTCGTTTCGTTTTGCGCCTGGCGGGCGACAGCCAGACGGTCATGATTATCGTCATCATGATAACCGCCGGGGTGATGTCGGCCATTATGAATAATGTGGCCGTGGCCGCCCTGATGCTGCCGGTGGTCATGGATATTGCCCGTCACACCGGCAGTCCGCCCTCCCGGCTGTTGATGCCTCTGGCATATGGTTCGCTGTTGGGTGGTTTGACTACCCAGATCGGCACCCCGCCCAACATTTTGGTAACAGACGCCCTGCGCGATGCCGGACTCCCATCTTATTCCTTTTTTGATTTTACACCCATCGGCTTGGTCATCATGTTGGGCGGTGTCGCTTTTATGACCTTTATCGGTCGTTACCTGCTGCCACAACGCGATGTGGCCAAAGAATCGTCCCGTACCAATACGGTTGATTGGGCGTCCCAGGATGAACCCGGGGAGCAGTTGTTTAAAATCCGCATCCCGGCTGTCTCGAACCTGATCAACAAAACCCTGGCGGACAGTCGCATGGGGTCGATATTGGGCTGGAATGTGATCGGCATTACCCGCAATGAACGCACCGTCCTGGCGCCTGGGCCTTCTGATGTGCTACAGGCCGATGATCTATTGACCGTAGAAGGGCGCATCGAAAATTTAGATGATATGAAAAACTGGCAGCAGCTGATTGTGGAAGATAAAAAAATCGATATCACCGAACCCTATTCGGATGAGATTAAAATCGGTGAAGTGCGCCTGCCACCTGCCTCCCAACATATCGGCAAAACGCTGAATGTGTTGGGATTTCGCGACCAATTTGGCGCCAATGTACTGGCCATCTATCGCGACGGCGGCACCAAACGGACGCATCTGTCAGATGAACCCCTGCAGCCCCAGGACCGGCTGCTGGTGGCCGGCCAAGAGGCGCAACTGGAGGCGCTCAAAGAAAAATCGGGGTTTGATCAATTTCGTTTTGTTCCCCGGCAAGAACTCATCGATGTGTATCATCTGCATGAACGCCTAATGGTCATGCGGGTGCCGCCGGACTCGCCGCTGGCCGGAAAATCACTCAAACAAAGCCGTCTGGGAGATGCGCTGGGCAGCCGGGTTTTGGGAATTATGCGGGGCGACAATCCTATCGTGATGCCCGAGCCCCAGGAAATCTTGCAAGCCGGCGACCGGCTGGCCGTTGAAGGGCGTTTGCGGGATTTTGAAGAATTGGGTGAGCTTGAAAATCTGCAGATTGAGCGTCGCACGCGCCCTGATATCAAATCGCTGGTCACCGGCAATGTCGGCCTGGTGGAGGCCATCCTTTCGCCTCAGACGACCCTGATTGGAAAAACCCTGCGCCAGCTGAATTTCCGTGAAAAATACGGTTTAAACGTTTTAGCCATCTGGCGCGGCGGCAAGGCCTATCGGTCCGATCTGCGGGATATGGACCTGCGCTTTGGCGATGCCATCCTGCTGCTCGGTCCGCGGGGCAAACTTCAGCTGCTGGGTCGTGAGCCCGATTTTGTGGTCTTAACGGAAATGGCCCAAAAAGAAGTACGATTGGAAAAAATGAAACTATCCCTGTCTATCATGGCGGCAGTTCTTTTTCCGGTCATCATGGGATGGGTTCCCATTTATATCGCGGCGGTGGTGGGGGCCGCTTTGATGGTTCTTTGCGGCTGTCTGACCATGGAAGAGGCCTACCGGCAAATTGAATGGAAGGCCGTGTTTCTGATCGCCGGCATGCTGCCCCTGGGCACGGCCTTGGATCAAACCGGCGCCGCCCGGATGATCGCCGAGGGCGTGGTGGCGCTGGTGGGGCCTTACGGGCCCACGGCGGTGATGTTCGGTTTGGTGGCCTTGACTTTTGCAGCCACCTGTTTTGTGCCCACGGCCGCTCTGGTGGTTCTAATGGCGCCCATCGTGTTAAACACCGCAGCCAATATCGGACTGTCTCCGCAGGCGCTGCTGATGGGGGTAGCCATGGCCGCCTCGGCCAGTTTTATGACCCCCATATCGCATCCGGCCAACATTTTGGTCATGGGACCGGGGGGCTATGGCTTCAAGGATTATATCAAGGTCGGCGGTCTGCTGACCCTGGTCATTTTGCTGATCATCGTTTTCATATTACCGTTTTTCTGGCCGCTGACCGGATAATGAGACACCGTGGGCAAAAACAAGAGGGCAGATCCGTCTCGGATGCTGCCCTCCGATGTTCTAAGGTTAGTTGTCGATATCATCCGGCCACTGATCCCTTGCCTATCAGGACAATCCTGCCGCAGGATCAGAGCGGCCCCCCCGCATCCATCAACGATGGCATTGGCCGGCGTACTGGCTAAGCCCGACCTCATCTGCCAAAAAGCACGGATACTGATCAAAGGTGTTCTCGGATTGCCACTGTTGGGCCGGTGTTTGACCGCTGGGCATGCCTTTGATGTGCTGGACATTGCTTTTGCTGATGGTCATGGCGCCCGGCTCGCTGTTGGTCGTGACAATATGCGTGTTTGCCCGATCGGTATCTTTCAGATAGGTTTTAACGTTACGCAGATGAATATCCATTTTGCGGCTGGCCTTGCCGCCTTTTTTGACACGGGCACCGATCACCTGCTTGCTGACCTTATTGGACAGCACACTGTCTACGATGCGCAGGTTTTTAACAGAAGTGCCATTTTTTTCCACCTGCAACATCATTTGACGATCCGTGAATCCATGTTTGAACAGGAAATTATCGGTGCCGCCCGGCGCTGCCTGGACCGCATCAGAGTGATGATACTTATCCGTTGACTTGTGGCCGCAAGTGGCCGCATCTTGAGCAGTGGTTTGGGTTTGGACGCTTTTATGGTGGACATCGGTGACGCTGGTGCCCACGACGTTAATGTTGTCATTGCCCGAACCCAGCTTGATGCCGTCATGGCCGGCGCCGTCGATATTGGCACCGTACACTTTGATGTTGCGTGAATTTTTAAAGTGCAATGTTGTCGGATCAATGCCGTTGCCGCAGAGTTTGCGGGTTGGCACCGGACTGGCTTCCGGGGGATAGGTGTGGAAGGTGTGGTAAAAGTTGATGCTGCTGCAACTATCCACCCGCACCATGATGTCGATAAATTTGATGCCGACAAAGGTAATGTTGCTGCTGTTGAATATATAGAAGTCCGTGTAGTACCATTCGTTTTTAAAGCGCTTGACTTGAACCCCGCCGTCTGATTCAGCCACCAATACCAGGGGCTTTGAGGGTTTGAATCCATTCAGGTGTTTATAATTCTTGCCGCCGTTGCCGATATGATAGACACCGTTGGGAACGATCACATGTCCACCGTTGGGATACTGCAGAATCAGATCGGCAAAATTATCCGTCGGTGTGGGTGTTGGTGCGGGCGTCGGATCAGGCTC
>JAAUXY010119456.1_pt1 | contig 17024 bp, 18 predicted proteins | sample 7278121 | NCBI WGS metagenome assembly JAAUXY01 (sample SAMN14350117, study PRJNA611818) | marine sediment metagenome | isolation source: surface marine sediment (1.8m) | place: French Polynesia: Moorea | collected 2018-08 | reverse complement strand
GCCTGGCCCCGTAGGGGCCAGGCGGCCGACCAAATCAAACACTTGACTCATCTATGAAGAAGGAGATCTATACAGATGTCCAGGGCGCCAGCGGGCCCGTAGCACCGCCAGGACAGGCAGTTCGGGGGCAGAGCGAGGACGGTCGAGCTCAGCTGAGCCCGAGGTCGGTCATCCGACGCCTCAAGCCCTTGCGCGACACCTCAAGCTCCGCGGCCATGGCGTCGAGGTCGCCGGCGCAGCGCTGGCGACAGGCTTCGATCTCTTCGCCGGTCAAATCGCCGGCTTTGCGGATCTTTGGGGACTTGTCGATCATCGCGTAGAGCGATGTCCGGGAGATGCCGAGGGCAGCGGCAGCGGGCCGAGGCTGGAATCGGTGCTCTCTGAGCACCTCGAGGAGCTCATCCTCGTCGATATCGCTCGGCCGTCTTGAGGGCCGGGATGGCTCGTCTGCAGGTGCGGGAGACAACGGCGACACAGCGGACGGTTCGATCACACCCGCGGCAGGCCCGTCGTGGGAATCGCCGAGCAAAGCCGCGATCTCCGGCGTCAGGCGCAGTCTCGACGCGCCGCGTCCTGTGATCACCAGATGGCGCGCGACGTTGCGCAGCTGGCGGATGTTGCCAGGCCAGGAGTGGCGGGTCAGTCGGGCTACCAACATGGCGTCCAGCCAGGGACGATCGCGAGGTCCCGCGGGGGCGAGACGCTGCTCCTCGCCAAACGTCTCGAGCTCTTCACGTAGAAAGTGAACAAGCAGCCGCCCGATATCTTCCCGACGCTCTCGCAGACTCGGCAGCCGGAGCTCATATCCCGTCAAGCGGTGTAAGAGCGGCGCCCGGAAGCGTCCTTCGGCAATCGCTTGCTCCAAAGCTGCGTCGGTGGCAGCGACCACCCGGACGTCGACCTGGATCGGATCGGCGGCACCTACCGGCTGGACTTCCCGGGTCTCGAGCGCCCGCAGCAACAGCACCTGGACGTCCGCCGGTGTCTCACCGATCTCATCGAGAAAGAGCGTGCCGCCATGGGCACGCTGGAAATAGCCCGCGCGCTTGCGGTGAGCGCCGGTGTAGGCGCCACGGGCGGCGCCGAACAACTCCGCCGACGCCAGCGACGGCGCCAATGCCCCCATGTTGACGCTAACCAGGGGCCTGTCCCGACGCGAGCTGGCGCGATGGATCGCCCGTGCCGCCAGTTCCTTGCCGGTACCGGTTTCACCCCGCAGCAGCACCGAGACGTCGTGAGGTGCGATCTCGTGGATCTGTTCCCGAAGCCGTACGATCCCAGCACTCTCGCCAACCATCCCGAAGCTCGACCGATCACCCCGCGGCCTGAGCACCAACAGATGGAGGAGCAAGGCGACCCTCTCGGCCAGAACCAGGGTGATGCCCGAAGCCAGCTCTTGTCGCGAGACGCGGCGCTCACCGTCCAGGGCGACACCATCGATCTCCACACCGCGAACTTCGCCGCGGCGGATGACGAGAACCTCACTCCCGGCGTCGAAAGCCAACTCGAGAGGTCGACGGCTCAGATGCTTGTCGGCCAGGGGACGGGGCCGACCGCCCGCGGGCGGACCCAGCTCAGGCTCCAGTCGCGATAGCGCGACCGTTTCACCCGAGCCTAAGATGGGTAACAGAGCGCGCTCCCCAACCCGACGAGGATCGGGATGACTGAGGATCGTCAATGCCGGGACGCGGACTTCCCGCACCTCCTCGGACAGCTGAGAGTAGGAGACAGTGCTGCCGTGCAGGTCCTGGAGCTCGAGATCAGACTTGGCCGATGGCATTCGGCCTCAGTTTAGCGACACGGCAGCCGGACAGCAAAGCCGGTATGCCCAGCATTCTGACAACGTATCGTTTTTGGACGCCGCTCGATCGGCGCCCGTACCTCTCATCAAGAGGAGGTATTTCATGCGCAGACTGCTCCTGGCCTTCGCCGCGTTGGCGGCAGCGTCACTCATCTTCATCCTGCTGCCCACCGGTCGCGCCCTATCGCAGCAGATCCTGGAAGTCGTGGTCAATAACTTCCCCGAGGTCCAGACCGTCGACGGTGCGGTTGCGATACCGGAACCGATCCCCCACAGCACGATGTTTCGTCAGCTGGAGGTCGTCGTTCCGTCGATCCCCCGCAGCGAAACCACCAACCTGATCGAAGCCGATGAATTGCTGAGCTCAGACGGCTTCACCCACGTCGTCCTCAGCCTGCAAGGCACGGTCAAAGGCACCCTGGGGCGAGCCGGGCAGGTGGGCGCGGTCTTGTTACCCGCCGAGGAGGCCTTCGACCGCGCGTTTAACGACGAAGGTGCCATGCAGCTGCCCCTCGAAGTCTTCGCAGTACTATCGCGCAGAGAGGTGGTGACATTCAGCGCCCAGGAGCGCCTGCCGATCGGCTTTCCGAGCTACAAGATCTACTTCTACAACTCGACCGACAAAGCCGTCGAAGTCAACCTCTATGCCTACCTGACCCACTAGCGCCCCAAGAAAGCCAGTCCTTCGGACTGGCTTCATTGGCCCAGCCCTTCCTCGGCAGGGCCGGGCGCGCTTCGCGCACTCAACCCTGCGTCTAAGCCTCCGGCGTCCGGCAGCGAAATCTATGCACAACAGCCACCTAGTGGCAATCGCCGGCCACCCAGTCCGGGTAGAGCTCGGGACGCCGGTCACGGAGGAATAGGCGCCGCGCCGAAGACTCTTCGCACACGCCCAGATCCAGGTCGGCGATCACGAGATCCTCTTCCAGGCGCTTGCCGCGGGCGACGACCCGGCCATCCGGATCGGCAATGAAGGACTCGCCGGCGAAGGTGAGCTTCTCCTCGACACCGACCCGGTTGCATAGGGCGGTGAAATAGCCGTTCTGGAAGGCGGCGGTGCGCACCTCGGCCTCGAACAGACCCTCAGGCCACTCGCCGAGGCAGCCGGCCTGCGGGATGACCACCAGATCGGCGCCGCCCAAAGCGAGGGCGCGCATGTACTCGGGATAGTGGCGGTCGTAACAGATCGCGACGCCGATCTTGCCGACGCGCGTGTCGTAGACCGGGGCGCCGGTATCCCCGGGGTGGTAGTAGTCCCGCTCGTGAAAGCCCTCGTAGTCGGTGATGTGCACCATACGGGTGACTCCGAGGACGGTACCGTCGGCGTCGATCACCGGTGAGCTGTCGAAGTAGCGGCCCCGGTCGTCGACTTCGTAAAGGTTGAACACCACGACGATGCCGTGCTCTTTCGCCTTCGCGGCAATCTGGTCAGTGATCGGCCCGGGCACGGGCTCGGCCAGATCGGCGGCGTCGAACGGCAGATCCTTGCAGGTCTGCTGAGGAAAGAAGCGGTCGAGGACGACCTCGGCGAAAGCTACCAGGTCGGCGCCGGCGCCCGCGGCATCGTCGATGGCAGTCAGCACCCGTTCGAGGTTGTGGGAGCGATCTTCCGTGGAAACGATCTGGGCGAGGGCGATGCGCATGGCTGGAATCCCTCAGTGCAACGGATCGGACAGCTCGCGAACCCGTCGTTCGAGAATCGCGGGCAGATTCGGTGCACCGGCGTTCTCCTCGATCAATTGGACCAACGCGCTGCCGACCACGACGCCATCGGCAACCCGAGACACCGCGACGACCTGCTCCGGGGTCTTGATGCCAAAACCGACGGCTAGCGGCTGGACTAGCTTGCGGCGCATCCGCCGTGCTTCCTTGATCAGCTCTTTGGGCAGCGGCCCATGGGCACCGGTGACGCCGGTCTGCGAGACGTAATAGACAAAGCCGGTCGAGAACTGTGCCACCCGGCGCACACGCTCCTTGGTACTGGTGGGGGCGAGCAGGAAGACGGTGTCGAGGCCGCGCCGGCGCATCTCGGGAATGAATTCGTCGGGTGTTCGCTCGTCCGGTGGCAAGTCGAGGCACAGCACGCCGTCGACCCCGGAAGCTGCCGCCTGTTCGGCAAAGCTCGCCACTCCTCGGGCATGGATCGGGTTGTAGTAGGAAAAGAGCAGGATCGGCACGTTCAGCCGATCGCGGTGGCGGGCCACCAGCCGCAGGATGCCCGACATGTTGGTCCCCGAGGCCAGCGCGCGGGTCGATGCCCGCTGGATCACCGGACCGTCGGCGATCGGATCGGAAAACGGCACGCCGAGCTCGATCAGATCGGCGCCGCCAGCCGCCATCGCCTGGAGCAATTCGGCGGTGGTCTCAAGATCCGGATCACCGGCGGTCAGGAAAGGGATGAACGCGCTCCGCCTCTCCTGCCGGCAACGGGCAAAGACCTCCGAAATGGCGCTCATTCACCGTCCTCCGAAGGCGAGGTCGACGCGACGTTGTCCCGCGCGGGATTCGCCCACTTGCGAGCCGCCGGATGAATCGCCACCCGGCGGGTATCCTCACCCGGACGCCGCTCTTCATGCTCCGCGTGCTCGCCTTTCCACTTGAGCACCGACTCGACGTCCTTGTCGCCTCGACCGCTCAGGTTGATCAGGATGATCCGACGCCGGGTCAGGTGCCTTGCCATCTTGCCGGCGTGGGCCAGGGCATGGGCGGACTCGAGAGCCGGTAGGATGCCCTCGGTGGACGCCAGCAGATCGAAAGCTTCGATCGCTTCAGAATCCGAGGCGCGAGTGAATTCGATCCGTCCCTGGTCGGCGAGCAGGGCATGCTCAGGGCCGACCGCGGGATAGTCGAGCCCCGCGGACACCGAGTGGGTCCCCGCAACCTGGCCTTCCTCATCCTGCAAGACCAGGGTGCGGGTGCCGTGCAAGATCCCTAGCGAACCGCCGTTGCCAAAACGTGCGGCATGCGCACCGAGCGCCTCGCCGCTACCGCCGGCCTCGACTCCTACCAGACGCACCTTGCGATCCTCGATAAAGGCTGTGAACAGACCGATCGCGTTCGAGCCGCCGCCGACGCAGGCGATGGCGACGTCGGGCGAAGCCGTGCCAGCTTGCTTCTTGAGCTGGCGCCGGGCTTCTTCGCCGATCACCCGGTGGAAGTCACGCACCATGCGCGGATAGGGGTCGGGGCCGAGGACAGAGCCGAGAATGTAGTGGGTGTTGCGGACGTTGGTGACCCAATCCCGGAGCGATTCGTTGATCGCGTCCTTGAGCGTCTGCGTTCCGGAGTCGACCGGTACTACCTCGGCGCCGAGCAGCTTCATGCGGTCGACGTTGAGGCGCTGACGAACGGTGTCCTCGGTGCCCATGTAGACCACGCAGTCCAGGCCGAGCAGCGCTGCCGCGGTAGCGCTGGCGACGCCGTGCTGGCCAGCGCCGGTCTCAGCGATCACCCGCTTTTTGCCCATAGTACGGGCCAGGAGCGCCTGACCTATGGCGTTGTTGAGCTTGTGAGCGCCGGTATGCAGCAGATGCTCGCGCTTCAGATAGATCTGAGCACCGCCAAAATGCTCTGACAGACGTGAGGCATGATAGAGGGGCGTCGGACGCCCGGCGTAATGGATCAACAGCTCGCGCAGCTCACGCCGAAACGCCCGCTTGCGGCTGAAGCGATCGTAGGCCTTGGCCAGCTCGTCGAGCGGCGCCATCAGGGTTTCTGGAACATAACGACCGCCGTAGGGGCCGAAATAGCCCAGGGCGTCAGGCCGCAGTTGAGGTTTCGCCATCTCTTCTCTCCTCAGCAAGCTGTTGGGAACGAGAGGCCGTCCCCGGCTCGCTGTTGCTGATCTCCTCGAAGAGTCGCCGCAGCAACTCGGGACTTTTCTTTCCTGGCTCCGCTTCAACGCCGGAGCACAGATCGATGCCATAGGGTCGGGCCGCGGCAATCGCGGCGCCTACGTTGTCGGGATTCAGGCCGCCGGCGATGAAGGTACGGCGAGGTAGCCGACCTTCGAGCTGGCGCAGAGACTCGAAGTTCCAGGACTCTCCAGAGCCCCCGTAGAGGCGGGGATGACGCGAGTCGACGAGCACGCCCCAAACCTCGCCATAGCCTTCGAGCGCCGCGGCGTCGAGCTGATCCCGAACCCGGAACGCCTTGAGCGCGCGCGACGCGAACGGAGCCACCTCAGCGGCCGTTTCGTCGCCGTGAAACTGCAGCAGATCGAGGCCGACGGTCGCCGTAATCTCATCGAGCCGCGACGCGGGGGTGTTGACGAACACCCCGACGAGCTTCACTCGTCCCCTAACCGCGTCAGCGATGTCCACGGCTCGCCGCGGCTCGAGGTAGCGGGGGCTCGGCGGATAAAAATTGAGCCCTAGGAGCTCAGCGCCCAGGTCCGCCGCCAGAATCGCTTCCGCGGGAGAGGTGACGCCACAGATCTTGACGATTGGCCGCGACACCTAAATCAGCTCCTGCAGTTTCGCCACCGGATCTTTCGCCAACAGCAACGCCTCGCCGATCAAGTAGGCATCGTAGCCGGCGCCGCTCAACGTATCGATGTCTTCAGCCCCCCCGATACCGCTCTCCGAAACCTTGAGCGCGCCGGGCGGTAGGCTCGGTAGGAGCGCCAGGGAATTGGTGATCTCGACATCGAAGGTGCGCAGATCGCGATTGTTGACCCCGACCAGCTCCCAGATATCTTCACCGAGCTTCATCAGATCGGAGAGCTCGTGGGTCTCGATCAGCGGTACCATGCCATAACTCCGCGCCAGGCGCGCGTATTCCAGAAGCTCCTGGCGAGGGTAGAGGGCAGCGATCAGAAGAATCGCCTTGGCGCCGGCGCGGCGAGCCCACTGCAGCTGCAGCGGGTCGACAATGAAATCCTTGGCGATCGCCGGCAAGCCCGAAGCGTCGGTACAAGCCGCCAGCAGCTCATAGCTGCCGTGGAAGAAGTCCGGCTCGACGACCACCGACAGAGCCGCGGCGCCGCCCTCGGCATAAGCCCGAGCTTGGGCCAAGGGCTCGACCTGACCGGCGAGCGAGCCAAGCCTCGGTGAGCCCATCTTGACCTCAGCGATGATCGCTCGCCCACGGTGTCTGTCGAGCGCCGCCAAGAAGGAGTTGTTGGCCGGCGTCTGGACGACGGGTTGGCGCGGCGGTTCGGTGAAAGTCTGCTTGTCGCGTGCCTCGACCATCCGCTCTTTGCGCTTGCGGACGATCTGGACGAGGATGTCAGCGACCTGGGTGTGGCTCACGGTCATTCTCCTGCCTGGCGAAGCATATCCGATGGTCGGTCTGGCTTGCTCGGTGGCAAAGGTTAGAGATGATGGGTCAGCTCTTCCAGCTTGCGGGCCGCGGCCCCGGAAGCGATGGCCTCACGGGCGCGGGTGAGGCCATCCGCCAGGTCGGAAGCGACGCCGCCGGTGTAGAGCGCCGCCGCGGCGTTGAGCGCGGTGATGTCCTCCAGCGGGCCGCCTTCGCCGGCGAGAACGCTGGTCAGGAGCTCCGCGTTGTCCTCCGGCGAGCCACCGAGAAGATCTTTCGGGCGGGCTCTGGCGATGCCCAGGTCGCTCGGTTCGAAGTTGTAGACCGAGATCTCGCCGTCACTGACCTCGGCGATCCGAGTCGGGCCGGTGGTCGTGATCTCATCCAGACCATCCGAGCCATGAACCACCAGCGCGTGTTCGCATCCGAGCTCGAGCTGTACGCGGCCGATGATCTCCACCAGGTGCTCGGCATAGACCCCCATCACCTGGCGCCGGGCGCCGGCGGGATTGGTCAGCGGCCCGAGCACATTGAAGATGGTCCGTACACCCAACTCCCTGCGCACCGGCATGACTTCCTTCATCGCTGGATGCAGCTTGGGCGCAAATAAGAAGGCGATGCCGATCGACTCGAGAGCCTGTCCGGCTTGCTCAGGTGTGGCGTCGATCGCCACACCGAGGGCGTCGAGCACGTCTGCCGAGCCTGAACGGCTCGAGACCGAGCGGTTGCCGTGCTTGGCTATCGGCACACCGGCAGCGGCCGCCACCAGCGCCGCGGCGGTCGAGATGTTGAAGGTGCCCTTGCCATCACCGCCGGTGCCGCAAGTATCGACCGCGCGATCGACGTTGTGGGGAATCGCGATCACCCGCTTGCGCATGGCGGCAGCGGCGCCGGCAATTTCAGACGGCGCCTCGCCCTTCATCACCAACGCCACGAGCATGGCCGCTTTCATCGTCTCGGAGAGCTCTCCGTCCATCAAGGCGCCGAAGAGCTCCTCGGTCTCGGCACGGGACAGGTCGCTTCGCTCCAGCCAGCGACGTAGGGCGTCGTTTGCCAAACTCATCGGCCGTGCTCCTTTTTGCTCCCCTCTCCCGCTTGGGGGAGAGGGTGAAGGTGGGGTGGAACAGATACTTCATGTCCACACAAACGGAGGAAATTCCGCATCAAGGTCGGGCCAGCCGGCGTCAGGATCGATTCGGGGTGAAATTGCACACCACGGTAGGGAAGATCGCGATGACGCATCGCCATGACCGTACCGCCTTCGCTCCAGGCGATCGGCTCGAGCTCATCAGGAACGGTCTCCTCTCGAACCGAGAGACTGTGGTAGCGAGTCGCCACGAAGGGGTTCGGCAGGTCGCGAAACAACTCATCATCCCGGTAGCGAACCTCGGAGGTCTTGCCGTGCATCAACCGCGGCGCGCGGTCGACGACCGCGCCGCAAGCCGCTCCCATGCATTGGTGGCCGAGACAGACCCCGAGAATCGGAATATCCGGCTGCTGCTCGAGCAGCGGTACGCAGATGCCGGCATCCTCGGGGCGTCCGGGCCCCGGCGACAGCACGACCCCGGAAGCTCCCCGCTCGAGTAGCGAAGTGACATCCTCGACGTCGTTGCGTACCACCTCGACCTCGACCTCGGCCCCGCGCAATAGTTGCACCAGGTTGTAGGTGAACGAGTCATAGTTGTCGATCAGAAGAATCATCCGTCACCCCTCCAGACGCCGGGCCAGTTCGACGGCAGCCATCAGTGCCGCGGCTTTGTTTTCGGTTTCGCGCTCCTCGGCCGCCGGATCAGAATCGGCGACGATACCCGCGCCAGCGGTGATCGACGTCTCGCCGTCGCGCACCACCAGGGTCCGAATCGTGATGCAGGTGTCCAAGTCGCCGGAGAAGGAAAAGTAGCCGATCGCCCCACCGTAGGCCCCTCGGGCTTCTGGTTCGAGCTCGTCGATGATCTCCATCGCCCGGATCTTCGGCGCTCCCGACAGGGTGCCGGCGGGAAAGCAAGCGAGCAGCGCGTCGAGCCCGGTACGGCCATGCTCGAGATCGGCCTCGACGTCCGAGACCAGGTGCATGACGTGGCTATAGCGCTCGACTTCCATGAAGCTCGACACTCGCACCGTGCCCGGCTGACCGACCTTGCCCAGGTCGTTGCGCCCGAGATCGACCAGCATCACGTGCTCGGCGCGCTCTTTGGGATCGCTCTTCATGTCTTCCGCCAGGCGCTGATCGCCTTCGGCGTCAGCACCCCGCGGGCGGGTACCGGCGATCGGCCGGGTCGCGACCCGAAAACCCTGCTTGCGCACCAGCATCTCGGGTGACGTCGACACCAGCGTCGCGTCGGGCAATTCGAGGAGCACCATGTAGGGGCTCGGGTTGACCACCCGCAGCGCCCGATAGAGCGCCAGCGGGGCCGGCGAATCGGGCACCTTCCAGCGCCGGGCCAGGACCACCTGGAAGATATCGCCGGCGGCGATGTATTCCTTGGCTTGGCGAACCGCGGCTCGGTAGCTCTCGCCGTCGAGGCTGGCGGGACCGGGCTGACGCTTCTTGGGTGGTGGGCTCGATTCCAGCTCCGGCATGGCCACGGCTCGAGTGCCACCGTCGGCGGTGAGCAGACGCGACAGCTGGTTCAGGGATCGCTCCGCCGCCGCCATACTCTTCTCGCCCTCGATCTCGTTGGCGATCGCCAGCACCCGCTGCTGGGCATGGTCGAAAACCACCAGAGTGTCGAAACGCGCGAAGACCGCGATCGGCAGACCGAACGGATCCGGCGGTGCGGACGGCAGGCGTTCGATCAGCCGGACCATGTCGTAGCCGAAAAAACCGACGTAGCCGCCGGTCATCGGAATCGGGCCGCGATCGCTTTCGATCGAGCCCAGGATCCGGCGCAGGGCCGCTAGCGGCTCGCCTTCCAGTGTCTGTCGTCGGCCGCCGCGCTCTCGCTCCAGCCGATCGTCGTACAGACGGTAGAGCTCGCTCGGCCCGGCCCCCAGGAAGCTGAATCGGGATACCTGCTCGCCGCCGGTGACGCTCTCGAGCAGGAAACGAACATTCGAGATCTTCTGCAGGCGCCGGTAGACCGCCAGGGGGGTCAGGCTGTCGGCCAGGAATTCGCGAACGTGAACCACCGCGCGGCGCGGTCGCTTGTTTGATGTCTTCACTTGCCGCTCTCCGTCGCGCCGGAGGCGCGCTGGGATGTCGCGCCGGAGGCGCGCTGGGATGTCGCGCCGGAGGCGCGCTGGGATGTCGCGCCGGAGGCGCGCTGGGATGTCGCGCCGGAGGCGCGCTTCGTATGCCGGTTCTGAAGCTCGACGGCCAGGTGTCCCGGCTCGACGCCCGCGGCCAGCAACAAAACCAGGAGATGGTAGAGCAGGTCGGCACCCTCCTCGACCAGAGAACCGTCGTCGGCCAGCGCGGCGATGACCGTCTCGACGGCTTCTTCGCCGACCTTCTGCGCTACCCTGGGTAGACCCGCTGCCAACAATCGGGCGGTATAGCTTTCCTCACCGCCCGAATCCCTGCGCGCCTCGAGGACCCGCGACAGCCAGCCGAGCTCCAGTCTCGCGGCATTGGGTTCGAAACAGCTGCGGGTGCCGCGATGACACGCCGGCCCTGCCGGTTTGACCCGCACCAGCAGGGCGTCGCGATCGCAGTCGGTCAGGATCTCGAGCACCTCGAGGGTATTGCCCGACGTCGCCCCCTTGTGCCATAGCTCGCGACGCGAACGGCTCCAGAAATGCGCCTGTCGGGTCGAAAGGGTCAGCCCAACCGCTTCCGCGTCGGCGTAGGCCAGCATCAGCACCGCGCCTGAGGCCTGATCCTGCACCACGACCGGCAGCAGACCGCGGTCGTCATACGTCAGGCTCGCCGGATCCAGATCGAAGCCTTCGGTCATGGTCAATGGTTCTCCTCGCGGATCGGAAATCCCTGCTCTGTCAGGTAGGCCTTAATCTCACCAACGGTATACGTCCCCTGATGGAAGATGGACGCCGCCAATACCGCCGCGGCACCGGCGCGCAGGGCGTCCGCCAGGTGTTCGGGACGTCCGGCGCCCCCCGAAGCGATCACCGGCACCTCGACCCGGCCACAAACTTCGCGCAATAGAGGCAGGTCGTAGCCGTCCCGGGTGCCGTCGGCATTGATCGAGGTCAACAGGATCTCACCGGCACCGCGCTCGACTCCCTCGAGGATCCACTCGACGGCGTCCCGTCCCTCCGGCTGGCGCCCGCCGTGGGTCACCACCTCCCAGCCGGACGACGTGTTCCCGTTGTGCAGGGCATCGACCGACAGCACCACGCACTGGCTGCCGAAACGCTGTGCCAAGGCGTCGATCAAATCGGGATCGGCAATCGCCGCGGTGTTGAGGCCGACCTTGTCGGCACCCGAACGTAGCAACTTTTCGGCATCCCCGACTTTTCGCACGCCGCCCCCGACCGACAGCGGAATGAATACTCGCTCGGCGGTGCGCTGGATCCAGCCGCGGTCGGCGTCGCGGCCCTCGGGCGACGCGGTGATGTCGAGAAAGACGATTTCGTCCGCGCCTTGCTCAGCATAACGCGCCGCCGACTCCGCCGGATCGCCTTGATCCTGCAGATTCTTGAAACGCACGCCCTTGACTACCCGACCGTCGCGCACGTCGAGGCAAGGAATGATCCGGTGGGTCAAACCTGTTTTCACGTGCCTTCCCCCTGGCATGCTTCGATCGCCTCGGCGAGGGTGAACAGGCCCTCGTATAGCGCCTTGCCGACGATCGCCCCGGCGATCTCCGGAACTCGGGAGGCCGCGCGTAGATCGTCGAGGGAGCGAACGCCGCCCGAAAGCAGCGCCGGTATCCCGGTATCGACCGCCACTTGTCGCGCCAGGTCGAGGTTGGGCCCCGCCAGGGTGCCGTCGCGCTCGACGTCGGTGACCAAAACTGCCGGGCAATCGAGACCCCGCAGCCTCCGGCAGGCCTCTTCGAGAGATAGCGCCGCTTCCTCCTGCCAGCCGGCGATCCTGAGCTTGCCGCCGGCGACTTCGATCGCCGGCACGACACGACCCGGAAACTCGCCGACGATGTTCGAAAACGCCTCAAAATCGCGTGCCACGATCGACCCCATCACCACCCGCTCGATGCCGGTGCCAAGCGCCCAGGCCACCGCGTCGCGATCACCGAGGCCGCCGCCGAGCTCGAGTCCGGTGCCGGGATGACCGTACCCCTTGACCCCAGAACCCGGTCTGCCACAGCCCGACTGGCCGGACTCCACCAGCTCGGTGATCAGCTGCCGCTGCGGGGACTCACCGAACGCGCCGTCGAGATCGACGATGTGCACCAACCGCAGGCCGGCCTCGGCATATTCGCGCAGCACGCCCAAGGGATCGAGGCCATAACTCGTGCGACGGCCGTCGTCGCCCTGGACCAACCGCACCACCTTGCCGTGACGCAGATCAATCGCCGGAATCAGCTGCATTGTGGGAGATCTCCAAGAAATTGCTGAGCAGGGTCAAACCGGCCCGACCGCTCTTTTCGGGATGAAACTGCGTGCCGAACACCCGCCCCCGGCCGGCGACGGCAGCGAATACCGCGCCGTGGGTTGCGCGCGCCAGACACGTCTCGTCGTCGGCCGTCGGGGCAAAACTGTGTACGAAGTAGAAGTAGCTGCCGGATGGCACTCGCTCGAAAAGTGGATGGGGTTGCTCGTCGTGCAGGCGGTTCCAGCCGATGTGAGGTAACGGCACGCCGTCCGGCAGCTTGCTGACGATCCCGGGAAGCAACCCCAGACCGTCGGTCACGCCGAATTCCTCGCCACGTTCGAATAACAGCTGGTAGCCGACGCAGATGCCGAGCAACCAGGCGCCCTCGGCGAGTGCGTTTCGCAACGCCTCCTCCATCGCCCCGCGCAGGGTCTCGCGCGGCGGTTTGAAGGCGCCGACCCCGGGCAACACCAGGCAGCGCGCCGCGGCGATCACCTCGGGGTCGGTGGTCACCCGGCACTCGGCGCCAACGTGACGCAGGGCCCGGGCCAGGTTGTCCAGATTGCCGACTCCGGCGTCGATGACGGTGGCGTGGGAGGGGATTCTCATACTGTCAACGTCCCCTTGGTGCTCGGCACCTGCTGGACGCCTTCGCGAATCGAGACTGCCTGGCGCAGGGCCAGGGCGGTCGCCTTGAAGGCCGCCTCGGCGGCGTGATGGCCGTTGCGCCCCGAAAGCACGTCGAGGTGCAGGGTCAACCGGCCACGATCGGCGAAGGCATGAAAGAAATCGACGATCAACGAAAGCGGGAAATCTTGAGTCACCCAGGTGTGTTCGAGGGATTGCGGGAGATTGCAGGCGAGAAAACCCCGTCCCGAAACGTCGACTACCGCCCGCGCCAGGGCCTCGTCGAGGGGCGCGTAGGCATGGGCGAAACGGACGATCCCGCGGCGATCGCCAAGCGCCTCGACCAGCGCTTCACCCAGGCAGATGCCGACGTCCTCGACAGTATGGTGGAGGTCGACATGGGTATCGCCGCGGGCTTCGACCACGAGCCCCAGGCCGCCGTGGGTGGCCAGTGCGTCGAGCATGTGAGCGAAGAACCCACCCGGGACGTCGATCGACCGCTTGCCGCCGTCGAGATCGAGGGCCAGACGAATCTGGGTTTCGGCGGTCTCGCGTTTTACCTGACCGCGTCGATTCATGACTTCTCCTCCATGGGTCCGAGGATCTGATGGAGCGCCTCGCGGGTCGCGCGCAGAGCGGCTCCGCTACCGATCGAAATTCGAAAACAACCGGCGAGGCCGGGGTAATAACTGACGTCACGCACCCGGATGCCGCGATCGGCAAGGCCCTGGCGGATCTGATCGGCGTCGCGGTGCCGCACCAGCAGGAAATTGGCCTGGGATGGAAAGACCTCGAAGCCGAAGGAGCGCAACATGCGCTCCCAGTGGGGCCGCCGAGCGAGCACGGCCCTGATGCGGCGCTCGACCGCCGCTGGCGACTCGAGCACCGCGACGCCCGCCGACGAGCTGGCGAAGCTAACGTTGTAAGGTAATTTGACCTTCAACAGCTCCGCCACCAGCGCCGGGTCGGCGAGCAGGTAACCGAGCCGCCAGGCGGCCAGGGTCCAGGCCTTCGAAAGCGTCCCGAAGATCATCAGGTGCCGGTGACGATCGAGCAGCGGCCGGTAGTCGTGATCACAGAATTCGTCGTAGGCATTGTCGAGGATCAGCGGTGCCTCGAGGCGCTCCAGCAGCCCTTCGATCGCTTGGGGCGGCAGCGCCTCCCCGGTCGGGTTGTTGGGGGAGCACAGAACCAGGGGACGCGTCGGATCGCGCTCGATCTCCTGCTCGAGCTCCGCCACCGGCAGCTTCAAATCCGACCGCGGCGGCAGAAAATGGGGTTGGGCGCTCGCGCGCAGCGCCAGCAGCTTGTAAAGGCTGAAACTGGGCACCGTGCCGAGCACTTCCTGGTCCGGCCGACGGGTCGCCTCGAGCGCCATCGCCATCAGCTCGCCGGAGCCGTTGCCGATCAGGATGCCCTCGACCGACCAGTCTTTCAGCCGGCCGATCGCTGCCCGCAACCGGTCGGAGTTGAAGCTCGGGTAGGCCGCCCAGGAGCGATCGAGGGACGCCTCCAGAAGGCGCCGTTTCAGACTCAGCGGCAAATCGAACGGCATCTCGTTCTGGTCGAGCTTGAAGCGGCACGGGGTGCGGTCGAGCTCGTAGGCAGAGAGCTGCCGAAGCTCGGGGCGCACGAAGCTAGCCGGATCAATGGCCACGGCGGAAGAGTGTTCGCGGGTGCTCACGGTTCTGTCTCCAGACGCTTGCGAGCCGACGCGGCATGGGCCGGCAGCCCTTCTGCATCGGCCAGAATCGCGACCGCCGCGGCCGCGCGCTTGGCGGCCACCGCGTCGAAGCGCACGACGTGGGACCGGCGCACGAAGTCCTCGACGCCGAGAGCCGAGGCGAATCGCGCCGTGCCGGCGGTCGGCAACACGTGGCTGGGCCCGGCAAGATAGTCACCGAAAGCCGTCGGCGTCATCGCCCCGACGAAGATCGCCGACGCACTGTGAGCTCGCTCGACCAGCGCCTCGGCTCCTTCGCCGATCAGCTGCAGGTGCTCGGGGGCGACCTCCTCGGCCACGGCCAGGGCCTGATCCATGTCCGCCACGATCAGAGCCGAATCGAGCGCCTCGCGGGTGACGGCAGCGTTCGGCAGGTTCTTGATCTGCCGACTGAGCTCGCCGACGACGCTCTTCGCCAGCTTGCGATCATCGGTCACCAGGAGCGCCAGGGCTCGCGGATCATGCTCGGCCTGGGCCAGCAGATCCGCGGCCACCAGGCCGGGGTCGGCGTCGCCCGAGGCGACGATCACCACCTCGCTCGGGCCGGCCAGGCCGTCGATCGCGACGTCGCCGGAGACCAGGTGCTTGGCGGCGGTGACCCAGGCGTTGCCCGGGCCGACGATCTTGTCCACCCGTGGGACGCTCTGGGTGCCGTAAGCCAGGGCCGCCACCGCTTGGGCGCCGCCCATGCCCCAGACTTCCCGCACCCCCAGGCGATCGAGCACGTACCTCAAGGCGCTCGATGCCTGCCAGGCCCGCGGCGGCGTTACCACCACGATCTCTTCGACACCGGCCAGCCGTGCCGGCACCACGGTCATCACCGCCGTCGACGGATAAGCCGCCCGACCCCCGGGCACATAAATCCCGACCCGCTTGAGAGCGGAGCGCCGCTCGACCAGCTCGACGCCCGATTCCTCCGTCCGATAACCCTCGTGGACCTGCGGTTGGTGATAGCGCTCGACCGCCGTGATCGCCCGTTCAAGGGCCTCCTCGACACCCGGTGCCAGCGCCTCCTCGTCGCTGGGCTTGGCCAGCCGCAACTCATCGACCTTGCGGGCGACGCTACGATCGTACTTTCGCACCGCTTTGACCAGAGCTCTATCTCCACCGCGGCGCACCGAGTCGACAATTCGCCCGGCGCGTTCCAGCACACGTGCGTCCAGCAGCTCGTCGCCCCGATTCCGCAACCGTTCCCGCAACTGACGCCCTGCACGGGAGTCCGCTTTGACGATGTTGAGTATTGCCATGATTTGCTCCCCTTTCGGGCGTTAAAGCACCACCTCCGCCGCCTCGAAGCGATCGAGCCAACGATTGAGCCCCGTGCGATGCAACTGATACGCGGAGCGGTTGGCCACCAGGCAGGGCTGAATCTGCCGTACCGTCTCCAGCTCTACCAGGCCGTTGTCACGCAGAGTCTGGCCGGTCTGGACGATATCCAGCGCCACTTCGGCGAGATTGAGAAGCGGCCCGAGCTCAACGGAACCGTTGAGTTTGAGTACTTCGGCGCCCCACGGTCGGCCTGCAACCACCCGCCGCGCGATCACAGGAAATTTCGAAGCCAGCCGTACCTGTTCACCGGGTCCCGGCATCGAGCCCTCGTTCCCGATCAGGGACATTCGGCAATGGCCGTCCCGGAAACGGGCGGGGACCAGCAGATCGCCGCCCACCTCCTCGAGCACGTCCGATCCCACGACTCCACAGTCGGCGATGCCGTATTCGACATAGAGCGGGATGTCCCAATCCTTGAGCAACAGAACCTCGAGGTCGTCCTCGGGGAAGTTGATCCGGAGCCGCCGGTCTTTGAGCTCGAGACCCTCGAGGCCGACGCCAGCGGCGCGAAAAGCTTCGAGCGCGATCTTCAGATTGCGCCCCTTGGGCAGCGCCAGGCGGATCATCCGATGTCCTCCACGACCACTCCGCCATCGGTGCTGATGCCCGCGAGCCGATCGAGACTGAGCGAGAAGCCCGACGCCGTGACGTCGGCTCCGAGCTGCTTGAACATCGTGTCGTAACGCCCGCCGCCGCCTACCGGCTCGGCCGCGGCTCCGGCGAAAGCGCGAAACACCAAACCGTCGTAGTAAGTCCGGGGGCCGCCTCGAGGGTTCAACTCTTCGGCCAGCGTCTTGATCTGGCGGAATTCGCCGACCAGACGCTGG
>JAAUXY010187444.1_pt1 | contig 17026 bp, 11 predicted proteins | sample 7278121 | NCBI WGS metagenome assembly JAAUXY01 (sample SAMN14350117, study PRJNA611818) | marine sediment metagenome | isolation source: surface marine sediment (1.8m) | place: French Polynesia: Moorea | collected 2018-08 | reverse complement strand
TGCTGATTCCAAGCGGTTTGCAGTTCCGACGAGGCCGCGCTCAAACACGGCTCAGCGCCGTCCTCGGGGATCCGGGCGCCGCTCCCCCGTCTGGGAGCGTGCGTTTCTGGATGCGATCTAGCTAGCAGCCCGGAACCGATAACGAGTTGGTAGTCCGCTTCCGTGCTCGTTTTTCTCGAAGCCAGTCGGTTTCGCAATCTAGAGCCTACAGAGCAGGCCTTCGGGCCTGGTCATCATCTGGTGCTGGGGGCGAACGGGGCCGGTAAGACCAGCCTGCTGGAAGCGATCTATCTCCTGGCGACGACCCGCAGTTTCAGGACTCCGCGAATCTCTGACTGCTGTCGTCATGGAGCGTCACAGTTTCGGTTGGTCGGTGAAGTCGATACCGATCGACGGGCACGACTCGAGTTGGACTGGCAATCCGGGCAACGTCACCGCACGGTCAACGGTCGACGGGCGAGCCTGGTCGATTATCTCGGGACGTTGCCGATCGTTTGTTGGACCGCGGCTGACTCCGACGTGCTGGTCGGCCCACCGCTGGCCCGTCGTCGTTTTCTCGATCGCGGAGTCCTGGGCCTTAGACCTGTAGCGATCGAGGCTATCTCCCGCTACCGTCAGGCCCTGCAAGAGAAGCGCAAGCTCCTACAGCAAGGTGGGAGCGAGCTCGAAACATGGAATCAAGTGCTGGCAGCCAGCGCCTCGGAGCTTGTGCTCCTGCGCTCGACCTATGCGGAACGTCTCAAAGAGACCCTGCTGACCATACTCGAAGAGTGTCATCTCGGACTGGGGACCATCGACGTCCGTTATCGCGGATCCCTACGGTCGGGTCTCGAAGGACCGGAAGCGATCTTCGACGAATTGATGGCGGCCAGAGAGCGTGAGCGAGCCCTTCAACAACCGATCCTGGGTCCCCACCGCGATGATCTCTTGATCCGCTGGGATGGCCATGAGCTGCGCCGCGTCGCGTCGGCAGGTGAGCGCAAGGCTCTCGGACTGGCCATCTTGGCTGCCCATGGACGAATCATCGCTCAAGGAGGCCGAAATCCGGTCTATCTCCTGGACGATGCTGATACCGAGTTGGATCAGGATCGTTTGACCGCCCTGTGGAAGGTATTCAGTGGCGCCAGCCAGCTTTTCGCCACCTCGAACAGACCGGAGGTCTGGGGGCGGATACGGGTCGATTATCGATGGCGCTGCGCGGCTGGACGTCAGCTCGAGGAAGAGCTTTGAAGACCGTTATTATCTTCTTTTATTCCAATGACTTAGCCTGAGATGCAAGGCGCTGGATTCCGATCGAATCTATGATAGGATGTCACTGTCTGTAGAGCTCTTCGCCGAGCCCTTGTTTAATTTTGAAAATGACGGTCAGAGCACAGCTGACGGACGGTCAAACGAGCGCGTTGTAGCGATCTTGTGAGCACCTTGCGACCCCGAATCGGGTGTCGTGAAGCCTCAGGAGATCTAAAACGCGAGGATGGAGAATAGCCTTGCCTGACGGAACGGAACTTCCAGAATCGAATCCAGCCGAAACTCAATCTCTCGGCGAATCTACGCTCTCCGGGCCGCAAGAGCCGCTCGAGAACGGCAGTAGCGAATACACCGCGGACAGCATCAAAGTCTTAAAAGGCCTGGAGGCGGTTCGTAAACGCCCCGGAATGTATATCGGTGACACCGATGACGCCACCGGTCTGCACCATATGGTCTTCGAGTTGGTCGACAACTCGATCGATGAAGCCCAGGCGGGGTTCAGCTCGCTGGTTGAGGTCACGATTCATAGCGACAATTCGGTCACCGTCGAAGATGACGGCCGGGGCATTCCGGTTGATTTCCACGCCGGTGAGCAGCGATCCGCAGCCGAGGTCATCATGACCGAACTGCATTCAGGCGGTAAGTTCGACCACAACGTCTACAAAGTCTCCGGTGGTCTCCATGGCGTCGGTGTTTCGGTCGTCAACGCCCTTTCAGAGAGTCTCGAGCTCGAGATTCGCCGTGAAGGCAAGGTCTGGTATCAGGTCTATCATCGCGGATTACCCGAGGAATCAATCAAGCCGATCGGCAAGAGCGAGCGGACGGGAACGAAGGTCAGGTTCACGCCGGATCCGGAAATCTTCTCGGTGCTCGAATTCCAATATGACACCCTGGCGCAAAGACTGCGGGAGCTTTCTTTCCTCAACCGGGGCGTCCACGTCAGGCTGACCGATGAGCGTACCGACAAGTCTATCGACTTCCAGTATGAGGGCGGTATCCGGAGCTTCGTCGAGCATCTCAGCCGCAACAAGGCACCTCTCCACGCGGTTCCGGTCTACCTCGAAGATATTCGTGATGACGGCACCGGCGCGGAGACGATCGAAATCGCGTTGCAGTGGACTGACGGTTACCAGGAACGGACCTATTGCTTCACCAACACGATCAATAACCGGGATGGTGGCACCCATCTGGTCGGTTTTAGATCGGCCCTGACGCGGACGATCAACGCTTATGCAACCCGCAACCAGCTGACCAAAGGTCTCAAAGAAAACCTGACCGGTGATGACGTCAGAGAAGGCTTGACCGCGGTCATCTCGGTGCGAATCAAGGATCCAAAGTTTTCCAGCCAGACCAAAGACAAACTGGTTTCGTCCGAGGTCAAGGGCTGGGTCGAGCAGATGCTCAACGAGCGGTTGACAGATTTTCTGGAAGAGAATCCGAAAGACGCCCGGCGCATCATCGACAAATGTATCGAGGCGGCCCGCGCCCGCGAGGCGGCGCGCAAGGCCCGTGAGCTGACCCGCAGGAAAGGGGCGCTCGAAGGTTCAAATCTTCCCGGCAAGCTCGCGGACTGCAGCGAGCGGGATCCGGAACGAGCCGAGATCTTCCTGGTTGAGGGTGATTCCGCGGGCGGTTCCGCCAAACAAGGTCGCGATCGTCGATTTCAAGCCATCCTGCCGCTCAAGGGCAAGATCTTGAATGTCGAAAAGGCTCGATTCGACAAGATGCTGGGCTCTGAAGAAATCAAGACCATGATCACGGCGCTCGGTACCGGTATCGGCAGGGAAGATTTCGATATTTCCCGTTTGCGCTACCACAAGCTGATCATCATGTGTGACGCCGATATCGACGGCTCGCATATCCGAACGCTGATCTTGACCTTCTTCTTCCGCCAGATGACGGAGATCATCGAGCGAGGTCATCTGTTCATCGCTCAACCGCCGCTCTATAAAGTCGCGCAGGGCAAAAAAGCGATCTACCTCAAGGACGACTCCGAATATCAGGAATACCTGATCCGGCGAATTCAGGATGATTGGAAGCTGAATCTGGGCAACAACGGAGATAGCTCGACCCTGGAGAGCGGTCGTCTGGGCAGCTTCATCGAGCAGGTCGAAAGATTTCGCGAGAACATGGACCGCCTCGCGTCGCGCGGATTTCCGGCAGAGGCTCTCAAGATTGCCTTGACGAACGGTTTGCGCGGAAAAGAAGATCTCCGGGATCCGAAACGGGTCGAAAAAGTGAGCCAGATCGTCGAAGCGTCTGGTTTTCACGAGGTTCAAGTGGGTCAGGACGAGGAACACTCGACGTCTTACATCGTCTTTCGTTCGCGACGTGACGGTGTCGATCGAGAGGTCCGGATCGATTGGAACCTGTTGTCCACCGGCGAGTATCGAGCCATGGCGCGCAACAGCCAAGGCCTGGAGGCTCTGGCCTGTCAGAGCTTCGAGCTGGTCCATGGTGATGAAGTCAGCGAACACAACGAGATCGGCGAAGTCCTCGAGCGCCTCTATGGTGGTGCCAAGAAAGGCATCAGCGTTCAGCGCTACAAGGGTCTGGGTGAGATGAACGCGGATCAGCTGTGGGAGACGACCATGGATCCTGAAAAGCGGACGCTTCTCCAGGTGCGTATCGAGGATGCCGTGGCCGCTGATGAGATCTTCACCGTCTTGATGGGTGATCAAGTGGAACCGCGTCGCGATTTCATCGTCAAGAACGCCCTGGACGTTAAAAACCTGGATATTTGATACTTCCGCAAATAGACCACGCGAGTTTAGTGCGGCGGCGCCGCAAGGGACCGGCCGCCGTGCCCGATGGCAGACAGGATCGAAGCGGTCTTGAATGATCAGATAGGACGAGTTGATGAGTGACGATCGAGACATACCGATCGAGAGAACCCAGCCAGTAGATATCGAACAGGAGCTGCGCAAGAGCTACCTCGATTACGCCATGAGCGTGATCATCGGCCGCGCGCTGCCGGACGTTCGTGACGGCCTCAAGCCGGTGCATCGTCGAGTGCTCTACGGCATGTGGGAAAGCGGCAATCGCGCCGGTCGCGCCTATAAAAAATCGGCCCGTATCGTGGGTGACGTCATGGGTAAATACCACCCCCATGGCGACAGTGCGATTTACGACACGATCGTGCGTTTGGCGCAAGAATTTTCGATGCGTTATCCGCTGGTCGATGGCCAGGGAAATTTCGGATCCATCGACGGCGATAGCCCGGCGGCGATGCGTTACACCGAGATTCGGCTGACCCGACTCTCCGAGGAGATGTTGAAAGAGGACATCGACAAGGAGACCGTCGACTGGGTTCCGAATTATGATGAGTCAGAATTAGAGCCGCAGGTACTGCCAGCCCGGGTCCCCAATCTGCTGGTCAACGGCTCCGCGGGTATCGCCGTCGGTATGGCGACCAATATCCCGCCACACAACCTGACCGAGGTCATCAATGCCGTCATCCTGATGATCGAAGATCCCGACGTGCCGTTCTCCAGGCTGATCGAGGTTCTGCCCGGTCCCGATTTTCCGACCGCCGGCTTCATTCACGGTATTCGCGGCATCCATGAGGCTTACGTCTCCGGCCGCGGTACGATCCAGGTCCGGGCTCGAGCCACGATCGAAGACATGCCGAAGGATCGCCAGCGTATTCTCGTTTCGGAAATCCCTTATCAGGTCAACAAAGCCAAGTTGATCGAGCGTATGGCCGATCTCGTTCGCGATAAGAAAGTCGAAGGCATCAGCGATATTCGCGATGAGTCGGATCGCGACGGGATCCGAATCGTCATTGAGCTCAAGCGCGGTGAAGTCGCCGAGGTGATTCTCAATAGCCTTTACAAGCTCACCCAGCTGCAGACTTCCTTCGGCATCAACATGTTGGCGATTGTTGACAATCAACCGCAGGTGCTGAATCTCAAACAGATCCTCAAGCACTTTCTCGATCACCGCAAGACGATCGTCATCCGTCGCGTTCGCTTCGATTTGCGCAAGGCCGAGCATCGAGCCCATATTCTCGAAGGTCTGCTCAAAGCTCTCGACCACATCGATGAGATCATCACCACGATTCGGTCCAGCCAGACGCCTGAAGAGGCTCGCAACAGCCTGATGGAACGATTCGCTTTCACCGAGATCCAGGCAAAAGCGATCCTCGAAATGCGGCTGCAAAGGCTCACCGGGCTCGAGCGCGAAAAGCTGGTCGAGGAATATCGCGAAGTCATGGCGTTCATCGAGCGGCTGCGGGCGATCCTGGCGTCCGATGAGTTGCTGCTGGAAGAGATCCGCGGCGAGCTCCTGGAAATCCGGGAAGCCTACGGTGACGAGCGCCGTACCGAAATCATTCACGAGACCCACGACATCAGCCTCGAGGACATGATCGCCGATGAGGATATGGTGATCACGGTCACCCGAGCCGGTTATATCAAGCGCTCGCCGCTCGCGATCTATCGGGAACAGGGCCGTGGCGGCAAGGGTCGCAAGGGGATGGAGACCAAAGACGACGATTTCGTCGAACATCTCTACATCGCTTCGGCCCACTCCTTCATCCTGGTCTTTACCGAGAGCGGGCGGGTCCATTGGTTGAAGGTCCATCGTATTCCCGAGCTCTCTCCAGCTTCCCGTGGCAAGGCGATCGTCAACCTCTTGCAGTTGGAGAAGACAGAAAAGGTCGCGACGACCTTCGCGGTTCGCGACTTCGAGGCCGGGTATCTGGTGTTCGCGACCGAGAACGGCACGATCAAGAAGACCGAGCTGCAAGCGTTTAGAAATCCCCGGGTCGGCGGCATCATCGCGATCAATATCGACGACGACGACCGCCTGCTCGGCGTGCGCTTGACCGACGGTGAGAGCGACGTCATGTTGGCGACGGCCGGTGGTTACTGCATTCGTTTTCCGGAAGGTGACGAGGAAACCGAAGACGGCAAGAAACTGACCGGTGTTCGGGCCATGGGCCGAGTCGCCCGGGGTGTTCGCGGGATCGATTTACGAGCCGGAGATCGGGTCGTCTCGATGGAGGCTTTGGACCGCGAGGGCGATCTGCTGACGGTCGCGTCCGGCGGCTTCGGCAAACGAACCGCGATCGAGGAGTATCGCCGGCAGAGCCGTGGCGGCAAAGGGATCATCAATCTCAAGGCCACCGCCAAGACTGGTGAGGTCGTGGCCGTCAAACAGGTCCGACCCGGTGACGGCATGGTGCTGATCACCCAGGCTGGAAAGTTGATTCGCTCGAGTGTCGATGGCGTGAGCCGAATCGGGCGAGCGACCCAGGGCGTCAAAGTCATGGACCTCGGCACCGACGATCGCGTCGTCGCGGTGGCGAAGGTCGTCGAGCGTGACGACGAGGAGGAGGAGATCTCGGAGAACGCCGCGGGCGATGACCAGGGCGGCAGCGATGGCGTTCAGACTGCCGACCCTGCCGCCGAAAGTGCCGCGGATGATGACGGCATGCTCGAGGATCCGACGAAGAGAGACCCCTCCGCTGATGAACCGGTTAACTAAAGCTTTCCGTCGGGATCAGTCAGGGCTTCACCGACGAGTCGATAGATTCCGAGAATTCCAGACAACCCACAACTGACGAGGTCATCAATGCTCTTCTTTCTCGATACAGCCGACATTCAGGAAATCGAAACCGGGCTCGAATGGGGCATGGTCGACGGTGTGACCACCAACCCCAGCCTGATCGCGATGCAGGGCAAGCCCTATCTACCCACCGTCCAGGAGATCGCCGGTTTGGTGCCGGGACCGGTCAGCGGTGAGGTCTTGGCGACCGACTATGAGGGCATGCTCGATCAGGGTCGTCGCCTGGCGGCGCTGGCCGATAACGTGGTGGTCAAGGTTCCGCTCGGTCCTCCGGGCCTGCGCGCGGTGCGGACCCTGGCCGAGGAAGGCATCAAGTCCAACGTGACCCTATGCTTTTCCTCCGCCCAGGCTCTACTCGCCGGCAAGGCCGGTGCAGCCTATATCTCACCTTTCATCGGACGTCTCGACGACGTGGGTCAGGACGGTATGCAGCTGATTGAAGAAGTGGTGGAGATCTATGATCACTACGACTTCGAAACCCAGGTGCTGGTCGCCTCGGTACGCCATCCCATGCATGTCGTTCAGTCGGCACAACTCGGCGCCGACGTCGTCACCATACCCTTCAAAGTGCTCGAGAAGCTCTACAAGCATCCTCTTTCCGATAACGGCCTCGAGCGTTTTCTCGCCGACTGGGAGAAGACCGGTAAGAGCTTCGATGACTGAGCGGGTATTTGCCGATCGAACGGCCTGAGAGCCCTGATCGACTAGGTCTCTATCCCCTGGCCTGGGCGTTCTATCTCGTCCTGGCCATCGTGGGCGTGATCTGGATCGGTAGCAGCCGGGGTGCGGTCCCTCTCGGGCTGTTTATCGATCCGTCGTCATGGGGTCTCGATCTCGGGCTGGGCTTGATCTCCGGATTGGGCCTGGTCGTCCTATGGGATCGAGGCCGCCAGGTGTTACCCGCCATGCGCGAGCTCGAGCGAGTGCTGGCGCGCCAGATCGGTCCTCTCGATCCCTCGGAGGTTCTTGCTCTGGCCTTGATCTCGGGATTCGCCGAAGAGCTATTCTTTCGGGGAGCCATGCAGTCCAGCTGGGGTTGGGCCTGGACGACGGTGATCTTCGCCCTGATGCACACCGGCTCAGGTCGAGTTTTTCGCTGGTGGACATTCTTCGCCTTCGTCGCCGGTTTGGTCTTTGGGGGGCTGACCTTCTATCGGGGTAACATCCTGGCCGCCATCGTCGCCCATATCGTGGTCAATGCGATCAATCTGAGGCGCCTGGCTTGGGAAGCCGCGGTGACTGATGATCCCGGCACGGACGAGGATCCTTCCATTTGCTAGACTCGCCGACCTGCGGCCGAAATAGGATCCCGTCACCCAGCAGGATCCCGTCACGAGTAGACGTCGCTTGGTTCAAGATCAAGGAGAGCAATAGATGTCGATAAGTAGTGATGACGTCCTCGGACGAATCGAGAGAGAGCAGCAGAGTTACCTGGAGGAGCTGAAGGAGTATCTACGGATCCCTTCGATCTCGACCGACCCTGCCTATCGAGACGATGTGCTGCGCTGCGCGGACTTCGTGGTCGAAAAGATGAAAGACGCCGGCCTGGAAGCTCGGCGCATCGAGGTCGATGGCGGCTATCCTCTGGTTTACGGCGAATGGACCGGAGCTCCCGGTAAACCGACGATTCTCTTCTACGGGCACTATGACGTTCAGCCCGCCGATCCCCTGGAGCTGTGGGACAATCCACCGTTCGAGCCGACGATCGTCGGGGATGAGATCATCGCCCGCGGTGCCACCGACGATAAAGGTCAGTCGTTCGCCCACCTCAAGGCGGTCGCCGCGACTTTGGCCGAGCGTGGCTCGCTGCCGATCAACGTCAAGTTCATCATCGAGGGCGAAGAAGAGAGCGGAGGCGAGGCGATCGACCACTTCGTCACCCGGGACGGCGGCGAGCTTCTGGCCTGCGATGCGGTCTTCATTTCAGATTCGGCGATGTATTCCCCGGGTCAGCCTTCCCTGATCTACGGGCTCAAAGGCATGGCCTACATGGAGGTCAAGGTCTCCGGCCCGAATCGCGATCTTCACTCCGGGAGCTTCGGCGGCGCGGTGACCAACCCCGCCAACGCCCTGTCGCAGATCATCGCCCGCCTGCGGGACGCCGAGACCGGCAAAATCTTGATCGACGGTTTCTATGACGACGTCTTGCCGCTCGCGGAATGGGAACGCCAGGAATTCGCCAGCCTGCCCTTCGACGAAGAGGCCTATCGCAAAGAACTGGAAGTCCCGGAGCTCTTCGGTGAAGAGGGTTACAGCACTCTGGAGCGAACCTGGGCCCGCCCGACCTGTGACGTCAACGGCATTTTCGGCGGCTATGCCGGGGAAGGCGCCAAGACCATTCTGCCGGCTTGGGCAGGCGCCAAGATCTCGATGCGCCTGGTTCCCAATCAGGATCCGAAAAAGATCGAGAAGCTGTTCACCGATTACGTGCACAAAGTCGCGCCGCCGGGTGTCGAGGTCGAAGTGACGGCCCACCACGGAGCGTCGCCGGTCCTGGTCGAGACCGAAGGACCGATCGTCGAAGCGGCCATGTCCGCGATGGCGGATATCTGGAAGCAGCCGGTCAAGGTCCGCGAAGGGGGATCGATCCCGATTGTCTCGACCTTTTCCAGCGTCCTCGGCGTGCCGATTCTCTTGCTCGGATTCGGACTCTCCGACGATCGCCTCCACTCGCCCAACGAGAAGTTCAATGTGAGCAACTTCTACGGCGGAATCCGCGCTGTTGCCCGCCTGCTGGATCGCATGTCCACGGTTCCGAGCTCGCGCGATTGAGTGCGGCAGTTTCGGCGCGGACCACCCGTAGGTGAGCCCTGGTGAAGATCCCGCGGCTTCGAGCACTCGTCCTCACCGCGGGCTTGGGTTCCCGTCTCAGGCCTCTGACCTTCTTCTTGCCCAAGCCGCTTTTGCCCATCTGTGGCGAAGCGGTGGTTGGGCATACCCTGGAACAGCTGGCGCGCCTGGGATGCGAATGTGCGGTGCTCAATCTCCATCACCTGGGCGAGGCGATCTCGGATCGCTTCGGTTCGGCATACCACGGACTGGAGATCACCTATTCACCGGAAGAAGAGATTCAAGGCACTCTGGGTGCCCTCTATCCGGTACGAGAGCTGCTGGCGGATAGCGAGCTCGTGCTCCTGGTCAACGGCGATTCTCTGTGTTCATGGCCCTGGAAAACGATGATTCGCCAGCATCTCAAGTCGGGAGCCGACGCCACCCTGCTGCTGCATAAGCGTCCGCCCACCGAATCTCAGGGCGGGCCGGTCGGGGTCGATGCCCGGGGAGACGTGGTGCAACTGCGAGATTCCGAGCCGGTCGGTGAGGTAACCAAACGCCACCTCTTCATGGGTGCTCATATCCTGGCACCGCGATTGCTTGAAAGAATTGCCGAGGGACCCGGCGATATCGTCGGTGATCTCTACATTCCCCTGCTTCGCGAGAAAGGACGGATCCACAGCGTGGTCACCGGTCGCAAATGGCATGATCTAGGCACGCCGGAACGCTACCTGGCGGCCAGCCTGGACTGGGTTCGAGGGCGTAGCCTTCCAGGCTTTGGCCCCAGTAGCGTCATCTCCCCCCAAGCCGAGGTGGACGAGACGGCGACGGTCCAGCGTGCGGAGATCGAAGCCGGTGCTATCGTTCAGGCCGGAGCGCGGGTCGAGCATTCCGTACTCCTGTCCGGCGCTGTCGTGTCGTCTGGCTGCACGGTCAGAAAGAGCATCATCGGTCCCGCTGTCGAACTGCCGGCCGCCGCCGGCATCGAACACAGAATGGTGACGCAAGTTCTGAGCGGTTATCAACCGGGATCGAAGGATTCGGTCATGGGAGATCTTGTCTATACCCCCTTGGGCCAGAATGAGTGAGACGCCTCCCTCGGCCTGAACGAACTGAATGAGAAGGAGAACAAGAATGTTCAAAGGACCCAAGTTCAAAAGACCTAACTTCAGAGAATTCAAGGCTCATATCCTGGTATCACTGCTGCTGCTTTTATTGTTGCATAGCAGTGCCGAAGCGCAAGCTTTCGGGCGCGTAACCGTAGTGGTCAAAGATGAAGCGGGCAAGCCGCTCCAGGGGGTCAACGTCACCGTGACCTGTGAGGAATTGAAAAAATTTCGAGAGGAGACCCAGACCAACAAGAAAGGTAAGGCGATCATCAGCGTCACCGACGCGACCAAGGTCTATGACTTCCGTATCGAATACGAAGGATTCCAGCCGGTCGACCTACCGATCAAACCGGAGATCCGGGGCAACCTCACCCGCGAGGTCGTGATGTCGGAAGGACAGACGGTCGTGACAGACACCGGAACCAGGACCTATACCCCTCTTGAGAAAACCTACAACGAGGGTGTCGAAGCCTTGAAGGGTGGTGATCTGGAGACCGCCAAGGCAAAGTTTATCGAGGTTCTGGACAAGAACGAGAAGACGCCCCCGGCGGTCAGGGCACTCGCCGGTGTGTACATGGAAGAAAAAAACTACCCGGCAGCTCTCGAGCAGACCAACCGCTATCTCGAGCTCCAGCCGGACGACCCCGACGCCCAATTCATGCTCTACGACCTGCACGTCGCGATGGGCAATCAGAAAGAGGCTGACGCGATCTTGAAGTCTCTCAAAGAGAAAGATCGAGGGGGCGATACCGTAGCTCTGATCTATAACGCTGGCGTCGCAGCCTACAAGATCGGTAACTATGCGAGTGCAAGATCCCGCTTTCTCGAAGCGCTGGAGATAGATCCCTCCCTCAAAGAAGCGCTCGGAGCGTTGGCTTTCATCGCCAACAAGGAAGGAAACTTCCAGGAAGCAGCTGAATACGCCGAGAAACACATCGCTCTGGCCCCCGACGATCAACGTTCGTTGCGCATTCGGTGGAATGCCTATACCCAGCTCGGAAATCAAGAGAAAGCCGATATGGCTTTCAAGGCAGTCGCCGCGGCCGATCCCAAAATACTCGCCGTCGAGCTTTATAACATAGGAAACGATCTCTTTGAGGCTGGAAACACTGCCGCGGCCATCACTGAATTCGAGCGGGTGATCGAAATCGATCCAGACTATTCCATGGCGTATTATCGACTGGGAACCTGCTATGCCGCGACAGATACCGCCAAGGCGAAAGCACACCTGCAAAAATTTATTGACATGGCTCCCGACCATGCTGAAGCGGCTACCGCCAAAGAAATGCTGAGCTACTTGAATTAAAACCGATGTCCCAGAAGCTCTTCTCAGCCGTGTGGATATTGACGGTGTTTCTGGCGGTCACGGCCGCTCAGGCACTACCGGCTGCCGCTGACTCCGATGGGGGTCAGTGGCGCGGGCCCGACGATCGTCCGCTGCCGTTTCGAAATGTCGAAGAAATTCTGGAATTCCTGCGCACCGCGGAGGTGATCTCCAGAAGAGAGCTGACTGACGGCATTAATCGGCCGCTCAAGGTCAGATTACGGCAGGACGGCGTCGAGGCGAACGCGATCTTTCGTATTGTCGATACCCGCAAGAGGCGAGCCAAAATAGAAGGTCGTATTCTGCCCGACTTTCACGACAGCTATAGGTATGAATGCGCTGCCTGGGAAGTCAGCCGTCTGCTCGGCCTGGATAACGTACCCCCTTGTGTCGGACGACGTTTAGACCATAGAGATGGGACGATGCAGCTCTGGGTCGAGAATACGATGACCGAAAAGAAACGAAGAGAAAAGGATATTAAACCTCCCGATCAACTCAGCTGGATGCGTCAGAAACAGACGATGAAGATGTTTGATGCGCTGATCTATAATTTCGATCGCAACCAGGGCAACATGCTGATCGACTCGGACTGGAAACTCTGGTTTATCGACCATACCCGATCCTTCAGAAAATCCAGTCTGGTCGAAAAGTTGGAAAAGATCGTCTGGTGTGAGCGCGAGATTTTCGAACGGCTTCAATCACTCGACAGAAGCACGCTCTCCCGTCGGCTCAAGCCCTGGGCCACCAGCCTTCAGGTGAGCATGTTGCTCAAACGTCGCGACAAGCTCGTCGATCATCTGAGCTCACGCATCGATGAAACCCGTGTGAGTGCAGTGCTCTGGGATTCCTCGAATCCGACAGCGAGCTCTGCCGAGCTCATGCCGATCCTGGACGACGACGATATCCCGTTGACCAGTCCGGAGGTTCAGTAATCGCAGGAACTCGATAATCGGCGAGGCTCAATAATCCAGGTAGCCGCCCCGGGTGCGGACCAGAAGCCCGTTGCGCCGGACCCGAACCGTCACTCGATGCCAGGAGCCATCGCCGCGACTGACGGTCGGGTAGTAGCCCAAGACGTATTGTTCCCTCAGCTCTTCGAGAATCTGGCGAAACGCATCCTCGGCATCCTGGATCTGTTTCAGAGTCACGATCCGGCCGCCGGTCTCGAGCACTGTTCGGGTCAGCTGCTCATACTCCGATCGGTAGGTGTCGGGATTCTTCCAGGCCGAGGAACGCGATCTCAGAGCCTCGCTTCGAGAGCCGGTTCGCAGCCAATAGATCAGCGCTCGGCTGCGGCGAGCCAACCAGGTGATGTCGTCGACCTTGAGAGTGCTATGGCTATCGATCCCGTCGGAGAGCAGCACCACCACGCGCCGTCCCTGCTGGTGCTCTAGCTGCTTGAGCGCCAGGTAGAGATGATCATAAAGCGCGGTGCCACCGGCGGCTTTGAGGCCGGCAAAACCCGCGGTCAGCACGTCGGGTTCATGCGAAAAAGGTGTCGCGTGAAGCAGACGATCCGAGAATAAGAGAATCGAGGCATCGTCGATCGGCCGAATGCCGTCGACGAACGTGGTCGCACCGCGCAGGGCGTAGCGTAGGCGCTCGCCCTTCATGCTGATGCTCGAATCGATGAGGATCGCGGCCGTCAGGCGGACGTCGCCTCGAGCGAAGGTCACCAATTCTTGGCGGTCTCGATTGTCGATGATCGCGAAATCGTCCTCGGTGAGATCCAGGATTCGCCGGTTACCGCCACTCGAAGTGACCGTGACGTAGAGCTGCTGTAGCTCGGCGGTCACCTCGCCGTCGACGTGAATGGCTGGCGATACCAGGAGTGCATCGACCCTTTGTCCTGAAGGGCTGTAGGCTCTGACCTCGAACCGATGCTCTCGATTCTCTTGACCGACGTCGGTTCGGATACGGATCCTGCCGTCGGTGACCTCGTCGGGATCGGCCTCGAACTCGCCGACGATCAGGCCGTCGACCAGGAATTCGAGGCGCGAGAAGGATTCCGGGGGATAGACGTCGACTTCGAAGTCGACGGGTCCGAAAATGGGCTGTCCAGGGGGCGGACTGGTGATCGCGACGTCAAGGATCTCGCCGACGGAGTCCGCATCGCCTTGAGCGGAATCGCCAGCAAACTCCGTGCTCTGATCTTGCGCGCTGCCCGGAACAGCCGAGAGCAGCACGGCCAGGATCAGAAAGAGGCCCGGGATTGTCATCCCCGCGCGTAGTGCCCGAGTAGCCGAGGTGCTATCTCCTCTGACCGACAAGCAGACTCTTGTGAACGAAAGATTCTGTTCCCGAAAGCTCGTCCCAGACGCCGACCGCGACCGTGGGCGTACCCTTTCGGATCTTCAGCTTGGCAGAATAAGCGATATCGCGATCGCGCGCCGCGGCGAGTTGCTCTCTCGGCACGATCAGCGGGTAGGGGAATTCATGGGTCTTCGAAATTCCACCTTCTTCGTCCTGAACGACCAGAAAGATTCGCAGGCGTCCCTGCTCCACCTCACCGTTGGGCAGCAGGGTGACCTCATTGAACGGCACCCGGATCAGCACCGGCAAGAGAAATGTGCCGCGGCCTTCCTTCTCCGGCGCGCCAAAATCGACGCTGACGCTCAGGGGATTCTTTTCCAGGTTGAGGATCAGAGAGGAGAGGGTTCGGTCGGCGATGCGCTCGATCTCGGGCTTGTCCAGGAAACCGGTTCGGTGTCGGACCTTTAGCCCCTCGCGCTTCACCTTCACCTCGATCTTGTGGTACTTGCCGTCGCCGCCGTGACGTGAACGGTAACCCAGCGAGTAAAAGCTGTCGAAGTCTTCGGCCAGGCCAGCGAGGGCATCTTCAAAAGCGAAGGTGTTGAGAATCGAAGCACCGCCGGTGGCCTCCGCGAGCTCGATCAGGGACTCTTGCAGATTGGCGTTGCGTACCGAATCGCTGAAAGCGCGACCGCCGGGCCCGGCGCTGACATCGGCATACCCGGCGGACAAGGTTCCGCCGAGTCCGCGGGCATCGAGGGTGTAGAGCGTGACCTGGTTCGCGTTCGCCTGCCGGGTGATTCGATTCAGGAGGTGTGTCTCGTCCTGGCCCAGGGCTTCGACGATGGGGTCGATCGACCTGCCGGTCGCGATCGGCAAGGAATTGCCGAAGGCATTCTGCATTTGTTGGTAGAGCTCCTGGCCGGGGCGCTTGGGAAGCCCGTCGCTGACGTAGAGAATCGCTCGGCGACCGGGCAGCCCGGCCAGCGAAGCGGTGGTCTTCTGCAGCGCATCCAGAGTGTAGCGGAGGTCGTTGCGCACCCTCTCGACGTAGGAGCGAACCAGCTGATGAGTCACCGCCGCGTGTTCCCCGGAGGCCTGGCCGCGGAGGCTGCTCTCCGGCGAGCGGAAGCTTCTCGACATGCTGTGCAGGATCCGCCGACGTTCTTGGTCGTCGGTCTGGCCGTGGGTCGCGAACTTGCGAAGCTTCTTCAGGCCTTGCGCGATCTCTTCGCGATCGCGGGTGAAGCTCTGGACCACCAAGACCCTGCGGTTGAAGCCGACCAGCATGATGTTGTCGCCCAGCGCCACCCGATCTTCCAGGAAGGTCTCGAGCTGGTCGAGAACCCGGGCCTGGCTTTGCGGCCGCAGGTTGTAGTGGTCGACATAGACCATCAGGTTCAGCTGCTGATCCTCCGGCAGCTCCGGCCGGTCGAGCCGCCGCGGTCGACCTTCCCGCATCATCTCCCGATCTCTGGCAAGATCTTGAAACAGGCGGTCTTCCCTGGCGACCGCGTAGAAGTTCGAAATCTCGACCTTGCGCCCGTCTTCGAAGATCTCGAAGTCCTCTGGTTTCAATCCCGGAACCCGCCGCCCGTCGCGATCGGTGACAAAGGCCTCGATGTTGATGACGTCGACGTCGACCCGGTCGATAAATAGCGAGGAAGAGCTCCCCTGAGCGTCGGCGATCTTGCTGGAGAAAGCAGCCAGTGAGATCGCTAGCGCGATTGAGCAGAATCTGGAGATGGAGCGTTGCATCAGGTTCCTCACTTCCTGAGATCGAGCAATGAGCCTCTCCGCGACCAGAAGGGACGATGATCCCAGCAAAGTCGCTTAGCCGGTGGTTAGAGGTCGCTCGAGTTCTTAATTATCGCGGTCAGAGGGGCTGATCGTCTAGCTTTGCGGGATCGATAGCTCGCGATGGGAGGTGGATCGTCAGGACGGTGGGGCGTTTTCAGGACGGTGGGGCGTTTATGGGGACGTTGGTAGAATTCATTCGCGAGCAGAGTCCAGCAGAACCGCAGAAAGGAGCCACCCATGTCGAGTCATCCCCGCGCCTATTTGGCCCTCTTCGCTCTGGTCATCATTGCCACCGTCACGCCACCGGTTTCGTTCGCTGACAGCCCGCAGTTTCGAGGACCGGATCGTGACGGGATCTTTCCATCTCAGAACCTCTTGAAATCCTGGCCCGAAGGCGGGCCCAAGAAGCTCTGGTCGACCGCGGGCCTCGGAGAAGGTTTCACCAGCATCACCGTCGTCGATGGCCGGCTCTACACGACCGGCATGTCGGGCGGCATCGGCTCGGTGTTCGCCTTCGATGCCTCGGGCAAGAAGCTGTGGCAGACGTCTTACGGCAAGATCCATAGTGGTGGCGGTTATCCGGGCACGCGCTCGACGCCGACCTACGACGACGGCTTCTTATACATCATGTCGTCGATCGGCAAAGCCGTCGCCCTCGACGCCGCGACCGGAGAGATCCAGTGGCAGAAAGAGCTCGACGGCCGCGACATCCGCTGGGGAATCACCGAGTCGCCGCTGGTGGTCGACGACAAAGTGATCTTCACCCCCGGTGGCAAATCCGCCACCATGGTGGCGCTGGACAAGAAAACCGGCGCTCAGAAATGGGCGATGAACACCCTGTCCGAGGCCTCCGGGTACTGCAGCCCGCGACTCTTCGACGATGGCCGTCGCCGCCAGATCGTCACGCTCACCAGTGGTCACATGATCGGCGTCGACCCGGAGAACGGCG
>JAAUXY010028962.1_pt1 | contig 17028 bp, 16 predicted proteins | sample 7278121 | NCBI WGS metagenome assembly JAAUXY01 (sample SAMN14350117, study PRJNA611818) | marine sediment metagenome | isolation source: surface marine sediment (1.8m) | place: French Polynesia: Moorea | collected 2018-08 | reverse complement strand
TTGGCGACCTGATGGCCGCCCGGCAGGGCCGGCGCGGGCACCTGCAGATGCCGCTCGCCCAGCCGGAGGGTCCAGGCGCCGCCGTCCTCGGCGGCCGTGAAGTCCCAGTCCCGGCCGTGCAGGAAGAGCGGCGCGCCGATCCGCACCGCCTGGGCCTCGATCGCGGCCCGGGCGGCCGGCGCCTGGGGTCCGACCACGGCCGGCATCCCGGGCTTGAGGATTCCGGCCTTCTCGAAGGCGATGGCCTCCAGGCTCTCGCCCAGGAACTGGGTGTGGTCGATCGAGACCGGGGTGATCACCGAGAGCGCCGGCCGTTCGATCACGTTGGTCGCGTCGAGACGCCCGCCGAGGCCGACCTCCAGCAGCAGGACGTCCGCCGGGTGCCGGGCGAAGGCCAGGAAGGCGGCGACCGTGGTGATCTCGAAGTAGGTGATGGGCTCGGCGCCGTTGGCGGCCTCGCAGTCCTCGAGCAGCGCGGCCAGCTCGGCCTCGGGGATCAGGCCCTCGGCCAGGCGGATCCGCTCGTGGAAGCTTACCAGGTGTGGGGAAGTGTAGGCCTGGACCCGCTTGCCGGCTGCCTCCAGCATGGCGCGCAGGTAGGCGATGACCGAGCCCTTGCCGTTGGTGCCGGCGACGTGGACCACCGGCGGCAGCTGCGCCTCCGGACGGCCGAGCCGGGCCAGCAGCCGCTCGACGCGGCCGAGGGAAAGGTCGATGATCTTGGGGTGGAGGCGGCTCAGCCGCTCCAGGATCGCGTCACTCGGCGGCTTTGCGATCGATCGTCCCGGCGCCATGCTTGGGGTCGTTCGTGTTGCTGGCCTTGCCCTTGGCCCGGGCGGTCGTCGTCGCCACCGGCAGGGCGATGGCCTCGGGCGGCGCCGGCTGCCGGATCAGGGTCAGGAGGCGGATCAGGGTGCCGCGCAGTTCGCGCCGGTCGACGACCATGTCGACCATGCCGTGCTCCAGCAGGTATTCCGAGCGCTGGAAGCCGTCCGGCAGGGTCTCGCGGATCGTCTCTTCGATCACCCTCGGGCCGGCGAAGCCGATGATGGCGCCCGGCTCGGCGATCGCAATGTCGCCCAGCATGGCGAAGGAGGCGGTGACGCCGCCGGTGGTCGGATCGGTGATCAGCACCAGGTAAGGCAGCCCGGCTTCCCGGACCATCTCGACCGCGATCACGCTGCGCGGCATTTGCATCAGGGAGAGGATGCCCTCCTGCATCCGCGCGCCGCCCGAGGCGGGCACGACCAGCAGGGGCGCCTTGGCCTTGATTGCCGCCTCGGCGGCGGTGACCAGGCCTTGGCCGACGGCGATCCCCATTGAGCCGCCCATGAAGCTGAAGTCGAAGACCGCGACCACGATGGGATGGCCGCCCATGTGGCCGCTTGCGACCATGATGGCGTCGGTCTCGCCGGTCTTGTTCTGGGCGTCGCGCAGGCGGTCGGTGTAGCGCTTGTTGTCGCGGAACTTGAGCGGATCGCTCAGCGGCTTGGGCAGCGCGACCCGGTCGTAGGCGCCGTCGTCCAGCAGCATCTCCAGGCGCCGCTTGGCCGAGATGCGCAGGTGGTGGCTGCAGTGCGGACAGACCCGCTGGTTGTTCTCAAGCTCGCGGTGGAAGACCATCGCGCTGCAACTCGGGCACTTCTCCCAGAGGTTCTCCGGGACGTCCTTGCTCTGGACCAGCGCCCTGATCTTGGGCCGGACGAAGTTCGTCAACCAGTTCATGGCTCGCTATCCAATCCTGTCCGCCTCAGCCACGCGCCCCGCGGACGCCTTGGGCCAGCTCGGCGACCAGTCCGAGGACAGTCGCCGCCAGCCCGTCCCGGGCGCGGCCGTCGTCGTCGAGCCCGGCCTTGACCGCGTCGACGATGGCGGAACCGACCACGGCGGCCTCGGCCACCTTGGCGATTTCCGCCGCCTGCTCGGGAGTCTTGATGCCAAATCCGACGGCGATCGGCAAATCCGTATGCCGCTTCAGCCGGGCCACCGCCTGCTCGACCGCGGCGGCGTCAACGGCCCGGGTGCCGGTGATGCCCATGATCGAGACATAATAGAGGAAGCCGCCGGTGCGTGTCAGCACGGCCGGCAGGCGCGCGTCGTCGGTGGTCGGCGTCGCCAGTCGGATGAAGTGCAGCCCGGCCTGAATCGCCGGGATGCAGAACTCCTCGTCCTCCTCGGGCGGCAGGTCGACCACGATCAGACCGTCGACGCCGGCGGCGACCGCGGCCTCCAGGAAGGCATCGACGCCGAAATGATAGATCGGATTGTAATAGCCCATGAGGACGATCGGCGTGTCCGGATCCCCGGCGCGGAAGCCGCGCACCATGCTCAGCACGCCCTTCAGGGTCATGCCCGACTTCAGCGCGCGCAGGCTCGAGGCCTGGATCGCCGGTCCGTCAGCCATGGGGTCGGAGAAGGGCATGCCCAGCTCTATGACGTCGGCGCCGGCGGCCGGCAGGCCGCGCAGGATCTCGGTCGAGGTCTCGCGGTCGGGGTCGCCGGCGGTAACGAAGGCGACCAGACCTGCCCGGCCCTCCGCCCGCAAGGCGGCGAAGCGCCGGTCGATCCGGCTCTCGGCGCCGGCGACCGCGGGCGCGGCCTCGCTCATATCTCGACTCCCAGGGCCTCGGCCACGGTGAAGACGTCCTTGTCGCCGCGACCGCACATGTTCATCACGAGGATGTGGTCCTTCGGCAGCTCCGGGGCAATCCTGATCACCTCGGCGAGCGCATGAGCCGGCTCCAGGGCGGGGATGATGCCCTCCAGTTTGCAGCAGAGCTGGAAGGCGTCGAGGGCGTCCCGATCGGTCACCGCGACGTAGTCGACCCGCTTGCTGTCCCGCAGCCAGGCATGCTCCGGCCCGATCCCGGGATAGTCCAGGCCGGCCGAGATCGAATGGGCCTCCAGGATCTGGCCGTCGCCGTCCTGCAGCAGGTAGGTCCGGTTGCCGTGCAGCACGCCCGGCTCGCCGGCATTGAGCGAGGCGGCGTGCTTGCCGGTCTCGATCCCGTGGCCGGCGGCCTCGACCCCGATGATCCGCACGTCGGGGTCGTCGAGGAAGGGATGGAACAGGCCGATCGCGTTGGAGCCGCCGCCGATGCAGGCGACCAGGGTGTCCGGTAGGCGCCCCTCGGCGGCCTGAATCTGCTCGCGGGTCTCGCGGCCGATCACCGACTGGAAGTCGCGTACCATGGCCGGATAGGGATGCGGGCCGGCCGCGGTGCCGATGATGTAGAAGGTGCTCTCGACGTTGGCGACCCAGTCGCGCAGCGCCTCGTTCAGGGCGTCCTTCAGGGTCCGGCTGCCGCTGGTCACCGGGATCACCTCGGCGCCCAGCAGCTTCATGCGGAAGACGTTGGGCTTCTGCCGCTCGATGTCCTCGACGCCCATGTAGACCACGCAGGGCAGGCCGAAGCGGGCGCAGACCGTCGCCGTCGCCACGCCGTGCTGGCCGGCGCCGGTCTCGGCGATGATCCGGGTCTTGCCCATGCGCCGGGCGACCAGGATCTGGCCCAGGCAGTTGTTGATCTTGTGCGCGCCGGTGTGGTTCAGCTCGTCGCGCTTGAAGTAGATCTTGGCGCCGCCCAGGTGCTCGGTCAGGCGCTCGGCGAAGTAGAGCGGGCTGGGCCGGCCGACGTAGTGCTTGGAGAAGTGCTCGAACTCGGCCTTGAAGGCCGGGTCCGCCTTGGCCGCCTCGTAGGCCTGCTCCAGGTCGAGGATCAGCGGCATCAAGGTCTCGGCGACGTAGCGGCCGCCATACATGCCGAAGTGGCCGCGCTCGTCCGGGCCCGCGCGATAGGTGTTGAGCTGTTCCATGGGTGGCGCGATCGCCTTGCAGAAAGCCTCAGGGCGCGGACTTTGCCCCATTGCGCCCGCGCTCGCAATGCCTTCGGCGTTGGCCGATCCGGGCGAAGGCGGCGCAGACTCTGGCGTTGTACGAGTTAAGTCCAGCCTAAGGCCGGACCATCAGACCGCCGAGAGGGCCTGCAGAAAGGCCGCGATCTTTTCCGGGTTCTTCCGGCCCGGCTTGTCCTCGACCCCGGAGGACACGTCGACCGCGGGCGCGCGGGTGATGCGCAGTGCCTCGGCCAGGTTGGCGGCGTCGAGGCCGCCCGAGAGGAACCAGGGCTTCGGCCAGTCCTTTCCGGCCAGCAGGGTCCAGTCGAAGCTCAGCGCGTTGCCGCCGGGCAGGGCGCCCGTCATGTCCTTGGGCGGCTTGGCGTCGAAGAGCAGCCGGTCGACCACCGGCAGGTAGTCGCGCACGCGCCCGAGATCCGCGGCGCCGGCGACCGGGATCGCCTTCATCACCGGCCGTCCGAAGCGCTTGCGCAGCTCGGCGACACGGGCCGGGCTCTCCTTGCCGTGGAGCTGCAGCAGATCGAAGTCGTAGGCCTTGAGGATCGCGCCCAGGGCCGCGTCCTCGGCGTCGACCGTGACCGCGACCTTGCCCAGGCCGGGCGGCAGGCCGGCGGCAATCCGGGCCGCGGCCTCCGGCGCTACCGCCCGCGGGCTGGGCGGATAGAAGATGAAGCCGACGAAGGCCGCGCCGCCGTCGACCGCAGCGCGCGCGGCCGCGTCGTCCCGGATGCCACAGATCTTCGCCTCGACCGACATCAGGTCTCCTGGTTCTCTCCGCCGACGCGGTCGGGCGGCCCGGCCTGCGCAGCGGGTATCCAGCCGGTGCATTCGCGAAAGGCGATGGAAATGAAGGCGAGGCCCAGCCCCATGCCGACGTAGAGAAACACCAGGACCGCCATGATCGCGATCGGGCCCGGCGCGCCCTCCGTGCCGCTGGCAAGGGCCGCGCCCACTATATTGGTCACGAGCAGCCAAGGCACGACCAGGAGCAACAAGCCCGAGAACAGACGCAACGCCTGGCCACGGGTGTGCCGCCAGGAATCCGACAAACCGTAGCTCTCATCGACGGCGACCGCCGGGAAGACGAACAACAACCTCAAGGTCAGCACCACGGCGACGACCAAGAGCGCGATGACAAGCAGCATAGCGCCCGCAGCTTCGGCAGCGAGCTCGGGCGAGGGCTGGCCGTCAAGGCCGCGAAACGATTCCACAACGGAGAACCCGCCGACGATTGGCAGAGCGGAGATCATCAGCATGACGATGGCATAGGCCAGGAAACGCCAGTGTCGAGGCGCGAGCGGAGGCAGCAGGCTCGGTGCCGCGCGCTTTGGGCCCAGCAGCGTGAAACGATGCCAGGCGACGGCAAAATAGGTTTCGGGGATCAGTCCGAGCAAGATGAGTATCAGGCTCCAGGCCAGCGAACCGGTCCCGCCTTGCTGCATAAAGTTGATCCCCAACGAAAGGGCGTAGGGCAGGGCCGCGGCCTTGGCCAAGTTCGGCAAGTTGCGGAAAACCATAGCGTTGGCCTCCGCGACCGTCTGAAAGACGGGCAGTTTGCGCAGGGCCTCCTGCGGCGGTCCTTGCTGGCTCATGCGCGCTTCGTCCCACTGCGGAACCTGGCACCGCTCCCGTTCTCCGGTCCCGGCAGCCGTCATCTCTAGCAGAGGTGGGCCCTGCTGCCACGCCAATCAATCGCCTGAAGGCGCAGCGGGTGGGTTTGGAACCACCACACTAGGGCACGGCGATATGCGGTCGAATCGACCTCACATCTGAATCGTGCTCTCAACCGCTCAAGGAAAGCGGGCTTCAGATTTGAAGCCGGTTCAGCTTCGGATCGTCCCGCTTCAGGTGGTCAAGGAATCCGCAGGAACCGTCGGTGCGGCGGACTCGGGCTCCGGATACCATCCCGTCAGGCCCTTGAAGGCGGCGACCACGGCGCCGATGACGATCGCCCAGTAGCACAGCCCCAGCACGTAGCCGACGGATATGGAATAGAGGAAGTAGTCTTCCATCTCCGCGATGACCTGCTCCGGAGACATTCCCGCCGGACCCTCGGGCGACATCATGAAGTCCGGGGTCGTCGCCAGGGAGAAGACCATGATCACCACGACCGGCGGGATCGAGACCAGGAACAGCGCGGCGAAGAAGCGCAGCGCCTGCCCCTTGGTGTGGCGCCAGGAGTCGGACAGCGAATAGGCCTCGTCGACCGAGACCGCGGGAAAGACGAAGGACAGCCGCAGCATGATGAAGAGGATCACGCAGAAGAGGACCAGCCACCAGATGGACAGCAGCAGGCTCACGCTCGCCGCGGCCGCGGGGTCTAGGGCGGCGCCTTCCGGACCGATCTCGGGGGCAAGGGCGGCCATGGGCAAGACCCCGAAGACGAGCGCGATCGCGAAATAGATCAGGAAGATCAGCAGGGTGTAGCCGAGAAACCGCCAGTGCCGGCGCCTCGGCAGCGGGAACAACGGCGGCCGCCCTCGGTCGGGCCCCAGCAGCTCCAGGCGGTACCAGGCTACGCAGAAGATGATGAAGGTAAAGATCAGGACGAGGTAGATCAAAACCAGCAGGAGTCCCCGCGAGAATGAGCCGGGCGCACCCAGGATCATCGGCTTCACGATCTGCCAGTAGGCCCAGTAAAGGGGTGCGCCAAGCAGGATCGGCAGCAGGGCGGCCTGAGGCAGGTAAAGGAGGTGTCGAAAGAAGCTCCCGTAGGCCTCCCCGACGACCTTGAAGACCGGCAGCTTCTGGCGTGGCTGGCCGGCCGGCGTTGCCTCTGTCATGCCTCGGATCCCTCCCCTGGCGTCCTGTAAAGTCTGTCAGCCCGTGCAACGACCCGTAGCATTTCTAGCAAAAGTGGCTCTGCTCGCCATCCCTGGTATGTGGGGCTGCGGCTGCAGCTCGCTCCGCAAGCTTGGGTCTGGCGGGACCGCCGCGAGGGACTGGTGGCCGGAGTTCTGGGAATTCTCGAGCTTCGGGGCCGAACCCTGGTTAGGCCGCGGCGGCCGCCAGTTCCTCGGCGATCCGGCGGGCGGCGGCGGCGGGATCCTCGGCACCGGTGATCGGCCGGCCGATGACCAGGTAATCGGCCCCGGCGGCCAGGGCCTGGGCCGGGGTGGTGACCCGCTTCTGGTCCCCCTTGGCGGCCCAGTCCGGCCGGATCCCGGGCACCACCAGCAGGAACTCCGGGCCAAGGGCCTCGCGCAGCATAGCGATCTCGCGCGGGCTGCAGACCACGCCGTCCAGGCCCGAGTCCCGGGCCAGGGTCGCCAGGCGCAGGACCTGCTCGGCCGCCGGGCCGCGCTGGCCGAGCGCCTCCAGGTCGGCGTCGTCCAGGCTCGTCAGCACGGTGACGGCAATCAGCTGGGGCCGGGCGATGCCCCGCGCGGCGGCCGCGTCACGGACCGCGTCTGCCGCCGCGGTCATCATGGCAGCGCCGCCGCTGGCATGGACGTTGATGATCAGCGGCTCGAGTCCGACGGCGGCGCGCAGGGCACTGGCGACCGTGTTGGGGATGTCATGGAACTTTAGGTCGAGGAACAGCGGCTGCCCGCCGGCCAGCGCGCGGACGCCCTGCGGGCCGTGGGCGGTGAAGAACTCCTTGCCGATCTTCAGGCCACCGACCACGCCGGCCAGCGCCGACGCCAGGGCCTTGGCCCGTTCCAGGTCCGGGGTGTCGAGGGCGACGAGGACGCGGTCTTGCGGCGACATGGCGGCCTTCTACCAGCCGCCGCTTTGCCTGTCACCTGGCGCCTGTCACGCGGCGGTGACCTCCCGATCGCCGGCGGCCCAGCGGGCGAATGACGGGAACGCCAGGGCGCCGGTCGCGGCCAGGGCCAGTTGCTCGCCCAGCACTGCGCCGAACTTGAACATATGGCCCGAGCAGTTGCTGATCACGATGCAGCGGCCCTGGCGCTCGGCCAGGAAGCTGTCGTCGCTGCGCGGCGTGCTGGCCGTGGTGTAGTAGCAGATCCGCGCCTCCTTGATCCGGTAGTCCTCGGGTTCCTTGAGGAAGGGCGCCAGCTGGGCGAAGAGACCCTCAGGCTCTCCCGCCTCCGGCTCCCGCGAGGCGTCGGGATCGCCCGGGCGCAGGTGCGGGCCGAGGCCGAACTTGAGGCCGGTGCCGTCGACCGGCGGCAGGATGTAGGGCGCGTCCTCGGCGCCCAGATCGCACGCCGGCCCGTCGCGCCAGGCCGTGGCGTAGCGTTGCGGCGGCTCCAGGTAGCAGACGGCCTGACGCTGGGCGACTAGGCCGCCGGCGTAGTGGGGCAGCAGCTTGCCGATCCAGGCCCCGACGCAGACCACGACCGCGTCGCCGCCGTCCCGGCCGCCGCCTTCGAGCTCGATCTCCCCGGCCATGGGATCCAGGGCGACCACCCTGCGCTCCTCGTTCAGCACCACGCCCCGGCTTTCCAGGTGCGCCGCGAGGCCGGTGACGATGCGATCGGCGAAGAGCGGTCCGCTCGGCCGCACCATCAGGCCCCAGGCGGATTCTGGCAGGGCGAAGTAGGGGCAGAGCGTCTCGATCTGCTGCCGGTCGAGAATCTCGTAGGCCTGGCCCATCTCGTTCAGGACCTCGCGCGCGCCGTTGGCCAGGTCGCCGCCCATACCGCCCAGGGCGAGAACGCCGGTGTCGAAGAAATGCCGCGCGCCGAGGTCGGCCCAAAGCCGCTCCCAGGCCTCGAAGGCCTCCAGTACCATGCGGGCATAGCCGGGATTGCCCGGGTAGAGCAGGCGGATCATGCGGTGCTGGTCGAAGGACGCCGCGCGCGGGTTGGGGATCAGGCCCTGGTCGTAGACCACCGCCTCGTGGCCCAGTCGGGTCAGGGCCCAGGCGGTCGAGAGGCCGACCACGCCGGCGCCGACGATCACGACCTTCATGCTTTCCCGGCTCTCATGCCTGCGCGCGCCCCGATCCGCCGTCAGGCGCGCTCGTAGGTCAGCTGCGCTGCGCCGAGGTCCTCCAGGGCGGAGCCCACCGACTTGAACAGGGTGATCTGGTCGTAGTAACGCCGGCCGGCCCGCTCGCCCCGGGTCAGGTCGAAGAGGTCGGCGGCGATATCGTCCTCGGTCAGGACCCCGGATTCCAGTGGTTGCACGATGTCTCCAGCCTCGCTGCAGGCGCCGTCGCGGGTGTCGACGAAGACCCGGGCGCGCGCCACAGCGTCGTCGTCGGCCTCGCGCATGTCGGGCCGGAACCCGCCGACCAGATCCAGGTGCTGACCCGGCTGCAGCCAGGCGCCCCGGATCAGCGGCTCCAGCGTCATGGTCGCGGCAGAGATGATGTGGGCGCCGCGCACCGCCGCCTCAAGATCGGTCGTCGCCGCGACCTTGAAGTCACGCCGGTTCAGGCGGCGGGCAAGCCGCTCGGCCTTGTCCGGGTTGCGGCCCCAGATCAGTACGTTGCAGATCGGCCGGACCTCGGCATGGGCCCGGACCAGGTAGGGCGCCAGCGCGCCGGTGCCGATCATCAGTAGCCGCTCGGAGTCCTGCCGCGCCAGGTAGCCGGCGGCCAGCGCCGAGGCGGCCGCGGTGCGTTTCACGGTCAGGGTCGGTCCGTCGATCATCGCCAGCGGCTCGCCGGTGATGCCGCTCAACAACAGATAAGCGCCCATCACCGAGGGCAGGCTGCGCTCGCCGTTGTGTGGAAAGACCGTGACCAGCTTGATCCCGATGTGGCGGCCGGACTGCCAGGCCGGCATGAGCAGGAGGGTCGCGTCGCTGCCGCCGCCGATCTCATGGTGGTGGCGGACGGGCACCTCGGCGCCCTTGCGGAATGTCTCGCGCAGGCGCTCGATGAGGTCCTTGAATTCCAGTGCGGCCTCGACCTCGGCGGCGGTGATGATACGCATCGTGCCCCAGGCTAGGCGTTTGTCCGAGAGATGCAAATTGCAAGCATGTCTCGGACCTCGCCCTAGTTCCCGTTGGCAACCATCGGCAACCGTTCGTCGCTGGCCTTGCCGCCCGCCGCGCGCTGCTGGAGCTCGGCGGTCTGCCGTTCCAGGCGGGCCGCCTTGCGCCGTGCCTCCCGGGCCTGCCGCCGGGCGGCGGCGCCGGAGAGCCACATGACGCAACCGCCGGCCAGAAAGCCGATCACGAAGCTGACCAATACCATCAGGAAGAGTGGCAGCTCCACGCCGATCTCGAAGGGCCAGAGGTCGAGCGTGACCCGCTGGCGATTGGACAAGGCGAAGGACACGACCACGATGGCCAGGATCACGCCGATGAAGGTGATGAGGATACGTGGGAACCAGGCCAGGAACTTCACCGCCGCCTCTCGAGCTTAGACCCGCCGTGCCGCACGCGCCGAGCCCGAGCCCAGGGCGCCGCGGCCGTGATAAGGTCAGCCTTGGTTCAAGCGTTCGCGCAGCTGCTTTCCCGTCTTGAAGAAGGGAATCGACTTTTCCTTGACCATGACCGCATCGCCGGTCCGCGGATTGCGTCCGACCCGGGCGCCGCGCTGCCGCACCGAGAAGGCCCCGAAGCCGCGCAGTTCGACCCGATTGCCGCGGGCCAAGGATTCCGCGATCTCGTCGAATATCGTGGTCACGATCCGTTCCACGTCGCGATGGAAGAGATGCGGATTCTGCTCGGAGATTCGCTGAATCAGTTCAGATTTCGTCATGCCCCCCTCCCACGGGGAACGCCCCCGGCACAAGCGGTCGTGAAGTGCACCTAGGTTTTTCAGGCGGATTTCTTGGGTGCCTTCTGACCGAGTCCCTTCAAGCTGCCAGAGCCTTTCCTCGACGTCAAGGATAAGCCGTTCAGATAGCGACGTTTTTTAGAATCTTCCTGGACAAGTGCAAAAAAAGAAAAGGCCCGGCAGCGCGGGGCTGCCGGGCTTGATTTCTCACGGGCGAGCCGTCGGCTCGCCCGGGCTCGGCTCAGTCCTTGGATTCGGCCTGCTTTGCTTCGGCCTCGTCCGTCGCTTCGTCTTCGGCGTCGTCCTTTGCCTTGGCTTTGGGCTTTGCCTTGGCGTCTTCAGCCGGCGCATCTGCGGCCTCCTCGGCGTCCGCTTCGGCGGCCTCGGCCGCGTCTTCCTTCTTTGCTTTGGCCTTCTTGGCCGGCTTGGCCGGCTCGGCTTCCTCGGACTTGGTCTTCTGCTGGGCCTTGGAGATTGCGGCACCCAGGATGTCGCCGAGGGTCGCGCCGGACTCCGCGGAGCCGTACTCGGCCATGACCTGCTTCTCTTCCTCGACCTCGCGCTGCTTGATCGAGAGAGTGACCTTGCGGGTCTTCTTGTCGATGGTAGTCACCTTGGCGTCGACCTTCTCGCCGACTGCAAAGCGGTCGGGCCGCTGCTCGCTGCGGTCGCGCGAAAGCTCGGCCTTGCGGATGAAGCCGACCAGACCGTCGGACAGGGTGACCTCGATGCCGTTGTCCTGGACGCGGCTGACCGTGCCGGTCACGATCGCGCCGCGGCGCAGGCCGTCGGCCCCGGCTTGGAAGGGATCCTCGGCCAGCTGCTTGATGCCGAGGCTGATCCGCTCCTTCTCGGTGTCGACGTCCAGCACCTTGCAGCGCACGGTGTCGCCCTTCTTGTAGTCCTTGACCGCCTCGTCGCCCGAGCGCGACCAGTCCAGGTCCGAAAGGTGGACCATGCCGTCGATCTCGCCGGGCAGGCCGACGAAGAGGCCGAACTCGGTGATGTTGCGGATCTCGCCCTCGAGCTCGGTGCCGACCGGATGGCTCTCGGCGAAGTCCTGCCAGGGATTGGACAGGCACTGCTTGAGGCCGAGGCTGATGCGGCGCTTCTGCTCGTCGACGTCCAGGACCATGACCTCGACCTCCTGGCTGGTCGAGACGATCTTGCCGGGGTGCACGTTCTTCTTGGTCCAGCTCATCTCCGAGACGTGGACCAGGCCCTCGATACCGGCCTCCAGCTCCACGAAAGCGCCGTAGTCGGTGATGTTGGTGACCCGGCCGGTGAACTTGGTGCCGATCGGGTACTTGGCGCCGACGCCTTCCCAGGGATCGGCCTCGAGCTGCTTCATGCCGAGGCTGATGCGCTGGGTCTCCGGGTTGAAGCGGATGACCTGGACGTCGACGTTCTGGCCGATCGACAGCGCCTCTGTCGGATGGTTGATTCGCTTCCAGGAGATGTCGGTGACGTGGAGCAGGCCGTCGACGCCGCCGAGGTCCACGAAGGCGCCGTAGTCGGTGATGTTCTTGACCACGCCCTGCAGGACCTGGCCTTCCTTCAGGTTGGCGACCAGCTCCGAGCGCTGCTCGGCGCGGGTCTCCTCCAGGACGGCCCGGCGCGAGACCACGATGTTGCCGCGCGAGCGGTCCATCTTGAGGATCTGGAAGGGCTGCGGCGTGCCCATCAGGGGCGTGACGTCGCGCACCGGGCGGATGTCGACCTGGCTGCCGGGCAGGAAGGCCACGGCGCCCGAAAGGTCGACGGTGAAGCCGCCCTTGACCCGGCCGAAAATGACCCCCGAGACCCGCTCGTTGGCCTGGAAGGCCTTCTCGAGCTGGGTCCAGGCCTCTTCGCGCTTGGCCTTCTCGCGCGACAGCATGGCCTCGCCGTGCTTGTTCTCGATGCGCTCGAGGTAGACCTCGACGTCGTCGCCGACCTTCATCTCGGGAATCTGCCCGGCCTGGGCGAACTCCTTCAGGGCGACCCGGCCTTCGGACTTGAGGCCGACGTCGACCACGGCGGTGTCGCCCTCGATGGCGACGATCTGGCCCTTGAGGACGGTGCCCTCCAGGCTGTCGACGTCGCCCAGGGATTCCTCCAGCAGGGCGGCAAAGTTCTCTTTTTTCGGGGCGCTATCGGCGGCGGTCTCGGTGGCTTGAGCCATGGATGTCATTCCTTTGCTTGAGTGTACGGGCCTGCCGGTTGACTCCGGCGGTCTTCCCGGTCCTCCGGGCTTCGTTGTCGGCCTTGCGGGTCAGTCCCTGCGCCCTCGCGCGGCGACGATGTCCATCGCGGCCGCCAGGGCCGCTTCGCTGTCCAACTCCGTCGTATCCAGGACGATGGCATCCTCGGCCGCTCGAAGCGGCGCCACGGCCCGCTGGCTGTCGCGGGCATCGCGGGTCTGCAAATCCTGCAAGACGCGGGCGTATATAGACTCCTCGCCGCGTTCCCGCAACTCCTTGTGTCGGCGCCGGGCCCGCTCCTCGGTGCTGGCGGTGACGAAGAGCTTGAGGTCGGCCTCGGGGCAGACCACGGTGCCGATGTCGCGGCCGTCCAGCACCGCCCCCGGGGCGCCGGCCGGCGGATTCTCGGCGAAATTGCGCTGGAAGGCCAGCAGGGCGGTCCTCACCTCCGGAATCGCCGCCACCCTCGAGGCCAGGTGGCTGATCCGCTCGTCGCGCAGCCCGGGGCGCGCCAGGTCGGCCGGGGTCAGCGCCTCGGCGGCGCGTCGGGCCGCGGCGGCGAAGCCGGGATCGTCCTCCGCCAGGTCGATCGCGGCGGCTACGGCCCGATAAATCATGCCAGAATCCAGGTGGGCGAAGCCGAGGCGGGCGGCCAGGGCCCGGGCCAGGGTCCCCTTGCCGGCCGCCGAGGGACCGTCGACCGCGATGATCATGGCGCGGCCTCCTCCAGGCGCGCGCCGAGACCCGCCATCAAGGACGCGAAGCCCGGAAAGCTGGTATCGATGGGCCGGCCGTCGTCGATGATGACCGGCCGTTCGGCGGCGAGGCCGAGGACCAGGAAGCTCATGGCGATGCGGTGGTCCAGGCGGGTCGCGATCGGCGCGGGATTGCCGCCGGGCACCCGGCCGCCGCGGCCTTTGACAACCAGGCGGTCCGCGCCCTCCTCGACCTCGACGCCGCAGGCCGCAAGGCCCGCGGCCATGCTGGCCAGGCGGTCGCTCTCCTTGACCCTCAGCTCGCCCAGGCCCTCCATCACCGTCGCGCCTTCGGCACAGGCCGCGGCCACCGCCAGGATGGGATACTCGTCGATCATCCGCGGCGCCCGCGCGGCCGGCACGCTCACGCCGGACAGGCTAGAGGCGCGGACCACCAGGTCGGCGACCGGCTCGCCGCCGAGCTCGCGCCGGTTCTCCTCGCGGATCTCGGCACCCATCTCGCGCAGGGTCTCGTAAAGCCCGCTGCGCAGGAGGTTCAGGCCGACTCCCTCGATCGTCACCTCGGCGCCGGGCAGCAGCAGTGCGGCGACCGCCGGAAAGGCGGCCGAGGAGGGATCGCCCGGCACCTGCAGCTCTGCCGCCTGCAGCTCCGGCTGGCCGGTCAGGCGGATCTCTCGAACCTCGGCGTCATCCTCTTGCCGATCCTCGACCGCGACCTCGGCGCCGAAGTGGCGCAGCATGCGCTCGCTGTGGTCCCGGGTCGGCGCGGGCTCGATCACCGAGGTCTGGCCCGGGGCGGTGAGACCGGCGAGCAGCACCGCCGACTTGACCTGCGCCGAGGCGACCGGCAGGCGGTAGCGGATCGGCAGCGGCTCGGCGCTGCCGGTAAGGGTCAGGGGCAGACGGCAGCCCTCGCGCGCGGTGATCATGGCGCCCATCTGCTGCAGGGGCGCCGCGACCCGCCGCATGGGCCGACTGCGCAGCGAGGCGTCGCCGGTCAGGACCGCGGTCAAGGGATGACCGGCCAGGATGCCCATCATCAGACGGGCGCCGGTCCCCGAGTTGCCCAGGTCCAGCACGTCTTCCGGTGCGACCAGGCCTCCGAGGCCGCGGCCCCAGACCCGCCAGAGACCGTCGTCGTCGCGCCCCACCTCGGCGCCCAACCGGCCGAGCGCACGGGCGGTCGCGAGCACGTCCTCGGCCTCCAGCAGGCCGGCGATGCGGGTCTCGCCGACCGCGAGGGCGCCCAGCATCAGGGCGCGATGCGAGATCGACTTGTCCCCCGGCACGCGGATGCGGCCGAGCAGGCCCTCGCAGGGATGTGCGGTGATGGCAACCAAGGCTTCGGAATCACGCTTTCTGGGCTTAACCGCCACAGCTGTACCACAGGACGTCGGCGCGGCAAGGGGGCGCTGGAAACGGCGCCGATTTACCTTTGACAGCGCACCGCGATCATGGCAATTGGCGGCCGCACGCCGTGCCGGAACGACGACGCCGGGACTACCAGCGGAGGGACACGTGGCCAAGCCCGAATGGGGAACGAAGCGGATCTGCCAGGCCTGTGGTGCCAAGTTCTACGACCTGCGCCGCTCGCCGATCGTCTGTCCCGCCTGCGGGGTCGAGTTCGATCCCGAGGCCCTGCTGCGTTCGCGCCGGTCACGCGCGCCGGGTGCTAAGGAGGACGAGGCCAAGAAGGCGGCTGCCAAGAAACCGGCCGTCGAAGAGGCAGCGCCCGACAAGGACGAGGAGGCTTTCGACGCCGATCTGGAAGACGAGGAGTTGGACGACACCGAAGATCTGCCGGACGAGGATGGCGACGACGCCCTGATCGAGGACGCCTCGGAACTCGGCGAGGACGAGGAAGACCTCTCCGACGTCAAGGTCAAGGACGGCGACGGCGAAGAGCGCTGAGCGCCTCCAAGCGGTCCGGCCCCATTTTGCTCTTGTCAGGGCCGCCCGCCGGTCCTAGGTTCCGCTCGTTTTCCCAGGTGCGGGCCCGGCCGCTGCGCGGCGCCTTCGCACCTCCGGGGCCGTAGCTCAGTTGGGAGAGCGCTACAATGGCATTGTAGAGGTCAGGGGTTCGACTCCCCTCGGCTCCACCAGTTACTTCAAGGGCCTGGTCGCTGCGCTGGCGACCAGGCCCTTAAAGTTTTTGAACCTAACCTGAACGCAAAAGCTTGAAGTAGGGATCGACCTCCCGGCTTAGGCGCGCAAGTCGTCCGGGGAGTAGGCGGGCAAGATCCTCGGCATCTTCGGCGCGCTTCTCGAACCGGCGGCTATTGGCAAGTCCCGCTCCGCTTTCTCGTCGACTATGGGGCACTGGCCCTGGCGGTGGCCCTGTGTCGTCGTCGGAGCTGCACTCAGTTCAAGCGGCCTGCTCGCGAACCTTCGGGGCGGCCGCGGCGATCGTCCCGCCATGCACCGGGGCGGCCCGCAGCTCTAGCAGATCCCCTGCTGCGGAGACCGGTGCCTCACGCCGTGATGGCGTTGAGCCTCCCCTAACTCACCCCGGCGTGGGCCGCCTTCCCCCTTTCCCCTTTGGTCCACGCCGGGGCTTTGTTACAAGGCCGGGTCACGTCGCTCTCGCCGTCGGCCTCGAGCCACGGAACCGGCGCCGCAACCTCGTCGAGTGGACTCGCCGGGAGGCTGCTCTATCTATATGGAATAGATCAAATTATCTGCGCTCAATTGATTCCAATTGAGCGCAGTTTGATCTAGACAGGGCTATGTTCGAAGGCTTCGAGCGATTCGACCTGCCCGGCGAGGGGGCGACGATCCACGGCGTGACGGGCGGCGCCGGCCCACCGCTGCTCCTGCTGCACGGCAATCCCCAGACCCATGCGATGTGGCACAAGGTGGCGCCGCGCCTCGCCGCGGACTTCACCGTGGTGGCCTGCGACCTGCGTGGCTACGGGCGCTCCTCGAAGCCGCCCAGCGACCCGGAGCATGCGGCCTATTCCAAGCGGGCCATGGCGGCCGACTTGGTGCGGGTCATGGAGCGGCTGGGCCACGGGCGCTTCCTGGTCGGGGCGCACGATCGCGGCGCCCGGGTCGCGCACCGCATGGCCCTGGACTGGCCGGAGCGGGTCGTGCGCCTGGCGCTTCTGGACATCGCGCCGACCCGCGAGATGTATCGCGAAACCACCGATCGCTTCGCGCGCGACTACTGGCACTGGTTCTTCATGATCCAGAAGGCACCCCTGCCCGAGCGGATGATGGCCGCCGACCCCGAGGCCTTCTGGCTGTGGAAGTGCGGAGGCGGCTCGGCCGGCCTGACGCCCTTCACCGAAGCGGCGCTCGACGATTATCTCACCGCCTTCCGCGATCCGCGCACCATCGAGGCGAGCTGCGAGGACTATCGGGCCGCGGCCACGATCGATATCCGCCACGACGACGCGGACCAGGGCCGCAAGGTCGACTGTCCGCTGCTGGCACTCTGGGGCGCCCAAGGCGCGGTGGCGCGCAACTTCGACGTCCTGGCGCTCTGGCGGGAGCGGGCCGCCCGGGTGACCGGTTGGCCCTTGCCCGGCGGCCACTATCTCGCGGAGGAATGCCCCGACGAGGTCTACGCCGCCTTTTTCGAGTTCTTCAGCCAAGCGGGATAGCGGCGCGTTGCTAGAGCACGATG
>JAAUXY010062211.1_pt1 | contig 17034 bp, 19 predicted proteins | sample 7278121 | NCBI WGS metagenome assembly JAAUXY01 (sample SAMN14350117, study PRJNA611818) | marine sediment metagenome | isolation source: surface marine sediment (1.8m) | place: French Polynesia: Moorea | collected 2018-08 | reverse complement strand
GATCGCAAAAGCGCTCGCCCACGAGCCGGAGCTTCTGTTTCTCGACGAGCCGACCGCGGGCGTCGATGTCGAGCTGCGCCAGGGCATGTGGAACGTTGTCAACGCGCTGCGTGACGACGGCTGCACGGTCATCCTTACCACGCACTACATCGAGGAGGCCGAGGAGATGGCGGATCGCGTCGGCGTGATCAACCACGGCGAGATCATCCTGGTCCAGGACAAAAGCCGGCTCATGCGTGAACTCGGCCGTAAGCAGCTGTTCCTGCACCTGCACGAGCCGCTCGCGGCCGTTCCCGATTCGCTCTCGGCGTTCGGGCTGCAGCTGAGCGACGATCATTCGGAGCTCATCTACACCTACGACACCAAAGAGGAACACACGGGTATCACCAGATTGCTCGGCGAACTCGCCGAGGCTGGAATCGGTTTCAATGACCTGAATACCGAGCAGAGCTCACTCGAAGAGATATTCGTGGACCTCGTGAGGAAGCCGGCATGAACTGGCGAGGCGTACAGGCGATTTATCGCTTCGAGATGGCACGCATGTTCCGAACCGCCGTGCAGAGCATCGTTGCCCCGGTGCTGTCGACCTCGCTGTACTTCGTGATCTTCGGCGCGGCCATCGGTTCCCGAATCACCGAGATCGACGGCGTCACGTACGGCGCATTCATCGTGCCGGGCCTGATCATGCTGTCGATCATGACGGAGAGCATTTCGAACTCGTCGTTCGCGATCTACTTCCCGCGATTCACGGGCACGATCTTCGAAGTGCTGTCGGCGCCCGTGTCCTGGGTCGAGGTCGTGCTCGGCTACGTCGGTGCGGCGGCCACGAAGTCGGTCATCATCGGCACTATCATCTTCATCACCGCGAACTTCTTCGTGACGATCGAGCTCGCGCACCCGTGGGTCGCGCTGCTGTTCCTCGTGCTGACGTCGATCGCGTTCTGCCTGTTCGGTTTCATCCTCGGTATTTGGGCCGATGGCTGGGAGAAACTGACGATCGTGCCGATCCTCGTCATCATGCCGCTGACCTTCCTCGGCGGCACGTTCTACTCGATCAGCATGTTGCCGGAGACCTGGCAGACGATCAGCCTGTTCAATCCCGTCGTGTACCTGATCAGCGGCTTCCGCTGGGCGTTCTACGAGAACGCCGACGTCAGCGTCGTCTACAGCCTCGGCATGACCATCGGCTTTTTGTTGGCCTGCCTGCTGACGGTCCGCTGGATATTCAAAACCGGCTACCGCCTGCGTACCTGATCGCGGCGACCGTCGAGTGTCCCGAATTGTCCTCATCTGTACGCTGGTCCTCGCGGGCGAGATGGTCTTCGGCCTGCCGTTCCATACCGCCCGGTTTTTCAGGCCGACCTTGCTCGAGGTCTTCGGGTTCTCGAATACGCAGCTCGGCGACCTGTTCGCCGTCTACGGCATCACGGCCATGATTGCGTACTTCCCGGGCGGCGCGCTGGCCGACCGGTTCTCGCCGCGGACATTGATGTGCGCCTCGCTGGTCGCGACGGCGCTCGGTGGCCTGTACATGGCGACGATACCCGGCGCCGCCGGGATGGCAGCCCTGTACGGATTCTGGGGCGTCACGACAGTACTGCTGTTCTGGGGCGCCTTGATCAAAGCGACCCGCGAGTGGGGCGGACACGGCGCGCAGGGCAGGGCGTTCGGTATCCTCGACGCCGGGCGCGGGGCGGTCGCCTTTGCCGTCGCCGGCGTCACGGTGCTGCTGTTCGCGTCGCTGATGCCCGAGGATGCGGCGCTCGCGAGCGATGCGGAGCGCCTTGATGGCTTTCGCGCCGTCATCTATGCCTACACGGTGATCACCCTTGGCACCGCGGCACTCGTCTGGCTGCTCATCCCGAAATCGACAACGACGTCGAGCGCTGCGCAGGCGCTGTCGGGCATGACCGTCGTTTTGCGTCAGCCGGTGGTCTGGGCACAGGCCGCGATCATCGTTTGCGCGTACTGCGGCTTCAAAGGACTTGACTACTATTCGCTGTACGCGGTCGACGTCCTCGATATGAACGAGGTCGATGCGGCGAAGTTCGCGACCTGGGGTGCGCTCGTACGGCCCGTCGGCGCCCTTGCCGCGGGCCTGCTTGCCGATCGCTACGGCGCGACGCGAATGATCGGGGCCAGTTTCGTTGTGCTCGTGCTTTCATACGCGCCGCTCTCCGTGCTGTCGCCGTCGGCGCACGGTGTCGCGCTGATCTACCTGAACCTGTTCGTGACCTTCTTCGCGGTGTTTGCACTGCGCGGCATCTACTTCGCGCTGCTCGAGGAGAACCGGACGCCGGCAACCATCACGGGCGCGGCCGTCGGTATGGTCTCGCTCATTGGCTACACGCCGGAGATCTTCTTTGCACCGATCACGGGGCGAATCCTCGATGCGAACCCCGGCGTGGTCGGCCACCAGAACTTCTTCCTTTTCCTGACAGGCGTTGCGGCCCTCGGCGTTATCATCGTCGCGCTTCTCGTCAGGCTCCGCCGCCGCGGCCCGGCATGGCCGGTAACATCTGAGCCCGCAACGCGGTCTGAATGATCAGAACTCCATGGGGCGACGCGTGAAAACACAGACCATACTCGAGCAGATTCGCCGCAACGCCGTCGCGCTGATAAGCCTCGTCGTTGCCTGCACCAGTCTCGGCTACAACACCTGGCGCAACGAGCACTCAGAGGACAACCGCAACCACCGCTGGGCTGCCTTCGAGACGCTCAGCAAGCTTGGCCAGCTGCAGGACCTCATGTACGTCAACTTCTACGACTGCAACCTGACGTTGCGCGGGACCGTGCGAACCGGCTGGACGATCATTGACCTGATCGAGGACCTGTCGCTCGTTCTCGAGGATGACATGCTTGAGAGCGTCGACGACCTGCGCGTGGTTTGGAGAGCAGAGTCGCCAAAATTCGACTTCGAGGATGTGGCGGCCTGCAGGGCCGGCGTCGGCGGCGACGGCGTGACTCGCGCGCGAGCGGTCATTCAGGACAAAGCCGTCGGTCTCGTGGAGATGAAAATCAATGCCGTTCGCGAGGAAGCGCGGGAGGTCCTGAAGTCCCTCGAGTAGGCGCGGTTGCTGTCGGTTATCGGTGCGACGATAATCCGGCGCACTATTCACCCGGGGATCTTCCGTGCACCATCGTTACCTGCTCGCTACCGTTGCCGCGCTGACGCTCGCGGCCTGTTCAAAGCCTGCCGAAGAGGCAGCCCAGCCTGCCGAAGAAGCGCCGCCCGAGGTCGCGTCGGCTGACGCCGGTTTCCCGGCCGAAGCTTCCGCACGCCTCGCGGAAATCCTCGCGGCTCAGCCGGACGAGGTAAAGGCGCGCTACGTGCACCGACACCCGCAGAAGACCATCGAGTTCTTCGGCATCGAGCCCGGCATGACGGTTCTCGAAGGTCTGCCGGGTCGCGGCTGGTACACGAAGGTCCTCGCGCCTTACCTTGGCAGCGACGGCCACGTCGTCGGGTCCGCCTATTCGCTTGAGATGTATCGCCTGTTCCCGTTTGCAAGCGAGGAGTTCATGGAGCGGCAGCAGAATTGGACGAACAGCTTCCCGGGCGATGTCGCCGGCTGGGCAGGCGATGACGGCGCTTCCGCATCTGCGTTCCATTTCGGTTCGATGCCCGAGGACGTGCACGGCACGGTTGACGCCGTGTTCTTCCCGCGCGTCCTGCACAACCTGGCGCGCTTCCAGAACGAGGGCAGGGCCGATTACCTGACGATCGCGCTGACCGACGCCTACAACGCGCTCAAGCCGGGCGGCATCATGGGCATCGTCCAGCACGAGGCCCGCGAAGAGATGCCCGATGACTGGGCCTTCGGTGGCAACGGCTACATCAAGAAGTCGTTTGTGATCGAGCAAATGGAGGCGGTCGGCTTCGAGTTCGTCGCGGAGAGCGCGATCAACGAAAACCCCAATGACCAGCCGACGACCGAGGATGTGGTATGGAGGCTGCCGCCCAGCTATCGGGGTGCCGGCGATGATGCCGGTAAGCGGGCGGCGGTTGATGCGATTGGCGAATCCAATCGCATGACCCTGAAGTTCCGCAAGCCGCTCTAGACGAGCGGCCTGCGGATTATTCCGCGACTTAGAAGTCCCAGCGCAGGCCGGCCATGACCGAGCGGCCCGGCAGCGGTACGAAGTCCTTCAGCGGCGAGCTATGGCGCCGTGCATCTTCGTCAGCGAGGTTGGTGCCGCGCACGAATAGCTGCACGTTCGGATCGTCGATCGTGTAGCTCAGGCTGGCGTTGACCATCGTGAACGAATCGGTTGGCAGCTCGTCGTCGGCAACGCGGTCCTGCTCGTCGTTGTAGATCGCCTCGACGCTGGCGTCGAGGCGCTGCATCGTGTAGTGCAATGCAACACCGAGTCTGAGCGGCGGGATGCGCGGCAGGTCACCACCATCGTCGAGTTCGCCGCGCACGTAGTCGGCAAACAGGCGGGTGTGGAAGTGGCCGTTGTCACCTTCGACCAGGTCGATCACTGTCTCGGCCTCGAAGCCGTAGAGCTGCGCATCCCCCTGGTTGAATGCGAAGACCGGCAGGCCGTCGCCTTCGCCACCGGTAGGCAGCAGTGCGATGTAGTCGGAAACGTCGTTGACGAAGCCCGTGATCGCCCACTCGACGCGGTCAAACTCACCGCGCAGCGTCAGGTCGAGGTTGGTCGAAAACTCCTTGCTGAGTTCACCGTTCGCATTGATGTCGGTGACGCCTTCGCAAGAGTTCAGAGCGTCAAGCGGAACATACGAACCGCACTCGAATCGCTGGACGGCGAGGTGCGGGCCCTGCGCATACAGTTCGGTCGAGTTCGGGTGGCGCTCGGTGAACGAGAGGTTCGCGCCCAGCCGCATGCCGTCGGTGAACGCCCAGAGCGCGCCTAGCGACGCGCCGAACGCCGTGTCGTCGTAATCCGGCAGCCGCGGCGTATCGATCGTCTGGTTCTCGATGCGTGCGCTGCCCTGCAGCGTCCACTGGTCGTTCAGCACGATCTCCTCGAACACGAACAGGCTGAGCTGCTGCGTGTCAGACGCCGGCACGAATGCCTCTTCGCCCACTGCCGTGAAGTCGATCGTCTTGTACTGCAGTCCGACCACGCCTTCGAACAGGCCGATCGGAGCATGCTGCAGTTCCAGGCGTGCATCGGTGCCCTCGGTCGAGTACAGGGTGCCGACTTCCGGCCCCTCGAGCTCCACGTGCTCGTAGTCGTTGACGACGACGTCGAACGTAAGAGATTCGATGGGTCCGGCCAGCGTCAGCCCGCTACGGAAGTCGTAGCGCGTCTGCTCGAGGTCGATGCGGATGATCTCCTCCTCTTCCTCTTCGCCCGGCAGCGGCTCTTCTTCTTCGCCGTGCTCGTGCGCGCCCGGGACGCCGTAGTTGCTCTCGTAGGTTGACACAGAGAGTCCGGCGAAACCCTGGTCACCCGTGAAGCTCACGGCGAAGGCTGCGCCCTCGGTCTCGCTGTCGGTGTTCTCGACCTCGCCGAAGGCTTCTTCTTCCTCTTCGCCACCTTCCTCTTCTTCCTCGCTTGCACGAAGGATGGCGGACTCGGCAAAGCCCGGGATCTCGATGTTATCTGTATCGCGTCGGAAGTAGTCGACGTGCGCGCTGAAGCCGTCGGTACCGGCATCCAGGCTGAATGCGCCCGACGTGCGGCCGGTTGCCGAGTCGGCGCCGAGGGAGACCGCACCGCTAAACGGAGCGTCGAGCGGCTGCTCCTTGATGCGCGAGTCGACGACGTTGATGATGCCGCCGGCAGCGCCGCTGCCGTAGATCAGCGTCGCCGGTCCCTTGATGACTTCGACGCGTTCCGCGATGAGGCTGTCGATTGCGACCGCGTGATCTTCACTGAGCGCGGAGGCGTCGAGAATGTCCAGGCCGTTCGACAGCATTTGAATGCGCTCGCCGAACTGGCCGCGGATGACGGGCCGTGCCGCAATCGGTCCGAAATACGTCGAGTTTACGCCGAGCTGGTCTGCGAGCGTCTCACCGATACTGGTGCTGTCCCGCTGTAGCAGGGTGGTTGCATCTATGATCGAGGTCGGCTGCGCGAGCTGTTCTACGGCTCTGCCGAGGGGCATTGCCCGCACGATAATCTCGTCGATGTGGTGTTCGTCGCCCTCGGCATCGTTGTCCTGGGCCTGTGCCGCGACGGCGGTAAGGCAGGTGGCCGCAATAAAGCCTGCCCGCTTGGATAGCTTGTTCATTGGTCTGTTCCTGATCGATATTCGTCGCGGTTCCGTCAATGGACACCGCTCCTAGGCAGCAGTGTGTTCCTGCTGTTCTTATGGTCTTGCTGGAAGGGCTGTCGCCCCGGTAGTGATCAGGACAGGGGAGGGCCTCGGGAAAGTCGCGTGCCCGCGAGCGTGCGCGTCGAAAAAACGATGTAATCGCGCAGCGGTGTGACGCGCGTCTCGAAGCGGACGAGCAGCTCGAGCGTTGCCGCGTCGGTCGGCGCCGCATGACCCAGTTGCAGGCAGGCAGCGCAGGATTCGATGGGGTCGGATGCGGCGTGCTGCGCGTCATGCAGCATGCCCGCAAGCAAGAGCATCGCGCACGCCAGCGCGAGCACGGTCCTTACGGCCGGGATGCGCTGGTTCGTTCGCGTTTCGCAGTGCTCACTCATCGAGCACCAGATTTTAGCAGATCGTGTTGCTTTTCTATGACATTCGGGCTTCGGATAATACGCATTAACCCCAGTCGGCTCGTGTGATCGAGGTGTATTGCGACGTACTCCGCGTGTTGCTTAGACGCAACACACGGAGTGCCAGCCCGCGGCCCGTCGCCGTAATTCAGCCCGAAAGGCGGTCCCGGTAGGCGTTTTCGAGCGGCGTATGGGTCTTCCAGAACGCCGGCGGGGTCGCTTCGGCGAGCACTGTGATCAGGATGTGGAAATGCGCATGCCAGCCGGCGCAGGCGCTGATGACATGCTCGCGGCTGCCGACCAGGCGATGCGTGAGCACGAGCCGGGTTTCGTCGCCCAAGGGTTCCAGCTCGTAGCGGACCTCGGAGCACTCGTCGTCGTATTCCCAGGTGTGCGCAAGCAGCCGGGGAGGGTCGATCTCGGTAATGCGGCCGCCGAAGCGCATGACGTCCGGCAGGTCCGCGTGCTGCGGCGGCGGCGGGTCGTCGGGCTCCGTAGACAGCGCGGAATTCCGGAACACGAGCTCGATGTTGCCGTCGGCGTCGAGCTGAAAGTCGCCACCAGCGAGCCAGCGTGCTCGCTTGTCGGCTTCAGTAATGTAGGCCCAGACGCGTTCGATGGGCGCTGGCAGTAGCCGCTCGAAGCGGACCGTATCGTCGTCCAGTAGTACCCCGTATTCCTGCATGACGGATCTCCTCAATCGTCGGCCGCGAGCGCTCGCTCCAGCTCGTCCAGCCGCGGGTTCCAGTAGTTGCGGACGCGTTCGAGCCAGGCGTCGAGATCGTCCAGCGCGCCGGCCTTGAGCGAGTAGATGCGGCGCTGCGCGTCGGCGCGGCTCACCACGATGCCGGCGGCCTTCAGGACCTTGAGATGCTGCGATACGGCAGGGCGGGACATTTCGAAACGCTCGGCGAGGTCGCCGAACGCCTGCTCGCCCGCCGCGAGCGTCTCCACGATATGCCGCCGCGTCGGGTCGGCGAGTGCCTGGAATGCGTCCATGCATATAATAATAAGTAATTACTTAAATAAGTCAACCCTTAAATTAGAAGTGAACGGAAAATCGCGCCTGAAGGCGCTCCTACAAGACAAAGAGACGCGTAGGAGCGCCTTCAGGCGCGATAGCCAGGCGTTTACGGTTCCAGGTCGATACCGACGATGACCGGGTCGTGGTCCGACGACCGATACGGGCTGTTCGCATCGAACAGACCCGGGTCGCGACCGAACTCGAGGTTGTAGTCGTGCACCGGTGCTTCGTCGGCGTTGATGTGCCACTCAAGCGTGTCGACGACCTGTTCGGCAAGACCGGGCGTGGCGACGACGTGGTCGAGTGCGCCGGCCTGCCCGTCGAAGACGAACGAGTATGCCTGGCCTTCCGGAGGGATGACGAGGTTAACGAGCCCCGCGTCGCTGAGCGCCGTCAGCGGGTCTTCACGGACGTAGGCATTCAGGTCGCCGATGATCAGCACGTCCGGATCCCCGCTGCCGGTCGGGTCGGTCGCCGCCCAGTCCGCCAACGCTGCGGCGGCCCGCATTCGCGTCAGGTTGCAGTTGCCCTGGCCGTCACGCTTGTTGAAGTCCCCGGCGTCATTGCAGTCCGAGCCCTTGGATTTGAGGTGGTTCACGATGACGGTCAGCACGCCGCCGTCCGCGTGCTCGAAAGCCTGCGCCAGTGCGGGCCGGTTGCGGCGGTCCTCGAAACGGGAATCGATGTCCCTGGTCAGCAGGCGAAAGTCGCCCAGCGGGCGGACGCGGGCGTGCTTGTAGACGAAGCCGACCCTGATCGAACTGTCGCCGATCGGGCCGGTCTGGACGGCTGCGTAGACGTCGCCACCGAGCCGCGCGTTCAGCGCGTTGACGATGTCGTCGAGTGACTTGTTGGCCGCGTCGTTCTCGAGTTCCATCAAGCCCACGATATCGGCATCCATCATCGCCAGGGCCGTCGCCGTCTTCGCGAGCTGACGCTCGAGTTCCGGGTCGCTGTCGGCGCCGCGGCAACCGGAGTCGCCGCGCGGACCACACACTTCCTCGCCGTGATCGACGGACGTGAAGTAATTCAGCACGTTGAAGCTGGCGACGCTCAGGTTGCCGCCCATCGTCGGCGCCGGCGGCCGCGGGTTCCGTATCTCGAAGTCGGGCGCCTCGACGGGCATCAGTCGCCAGGTTTCCGTGCCCGACGGCCCGCTGCCGCGCGAATAGCGCAGGTTGCCGACCACGCTTGTTGCCTCGTCGCCATTGCGCAGTGCGCTGCCATTGACTTCGAGAAAGCGGATGGGCTGGACATTCTGCTCGCGGCGGCCGTCGTCGAGGATGATCGAGCGTCCCGCGATTGCCTCGAGATGCCCGCTATAGCCATCGACCGAAGGCGCGTTGCCGTTCGTGAACTGGTAAAGGCGGCCGCCCTCACTCAACCGCAGGCTGCCGAAGCGTTCGAGGTTGCGGACCTCGGTAACGGACATTGGCGGCAGCCGGACCAGCATGCCCTCGTAAATCTCGAGGTCGGCGATCAGCGCGCCGTCGGAATTCGTCGTCAGCGCGCCGGGTGGAAAGCCCAACTCGACCGGCTCGATGCGGCCGCGGCCGGTCACCGTGACGTCAGTTGTCACGAGCTGCGTTTCGCCGAAGTGTTCCTGGACCTTGCCGGTAACCCGCACTCGATCGCCGACCGAGACATCGACGCCCGGACCCCGCTCGTCGAATACAAACACGGCGTTGGAGTGTCCAGCCGGTGATGCGGATTCCGACTGCAGGAAAAAGCCGCCGAGATTGCTGGAGCTGTCGTCGTCGCCGTCCTGAAAGTCGCCCGTGACGATGCCTTCTACCATGACCGTTTCGCCGACCTTGGGGCTGGAATCGCCAGATCCCTGCACGGCAGCAATATCGACAATGATGGCCGGGGTGGCACCCTGACTGCAGGCCGCAATCGCAAGGCCGAGCACGACAATGTACGAGCGCATTACGCGAGCTTCCCGACGCTCTCAACGAGCTGGGTAACCGCGCTGTCGACCCTCGACCGATCGCTGTTCTGGACGAGTTCGCCGTTGTCGTCGAAGGCCCTGCCGGCGCCCCCCAGCGAAACCTGCGCCGGGAGTACGAACACACCGAGGTTGCCGAGGATCTGGCGCAGGTGAGGCAGGGCACGGATGCCACCGAGCGCGCCCGGCGATGCACCGAGCAGGGTCGCTATCTTGCCGTCGTAGGCAATCAGGCCGCTCTCGTCGCCAGCCTTCCGCGACGCCCAGTCGAGCGCGTTCTTCAACAGCGGCGTCACGGAGCTGTTGTACTCCGGCGACGCGATCAGGAAGCCCGAGTGCTCCGCCATCAGTTTCTTCAGTTTGGCGGCGTTCTCCGGCTCGCCGTGCTCACGCTCCAGGTCCTGGTCGAAAATCGGCATTGGGAAGTCGCGCAGGTTGATGCAACGCACGTCCGCACCCGCTTTCTCGGCCGTGCGGGCCGCGAACTCGACGAGTCTCTGGTTGAACGATTCGCGACGGGCGCTGCCCGAGAACGCGAGAATCCGGGGCTTGCTCATGAACACTCCTGGACGGTGGGGCCAACGGGCAAACGAGGTCGAAAGATACCCGTTCGGCTGGCCGGCGCAAGCGGACAACCCCTTGGTCTGGCTCGCGCCTGCTGCGACAATGTCGACATGGGCGTACGTTTTCTCAAGAAAGTCAGCGAGCGCGTCGAGCCCCCGGGTCTCGAATGGAAGCTCCTGAAACTCATGCCGCGGGCAATGCTGTTCGGCACGCTCGTGCCCGCGCTCCTGTCGCTCGGTGCACGGCTCCTGATTCGCGACGGCCATCCGGCCGATATCGCCAAGCAGGTGCTCTCGGTCGATATCTTCTCGATTGCGCTGCTGATCACCGCCTGGACGGCAATCCTGACCGTCTCCATCGGCTGCATCGTCGTGTTCATCATGAAGGGGCCGGCCTACGAGGCCGACTCCTACTCGATTCCGCACAACAAGCGCAATCGTCTCTGATCACAGCCATGCAACTCGGGCCCGGCAACCTGGTCTATCTCCCGGGGCGCGACGTGCAGCGCTAATGCGTTAAGCTCTGCGCCTCTCCGGCGGGAAACCGGATACGAGGACTTAACAAAACCATGCGATGGAACTGGATTATTGCCGTCGTCCTGTCTTCGCTGCTGATGACGTCGGCGGCGACCGGCAAGACGACCGTCCGCGATTTCAGCGGCACAGGCAGCACGACGACCAACGACTTCGTCGTCGAAGGCCCGTGGCTGCTCGACTGGCGCCTCGACGGCGACTACGAAAACCTGATCGCGCTGGACATCTCGCTGATCGACTCACGGACTGGCCGCCACGTCGGCCGCGTCCTGCACACGAAGTTTCGCGGCAACGGCGTGAAGCTGTTCGAGGAAGGCGGCGTATACCGCCTGAGGATCAGTTCGACCCTCGCCCGTTGGCGGGTCAGGATTCAGCAGATTACCCCCGAAGAGGCGGAGCAGTACACGCCGCGCAAACCGCGCGACTAGCACTAGCTGCCCAGTCCGCGCAGCGGGCTCTCAGCCAAAATAGTCGGGTTCGTTGCCCGACGTCCACTTGATGTTGCAGCCGATGCTGGGCTTCTGGTCCGCGTCGACGGCTCCGCCTGCCAGCGTCCTGTCGATCGCGGCACGCAGGTCGGCGCCGTCGACCGCGATACTGTTCGACGGCCGGCTACCGTCGAGCTGGCCGCGGTACACCAGCCGTCGGTCGGCATCGAACAGGAAGAAGTCCGGCGTACAGGCCGCCTTGTAGGCCTTCGCAACGGACTGGTCCTCGTCGTACAGGTACGGAAAGGTGAAGCCCCACTCGGCGGCTTTCTGCTTCATCTGTTCGGGGCTGTCCGCCGGGTGGGTATTGATGTCGTTCGAGCTGATCGCAATGATCGACACACCCTTTGAACCGTAGTCACTGCCGAGCGCGGCGAGTTGCTCGCGCACGTGCACCACGAACGGACAGTGGTTGCAAATGAACATGACGAGGTGTGCCTTGGCCGACTCGGCGAGCGCGTGAGGCGTTCCATCGGGATCGGGCAGGGAGAACGCCGGCGCCTCGGTGCCGAGCGGGAGCATCTGGGATTCGACCGCAGCCATGGTTGGCTCCTTTTCAGTTCTTGTGATCGGGATTCGGGCGGCATGCACGCTGTATTGTCTTGTGCGATCATGCCGCGATGACACCGCTGAGCGACCAGAAAGCCAATGCCGTACTGAGCATCGCCGCGGTGTTCGTCATTATTTATGGCCTGCAGACGGCAAAAGCAATCCTTATTCCGTTCCTGTTCGCCGCATTCCTCGCCCTGATCACGATTCGGCCGATGCTCTGGCTGCAGCGCAACAAGGTGCCCACGATCGTGGCCGCTCTCGCGATCGTATCCTTCATGATGCTGATCCTGCTGGCCGTGGCGACAATCGTCGGCGCATCGATCGCCGGATTCACGGCCCAGCTGCCCGACTACCAGCAGCAGCTCACCGCCATCATCGACGAGCTCATCCAGTTTGCGATTGCCAACCTGAACGCGGACCCGGAGATCCAGACCATCGGCGATCTCCTGAACCCGGGATTCGCCATGGGCCTGGTCGCGAACCTGTTCACGGCGCTGCGCGGGCTGCTGACCAATGTCTTCCTGATCTTCTTCACGGTCATCTTCATCCTGCTCGAGGCGTCGACGTTCAGCACCAAGGTCGAGGCCGCGTTCGGTCGTGGCGCATCGTCGCTCGACGGGCCGCGCGTGTTTCTCGTCAACCTGGGGCGCTATCTCGGTATCAAGACGCTGGTCAGCGCCGCAACCGGCTTCCTTGCCTGGCTGCTGACCTGGTCGATCGGACTGGACTATCCGCTGCTGTGGGGAATGCTGGCGTTCCTGCTGAACTACGTGCCGACGATCGGTTCAATAATCGCGGCAATTCCGCCGGTGCTGCTGGCGGTCGTCCAGTTCGGTGGAGTCGCCGAGGCGACGGCGACGATGCTCGGCTTCATGGCGATCAACATCACGTTCGGCAATTTCATCGAGCCCCGGCTGATGGGCTACGGCGTCGGTATCTCGCCGCTGGTCGTCTTCATCGGCCTGTTCTTCTGGGGCTGGGTCTTCGGCCCTGTCGGTATGCTGCTGTCCGTGCCGCTCACGATGACGCTCAAGCTGACGCTCGAGAGCGACGAGAGCACCCGCTGGATCGCGATACTTATAGGATCAGAGCGCGACGCGCAGCACGCGCTCGAATTACAGCCGGCCGACGGAGAGCGTTAGCGCTCAGGCGGCGCCGGCTTCGTCGAAGTCATCCGGCTCGGAGCTCTCGAGCTGTTCCAGCAGGTTGATCGCGACGGCGACGAAGTCAGAGTCCGTGATGATGCCCTTGAGCGTTCCATTGCTGACGACGGGCAGGCAGCCAATCTTGTGCTTCTCGAGGAATAGGGCCGCCTGCCTGAGGCTCGCATTCTCGTCGACCGTTGCAATGTCGGTCACCATCACTTCGCTGATGTTGATGTTCGCAGCACGTATCCGGCTGCCTTCGTCGCGCAGCGACGAGTCGCTGGCGGCAAGCACGTCTGTCAAGGTCATTAGCCCGACCAGCGTGTGGTCGGCGTCGACGACGGGCAGGTGATGAATCCGGTGTTCCTGCAACAGCGCGCGGGCCTCGGCGAGCGTCGACGAGGGCGCGATCGTGATCAGGTCGGTCGTCATGATGGCGTCAATACTGAACATGTCGTTCTCCTTGCTGCATGACCAGTCTAGCGCAGGTGCACCGGCGAACCATTGCGATTTACCCGTACTGATTACCCGTACTCTTCAGATAGGCAGCTCGGTGCCGGCCTTTATCGTCTCCATGACAAAGGTCGAGCTGATGTCCGCAAAGTCGACCTCGCGAATCAGCCGCTTGTAGATCTCGTCATAGTGGCGCATGTCCTCTGCGACCACTCGCAGCAGGTAGTCGATGTCGCCGCTCGTGCGATGGCACTCGAGGATCTCCGGTATCGAGGTCACGGCGCGCTCGAAGCGTGCAAACCACTTGTCGCTGTGCTGGCTCGTGCGTACGAACGCGAAGATCATCAGGCCGAAGCCGAGTTCCTCCGGGTCGAGCACCGTGATCCGGCCGCGGATGACGCCCTGGCTCTCGAGTTCACGGACGCGTCGCCAGACAGCTGTTTTGGAGAGTGCGCAGCGGTCGGCCAGCTCGGTCATCGACAGGCTGGCGTCGCGCTGCAGGATTCGTAGGATTTCGCGGTCTTTTTGGTCCATTTGTTCTAAGAAAACCTAAAAAAGCGACCATTCGTTCCACGATGACGCCCCAATCGACAATAAAAAGCAACAAGTTTTCGCGCCTGCTGACGATAATGTTCTCAACGGACAAGGAGGAAACGCATGTCACTGGCGCAGAAGTTCACGGAACACCCCGAGAGCGTGGGCGAGACCTACGGCGAGCATTTCGTCGTGGCGATGCGCTTCAGCCTGAGCCTTTTCAAAGCCGCCTTTGTTTGCGCCGTCCACGCCGTGTTCCCGTGGTTGTTCGAGAAAACCGGCAGCCGCTGCATCACCGAGCTCCACGAGCGCATGGTCAGCCATCGCGCGTCGTCACCCGACGATTCGGCTGAAATCCCGGCCCGCCAGACGTAAGCCTTGCGGAAACTGCGGACGCCGAATCGCGGGCGTCTGTGAAATACTCGCGGCCTTCTGCGGTCCAATCGGACATGACGATGCTGCGCGCCCTGTTACTGCTCCTGGCAATCCTTGCCGTCAACGCTCACGCCGACGAGGCCGTTGCGGAAACGCCGGTCGACGCGACACAGCTCGTTCGCGATGCCGTGAACCACTGGCGTGGCCTGTCGTCCCTGGCCGAGATAACCATGACCATTCACCGCCCCGACTGGGAGCGGACGATGAGCATGCGCGCCTGGACCAAGGGCGATGATAGATCGCTGGTGCGCGTGCTCGAGCCGCGCAAGGATCGCGGCAACGGCACGCTGACCCAGGACAACAGCATGTGGTCGTTCTCGCCGAAGGTGAACCGGGTCATCAAGATCCCGTCGTCGATGATGGGCCAGAGCTGGATGGGCTCGGATTTCTCCAACAAGGACATCGCCAAGGCCGATGACATCATCGACCAGTATGAGCACACACTGATCGGTACCGAGGATCGTCACGAACACACCGTCTACATCGTCCAGTCGATTCCCTTCGAGGACGCGGCGGTGGTCTGGGGTCGCGAGGTGCTGACGATCCGCGACGACTACATCGTCCTCGAGCACCGCTTCTACGACCAGGACAACGAGCTCGTGAAGACCCTGTCGACGCTCGAGATCGAGGACATGGGTGGGCGCACGACCGCGAAGCGGCAGCGCATGACCAAGGTCGAGGATCCCGACGAGTGGACCGAGATCCAGGTGGACACGGTCGAGTACGACCTCGACATCGGCGACAACGTGTTCACGCTGTCGAACCTGAGGAACCCGCGCGACTGACCTATGAACATCATCCTCCGACTGGCGTGGCGAAACCTGTGGCGACAGCCGCGGCGCACGTGGCTCACGACCGGTGCGATGGTGTTCTCGAACGTTCTGCTCGTCTTCATGATCTCGCTGCAGTTCGGCATGTACGGGCTGATGATCAACAATGGGCTGAAGGCGTTCACCGGGCACATGCAGGTACAGGCGCCGGGCTTCATCGATGACGAGAAGATGCGCCAGACAGTTGCGGACGTCGTGCCGTTCGCCGACGAACTGCGCCGCGATCTCGGCACTGACCTGGTCGCCGCGCGCGCGCAGGCCTTCGTGCTGGCGTCGAGCGAAGATCGCAGCTACGGCATCGCCGTGTTCGGCGTGGAGCCGGACTACGAACCCTTGATGTCGAGCATTCCGGGTCTCGTCACGGAGGGCCGCTTCCTTGAGAACGGCGACGAGGCCGGCATCGTCGTGGGAACCACGCTTGCGAAGAACCTGCATGTCGGCATCGGCGACGAGCTGACGGTCCTCGGCAGCGGCGTCGACGGTTCGTTTGCCGCGGCGGTTGTCAACATCGTCGGCATCTTCGATACCGGCATCCCCGACATCGATCGCTCGATCGCCGAAATGCCGCTGGCGTATTTCCAGGACGTGTTCTACATGGACGGTCGTGGCCACCGGATCGTGATCAACGCGCCGATCATCGAGCAGGCGAACGAACTGCAGGCTCGGGCCGAGGCGCTGCTGGCCGGGCGCGACGACGTCGTCCTGCAAGACTGGGACGCACTCGAGCCCGGGCTGAAACAGGCTATCCAGGCGGATATATCCAGCGCGTTTTTCATGTACGGGCTGCTTGCGATCCTGGTCGCGTTCAGCGTGCTCAACACCCAGCTCATGTCGGTGCTGGAACGCACCCGTGAGTTCGGCATCGTCATGTCCCTGGGCCTGAAGCCCGGCCGTCTCGGTCGGCTCGTGATGCTCGAGACCGCCATGATGGGCGTGCTGGGCATCGTGCTCGGCAGCATCGCGGGCGCACTCGTAACCTGGTATTTCAGCGTCAACGGCTTCGCATACCCGGGCATGGAAGAGATGGCCGTGCAGTTCAACCTGCCGGCGCGGATGTACCCGCAGGTGACGCCGCTGTCCGTGCTGATCGGCCCGCTGGTCGTATTCCTGTTCACGATGCTCGCCGCAGTGTACCCGGCGCTGCGACTGCACTGGCTCGAGCCGGTGCAGGCAATGAGGGCCGCGTGATGAACACGCTCAAGGTGCTCGTCATGCTGGCGTGGCGCAACCTGTGGCGTAACCATCGCCGTACCGGAATCATGCTTGCCGCGATCGGTTTCGGCGTCTGGGCGATGATCTTCATGATCGCGCTGACCCAGGGCATGGTAAACGAGATGATCAAGGACGGCATCAGCACGCTGCCCGGCCACGTCCAGGTTCACCACCCTGACTATCGGGACGACCCGAACATCAACAACCTGATACCGGCGTCCGACTCGGCGCTCAGCGAGGCGATGACCGAGGCCGGCTTCGAGACCTGGGCGACCCGCGTCAAGGTGCCGGCGGTGGTGACCAGCGAACGTGAATCGCGCGGCGTGACCCTGCTCGGCGTCGACCCGGGGCGCGAACGCGACTTCTCCTTCGTCGACTACGATGCCGTCGAGGGCCGTTTCCTCGACGCCGTCGACGACCGCGGCGTCGTCATCGGCCGCAAGCTCGCCGAAACCCTCGACACCGAAGTCGGCAAGCGGGTCGTGATCATGAGCCAGGACCCGGACAACGACATTGCGGATCGCGGCTTCCGGGTCGTCGGTATCTACGACGCGAACATGGAGAGCTTCGAGAATACCTACGTGCTGACCGGCAAGACCACGCTGCAGAGTCTATTAAAGGTGGACGATCGGGTGACGGAGGTAGTCGTCGCCGAGGACGACCACCTCCGT
>JAAUXY010009600.1_pt1 | contig 17035 bp, 12 predicted proteins | sample 7278121 | NCBI WGS metagenome assembly JAAUXY01 (sample SAMN14350117, study PRJNA611818) | marine sediment metagenome | isolation source: surface marine sediment (1.8m) | place: French Polynesia: Moorea | collected 2018-08 | reverse complement strand
GAGGAAGAAAGGGAAAAGCCTATGCCGCGCAGTCGCAATCCAGCGGGCCTGCTGCTGTTCAGCTGCGTTGCGGTTGGCTGCGCCGACCTGGCCCTGGCCCAGCAGCCCGTCGAGGAGATCATCGTTACGGTGCGCAAACGCGCCGAGAGCTTGCAGGATGTGCCGATTGCCGTATCCGCCATCGGCGCGGACTTGATCGAGCGGCAGGGCATCAACGACCTCATCGGTATCTCCAAGCTGGACCCGAGCGTGCAGTTCGACACCGGCTTCGGACCCCAAGATACCCGCGTCACGATCCGTGGCCTGTCCAACACGCGGGGGCGGTCGAATGTGGCGTTTCTCGTCGACGGCATCGACGTGACGACCGAGAACGCGATCACGGCCGGGTCCGGCCTGCTGGCTAACAAGCGACTGCTGAACGACGTCGAACGCATCGAAATCGTCAAGGGTCCGCAAAGTGCCTTGTACGGTCGTGCGGCCTTCGCCGGTGCCATCAGCTACGTTACAAAGGAGCCCGGCGATGAGTTCGAGGCCCAGCTGCGGGTCGACGCCGGCGACTATGGCCGCTGGCAGCTCGACGGCGCCATCAGCGGCCCGGTCGTCGAAAACCTCTTCGCCCTGCGCCTCAGCGGGGTCTACTGGAGCGAAGACGGTTTTTACCAGAACAGTGTCTCCGGCAACGATGTGGGTGGCGGCGAGGGCTTCGGCGCAGCGCTGACGGCGGTGTGGACGCCGACCGAGAGTATCAAGATCCGCCCGCGGCTCGAGTACAGCGAGGATGAATACCGGCCGAGCGCGACCGCCCGGATCGACGGCGTCGCCCCGGTGATCTACCCGCAGGAGGCGCTCGATGCCGGGGTGGGCATCAGCGACGCATTCGGTGGCACGGCAACCAGCCTGCCGGACTTCGGTGTGTACTGTCCGGGCCTGCTGCCGCTGCAGGCGAGCACGGCGGAAGTGCTGGCGCTGTTCCCGAATCATCCGCTCGTCCCGGATCCCGACAATCCCGGCCAGCAGATACCCGCGCCGGGATTCTGCTGGCCGGATTCCTACGGGAGCGCAGCCGGCACGCCGATTACGCAAGGCGAGGATCCGCTCACCGGTGAGGACTACGCCGGTGATACGGTCGACGTATTCCGGGCTTCGCTGATCGCTACTTGGGAGCCGGGTGACTTCGTCGTGACTTCTTACACTGGCTTCACTGACGCAGACTTCAGCCAAGCGTTCGATCAAGACTACCAGGCCATCGGCCGCCCGGATCAGATCACGTCGGCGTTGTGGACCACAACGACCCAGAACACGATGCAGTTCAGCCAGGAACTGCGTTTGGCCACTCTCTGGGATTCGCCGCTGCAGATTACTGTCGGCGGCCTCTACTGGAACGAGGAACGGGAGCTAACCGACAGCAGCGGGATCATTTCCTGCGCGCCAGTCACCAAGGACTTCTCCGGCAACCTGGTGACAAACGTCCCGGGTGTTTGCGATGGCACTTCGTCGGGCGGCGCACTCACGTCGGTATCGAGCGTGCAGGAATATGCGCGGCAGAACCTGCGCCCGCAGGTTCCCGGCTTTCTCGGGGCGGTCTGGCTGACTGAAACCGAGCATCTCTCCGCTTACCTCAACCTCGAGTGGGACATCAATGATCAACTAACCCTGAGTTTCGAAAACCGCTATGTCGATGAAACTTTCGATATCACCCGTCCGAACCAGGCGTCCTGCGGACAGCTGGGCTTTGCGGTGTTGGGCGGCGGCCTCGTCAGCCCGCTCGCCTCGCAGGCGGCCAACCCGGGTGCGCTCATCGCCTGCGTCGCTTGGGACAGCGCGATCCGCAAGGTCAACAGCGGCCAGGACCCAAACTTCGACATCTGGGTCGGCGCGACGCTACCCGGACAGGATTGGGCGCTAATCCAGGGCACAGAAAAATCTGACTTCCACACACCTAAGGTCACGCTGGAGTGGCGTGCGACCGATGACGCGTTGTTTTACTCCTACGTAGCCCGGGCGCAGAAACCCGGCGGTATCGGACAGCTCGAGGCCGGTCAGGCGGCCACAACCATCGAGGAGCAGCGGTTCGAGCCCGAAAAGATGACCGCTTACGAGATCGGCTACAAGGGCACGTGGCGGCTTGGCGGCTTCCTGCAAACGAACCTTGCCGGCTTTTTCCAGGACTACACCGACAAACAGACGGTGACGCAGGAACTCATCAATAATGCGCTGGCGCCGCGGGTGACCAACGCCTCTGCCGCCGAGGTCCTCGGCCTGGAAGTCGACGTCACCTGGCGACCCGATTTCCTCGAGGGCCTGACGCTGAGCGGCGCCTATACCTATCTGGATGCGACCTACAAAAAATTCGACGACGACACCGCTATCCTGCTGCGGGCCGCGCAGACCGGCCAGTGCCAGGTGCTCTACAAGGGTGGCGAAGGCCCCAATCCGGGTGATTTCAACGACCCGGCCAACGGGGGCCCGACCTGTCGCATCGACCAGAGCGGCAATCGGCTGGAGCGCACGCCCGAGCACGCATTCCGCGGTTTGGCGGCTGTGCAGCGGCAGGTGCCGGGACAGGACTACGACTGGCTGGTCGAGCTGAACGCCGTGTACCATGGCGAACGTTTCCTCGATGCCGACAACTACGTGAAGTTCGACGACTACTGGTTGTTCGATCTGCGCGCGGGCCTGACCGGCGAACGCTTCGACTTCATTGCCTACGTCGAGAACCTGTTCGACGACGATACCCTGAAAACCGGTGGTGCCGGGCCTGACTTCGGCTCGCAGGCCGCAGAGCTCGGTTTCGTCGCGGGCCTGGGCTTGCAACAGGTATTTGGCACCCTGCCTGCGCCACGCGTGTTCGGCCTGCGGCTGGCGCTGCGATTCTAATAAGCCATCGATCCGAGGACATAGTAATGCGGAATCTGATTGTTATCGGCGTCGTGATCGTGCTGGGCGCGTGCAGCCCGCAAGGCACGGTCGAGACAGACTTCGACCTGAAGATCATGATCAGTGAGCTGTGCACCACCTGCAATGACGTGTTGCGCTGTGAACAGTCGGCCGATAGGCCAGCCGGCGAGCTGCCGCCGATCGTGGTCTACAACCTGCTCGAGGACAGCGTGTGGGCCCAGATCGCGACCATCTGGGAATACCTGATCCAGAACATCCGACCGAAAATCCAGGACGAGCGAGCCATGACGATCTATGCGGTCGAAGCGGCCGACAGCGGGTCGGCGCAAGTCATCACGGACCAGCAGGCCATTGTCGACGCAGTGAACCGCCGCGTACTGGTGCCCGGCGCCTATGTCGATCAACGTGATGGCCGCTGGTATCAACTCGATGCGGCCGACCAGGCGTCGCCGATTGGACAATGCGAGTTGCTCGGCTTCCAGGCCGGCCGCGAGCTGCTCGCCAGCTTAAGAACAGCAATTCAGGAGGAGCAGTGATATGAGCGATGCAGCAGTCCAGGCAGCGGGTACGGCCCGCCCGCGTTTCAGTTTCGCGCTGGTGAGGTCCCGGCCGGCGCTGGGCACCGGCATAGGCTTCATCGTGGTATTGCGCATTCTGTACGGCCTCATGTGGGCTGGCGGCGCGGTCAACAAGTTCCAGCGCGACTACCTGTTCAGCGATTTCCCACTGAAGCTGTTTACCCAACGCCTGACGGAGCTCGATCCGGCGTCATTTTCGGCCCGGTTCCTCGAGGGCTTTGTCATTCCAAATTCGCAGCTGGTAGGCTGGATCGTCGCCTGGGGCGAGGTCGCCATCGCCGTCGGCCTGGTATTTGGCTTCATGACGCGTATCGCGGGCTTCGGTTCCGCGCTGATGTGCATCATGTTCGGCATCGGTGGCTATTACGACGCGTCGTTGATCCCCTTAATCCTGATTGGCGTGCTAATTATGGTGCTGCCGACCGGCCACTGGCTGGGTCTGGACCGGCGGCTGCATCAGCGCTACCCGAACGCGATATGGTTCAAGTAACCGGGCTGAAAGGGGGCGCTAGCTCGTAAAGCCGGACCCAACAGCCACGCGGCAGCCGCCGCTGATTGCCGCCGGCCGCCCTAGTGCCAGGAGGTATCCCACGAATCGAGCTCGTAGCGATCCGTCAGCGGAAATCCCGGCGGCCGCGCGTTCGGGAAGCGCTTGTCGAACTTGAGTTCGGTGCGGTAGCGGGGTTCGGTGGCCGACGGTGACCCGCCGGTTCATACCGATTCGGATCAGTCTGACGAATCTGTCCCAGTTCCGTTCAAGCGATACAATGACTGCAGTGGCCTGTTCAGGCATTCTGGCCATGTACAAGACCTGAGTATCGAGGAGCATCATGGCGATCGTGGTTAAGGATCCGCCCCGGGTTACTCCGGAGCTCGCGCAGGAATTCGCGCAACTCGGCGTCGCAACCACGCACGAAGCACAAGGCCGCAAGGGTTTGCTGGCGCCGACGATGCGACCCATTTACAGGCCCGTCAGCATTGCCGGGTCCGCTGTCACCTGCGAGGTCGCGCCCGGGGACAACTGGATGATTCATGTCGCTGTGGAACAATGCCGGGCTGGCGACGTCCTGGTCGTGATGCCAACGAGTCCTTGCACCGACGGCTACTTTGGCGACTTGCTGGCGACTTCCTTACAGGCTCGCGGCGTGCTGGGTCTGGTGATTGATGCCGGCGTCCGGGACATTGCGACGCTGACCACAATGGAATTCCCGGTCTGGTCCAGTGTGATTTGCGCGCAAGGCACCGTCAAGGAAACGCTCGGCAACGTCAACACGCCTGTTGTATGCGCCGGCGCCACTGTCAATCCCGGGGATCTCGTCGTTGCTGATGACGATGGCGTCGTGGTGGTCGAGCGCACGAAGGCTGCCGAGGTACTGGACAAGGCACGCGCGCGGATCGTGAACGAGGAGGACAAGCGCCAGCGATTTGCGAACGGAGAGTTGGGCCTCGATGTGTACGGTATGCGCGAGCGACTTGCGGAAAAGGGTTTGCGCTACGTCGACGCCGACGCGGAAGACTAAGCGATGCAGACTGCTATCCCTGCAGTCGTCATGCGTGGTGGTACGTCGAAGGCTCTGTATTTCGCCGCCGCGGACCTGCCGCAGGACCAGGCGCTGCGGGATCGCGTATTGCTGGCAGCCATGGGTTCGCCGGACGACCGCCAGATCGACGGCATGGGCGGGGCGCACCCGCTGACGAGCAAGGTAGCGCTGATCAGCCCGTCCTCCACGGGCGACACTGATGTCGATTACCTGTTCCTCCAGGTGGTTGTCGGCGAAGCGACCGTGAGCGACAGCCAGAACTGCGGCAACATCCTGGCCGGGGTCGGCCCGTACGCGATCGAACGGGGGCTGGTCGCTGCGATCGAGGGGCAAACGACCGTGCGCATCCGCATGGTCAATTCCGGCGGTGTAGCCGTCGTTACCGTGCAAACGCCAGGCGGGCAGGTTGAGTACGACGGCAACGCTCGTATCGATGGCGTCCCCGGCACCGCCGCACCGGTCATGATCGATTTCGTCGACGTCGCTGGCTCGAACTGCGGTGCCTTATTGCCGACCGGCATGGCCGTCAATGAAGTAGACGGTGTCGGCGTTACGTGTATCGACAACGGCATGCCCGTTGTGCTGTTGCGCGCCGACGAATTCGGCCTTAGTGGCTACGAGCCGCCCGGGGACCTGGAGGCAAACGACGGGCTGAGCACCAAAATCGAGTCGATCAGGCGGCAGGCCGGTCCGCTGATGAACCTGGGCGACGTGGCTGCAAAAACAGTACCAAAGATGTCGCTCGTTGCACCGGCGCGTGCCGGCGGCGCGATTTGCACCCGTACGTACATCCCCCATCGCGTTCACGAGGCCATCGGCGTGCTGGGCGCGGCCAGCGTGGCGGCGGCTATCCAGATTCCGGGTACCGTGGCGAATGAAATAGTCGACAGGGTGTCACCAGGTCCAATGGATATCGAACACCCGACTGGCCGCTTTACCATCGATGTCGAGCTTACAGATGACGGCGGCGAGCTGGCAGTGCGGCGTTCAGCCCTGCTGCGCACGGCGCGCAAACTGATGGCAGGCGAAGTCTACATTCCAACCGCGATCTGGAGCCCGGCATGCTGATCATCGACTGTCATGGCCATTACACGACCGCACCGCCGGGCCACCAGGAATTTCGGCGCGCGCAGCTGGCGCGGCTCGAGGACCCGGCGCTCCCGCCGCCGGCGCCCGCGCAGATCAGCGATGACGAGATTTGCGAGAGCATCGAGCAGAACCAATTGCGGCTCTTGAAAGAGCGCGGTGCCGACCTCACGATCTTTTCGCCGCGGGCATCCGCTATGGCACACCACGTCGGCGACATTGAAACGTCGATAGCCTGGGCGCGTGCCAATAACGATTTGATTCAGCGTGTTGTCGAGCTTTACCCAGTGTATTTCGCCGGTTGCGCGCAACTCCCGCAAGTCGCGGGCGAGCCGCTCGATGCCTCGATCGACGAGCTCGATCGGTGCGTCAACGAACTGGACTTCGTGGGCTGCAATCTGAGCCTGGATCCGTCGGGCGGACACTGGACGTCGCCGCCGCTGACCGATCGGTATTGGTATCCAATCTACGAGAAACTGGTCGAGCTCGATGTGCCCGCGATGATCCATGTATCGTCCAGCTGCAATCCGTGCTTCCATGCAACCGGCGCGCACTACATCAATGCCGATACAACCGCGTTCATGCAGCTGGTGCAGGGCAATCTCTTTGGCGATTTCCCGGAACTGCGGTTGATCATTCCGCACGGGGGCGGGGCCGCGCCGTATCACTGGGGTCGTTACCGCGGGCTCGCTGACATGCTGAAGCAGCCGCGGCTCGCTGAACACGTAATGCGCAATGTGTTTTTCGATACCTGTGTCTATCACCAGCCCGGCATCAATTTGCTGTTTGAAGTCATCGACGCGGGTAACATCCTGTTCGCGTCCGAAATGGTCGGTGCCGTGCGCGGCATTGATCCGGAAACCGGGCATTACTTCGATGACACTAAACGCTATGTCGATGCACTCGAACTCGACGATGAACAGCGCCGTCAGGTATTCGAGCTCAACGTGCGACGCGTGTATCCGCGACTCGATTCGCTGCTCCGCGCGCAGGGCCGCTGACGCCGAACAGTAAGCGACACGGATATGGGGCAGATACTGGTCATCAATGGACCGAACCAGATCGGGCAACCCGGCTACCAGCCGCAGTACTACGGCACCGAGAGTCTGGCCGAAATCAATAAGCGCCTGGCGGAGCAGGCCCGGTCAGCTGGTCACAGCATCGACTTCTACGAGAGCGGTTCAGAGCCCGAGCTGGCCGCCCGTGTTCGCGCCGCCGCGCAGGATGGCACGGGCGTAGTGATCATCAACCCGACCCATCTGACCTATCGTGGATTCGAGCTGCGGGCCGCGTTCGAAGAGAGCGGTGTCCCGATGATAGAGGTGCATTTGTCCAACATCTTTCGCCGGCAGGCCTTCCGGCATCATTCGTTATTCTCGGACCTGGCGCAGGCACTCATTACCGGAGCGGGCGCGCGAAGCTACGAGTACGCATTGGACGCCGCGATGCGGATCCTCGACGATCCCGACGCCAACCTGCATGCCTATTGACGAGCGCTAGCCCGGTATCAGCGCGTTGAAGGCAAACAGGAACAGATAGCAGGCGACGAAGAACACCAGCAGCCAGTAACTGGTCCGATCGACGCGGCCGGGAATGAGAAACCAGCCGGCATCCTTGTCGGGGAGCTTTTCGCGACGGAATTTCTCGATCTGGCCGCGAATTGTGTACGGCGAGTATTCACTCTGGAAACCATCGAGCAGTATGCTGGCCGGCCAGGATACGGCGATATTCACGGTTGCGCCGATTAGGCAGTACCATGGCCAGGCAATGTCCGTCTGCGTCGCCACGTACCACAGCACAACAAAGCCCGCGACCACGCCGACCAGCAGGCCGCGCTCGGTCGTATGCTTCGAAAAGAAACCTAGCGCGTACATGCTGAGCTTCGCGCCGACAAAATACGAGCCAATCTGGCTCAGCGTGCGCAGGATCGACCCCTCGGTGCGGGAGTACAGGATTGCCGGCACGATAATCAGCACGGCCCAGAACAGCGTGAAGAGGCGCGACGCGTTCAAATAGTGCTCCGGCGAGCCGTCTTTCTTGAAATACTTCTGGTAGAAGTCGACCACGGATACTGTAGCGAGAGAATTGAAGGCGGAGTCCATGCTCGACATTGAGGCGGCGAGTACCGCGGCGGCGAGCACGCCCATCAATCCCGGCAGCCCGTAGTCGGCAGCGAATTGCAGAATGATGGTGTTGCCGTTTTCGAACTCCCGGCCGCCGTAGTACGAATAGAAGAGAATACCGAGGACGAAAAACAGGAAGTAGATAAAGAAGGCACCGAAGCCCATCATCAGAAAAGACTTCTTCGCGTCGCCGATATTCCTGGACGCGAGCGTGCGCTGGACCATCATCTGGTTCGCACCGTAGACGGTGACATGGTAGAGCGTCATCGCAATCACGCCCGACCAGATGGTGGCCTCCCTGGTGAAATCGAATGAAAAATCTGCCGGATTCGTCTTGCCTTTGGCTTTCAGGTCGGCGAGGGCCTGACCAATGGGTAGCTGCAGCTGATCCAACAGGGCGTACAGAATGATGCCGGCGCCAATCAGGAGGACGCCGGCCTGGATCACGTCCGTCCAGATAACCGCGGTGATCCCACCCAGCGCGGTGTAGATCAACGCCACGATCGTGACGATGAAGATCGCCGTGACGACGTCGATGCCGGTGATGAACTCCAGGACCAAGGATGTGGCGTACAGCACGGCGGCGGAAGTCAGGGCCTGTGATATCAGGAAAATCAGTGAAATCACACCTCTCGAGGCGGCGCCAAAGCGGCGTTCCTGGTAGTCATAGATCGACGCCACGCCGCTGTTAAAGAAGAACGGCAGGAACAGCGTGATAACCAGAAAGATTACCAGCGGATAGTTCATGTGCATCACGATCACGGACAGCCCGTCCGTGTATGACCAGGCAGGTCCGCCGAGGAATGACAGCGCGCTGACATAGGTCGCCATAACGGAAATGCCGATCGCCCACCAAGGAGTGGTCCGTCGCCCGAGATAGAAATCGTCAGCCGATTCGACTCTTTTGCCGAGCACAAAGCCGAGCAGCAGGTTCGCCGCGATGTAGAGAACCAGGATTGACCAGTTTAGGGCGCCGAAATTTTCCATGCGGTTTTATCTGTGCGACAGGCGGTGAGAAACCATGGGCTGGTCCAGGCGATCCCGCCATCGGTTTGCGTCACGCGCACATAGTACCGGTCGCCCGGGACGGATGCTGCAGAGACATTGTGGTCCAACACCCGGTCCAATGTATCCGGCAACGCTATCCGGCGCACCCGTAAGGCCGTGCGGCGGCCGGGCTGGTCGTCCAGCTCCATCCAGCCGGAGTCCTGGAATCCCTGCAGGGCAATAGTCTGTGGTTCGATCGACGGTTCTTCGAGAGCGAGTGTCAAAGTGGCATCCTGCGAGAGCTTCGCGGGCTCCAGCAGCACATTCTTTTCGCTGCCGCGCGTCCTGACGAAAAAGCGTGCGTGTCGACGCGAGTTCTCGTCCAGATTGATCGCTTCGCTGAAGATATTTTCGTGGCGGGGCGAAAACACTGTCACCAGGTCGCCATCGTTGATACTGGCCGTGCCGATCCAGTTTTGCCATTGCCGCGGGAATTCGCCCGGTTCGCCCGGCCGGGAATCCGACGCAAAGCGGATTTCGATGTAGCGTGCCTCGGGAGTGCTCTGCACGAACTGCTCATCGTGCAGCAGGCGCTCGTTCCTGAAGATTTGCAAGCTTTCCAGTCCGGTGGTACCGGCTAACTGTCCGCGAAACCGAAGGGGCCCGCAGGCTGGCACCTGGGACCCGGGCAAGTGGCCATTCAGCGTTACGTCGACCAGCATCCGGCGCCCGTTGGTCGCATAGCCCCGGCGTGCGCGCAGCGCATCGAAGATCGAGTCCGCGGTTTTCTGCGCGGCAAACACGGCCACCAGGCCACCGAAGTTGTCACTTGATGCGATCCGCCGCAGCGGCCGCAGCCCGGGGTGGCCGTAATGATCGTCGGAGCCGCCGAGAAACCCTATCCGGTGGCCCTCAGCCAGGTAGGCCTGCCCAAACCACTCAAAGGTGCCGTGGTTCGAGACGATTTCGACGAAGTGTTCAATCGCAGAATCGCTGTGCCACCAGTTACCGGGGTTGTGAGCATGCGGAATCAACAGCAGGTCGCTACGCTGGTTGCTCTTTCCCAGGGCGTCATAGAGTTGCGTCAATGTGGCGGCGTCCTGCAGGCCGATGCGCGAGCGTCCCCCGGGGGAGCGGAACAGCACATTATGATGGCCGCCGTGCTCGAAGTGCACGGTCCACTCATACCCAAGGAAGGTCACGAAGCGCCCCGGGTCGTTGTAGCGAATCGCGGCGTCGCGAAGTGCCAGCCACTCACTGTCATCCATCCACAGGTCGTGTTCGCTCAGGCTGACGAAATCGAGGCGGCCGTCGTCGCGGGCAAAGCGAAAGAAGCCGTCGATTGTGCCCACCCCTTCCGAGAATCCGGAGTGACCGTGTGTTTCTCCCCAGAAAATTCGCTCGACCCGGTCGCGCTCGACCAGCACCGGATTGGAGGCAGTCGCGAGACGTCCGTCTTGAGACTCGATGTGGAGACGGAAGACGCCCTCGCGCCCCAGCGCCGGGAGTCGGACTTGAGCCGGTTCGTCCGTCGCGGCCGTCTGGGCTATTTTCTGGCCATTCAGTTCGACCCGATAGCGGGGCAGCGGCCCGGTGGCCCGGTTCCGAAATTGGTCACCGCTCCACACGTGCAGGTCGACTGGTTCATCGGCGTCCACCACGGACGGTGCTGTCGCACGCACGTTTGCGACCGGTCCGCCGACGGATCGGAACGGTAATTCCGGTAGATTGATCAGTACTCCGTCACTCTCGAGTCGCAGCCATACATGGAATCGAAGGCCATCGATACTGACGGCTGGCATATGCAGGCCCGGTGATCCATAGGCGGTTTCACCGAGTACCAGGCGCAGGCGACTCCCCGGTGGCAGTTCCCCCGCGGCAATCCTGACAAAGGGTTTCGGTGCACGACCGGTGTTCGTCACGGCTTTGCCCATGCGTCCCGAGAACCAGCCGCTCACCGGTAATGTGTCGTACGCGAAACGGACGCCCGGCACATCTGTTTCGGCGGCCAGGAAATTTGCGTCGTCTGGCGCGCTGGTTTGCAGTTCAGTACCACCGGCGTAGGTTCGCGCTGCGATCAACAGACCGTCCCCGGGCAGCAGAGCGCGGGAGCCGACCGTGTAATCGATAATCAGCGTGGAGTAGTCGTCGACCGGGAACGGCCCAAGCATCGGCGTTTCTAATTTGCCAATACGCGACGGACCCATTTCGCGATAGCTGAACTCTCGTACCCAGCTGTCGATATCGGCCAGCTGCAGTCTGGTTGGCGATGCATCCGGCGAGTTCAGCTGGCCGACGGTCCAGGGTAATTCGGGGTCGATGGGCCAGCCATGCAGCGCATACGCGTTGGCCCAGCGCCAGATCGTGCGCAGTCGTGGCCGATAGTTTCCCGCGTGCGTCGGTAGCGCGTCGACGGCCAGCTGTAAGGCGTCGACCTCCGTGCGCAGTTCGAAATCGACGTAATCGTCACCGGCGGATAGCGCAACAGGCGGCGCCAGCACGAGCAGGGCAACAAGAATCAACGAATGCGGCCGGAAACCGCTGAGCGGCGCTGGCACGATCAGGTCAGGATGATTCATCCGCGTCCAGCAGGCGTACGACGTAATGCGCGTCCGCGAGTTCCCGCAGGATTGCGTCGAGGTGAGCCCGGTCACGCGTCTCTAGCGTAACGTCGAGATAGCTGTCTTTCGCTGGCAAGCGAGTAAAGATGCGCTGATGCTGAACCTCGATGAAGTTGCCGCCCAGTTGCGCCACGATCTGCGACACCTTGGCCAATTCGCCGGGCACATCGGCAATGGTGATGCGCAAGCGCGTAATGCGATTGGCGCGCACCAGTTCGCGGAGCAACAAGGAAGCGAGCAGCCGCGAATCGATATTGCCACCGGAGAGCACGGTGCCGACGCGTTTCCCGGCAAATCGTTCCGGGCAGGCGAGCAGGGCGGCAAACCCCGCCGCTCCGGCGCCTTCGACGAGAGTCTTTTCGATATTCAGCAGCAAGGCCACGGCGCGCTCCAGGTAGAGCTCATCGACGAGCAGTAGATCGTCGACGTAACGCTTGACCAGCGGCAGCGTGAACTGACCTGTGCCCGGCACTGCAATGCCTTCCGCCAGTGTGTCACCGCCGATGTCGCGCTGCTGTCCGTCCAGCGCGCATTTCATCGCGGAGTACATTTCAGCTTCCACGCCGATGACCTCGATATCAGGCCGCAGGGACTTCGCGGCCACGGCGATACCGCTGATCAGTCCGCCGCCGCCCACGGGCACGACCAGGCAATCGATCTCCGGCGCGTCGTCGAGCATCTCCAGTGCAATCGTGCCCTGGCCCGCAATGATCAGCGGATCGTCGTACGGGTGAATGAAAGTCAAATTGCGTTCGGTTTCGAGAGCTTGCGCCGCGGCGCGCGCATCCGTCAGGTTGTCGCCCTCCAGTACGACGTGCGCGCCATGCGCCTTCGTATTCTCGACCTTGACCGTCGGTGTGTTCCGCGGCATCACGATGGTTGCCGGGATGCCAAGTTGGTTGGCGTGATAGGCGACTGCCTGGGCGTGATTGCCAGCCGACATCGCGATGACACCGCGCTGTTTTTCCGCGGCGCCAAGCGAAGTCAGTTTGTTGTAGGAGCCGCGCTCTTTGAACGATGCGGTGAACTGCAGGTTTTCAAATTTCAGCCAGGTCTCGATGCCCGCGATCGCCGACAGCGTTACCGAACGGCGACAGGGTGTGTGCTCGATATGCCCCGCAAGACGCCCCGCGGCGGCGCGAACATCGTCCAGCGTCACGGTATCGGCCGGATCCGACTGCAGCAGGCCGCGCGTGTTGTTGTCCATTCGTATTACACCCAGTCGGGTGCCCCGGGATGATCGCCGCCGCGCACGACTATGGCACTGGCGGCCGCGTCGTCTCTGCACGACCAGCTGCGCGCAAGCCCGATAGGCAGGCTCAGCACATCGCCGCGCTGTAATTCGAGACTGCCGCCGTCCCAGGAGATTTGCACAGCGCCCTGCTCGATGAACACTACCTCTTCCTCATGCCGACGATGCCGTCGCAGCGCGCTGCCGGCAGTGAAGTCCAGGCGCCGCACATGGAAACCGTGCGACCAGGACATTCTTCCAGCCGGCAGCCGCTCGGCCTCGCTGGCCTGACCAATTATCGGGGCCTCTGTCACACTGTCCATGGGATCCGCGCTCTTGGCGAGCAGTGATTCGCTCGCTTGCGACAGCTCGGTTGCCAACGCGACGCACTCGGCCATTTCGTCAGCCGTCATGCGACGACAACGGGCGACGTCCTCCGCCGTCGTTGGCCGCGTGGGTTTCATGCCCTCGGGCACTGTTTCGCCAAGCGTCGTATCCACCAACTGGCCGTTTTCGAGCAGAATCAGGCCGAAGTCACGCGCCATCTCGAAGACATAGGGCGCCCAGGTTACGTGCCCCGGGTCATCGCCACCGAGCACCGCGAACAGGAAACCCTCATCATCGCCGATATTCTCGAACCCGCGAAACACGTGGATTGGAATCGAAATGGTATCGCCCGGCTCGAGGATCGCCTCACCATCCTCACCGCGTTCGCCCCAGCGAAATGCCCAGCGACCGCTGTGGACGACAAACACCTCTGCCGTTTCGTGACTGTGCTGCGAATTGACGCAGTGGGGTGGCTGGCGCGCTCCGCCAATGTTGAAACCGTGAGGCAGGGCAATGTGGACGTGCTGATCCGGATGCTCGGCCACGCCCGGACCAATGATGGTGAAGTTTTCTTTCTTGTCACTGCCCGGCGTGCGGGTGTCGATAAAGGCATTCAGGCAGGGTCGCAGGTCCCGGTAGCGAACCAGGCGTTCCTGTTCCATGCGTGCTTGGGTCCAGCTATTGTTCATTGGCGCGAAAGCCGCTTGCAGCCATCGCTTTGGCTGTCCGGCGGCAGTGTACTTCGAATGCAAACAAGCGGCAACACACAGCCCGGGATGCAGGCCGGTCACGCTGAAAAAGTCTGTCTGTACTGTGCCCACACGCTGTCGAATGCTTGCATTCGAAGTACGTTCTGGCAGACTTCCGGGCAGTTTGCTGAGCTGGCGAGGGGCGTGCTTTGATGCAGAGTCGGGCGGATTATCAGGCGGCGAAACAGACGGTTCTGGAGTTTCACCGCGATCTGCTCGCGGCGTCCGACCCGGAACTCGCCGCGGTCAACGGTCGCTTCTGCACACCCGAGTTTGTCTGGAACGGGTCATTTCCGTTTAATCGGCTCGATGGCAGCGACGCGGTCGCGGCGAACTTCTGGCAGCCGCTGAAGCGGGCCTTCCCCGACCTGGAACGCCGTGACGATATTTTCATGGCCGGGCAATTCGAGGGCGGGACCTTCGTTGCCAGCACCGGCCACCTGCTCGGCACCTTCATGCGTGACTGGCTGGACGTGCCGCCTACCGGCAAGCCGAAGTTTCTGCGCTATGGCGAATTTCACCGCGTTACCGATAGTGGCATTGCAGAGACCTTCGTGATCTACGATCTGATTGGTTTTTTTCGGCAACTTGGCCTCGAGTTGATGCCGGCAAGCCTCGGCCTGGAGATCCTGACGCCGGGTCCCGCGACGCAGGACGGTCTGTTGATTGACTCCCAGGACCCTGCTGAATCGCAGCGTTCGCTGCAACTGGTCGAGGACATGATTTATGTCGGTCTCACTGGTCACGATGAGGCAGATCTGCCGGTCGATCTGCTCGGTAAATGGTGGCACCCGGATATGATGTGGTACGGCCCGTCGGGAATCGGTACCACGCGTGGCATTACCGGCTTCAAGAAGAATCACCAGATCCCGATGCGCATGGGTTTGTCGGAACGCGATGCCGGTCATCACAAGGCGCGATTTGCCGAAGGGAGTTTTACCTGCAGCGTCGGTTGGCCCAGCTACTACGCCAAACACACCGGTAGCGGCTGGATGGGTCTGCCACCAACGGGCAAAGCCATCGGCATGCGCGTAATGGACTGGTGGCGCCGGGACGGGGACCTGCTGCGCGAGAACTGGGTCTTCATAGATCTGGTCGACACATTCAACCAGCTGGGGTATGACATGCTGGCGCGCATGCGTGAGCTGCTGCGCGCCTGAGATTCCGGATTGCGCATTGTGACAGCCGAGCACGACAAACCCCGTGACCTCGCCGCGGCTCGTCCCGACAGCGTGACGCGCGCGGCCTGGACCGATATCTCGGATTTGCTCGCGCCCGACAATCGTGCTCGCCAGAACCTGCCGGGTTTCGACGACGAGTATGTCGACATTGTTGATTTCATCATTCGTGTCACCCATCGCATCTGGGAAGAGAAGAACGTCGGCTTGTGTGCCCAGTACTATTCGCCCGATGCCGTCATTCACACGCTGTCCGGAGATGTGCGCGGCGCCGAGGAGGTTACGCGGCAGACCACGCGCATGCTGGCCGCGTTTCCGGACCGGTCCCTGTACGGTGACAATGTCGTCTGGTCGCAGGAATCCGACGGCAGTTTCTATACCTCGCATCGAATTACCAGCCACCTGACGCACCAGGGTCATGGCGACCTCGGCGAGCCGACCGGTCGACGTGCATCGGTGCTGACGATTGCCGACTGCATCGTGCGGGAAAACCGGATCGTCGAGGAATGGCTGATGCGCGACAGCATCGGGCTGCTGTTGCAGCTCGGTTTCGACCCCCACCGCGTTGCGCAGCAACAGGCATCGCGGGGTGCTCGTGATCAGGACTTCGAACAGTGGCGGGATGGCAGCTGGCAGATGGTGCAGGCGCAGCCGTCGGCAGCGCCGGGTGACATGCCAATGCCGCGGGAAGCGCCGGGTGAATTCGCCGCGATGCTGCTCGATCGCCTGTGGAACCACCAAATGTTTGGTGCGGTGGAGCAGTTTTACGCTTACAACTGCAGCGTCCAGGGCCCGTCAGGCCGACGTCTGTTCGGCCATGGAGAAATAGTCGGTCACATCGTGTCGCTGCGCGCGGCTTTTCCGGACGCGCGACTGACCGTTGAACACGTTTGCGCGACACCCGGCCCGGAAGATGAAACCGATATTGCGTTGCGCTGGCTGATTGCCGGCACGAACACTGCGCCGTCGTTCTATGGGCGGCCGTCGGGACGACGGGTGTTGATTATGGGCGCGACCCATTGGCGGCTTACCGGCGATCGGATTACCGAGGAATGGACGGTATTCGATGAGCTGGCCGTGCTGCGGCAGATCTATGGCAGCTGATCCGACATCTACCGTTGCCGCCACCGGCCTGCTGCAAAATGCGGCCGACCTCAAGGCCTTTCAGCGGCGTCTCCGGCATGATGGCGCGGCGGGCGCCATACAGGGCGCTTACCTGCACGGCGCGCAACGGCACACACCGCTGGGAGATATCCACGGACGCCACAATCTGATTGCGGCCGATCTGCGCGACCTGGCTGTGTTCGACGGGCAACGGCTCGCGCAGGACGCGGCACACGCCGGCGCGACCGGTGCATCGCGCCAGCAGATGGCGTGGCGCGCCGAGATCTCTGCGACCCATGCCGGAACGAGCACGCTGGGTCCGGCCAGCGGTCGTGAATTGCGTTTCCGCGCGCTGTCGGTGCATCTGTTGACGCGCGGTCGCGTGTACCGCGAATGGCAATTGCGAGATCACCTCGCAATCGCCAACCAGCTCGGCCTGGAATTGCACGCAATTGCCCATGAAATGGCGGCGGCCGAACGTCCCGTGCCTCGCTTCCTGCCGGATTTTGGCGAAATTCGACATGGACTGGGACAAAAGCCACCACCGGCCGAGGGTATCGACGTGGACGGGGCCGACGACATTGCTCGCGACATCGTGCGCCAGCTCAATCT
>JAAUXY010091137.1_pt1 | contig 17050 bp, 12 predicted proteins | sample 7278121 | NCBI WGS metagenome assembly JAAUXY01 (sample SAMN14350117, study PRJNA611818) | marine sediment metagenome | isolation source: surface marine sediment (1.8m) | place: French Polynesia: Moorea | collected 2018-08 | reverse complement strand
GCGATCGGCAAATCCCGCCGCTCGAGTGATGGCTGCCGTCTGATGATTGCCTTCGGCGATGGCCCGCAGTAAAGCGGCGTATAGCCTCGGCTCGCGCAGTTCCTCGCGCAACAACAGATCGGGCTCGTTGTAGAGAAAACTGTTGGGGTTGAACACCGCATGCCGCAGATTACCGAGGAGATCATGACTGTCCGAGAATTGAAGCAGGTAGCCCGGCATGCCGCCCACGACCGCGTAGGCTTCTACCATCTCCTCAGCCGAATAACCGGGCAAGAATGCGACCGCGTCACCCAGCGCCAGGGGCTGCAAGAACAGCTGACTGGTCCGTCTGCCGTAGAGCGGTGCGCGATGACCGAGGATGTCGCGCTCCAGGACCGACATGTAAGATCCGCTGAGCGCGAGCATCAAGTTCGTGTGCTGGAGCTGTTCGTCCCAGACGTGCTGCAGTACGGAAGCCAGCTTTGAGCTCGAGCCGGCGAGATATGGCCATTCGTCGAGAATGACCAGCAGACGTTCCTTGTCGGCAAGAGCTCCCATGGTCTGAAAGAGCGCTTCCCAACTGCCATAGGTGAAATCCGCCGCCGGTGCCAGGTCCGGTCTTTCCAGCTGGCGCAAACTCGCGGAAAGCCGACGCAGCTGGCTATCGGCTGAGTCGAGATAAGCCGTGAAGCGCAATGCCCGCTGTTTGCCGCTGGCAAACGCTGTCAGCAAGGACGTCTTGCCGACCCTGCGCCGACCGGTCACGAGCGCGAACTCAGCCCGTCCCGAGACATACCGGGACTCCAGGGCCTTCAATTCGCTTTCACGGTTGACGAACATGACGTCAAAAACGGTAGTTCACGATTAGTATAATCTAGGACTACCGTTTTCGCTCGTGATCCGCTGGCCGCGGGTCTGGCGCCGCATATAGGGAAGGCGCACGGCAGTGGTCTCGGCTTCGAACTTCGGCGCGACAGTGTGTGGTGGCGCGCCGTCGGCGCCGAGGTAGCTCTTGTCGCCCTCAGCGTCGTCCGCGACATAGAAAGCAATCAGCCCGTGGACGCCGACTACCGCCTCGATTTCCGCCTTGACCGTCAGCTTGTCTCGCAGGCTGGCGCCGCCTCCCAGGACGATCCCGCGCTTGGAACGCCAGGAATGGTCGAAGCGTCGTCCCCAGTGGAAACCGCCTAGAGCCCGTCCAGAGCCGGCTCCCATTAGTCTTTCTGACCGTCTTTTCAGAAATTGGGGAATCCCCACAGCCGAAAAGACGGTCTTTTCAGAAGTTGGGGATTCCCCATAGTCCAAAAGGACCGTCTTTTTCGAGGTTGGGAATTCCCCATTGTTCTTTCCAACTGTTCTTTTCGGGTTCGGGGATTCCCCATTGTTCTTTCCAGCTGTTCTTTTCGAGTTCGGGGATTCCCCAAACCCGAGAAAGACGGTCAGAAAGTTCAATGGGGCTTTCTAACTACCGCCACTCCCAACATCCACCAGCCATCCATGATGGGAAGACTGTCGACGCCGTTGTCTCGAAAAATGTCGAGTAATGAGCTCAAGGCCGAGCTACGCAAGCGGCCGGCATCAGAGCATGGAGAACCCTCGCGGTCGCGACCGCGAGGGCCGAGGCCAGGGCCGGCGTCTCGAGAATCCCGCTCGACTGCCCGATCTGAATGCTGGCGGATGAGAAGCGATTGACCGTCTGGCTGCCGGCGGTGCCGCGGAGGCTCGAGATCTCGCCGAAGAGTGCCAGATCGCCGTCGGCGCCGAGGTAACTCTTGTCGCCCTCAGCATCGTCCGCGACATAGAAAGCGATCAGCCCGTGGAAGCCGGTCACCGCCTCGATCCCGGCCTTGACCGTCAGCTTGTCTCGCAGGCTAGCGCCGCCTCCCAGGACGATTCCGCGCTTGGAACGCCAGGAATGGTCGAAGCGTCGTCCCCAGTGGAAACCGCGAAGAGCCAGGGCGCGATCGAAATCTCCCTGCAATGATTCCTCGGCAAGGCAGTCTCTGCGTCGCCCCAGGCAGTGCCAGACGATCGGGGTGACGCCAAGCGCCTCCAACTCGCCCCGAAGACGGTCGAACTGATCACCGGTGTCGACGCCTTCGCTGGCCTCATTCGAGGCTAGGAGCAGGAGATCGGTGGGGATCGCGGATCTCTGGCCGCGATCGCGGCCAACCATCGTCTCGGGCGCGGGAGCCTGTGTCAGGCAGGTGGCCAGCTCACCGGGCGAGGTGGCTGAGGCGTTCGGCTGCCATACCGTGTCGGTATTCATCATCGCTCTCCTGGTTGGACGCTCCGTCATCAGCTGCGTTCAGCTAGGTATACGGAAAATCCGAGGAGAGCCCGACATCCGATTCGCTAGCAGGACCGATGACATCCATCGACTCTCTGCCTGACATCAAGACGATGCATCGATGCAATGAGTCGACATTGTCAGACATAGCAGTATAATCCTTTACAGACGACAGGTACCAACCCGTACTGTCGGACGTCTACTCGATGCTTGATGAGGAGATTCTGATGAGCGAGAACCCGCTGGATAGGGTCGAGCCGCGGACCCTCGGGGCAAGGCTTCGCGATACGCGAGAGGCGCGAGGCTTGACTCAAGGTGAGGTCGCGAGTCGCCTTGGAGTCGCGCGAACGACGATGGTCGCGATCGAAAAAGGCGAGCGCCGGCTCAGACCCGAGGAATTGATGGAGCTTGCAGACATCTACGAATGTCAGGTCTCTGAACTTCTGCAACGCGGCGCCCCCGCTGACGATTTCGGAGGGCAGCTTCGGGGGCTCTTCTCGCCATCGGCGCCGGTCGACTCAGAGCTCTTGCCTCTTATCGAGCAGTTCCAGCATCTGTGCGAGGACTATGTCCGCCTCGAGCAGATTTGCCAGGCATCTATTCGCCGCAGATACCCCCCTGAATACGAGATCCAAGGTGTCGATCCGGAAACCATGGCCGAAGATGTGGCGACCAGCGAGCGCAATCGCCTGGGGCTGGGCGAAGGACCGCTTCTCAATCTGAGGTCGATGCTCGAGTCCGACGTCGGCCTTCGAGTCTTTCAACTGGAACTGCCGTCAAAGGTGGCCGGAATGTTCGCCTTCACCGAGTCCCTCGGTGGCTGCATCGCGGTCAACCTACGCCATCCGCCGGAACGGCGAAGGCACTCCCTCGGCCACGAGTACGGTCGTTTCCTGACGTCTCGCGGTCGATCCGAGATTACGCTGGAGAATCGTTATCTCCGGGTACCGGCAAACGAGAGGTTCGCCGAAGGGTTCGCGCGCGCTTTTCTCCTGCCTGCCGCCGGTTTGCGGCAACGCTACCTGGCGCTCGAGAGGGAACGATCTCGAGGGATTACCTATGGGAACCTCTGTCGGCTCGCCCACTTCTATGCCGTCTCTTTAGAAGCGATGACTCAGCGGCTCGAGGAGCTCCGGCTGATTCCCGGCGGCACCTGGGACCGCCTGCGGCAGGAACGGTTCAGTGCCCGTGGGGCACCTCAACTCTTACGCATCACGTCGGTCTGGACCGACGAGGATGTTCTTCCTCCCCGCTACGTCGCTCTCGCGGTCGAAGCCTGGCAACTCGGCGAGCTCAGCGAAGGGCAACTCGCCCGCTTCTTGCGCACGGATCGTCTCGGAGCCCGTGAAGCGATTCAAGAGCTGGAACGGCTCGGCAATGACGGCCGTGATCCCGGCGAATCGATCGATCTGAGCGCGCCGCTGTTCAGCGCCGCAGGCAGTTGACAGGGCGTTTCTTGTGAACGATCAGTCCGGCGAAAGTCTACTTTTTCTCGACGCTTGCTGCATCATCAATCTCTACGCGACCGGATACATTGAAGACATCCTCCACCGGTTGCCCTTCCGGTTTGCCGTTTCACGGTTGGTGGCTGAGAGAGAAGTTCTGAGCGTTCGTCGTGCCGGAGGCCCAGGGGAACGAAGGGACCGAGAACCGGTCTCACTCAACGAGCTGCAAAGCTCGGGCACCCTCACCGTCATGGAGCTGAACAGCTGGGAAGAGAAAGCCGCTTTCACGCGCTTCGCGATCGAGCTAGATGACGGTGAAGCCTCCGTCTGTGCCCTCGCCGTCCACCATGACGGAGGTGTTGCCACGGATGACCGCAAGGCCCTTCGAGTCCTCGCCGCGGCTGACCTCAAGGGACCGGCTCTTCAGACCCCGGAGCTACTCTTCGAGTGGGCACGGCGCGAGCGAATACCCGAGCACCAACTTAGAGAGGTGCTTCGAGCGGTCAGGGACAGGGCCAGCTTCATACCTCACAAATCGGCCCCGCATTTCTTGTGGTGGAATGGCTTCATCCGCTGAAGATCCCGTCAATTAAACCTCTCCGCCCGCTTAATCCACTTCTCCAGGTCCGGCTCGTCGGGGTCGAGCGGCGTGCCGGGATGGATGATCGACGCCGTGCAGCGCTCGGCAGCGGTCACCAGTTGTTGAAAGGTGCCGGCACGCGGGTCCGCGATGTAGGCCTGCTTGTTCTCGTTGTACTTGAACATCTTGGGGTTCAATTGGGTGCACTCGTTGCACGTGGTGCACAGCTCGGTGTCTATGTAGGGCTCGATGCCCTCTCCCTCGTCCTCCTCGGTTGCCGCGGTCGGCTCCGGCTCGGCCGACGGCTCAGGCTCGGCCGCCGGCGCGGGCTCGACGACGGGCGCCGGGGTCACTGGCGCGGCCGGGATCGGAGCCGGCATGACCGGCGACGGCATGGCCGGCAGCTCCGCTACCGGTGACGGCATCGCCGCCGCGGGGATTGCACCGAGACCGCCGCCGACCAGGGCCTCGGCGATACGCCGGGTGATCTTGGCCGGATAGGACGCCTTGAGCTCGGCGAGCTTGGCCTCGTACTCCGCTTTGAGCGACGCCAGCTCGCTCTTGAACTGCTTCTCGAGCGGCAGGCTGACCTTGCGGCGCGCCAGGTCGGTGACCCTGACGCCCGCCAGCTCGCGGATCTCGTCCCAGAAGTCGATGCGCTCGGCGGCGAGCTCGACCATCTCCCGGGAGACCGACAGGCGCCCCAGATGATCCTCGTCGTCCCGCACGTAGATGAAGGGCGACTTGCCGTCCCGCTCCTCGACCGACAGCCCCAGGTACTCGTGGAAGGGCGTCAGATGGCCGTTGGCCTCGGCCTCTGGAATCGGCTTGAAGTGACGGCCGAAACGCGGCTCGCTGGCCGCCCAGTCGGCGATGGTGAGCGGCAGGGTCAGCGTCTGCTCCTCGCCGTTTTCGTCGGTGGTGGTCAGCTCGTAAGTCGGCCAGGTGTCCTCGAGGGCCGGGTTGCCCTCGAGATCCAGACGCTCGGCGACGGTGTCGCCGGCGTCGGGGTCGTAGACCAGGTAGGGAAAAGCGCGACTCTCGAGCGCCAGCTTGGCGGCGGTGGCGGAGCCTGAGTCCGGCAGGCCGTGCTCGGCCTGACATGGCGAGTAGATGTTGAAGATCGCCGGACGCCGGGAGCCGAGACCCTTGAGCACGCCAGCAATCATGTGCGACGGCAGGGCCTGGGAGCTCTGCAGCACGAAAGTGCCGCGGTGCGCCATGGCGATCAGCGACATCTCCTTGCGCTCCTCCTCCTTGCCGTGACGAGCCGCACCGTAGGCCGCCATGTCGGAGATCTGGCCGTGGAAGCCCGAGGTGCAGGCCTGGCCGCCGGTGTTGGAGTACACCTGGGTGTCGAGCACCACCACCCGGATCGGCTTGCCCGAGGCCATCAGCCGCGAGACGTTCTGGAAACCGATATCGAGCATCGCGCCGTCGCCGCCGATGGTCAGAACCGGCGGACACAGCCGAAACTCGTCGTCGGTGAAATGACGCCAGTCGAAGGCCTCGAAGAACGCATTATGCACCGCCTCGTCGTAGGCGTCGTCGACCTCGAGCTCGGCGGTTCGCACCGCCTGGAAGCCGTCGGCCATCTTGCGCATCTGGCCTTCGAAAATGCCGATGGCGATCGAAGGCGCGTCCTGGAAGAGGTGGTTGGTCCACGGATAGGGGTAGGGGTTGTAGGGATAGGTCGACCCCCAGACCGACGAACAACCCGTGGAGTTGGTGATGCCGAGCGCCGCCCGACCGCGGCCCGAGGGACCGCTGGTGTAGCGCCAACGCAGGTCTTTCAGCGTCTTGAGCGTGCGCGAGATGCGCGCCAGCCGAGCCCGGTTCTCATCTGTAACCTCGACGTCGACGTGCGCCGTGCCCGCTGAAGCCAGACTCTCGAGATCTGTCGAGACCATCACCAGCTCCGCGGCCTTGTGCCCGAGCTCTTGGATCAAGCGATCGAGCTTCTCGACCTGCTTGGCCACCCGGGGCTGGGTCGCCGCCTCGATCGCCGACACGATCAGGTGGACGCCGGTCTTCTCACCGCAGCCCATGCACGAGCCGTCGCCGCCGACCATCGAGTGGAAGTTGTCCTTTTTCAGCATCAGGGTGTGGAGCACGCCGATGCCCTCGTCGAGATCCAGGTTGTCGAGGAAGCGGCTCGGTGTGTCCGGCAGCTTCTCCCACAGCTTCCAGTTGCGGCGCAGGGTGTCGACGATCTCGTCTGTCTGCTTGACCGCCACCAGGGCCTCGTCCGGGCAAACCTCGACGCAGAGATTGCAGCCCTTGCAGGCGTAGGGGTTGATGGTCACCGACAGCAGGCCGCCGGCGCCCTCTTGCTTGCGCTCGGGGACGGTGAAGAACGGCACGGTGCGAGCCAGGGGAAAATCCGCCATGGTGCCCGTGACCTCACCGACCTCCCGGTCGAGGGCGGCGAGATCGTCGTCCGCAAGACCGAGACCCGGCTTCAGCTGGTCGTAGGCCAGGGCGACGACTCCGGCAAAGCTCTTGTATTCCGTGCCGTCTTTCATGATCCCGCGCGCGGCGTCGGCCAACGGCTCGATCAAGCCCTTCAGACGCTCGCTGGGCTGGCCGTCCGTGGCGGTGAACACCCCGGCGCGAACGATGTCCTGGACCTCCGACACCAGGCCCGGAATGGCGGCGTCGGGACACTGGGTCCAGCATTGGCCGCAGCCGGTGCAGCGCTCGGCGATCAGCTCCGGCACCTCGAAGCGGATGCCGGTCATGTCGCGCAGCACGCCGGTGGCCGCGGGGACTGCCGAGAAGGCAGCGAACGGATCGGCGATCGGATCCTCGCCCTCTTCGTAGACCGAGCAAACCTGGCCGAGGAAACGGTGCGGATCGGCGAGCCCTTCGGCGACATCGATCTCGGACAGGTGCCAGGGGGCCTCGAGCGGCTTCTTGGCCGCTGGGCGCTCCTCGTCCCAGGCGTCGGGGAGGCGCGCCCAGTCGAGCTCCATGACCTCCTCGTATCCTCGGCGGATGACCCGCATATTGTCCTCGACTACCTGAGGACCGCGGTGGCCGAACTTCTTCTCGAGTTGCTGGTGGATGGCCTTGAACAGCCGTTCCTCGCCCAACTGCTCACGCTCCATGATCGGCGACGCCTTGAAAAACGCCCCCTGAAACGCCGCCCCCTGCATTCGGAACTGCAGGTCGGGCTCATCCGTCTCGGCGCGGGCGATGGCAAAGGCGTCGACATGGAAGACTCGGATCTTCTTCCGGCGGATCGTCTTATGCACCCAAGGCGGCAGATCTCGCCAAAGCTTCTCGGGCGCGCCGTCGTGCTGGATGACGAAAGTGCCGCCCTCGGACAGGCCGGCCAGCGGGTTGGAATGGCGAAAAACGTTGGGATCCGGTGAGAGCACCACGTCGACGTGCTTGAGCTCGCAGTTCATGCGGATCGGCTCGTGGGCGAAGACGCTGTAGAACGTCGTCGGCTGGCCTTTCTTCTCCGAGCCGTACTTGGGGTTCGACTTGACGTTCATGCCCAGCAGGTTGAACAGCGTGAAGGTCAGGTTCTTGCCCATGGTCATAGCGCCCCAGCCGCCCACCGAGTGGATGCGCACCGCCAGCGAACCTTCGGGCAGGAGATCCGGGTTGCTGGTCGGCTTGACCGCCATCTCGCCGACATGGGGGTAGACGTCGGTGATCTGCTTCTGCAGCTGCACCAGCCCGGAGCCGCTGCCCGAAACCTGGGGGCGCACGAAGTCGACGCCGAGATAGAACTGACGCCGGTGGCCGTTCGAGTCGGCGTCAGCGGGTCGCAGGTCAGCCGGCAGCATCGTATCGACGGCGGCGATGATGTCGCCGGCCTGGAGATCGCGGCTGCCGAGGCCGAAGCAGCCGCTGAAGAAGTCGGGAACCTCGTCAGGCGGGATCGCGTCGATACCCGGATGGGGCACATGGCCATTGCTCGCGGAATCCCCCGCGCGGGCGTTCTCCACCGCCTTGGCCATGCCGGCGCGAATCTCGCGCAGCAGCGGCGGATCAACCGCCAGCGGCTGATCGACCCGCTCCATTACCACCGCGGCGCGTTTACCGCGCAGCAGCCGGCTGAGCTGATCGGCCGGGAACGGCCGAAACATGGTGACGTTGACCACGCCGATCCTCAGCCCGCGCGTTTGGCGCAGATAATCAGCCACCGCCTCGGCGTTGGCGATCACCGACCCCTGGCCGACGATCACGACGTCCGCGTCGTCAGTGAGATAGCCGGAGGCCCGAGAGTAATCACGACCGGTAAGCGCCGCGTACTCGGCCATCGCCTGATCGGTGAGCTCGGCGACGTGGTCGAAGAAGAACGGTCGCTGGGCGGCGACGCCCTGAGCGTAGCTCTCCTGATTTTGCACCGTGCCGAGCATCGCCGGGTTGTCGACGTCGAATAGCTCGGGAATGCGCCGTCGCTGCTGGCCGAAGACCAGCGTCTGGGCCGGGGTCGGCGACTCGATGAGGTCCGCCGGATCGCCGAGATACTCCCGAATCAGCTCGCGCTCAGGAAGCCTGAGCGACTCGATGACGTGGCTGGTCAGGAAGCCGTCCTGGGCACAAACTCCCGGGGTGAGCGACAGCTCGGCGACGCGGTGGGCGATCAGGTTGAGATCGGCGGCTTCCTGGGCGTTCTTGGCGAACAGCTGGAAGAAGCCGGTGTCGTCGATCGCGTGGTAATCGTCGTGGCCGGCATGCACGTTGAGCGCATGCTTGGTCATCGCCCGGCAAGCCATGTTGAGCACGTAGGTCAGCCGCTTGCCGACCGCCGCGTACAGTGACTCGTGCATATAAGCGATGCCCTGGCCGGAGGAGAAATTGGCCGAACGCATGCCAACCATCGACATGCCGGCGGTCACCGCCGCGGCGGCGTGCTCGCCTTCCGGCTCGAAGAAGATCAATCGCCTGCCGTTGACGTTGAGCTTGCCCTGGGCCGCGGCCACCGCCCAGCCCTCGCCCATCTGGGTCGACGGGGTGATCGGATAGGCACCGGCCGCTTCTGAGGCGGCGGTCTCCATGGCGACCACCGCGGCGGTGCCGTCCATGGCTTCAGGGGTACCGGGGTACTTGACCTCGGGGGTCACAGACTCAATGGCTTCGGTAGCGGTCATGGCGCGCTCCTCGCTTGCCTTCTTTCAGTTGTCAGGGCTCCGGCGGCCCGATGGCCGGAACCTTTCAAACCCTACGCTCGGCAAGGCTTTCGACCTACACCCGCCAGGGTGAATTTGGACCTACCCGGCGGCGTGGCCCGCCCGCGACAGCCGTCGTCCCGCTGGCACCATCCGAGCTGGGTCAATCCAGGGACGGAGTGAGGTCGACGACCTCACCGGCACCGACTTCGACTGTGCGATGCGGACGGTCGAGGTCGATGGCGCGTCATACGCCTGGGTTTATCGAGATGTGGAGGCGCTCAAGCGCCGAATAGCGTCATGGGTATAGACCTGTCGACCTTTGACATTCGACCGCGCGGCACCGACCATACCCGTGGCGACGGTCTCGGGCGGAATGCCGCGATAGCGGCGCAAGGGCCCGACCATCAAGGGGTTGAACACTCCGGCAGCAAGAATACCCAGGCGTTCACCCGATCGCTTTTCGGTACGCTCGCCCATCAGGATGCTGGGCTGAAAGATGTGCAGCGACTCGTACCCGAGCTTGCCGACCGAGACCTCAGCCTCGCCCTTGACCCGCGAGTAGAAGCTCATCGACTTGGCGCCGGCACCGACCGAGGACACCAGCAGGAAGCGCCGGGCGCCGCCAGCGAGCCCCAATCGGGCGGTGGCGACGACATAGTCATGGTCGACCCGCCGGAAGGCGGCCTTGGACCCGGCTTTCTTCATCGTCGAGCCGAGACAGCAGAAGACGTCGTCGGCCGAGGGTAGATCCGAGAGCTCGTCGAGGCGATCGAAGTCGACGATGCGAGCATCGAGCTTTTGATGCTGGAGGTCGAGCGGCCGGCGCACCAGGGTGGTGATCCTGTCGTAGCCTGGGTCGGCGAGCAGCAGGTCAAGCAGGTGACCGCCGATCAGACCCGTGGCGCCGGCGAGCAATGCGTTGCGATCCACGGCGGAAGCATAGCACCGAGTGCTCGTATGCCATGATCATGGCTCGAGCAAATCCATGCGAAAGATCGTTGTCCACAGACCCGGCGGCCACGACCGCTTGGTGATCGAGGAGCATCCGACCCCGGAACCGAAACCGGGAGAGGTGCTGATCGAGGTCGAGGCTATCGGCGTCAACTACGCGGATTGCATGGTGCGGATGGGGCTCTACAAGTCGGCGAAGGACCACGTCGGCTGGCCCGTATGCCCGGGGTTCGAGGTCGCCGGCCGAGTGGCCGCTACCGGATCCGGTGAGGTGCCATTCAGCATCGGCGACCCGGTCTTCGCTGTCACCCGTTTTAACGGTTACACCAGCCACCTGGTGGTGCCGTGCCATCAGGCTCGCCCTCTTCCCCCGCGGCTCACTTCGGAGCAGGCCGCCGGCCTTCCTACCATCTTCCTGACCGCCTACTACGCCCTATTCGTGCTGGCCAATCCCCGCGGTGGGGAGACGATGCTGGTTCACTCCGCCGCCGGTGGTGTCGGCAGCGCCCTGGTCCAGCTCGGCAAGGTGGCGGGCTGCCGGGTGGTGGGCGTGGTAGGCGGTAGCCACAAGACCGACGCCCTTCGCGATCTGGGCGCCGACGAGGTGATCGACAAATCGACCGAGGCGCTGTGGCAGGCCGTCCGGCGCCACAGCCCCGGCGGCTACCACTTCATCTTCGACCCCAATGGCGCCGACACCCTCAAACAGAGCTACCGTCACCTGGCCACTCCCGGCAGGCTCGTGATCTACGGCTTTCACGGCATGCTGCGCAAAGGCCGCGACCGGCCGAGTTGGCTCAAGCTGCTCTCCAGCTGGCTGCGTACACCGCGCTTCGATCCGCTTCAGATGGTGAATACCAACCGTAGCGTCCTGGGCTTCAACCTCAGCTACCTGTTCGCCGAGACCGAGCTCCTGTCCGAAGCCATGGAGCGCCTGCTGCGCTGGCTCGAAGAGGGCGCGATCGTACCGCCGCCGATCGAGGCCTACCGCTTCGAAGACGTCGCCTCCGCCCACCGCGCGCTCGAGTCGGGCCGAACGGTCGGCAAGCTGGTGCTAACCCTCCGATGAAGGGCGCTGGTAGCGCACCAGGCATCTTGATCGAGCTACTCGTGAATCAGGCAGCAACCGTCGATGCTACCGAGCTTAGCCTTGATCTTTTCAGCGACTCTTCGACTTTCGGCTACTACACACACACGAAGACGAGCCTTTTTCTCTACCGTAGCAGACGAAAAGAAGCTCTCGAAGCCGAACGCTCGGATCTCACGAGCCAGCTTCGTTGCGTTCCGTGGGTCTCGGAGAGATGCCACTTGAACTGTGTTCGGAGCTTCACAGAAGGCTTCTGGCCAAACCTTCGCAATCTGAGCTGTCTCATCGTGGCCGCCACGCTGTATCAAGGCTGCGAGAATCGCAGCGAACGCAACTATCACAGTCGCGACCGCAAGAAGCGCAGTTCTTGCATATTCGAAAGTTTCCTTACCATTCCGATCAGCCAGGTCAGCGATCAGCTGTCGATCTCTTGAGCTGAGGTGGACATGTACGGTCTCTGACCTCGCGCCAGCAGATACCTCTATTGAGCCATCAGGCTTCGGGGCACGCTCGAAATTCAATATTTTTGCCATCTAGAAATCTCTCGCGAACGCTTTTGTATTAATTCAGCCTTAATAACAAAACCGAGAAGCGATGGCCCAAACCTGAACTCCCTAGGTTAAGAATACGACAGCACGCTCAACATGTCAAGGTCAGAAGGCTCCCGAACCTACGAGACAGGCTCGATGCTTCATCGCCCGCCGACTCCTTGAATCGCGCCTCCTAAGGTACCGCGATAAACAAAAGAACGCGGCGTCAAATCTAACTAGATTATTTAACGCTTCGAGGCGAACCGCGACTCGGGGCTTTATCTCGGTCTTACCGAGAAGGAGGAAGGGATGAGATGCAAGGCGCAAGCTCTCGCGATTCTATCCGTCGCCGCCGTGTCAATGGCACTCATCGGGCCACCGACCGCCGCTAAGTCGATCGCTTTCAGGACCGTCGCCGGAGGCGGTGAAGTGGGCTGCAGCCTGGCCTACGACGAGGCCTGCGACGTGATGGTGTCGATCACGAGGACGGTGTGGTATGTCGACAATACCGCGCCCTCCGGCGGCGACGGCAGCTCCGGCAGCCCGTTCAACAACTTGCAGGAGGCTCAGGCGAACGCCGGTCCGGGAGAGGTCATCTTCGTCCGCCGAGGTGACGGCACCGCCAACGGTCAGGACCAAGGTATCGTGCTCGAAGACGGCCAATGCCTGCTGGGCGAGGACGAGCCGATCATCACCAACTCGACTGGACCAGCCGTGATACTCGCCAACCACAACGTAGTCGCTGGAATCGTCGCGCTCGATGCCGTCAGCGTTCAAGGTTGCGAAGAATCGGTTCTGGAGGAACAGGGCCACGGCATTCTCGGCAACCGCAGTGCCGGCTTCGAGATCGCCGGCAACCAACTCCTGGGCAACCAGTGTTTCGGCGTTGGCGTAGTGGACGGCTCGGCGTCTGGAATCGTTGCCTGCAACACTCTCGAGGGCAACTTAGGTGGCGTCGGAACGGACAACGACGACGGAACACTCGACTTGACGGTCGCCTGGAACTCCATCGGTGCGATGAATATCGGCATCTTTGTGGGTGCCGATGACGCCAACGGAGTACGCGCGGCCCGAGCCTCCGGCCCCGGCGGCATCAGCCGCGCGCCGGATGCCGGCTCAGAGAAGCTGATCGGTGGCCCGCTCTCCGTCGAGATAGTCGGTAATACCCTGCAAGACTTGGCGTTCGGTATCCAGATGGAAGCCGATGGTTCCAACATCGAAGCCACGATCGCTTCCAATGTGATCGAGGACAGCTCCGATACCGCCATCGATATCCAGTCCGTGGGCCCCTCGCGCCTGACGCTCCGTCTCAACGACAATGTCGTCGACCTGGTGGGCGACGAGGCGGTCAGTCTCGAAATCGATGACGGAGAGCTGAACGCCTGGCTGGTCGGCAACAAAATCACTCGATTCGACCTCGGCGTCGATCAGGGCGCCGGCATCGACTTGGCAGCTACCGGACCAGCCAACACGACCCTGGCGATCTATCGCAACGAGATCTCCGACAGCGCCACGGGCGATGGCATCAACATTCACGCCGACGCGGAAGCCACCTCGGTCAAGGTCGGGAACAATTGCGTGGCCCGAACCCAGCTCGGAATCGACATCCAGGCCAGGAGCTTCGGGACTGTCGCCGACCTCTATAACAACCTGGTCGCGGACAACGTGACGGGAGGTATTCGGCTGGCGACTGAGGCGGGCGGAGTCCTTCCTCTGATCCTGGCCCGAGCTCTGGACAACACGCTGATCGGCAACGCCGTGAGCCCGAACGGCTTTCAGGCCATCTCGACCGTGGGTCTCGGCTTTTGTCTGGATCTCCAAAACAACTCGAGTGATACCGACTACTTCCTGATGCAGGCGGATCCGGGCACCCTATTCCTGGAGACACCGGCGATCAACGAAGGGACCTTGGTGATCGAGGGCGGCCTGACGCCGGTGCCAAGGGGCGCCTGCGGATTTCCGATCTTCTTTGACGGTTTCGAGTCCGGGGATACCTCCGCATGGTCGGGAACGCCCGCTCCCCCGTGCGCGAAGCACAGTACAGCTCCAGCGGAATCGAGCCTCCGAGAGCTCAGGCCAGCGGGGGCAGACCTCCCGCCGGCTGACGTCGAAGCGGCGACCGCGCCGCGGACTGACAACTTGGCGGGCCAGAGAACGATCGCGAATAAAACCCGCCGCTGACCCGTATACATAAGTAGCGGATGGCTGAAAGGTACGAGGTGATAGTATGTACGAAGGCGTCGAGCTCATGGGTTGGACCCTCTTCTTCCTGGTCTCCCTGGTGTTGCTAGCCGAGATCGCGGATATGATCGCGTCCTTCTTCCGGCGCCGCCTCACCGGAGGACGGCGGCTTTATGCCGGAGGCTTCAACCTGAAGCCCCGCGAGTCGGCCCTCAGCAAGCACTGCGAGCACACGGTGAAAACCTCCGGTGGCAGCTGGGGCGGTCCCAACAAGGTCGACTAGCGCCCCAATGAAGCCAATCCTGCGGCCTGCTCGCCTCGGAAGGCGACGGCTTGGCTTCATTGGCCCAGCCCTTCCTTTGCAGGGTCGGACGCGCTACGCGCACCCAACCCTGCGGCTAAGCCTCCGGCCGGCGGCTACGAGAAACTAGGCGCAACAAGCTCCCTGGCGCCGAAGGTCGGATGACAAACGCCGCGTCGAGGTGCCTTGACCGCGGCCCTTCATCGGAATGGAGAGGTTTCACCATGGTCTTGCTGGTATGCCTGGGCGTGCTTTGAACTAGCATCTGGGTCTGGGTTGATGCCAGAACACTTGGAGCCGAGAGAGGACGACTCAAAGGCCTTGCCGACATGACTCCATTAGAGTGGTTCGGCTGCTGCCTGACCATCTGGCCCGTCGGCGTCCTGTTCTACCTTGCGAAGCGCGAAGAACTGAAACGGATCGCCGCCGATTCCATGAATTCAGTATAGCCACGTCCTAGGAGGCTGTTGCGCATAGCGCAACGCCTCTTAGTGCGGATGGGTTGGGCCAGGAAGTCGAGCTGCAAGCTCGAGTTTCTGGGGCGCTAGCACCCCAGAACTATCGGACGTTGGAAGCGACGGCATCCCACTTGGCTCGATAAAGATCTCCGGCGGCCGTCCCTCGACACCGCCCGCCGGCACGATGCCCGGACGCTCGCTGGTCCAGAAGAGGTGAGCCCCGTCCCAGCTCACGGCGGGGGCAAAATCGGCGAACGCCGAGTTGACCGGCTCGCCGAGGTTGCTCGGTGCTGTCCAGGCGCCGTCGCGGTGGAAGCTAACGTAGAGATCTGAACCGCCATGGCCGGCCTCGCGTTCATCGCTGAAGATGAGAAAGCTCTCATCCGGCGCGATCGCCGGGTTGCCGCCGCCACTTTCCGACTCGCTGCCCAGGACCAACCGTTCAGGCTCACCGTACTTGCCGTCGAACCATCGCGAGACGAGAGGAAGCTCTCGCCGTCGCGGTCGGAGCTGAAGTAGAGATTGCCGTTGGAGGACAAGGTGGAGTAGATCTCGGCCGCTTCGGTATTGACCGATGCGCCGAGATTTCGCGGCTCACCCCACTCCCCCGTCGAATCGCGATCCACCCCTCGACGCATGGCGCTTCCGATGACAAGCAGTAAGAGGCCGGAGAGGAAGAGAAAGATGAGAGTGAATCGGTTGTTCATGCGACGATCCTCCAGGTTTCGGTGATTGCGACCTCGCGGGCGAAAGCCGAGAAGGCCTTAGGCGGCCGGCCCAGTGCTCGCGTGACGTCGTCGGTCAGGTATGCGTTGCGGCCGTCCAGGGCCTTGCGGAAGAGGTAGTCCATCGTCCATACAACCTCGGGTGGCGCCCCGGATGCCTCCACGTCGGCGACGAAGACGTCGAGGGGAATTGACCGATACTCGATGGTGCGACCGACGGCCTGTGAGATCTCGGACGCCACGTCGGCGAAGGACAACAGACGCGATCCGGTCAGCTCATAGATCTCGCCTCGGTGCCTTGGGTCGGTCAGTGCGGCGACGGCGACATCGGCGATGTCGTCGGCATCGACAAAGGGCTCTAAGGTGTCGCCAGCCGGGAGGGCGATCTGCCCGGCGTGGACCATCTCGACGAAAGCGCCTTCCGAGAAATTCTGGTGAAACCAACTCGCTCGAACGATCGTCCAATCCAGGCCGCTGTCCTGGACGACGCCTTCCCAGATTTTGGCTTCGGCTTCACCGCGGCCGGAAAGCAGCACCAGTCGGCGGACCCCTTGGCGCTTGGCCTTGTCGACAAAGGCGGAGATGGTCTTGGCCGAGCCCGGAATGGGGAGGTCCGAGGGGTAGTTGACGTAGACGGCCGCGATGCCTTCGAGGCAGGCGTCCCAGCCCTTCTCCAGGGTCCAGTCGAAAGGCGGCGAGGCGCCGCGGGTGCCGATTCGAATCGGCCAGCCGAGGGCCTGGAGGCGGGACGCGACCCGGCGACCGGTCTTGCCCGTGGCGCCGAGGACCAGGGTCGGCGGCGCCTGCGAAGACTTGCGATGCTCTCTCTTCATGGTCATCTCCTTGGGTTGTTGATCAAGCACGTGCGAAGTGTGCCTGAGCCCATCGGAGGATTTCTTGACGGCCGACGCCATGGCTTTGACCCGGCACGCCATTCTTCAGTCCTCGGTGTCGTCGTCGCCATTGCGAGTGGTCGGATCGTCGGGATCCGGGTGTTCCTGGGAGGCGCGAGCGTAAGATAGGCCCCACACCTGACAGCTCCTTGGACCTTGTGGAGATCAATATGGGTCTCCTGTATCGCCCTGATTGCGGTGGGCGTTGTCGGCTTGAAGTTATTTGGCTCGGGATGAGGCAGAATTCTCATGGTTTAGACGACTCAAACCGTGAGAATTTCAAAAATTCTGACGATTTGAGTGCTCTAAACAATCAAGTCTTAGAAAATTCTGACGATTTGAGCTCTCTAAACAGTCAAGTCTTGGAGAATTCTGACGGTTTGAAGCTCTCAAACAATGAGAAACTAGAGAATTCTGACGGTTTAGCGGCCGTAAACCCTGAGATTTAACGGTGTGTGATCGATATGGCACGCTCCGATCGATCACACACCGGGTGTT
>JAAUXY010030514.1_pt1 | contig 17052 bp, 16 predicted proteins | sample 7278121 | NCBI WGS metagenome assembly JAAUXY01 (sample SAMN14350117, study PRJNA611818) | marine sediment metagenome | isolation source: surface marine sediment (1.8m) | place: French Polynesia: Moorea | collected 2018-08 | reverse complement strand
CGCCAACCGGTTTTCTGCTCTGAAGCCTGCATTTGCCCGCAGTATAACGGGCAGAGTCCAAAGCACTCAGCCCGCGGCCGCGCGCCGCCGAAGCTTGTCTTCGTACATCCTCGCGTCGGCATCGGAGAGCAGGCTCTCGATCGTCGTGTGCCGCTCGGGGTCGAGCCTCACGCGGCCGACGCTCCAGGCGAGCGTGCCGCAGAACTCGCCGCAGTTGGCTTCCGCGAGCTGCTCGAGACGTTTTAGCGCTGCTTTCGATTCGCCGTCGGAACCGGCCATGAACACGGCGAACTCGTCGCCGCCGAGCCGCGCGACGACGTCGGCCGATCGGAAACACTTGGTCAGCAGCTCGGCGAACAGTTTGAGCAGTCGATCGCCCGCTTCGTGGCCGTGCTCATCGTTGACGGCCTTGAAGCCGTCGAGATCGAAGAATGCGATCTCGGCGCTCGTATCCGTGCGTCGGCAGAGCGACAGCACGTGACGTGCGAGGTTGTTGAAGCCCCGTCGGTTGGACACGCCCGTGAGTTCGTCGATGGTCGACCGCGCGACCATTGCCAGTTCGTCCTCGACCATCGCCGCAAAGTCACGCAGCGTTTCCTGCTCGTCGACCGACAGGCCGCGCGGCTGACTGTCGATCAGGCACAGCGTGCCGACGCGGTGGTTCATTGGGCCGCGGATCGGGCAGCCGGCGTAAAAGCGGATGTGCGGTTCGCCGGTCACGAGCGGGTTGTCCGCGAAGCGCGGATCGGTGGCGGCGTCGCCGACAATGAATACGCGATCGTCGAGGATTGCGTGGCCGCAGAACGAGATCTCGCGGCCGGTCTCGCAGGCGTCGAGGCCCTGCCGGGATTTGAACCACTGGCGGTGCGAGTCGACGAGGCTGATCAGGCAGATGTCGATCCCGAACAGGCGCTGTGCCATGCGGGTGATGCGGTCGAAGCGCTCCTCGGGTACCGTGTCGAGGATGCGCAGTGAATGCAGGCTCATGAGGCGCGCCGTCTCTTCGAGGGGATGCGGCGGTTTAATCATTCGAATCTCCGTTCTCCACAGACTGTATCGGCTGGAAAGGGCGGGTCTTTAGCCGTGGCGGAGCGCTTCTGGGAGCAGAAGAGCCTGGCCGAGATGTCGAAGGAGGAATGGGAGTCCCTCTGCGACGGTTGCGGCCTGTGCTGCATGCACAAGGTCGAGGACGAAGACACGGAGGAGGTCTTCTACACTAACCTCGCGTGCAAGCTGCTCGATGTCGAGGCCTGTCGCTGCACGGACTACGCGAACCGTGCGAAAAAAGTCGCAGATTGCCTGGTCCTGTCGCCGGAGACCGAGGCATTCGACTGGCTGCCCGCGTCCTGCGCCTATTTCCTGCTCGCGAGCGGCGACCCACTGCCCGACTGGCACCCGCTGATTACGGGCGATCCTGAGTCGGTCCACGACGCCGGCATCTCGGTGCGCGGCAAGGTCGTCTCCGAGAACGACACGGACGAGTGGACCGCGCTCTGGAAGGTGCGCGACGAGGGCTGATTCACGGTTACAATGCCGCCGAACAAGGAGGCCCCGTGAGCGACTACCCGACCATCCCGCTGGAGACCTTCCGCGAGTATCCGCTGGAGGAAATGCGAGCGCGCCTGAAGGCGTTCTACGAAGACGTGAATCGCCGTCGCACCGTGCGCGACTTCTCGGACCGGCCGGTGCCGCGCGACGTCATCGAGACGGCGCTGCGGGCTGCAAGTACGGCGCCGAGCGGCGCAAATATGCAGCCGTGGCACTTCGCCGTCGTGTCGGGCCCGGAAACCAAGCGGAAAATTCGCGAAGCGGCGGAGGCCGAAGAGCGGGAGTTCTACGGTCACCGCGCGTCCGAGGAGTGGCTGGCCGCGCTGGCGCCGCTCGGCACTGATGCAGACAAGCCGTTCCTCGAAACGGCGCCGTACCTCATCGCCGTGTTCCTGCAGAAGTTCAGCGAAGAAGAGGGCGAGAAGGTGAAGCACTATTACCCGGTCGAATCGACCGGACTCGCGACCGGGATACTGATCACGGCCCTGCACCATGCGGGCCTCGCGACGCTGACGCACACGCCGAGCCCGATGAAATTCCTGAACCAGATTCTCGGCCGGCCGAGCAACGAACGGCCGTTCCTGCTGCTGGTCGTCGGCTACCCGGCCGAGGACGCGACCGTTCCCGACATCACGCGAAAACCACTCGATGAGTTCACGTCCTTTATTGACGATTAGCCTTTGCCTCACCGGCATCGCGATCGCGGCGGACGCGCCGCTGCCGGACCCGCTCGAGGCCGGCTGGAAGGGTGAGGCGGTCTGCGAGAAGCTGCACGAGGACGAGCGCCAGCGGGTCCTGCGCTGCACGTTCCCGCCCGGCGTCGGCCATGAGCGTCATTACCACGCACCCCACTTCGGCTACGTCATCACGGGCGGGCGCATGCGCATCGAATCGGCGGACGGTGTGCGCGAAGTGGACCTTGCTGACGACCTGACCTGGACTAGCGATGGCGTCGACTGGCACGAGGTGCTCAACATCGGCGACACGACCTCGGTGTACCTGATCGTCGAGCCGCGCTAGGGATGGGCAGCTGGTCGGAACTGGTCCTGTCGACACGGCCCTTCGTTGCGTACGGTGAGACGGAACACTACCTGCAGGACACGGTTCTCAGTTACAAGTACGGTATTGCGCCCGCCTGGTTCAGCCTGTTCGATCGCAATGAGCTCGTGATTAACGGCGATCGCAACAGCGAGGACAGCGATTTTTGCGCTTACCTCGTTACTGACATCAGCAGCGCGCGGAAGCGATACGCAGCACGTCGTGCAAAGTTCGCCGAGGTGCTCGGCGAGCTATGGACGCGCTCCGCCGATAATTTTGGTGCCTACCTCGACGACTCACGGGCGAGCTTCGCGATTCTCGATATGACCGAGTTCACTGAAATGTACGAGGACTTCAGTGATTTTACTGCCATGCTGGACGACAGCTTCCGCGCGTTCGAACTACCGATACTGAGCGGGAAGAAGCACCTGTTCTCACGCAAGCCCAAGCTCACGCCGGAGTGGAAGGGTCTCGTCGACGTCGCCGACTACTACGCGGGCAGGCCGGGCGGCGACCAGGCCTGGACGGTTTTCGGTGCCGGCCACGACCGTTACTTCGACCCGCCGGGCGAGCCCTGAGACGCATGAGCTTCACGGATTCCCAGCTGGCGCGGCTGCGCGCCGAAACACCGGCCTGCGAGAAGCTGATTCATTTCAATAACGCGGGTGCGGCGCTGATGCCGGACCCCGTGTTCGAAGCCGTTACGAATCACCTCGAGCTCGAGCGCCGGATCGGCGGCTACGAGGCCGCGGCCGCGGCAAGCGAAACGCTGGAGGCCTTCTACACGGGTTTCGCGGCGCTGCTCGGCGCCGAGCCCGGCGAGATCGCGTTCGTCGAGAACGCGACGCGCGCGTGGGACATGGCGTTCTACGCAATGCCGCTCGAGCCCGGCGATCGGATCATCAGCCATGCGTCGGAGTACGCGTCCAACTATCTTGCCTTCCTGCAGCTCGCGAAGCGGCGCGGCGTTGAAATCGATATCGCGCCGTCCGATAAGTCCGGGCAGATCGACGTCGAGCGGCTGGAGTCGGTGCTGACGCCGAAGACCCGGATGATCAACCTTGTGCACGTGCCGACGCAGGGCGGGTTGGTGAACCCGGCCGAAGACGTCGGCCGCTTCGCGCGCGAGCACGGTCTCGTCTATTTCCTCGATGCCTGCCAGTCGGTGGGCCAGATCGACCTGGACGTTGCGAAGATCGGCTGCCACGTTCTGTCGGGCACGGGCCGCAAGTTCCTCCGCGGACCGCGCGGCACCGGGTTCCTGTATGTGTCCGATGAAATCCTCGAGCAACTGGATCCGCCGTTCATCGATATGCGTGCCGCAACCTGGACCGGGCCTTCTGAATACCAGCTCGCTCCGGGCGCGCGCCGCTTCGAGAACTGGGAGAGCTTCGTCGCGGGCCGCGTCGGCCTCGCAAAGGCCGTCGAGTATGCGCAGGAGATCGGCATCGCCGCTATCGAGGAACGGGTTACAAGCCTCGGGGCGCGCCTTCGCGATTCACTGGCCGCGATCGACGGAGTCGAGGTTCGCGACCTGGGTCAGCGCAAAGCCGGCATCGTGACCTTCGACTCCACGCGTGAATCCGCGAGTGATCTCGCGCAGCGTCTTCTTAAGGCCGGCGCGAATGTCTCCGTTGCCTATCGCGAGTCGGCACAGCTCGATTTCACGGCGCGCCGGATCGAAGAACTCGTTCGCGCGTCCGTGCACTACTACAACACCGACGAGGAGATAGAGCGCTTCTGCGAGTTGGTTTCGCACGGCACTTGAACAGAGACATTCTGCGCGACCGCGATGAGGCTTCTATAATTGGCTCATGTCGCGCTATCGGAACATTCCCTGGCAGCAGATTTCCGTCGAGGCGATCGCGATCGTCGTCAGCATATTGCTCGCGTTCTGGATTGACGCGAAGTGGCAGGACCACCTCGAACGGGCCGAGGAACTGGAGATCCTGCACTCGATACGCGCCGAACTGGATCAGAATCTCGCGGCTATCGAACAGCAGCTGGACTTCCGCGCTGAGCAGCAGGCCGTCATCCAGATACTGTTCGATGCCTCGGACAACAAGCTCGAGCTCTCCAGTGACAAGTTTGATGAGCATGTCGCAAACCTGACGTACTGGGCGAGAACCGGCTTCAAGACCGGGGCGTTGGACAGCCTGATCCAGGGCGGCCAGCTAGGCCTGGTATCGACCCAGGAGCTGCGCGCGGTACTTTCGTCCCTGCAGCGGGAATACCGCTGGGTCGACGATATCGAGAAGGCGGACGAGCAGTTTGCCCGCAATTACTTTGATCCGTTCCTGATGAAGAACGCCTTCTTTCCCCAGATCGCCAATGCGATCACCGCCGACTCGCCGGTGCTGGTCCCTGCCACGACCAACTACGCGCAGGGGCCCGGTGTAGATCACCGCGAGCTGCTCGCGAATCGTGAGTTTCTCGGACTGCTCGTGCAGGAGCGATACAACCAGGAAGACGCGATCTTCAACCTCTGTGAGCTTGCGCTGCGGATTCACGCTGTCGCGAACGACATCGATCGCCATATCGGCGAGTCATCACCGGCCCGTGAACCGGGTCGATTGGCCGGTTGCCCCTAGCCGCCGCCTTCAGGCAGCGGCGTGTGCTACCGGCGGAGCGTCCTCCTCCTCATCGGGTGCAGCTGGGTCGAGCCCGGTTTGGTCGAGCGCGATCGGCGAGACGAAGCCGTCCGGCTTGACCGTGAGCACGGAGCAGTTGATGTCCCCCAGCACCGATTCGGCCGTACTGCCGATGAGCAGGCCGGGGATATCGGCTCGCGCCACGCTGCCCATGACCAGTAGCTCGATGTCATGAGCCTCAACGAAATCGGGAATGACCTGCCGCGCCGTACCCTTGATGACGTGCCAGTTCGGGATCGTCGCGTGCGGCACTTCACGTTCGAACCAGCGCGCCAGGAGCGACTGTGCATTTCGGGCCCGGTTGTCCGTCTCATCGACCAGCGAATCGATTCGCGCGTCGTCGATCTTGAGGAACGGGCTGTTGCGCATGGACTCCTCGCCAATCAGCTGCCACGTGCTCAGAACGAGTAACCTGGCGTTGGTCATCTCGGCGAGTTCGGCCGCTACCTTCAGCGTCTTTCGATGCAGGTCGCGCGATTCGTCGTCCATCGCGAGCGGGTCGACCGTGGCAAGCACGCGTCTTGCCGTATCCTTGCGCGCTGCGTTGATCGTCCAGACAGGTATCGGCGATTTGCGGATCAGGTGCATGTCGGTGCTGCCGAAGTTGCGGTTCCGTGACCCGCCCTCCCTGTCGGATACCTTGACGGTGAGCTCGCAGCCCGTATTGACGGCCTCGCGAATGATCTCGACGAACGGCACGCCGTCGAGGACTTTGACTTCCGCGGTACGGGCCTTCTCGTCGTCATGACTGGCCAGGTACCGCTTAAGATGGTCCTTGCGATGTTCGAGAACGAGCTGCCGCAGTTCCGAGCCATCGATAACGTCGGACAGCGCTTTGGTGTATGCGTCGAGGTACGAGTAGACGTCGATGACGGTCAGGTCCGCGTCGCTTTGTCTCGCCATCGCCAGGGCGTGGTCGATAGCCCGCTCACTGCCGGGCTGCTGCTGAACCACGACGAGAATTCGCTTTCTGTTTGTCATGCCTACCCCCGATTCAGGCTTGTGTGGAAGCCTGATCATCGCGCAGGTTGCGACTTCGGAATAGTCGTATTAACGGGGGTTTGGCATCGGCCTGCTCGAATGCTGGACAAGCATGCTGTTAGCCTGGCCGTCTATCCAGCCGGTGTTCTGGTCGACCAACGAAGCGCATCCGCGATCGTTTGCGTCATCCGGTATTCTGGTCGACGAGTCGCCGTTTCGCAGACGCGCAGCCTAACCAGTATTTTGGTCGAACAACGAAGCGCATCCACAAACGTTTGCGTCAACCGGTGTTCTGAAGTCCTTGCGCGATCCCGTTCACGCTCGCGAGCAGCGCGGTGAACAGCTGCGGGTCGTCGCTGCCGGCTTCACGCCAGCGCTTCAGCAGGTCGACCTGCATCAGGCTCATCGGGTCGACGTACGGGTTCCTGAGCATGATCGCCCGCTGCAGCGTGACGTCGCCCTCGAGCAGTTCGTCGTGTTCCGAGTACTCGAGAATCAGCTCCCTCGTCAGGTCGTACTCGGCCTCGATGATCGGGAAGAAGGTGTCGTGCAGGTCGCCGGAAAGCTCCGAGTAGAGCTTGGCGATGCCCAGGTCGGCCTTTGCGAGCACCATCTCCGCATCCGCGGTCAGCGCGCGCATGAAATACCACTCGCGGAACATGTCGCGAAACGCCGTGTCGTCGAACTGCGCGGCAGCTTTCCTGAGGCCGGAACCGAAGCCGTACCAGCCGGGCAGCACGAAGCGCGCCTGCGTCCACGAGAATACCCAGGGGATTGCCCGCAGGTTCTCTATCCCGGCTTTCGAACGCCGCGCCGACGGCCTCGAACCGATGCGCATGCGCTCGATCAGGTCGATCGGCGTGGCGCTACGGAAGTAGTCAATGAACTCCGGCGTCTCGTAGACCAGCTTGCGATACGCCGCGCGGCTCTCTTTGGCGATCACGTCCATCATGTCGTGCCATTCGGGCATGTCGTTGCCGCGGTGGTGCGGCATTGCCGTCGCCAATGCGACCGAGCCGAGGACCTGCTCAAGCGTCCTCAAGGCGATGCCGCGCAGGCCGTACTTCTCGTTGATGATCTCGCCCTGCTCGGTGACGCGCAGACGGCCATTGACCGTGCCCGGCGGCGCGCCGAGGACGGCGACGTGGGTCTTGCTGCCGCCTCGCGAGATGGTGCCGCCGCGGCCGTGGAACAGCGTCAGTTCGACGTCCTTGGACTCGACCGTCTTTACCAGGGTCTCCTGCGCGTTCTGCAGCGCCCAGCGTGCGGCGGCAAGCCCGCCGTCCTTGTTGCTGTCGGAGTAGCCGATCATGACGGTCTGGCGATTGCCGCGGGTCGCGAGGTGCTCGCGATACAGCTCGGTCGACAGCAGCGATTCCAGGATCTCCGGCCCCTTGTGCAGGTCGTCGACGGTCTCGAGCAGCGGCGCGACATCGAGCGGTACCTCGCCACGACGGTTGTGCAGCTCGCCCCACTCGGCGAGCAGCAGCACCGAGAGGATGTCGTCCGCGCCCTGCGTCATGCTGATGATGAACGGGCCGATGGCGCGGCGGCCGTATTTGCGGCGGCAGAACGCGATAGCCTGGAACACGGCGATGGTTTTGCGCGCCTGCGTCGACAGCTTCATCGGCATGCCTTCGCGCGACCGGAGCGCCTCGACGATGCGGGTTACGCGGTCATCCGGGTCCCACTCCGCCCAGTCGTCTTCGCCGAGACATTCGCCGACGACGCTGCGGTGCACCTCGGCGTCCTGGCGCACGTCGAGCGTGACGAGGTGGAAACCGAAGGTTTCGATACGGCGCAGCAGGCGCTGCACGGTAAAGAGCCCTGCATGCTGTCCCTTGTTGTCCTCGAGGCTCTCCGCGATCAGTTTGATGTCCGCCTCGAACTGCGAGACGCGCTCGTACGGGAACACGTCGTCGTCGTAGGTGGACTGCAGCCGCGCCTGTACAAGCCTCAGGAACACGCGGTACGGCATGTCGCGATGTCGCGCCGGTACCGTGTGGTAGGCATTCTGGAAGACGTGGCGGTATTCCTCGATGCGTGCCAGCACCTCTTCGTTGACCGTGCTGCGATCGTCGGACTGGCTGAGTTTCGCCGACAGTAGCGAACACTCCTTGTAGTACAGGTCGAGGATCAGCGATCGCTGGCGAGAAAGCGTTGCCCGGATCGTCTTGGCATTGACATTCGGATTGCCGTCCATGTCGCCGCCGACCCACGAGCCGAACTGAACGAGCGGCGGCACATTGATCTGTTTCCCTTCATCGCCGTAGATCCGCTCGATTGCGTTCTCGACGTCCTCGTAGAACGGCGGCATCGTTCGGTACAGCACGTCGGTCATGAAGAACAGCACGTGCTCGAGCTCGTCCGACACCGTCATCTGCTCGGTCGGGTGTTCCTCGGTCTGCCAGCCCGTCGTTATCAGCAGGCGGATATTCGCCAGCGCCGCACCTCTCTCCTGCGGCGTCATCGTCGGGTTGAGCATGTCGACGAGGTGGCGAACGATGTTCTGTTCCTTGCGCAGCATCGTGCGACGGGTCGGCTCGGTAGGGTGTGCTGTGAAGATAGGCTCGAGGCTCAGGGTGTTGATCAGCGACTGAAGCTCGTCGGGCGTCGTCCCGTGCGCCTTGAGCTTAATCAACGTGTCTTCGAGCCCGCCCGGCTGGTGACGGCCAACGTCGCGCAGGTATTCACGGCGGCGACGGATGCGGTGCACCTTCTCGGCCGTGTTCACCATCTGGAAGTAGGTCGAGAAGCTGCGGATAACGGACAGCGCGAACTCGGGGTCGAGATCGTCGACGAGCGCCGCGAGTTCCTCACCCGGCTTCTCGTTTTCTTCGCGACGGCGTATCGAACGCTGGCGCGCGTTCTCGACGAACTCGAACAGCTCGTCGCCACCCTGCTCGGCGATGAGCTCGCCGACCATCGTGCCGAGCGTGCGCACGTCGTCGCGGAGCGCCTGCTCCTTGTCTTCGAATATGATGTCCTGGCGGCGCATGTTGCTAAAGCCGTTGGTTCGGAGGGCCCTTTCTTAAGCCTGGTCCAGATCGTCCTGGTACTTGCGCACGAGCTCGAGAAAGCGCGGTGTCAGTCCCCGATCCTCGTAGACCGGGTCGCCGAACTCATCCTCGCGAATGACCTTGTCGCCCGGCTCGTACGGTATCGCAGCCTGCAGTTCGTCCAGCGCCGTCGTCAGCAGGTCGGTGATGACGCGTTCTTCGTCAACGCCGTCGAAAAGCTCCGCCAGGGCGTGCACGCGTGCCGCATCGTCCACCGTCAGCTGGACGGCGTAGCGCTCGCGGGTCTTCGACGGGCTTTTGTTCGTCGCCCAGGCATCGAGTAATTCTTTGTAGGTCATGGTCGTCGTATGCCGCAGGGGCCATCCGGGCAGGCGTCGCGACAATAACAAAAACTCGTACAACTGCCCAGATAGGCGCGCTGCGGAGGTGCACCGTCCTTGGGCACGCTGGCTGGCAACCACGCTTCGCACCACGGATGGGCCAACTATGGGCTTTGGACAATACGGCGAGCGTGCCGTTCCGGCCACGTCGTGCGCGCCGCTGGGCGCGTCGATCCGGGTGGGCGTCGCCGACTGCCTGGCGTCCGAGCCGGCAATGGCTCGCGTGCTGGCCGGATTGGCCGGCGTCCTGTCGACCGGCGCTCCCGCGTCGCTCCGCATTGCGGACTTCTGTCCTGCCAGCCCGCCGTCCGCGCAGTTCGCCGCTTTATGCAAAACCCTCGACGGCGCCCTCGGCCGGGCGGGGCGCCGCGGCCGAATGCTCACCGTCGTTGTCGAAGCAGGGACGATCGACCTGCAGGCAGCGTGGCAAGTTCGCTGTCGGCACCTGGCGTCGAGCGACCTGTACGCGGTGCTCCCGGAGCGGCCGCCTCTCGATGTGTTCCGACAGCTGTGGACGCTCCGCCACGAGACACGGTTCGGAGCAGCCTCGTGGCCCGTCGTGCAGAGCCCCTGCGCCTTGCTCGACGCCGAGACGGCGAGCGACGTGCTGCCGGAGGCAGCGCTGCAGGCGACCGCCGGGTCCGCCTGGCTGCACACGATGATCGACGCGAGCGAACTGACCGCCGCGCGGCTGGTCGAGGCATTGGATACCGCGGAGGCAGTGTTCGAGGCTGTTGCCTGGCCGACAGCAGCCATGCGCCACGATGCCTGGCTCAATCGCCGCGTCGCCGTCGAGATTTGCGGTATCGGCGACTGGCTGATCGATAACAGCATCGATCCCGAAGGGCACGCCGCGCTTGTGCGCGTCGATGACTTGTTGGGAAGCGCCGCACGTACTCTCCAGGACCACTCGAAATCACTCGCGCGGTCGAAGCAACTACCCGCCATTGAGGCACTTGATCCGTGCAGGCAGCTCCGGCCCGGTGAGCTGAAGCGCACCTGGCAGCGTCATTGGCGCGCAGCGGTTGCTGCGTCCGCGCTCGCGCATCGCAACTTGCTCGTCACATCGCCGTGGTCGCTGTTTGCGGGCGATCATGCCGATACGCGCGTATTCAACCTTCTGCCGACACTCTCCAATGTCGATGCCTGTACGTTTCGTCGCCGTGTATCGGTTGCGCGTTGGAACGTTAATGATTTCAGGGGTTTTCACGGCCGCCTCCGGGCTGTCCTGCAACGCTCGGCGCTGCCGTCGCTCGTTGCGGAGCGGCTATGAACTACGGTACGGTTCCAAGGCCCTAAGGGGAGAGGGGACCCTTTGAATCAAATTGGCATCGATGCCCATGGCGTCGCGGTCCTGTTACTCACGGTCGTGGCGTTGTTCCTGTTTACCCGCGACCGAATCCCGCTGGAGTCGTCGTCGCTGGCGATTCTCATTTTGCTTGTTGCCGGCTTCACGCTGTTTCCCTACGAACGCGATGGCGAAGTCCTGCTGGGTGCCGTCGACTTTTTTGCGGGCTTCGGCAACGAGGCACTGGTCGCGATCTGCGCACTGATGATGGTGGGCAAGGCGCTCGAGACCACGGGTGCTCTGCAACCCTTGGCAAACGTCGTCAGCAAGGCCTGGGCCACACGCCCGGTGCTTGCGCTGCTGACGACGCTGATTGCCGGTGCCATCCTGAGCGCCTTCATGAACAACACGCCTATCGTCGTGCTGCTCATGCCCATCCTCGTTGGTGCGTCGCTGCGCGCCAAGTTCCCGGTGTCCGAGGTTATGCTGCCGATGGGCCTCGCGACGATCATCGGCGGCATGTCGACGACGATCGGTACCTCAACGAACCTGCTGGTCGTCGGTATATCGCAGGACCTGGGCTTGCACCGGTTTACGATGTTCGAGTTCGTGCTGCCGGTTGCCATTGTGGGGGGCGTTGGAATCCTGTTCCTGTGGCTCGTCGCGCCACGGCTGTTGCCCGACCGCACGCCGCCGATGGCGGATACAACGCCGCGTATCTTCAGCGGCCAGCTGACGATCAAGGAGGGCGGCTTCTCGGACGGCAAGCAGCTTTCCGAGGTGCTCGCGAAGGCGGACGGCAACATGCGCGTCGACAAGATCCAGCGCACCGAGTCGCTGTTCCTCGCCAAGCTGCCGTCGGTGAAGCTGCAGCCCGGTGACCGCCTGTTCGTCAAGGACTCGCCCGAGAATCTCAAGCACTACGAGCAGCTGATCGGCGCGACGCTCTACAATATTTCCGACAGCGAGCATCCGGTCGACGAGTCGACGCCGCTGAAGGCCGAGGGCCAGCAGCTCGCGGAGGTCGTCGTGACCCGCGGCTCACCGCTGCATTTGCGCAGCCTCGCTGCCGCGCGCTTCAGCGCCAGCTACGGCCTGCTGCCGCTGGCCCTGCATCGTGCCCGCGCGCCGAGCTCACAGGTGACCGGGGACCTGAACCTGATCCGGCTGCGCGCCGGTGACGTTCTGCTGGTACAGGGCTCCGGCGAGGCGATCAGCAATCTCAAGGACTCGGGCACGATGCTGGTTCTCGACGGCACGACGGACCTGCCGCATACGCATCGTGCCAAGCGCGCGCTCGCCGTCATGGCCTTCGTCATCAGCGCCGCGGCGCTCGGCATCATGCCGATCTCGGTCAGCGCGATGATCGGTCTCGGGCTGATGCTCGCAACCGGCTGCCTTAACTGGCGCGACGCGGCCAGCGCGCTGTCGATCCCGGTCGTGATGATCATCGTGGCAAGCCTCGCGCTCGGTAAGGCCCTGATGGGGACCGGGATGGCCGACTACCTGGCCATGAGCTTCGTGAGCGTGGCCTCGGCGCTGCCGACGCCGATGATCCTGAGTGCGTTCCTGCTGCTGATGTCGATAATGACGAACATCGTGTCGAACAATGCGGCCGCCGTCATCGGGACGCCGATCGCGATCGGTATTGCGCAGCAGCTCGACGTGAGTCCCGAGCCGTTCATCCTCGCCGTGCTGTTCGGCGCCAACATGAGCTTCGCGACGCCGTATGGCTACCAGACCAACCTGCTTATCCTGAGCGCCGGCGGCTACAAGTTCTCGGACTTCCTCAGGGTGGGTATCCCGCTGACCATCATAATGTGGATCGGCTTTTCGTTGGTCCTGCCGGCACTTTACGAGCTTTGACGGTTGACGCTGTCGCCTGAGCTGGTAATACTCGGCCTCATGAACGCAGTCGCTCGCAACAACTGGTGGTGGCAGTCCGCAAAGGAGTGGGCGGTCCGCTAGTCAGCGTCTGAGCAACGAACAACCGAGCCCATCTCCGCGAACCGCGCAGGTGGGCTTTTTTTTGCCCTCGAGGATCGACAACGAACATGCAGGCCCCATTCGACATTGCGGCGGATCTCGATACGCCGGTCTCGGCGTTCCTGAAGCTCGCGCCGCTAAAGCCGCGCTACCTGCTCGAGAGCGTCGAGGGCGGCGAGCGGCTCGCGCGCTACTCGTTCCTGGGCTTTGGCGACGCCCTCGAGGTTCGCATGAACGCGGATGCCCTCACCATCGACGGCAACCCGCGAGCCAGGCCCACCAGCAAGGCCGAGTACCTGGGCGCACTGCGCGAGGCCCTGACGCTCGCGCCCGTGCCGAAGCCCGACGTCGAGGAGCTGCCGTTCGCCGGCGGCCTCGTCGGCGTTTCGGGCTACGATGTCGTGCGCCTGTTCGAGAAACTGCCGCGAGACACCGAGCCGCAGACCAGCGTGCCCGACGCCGCGTTTGCCGCCACGGCATCGCTGCTGGTGTTCGACCACCTGACGCGCCGCGTCGCGCTGCTGCACGACGGTCCCGAGTACGAGCGCCAGCGGCTGCGCCGCGAAGTCATCGAGCGCCTCCGGGGCCCGGTGCCGGCGCCCGAGGGCGAGGTAGAAACCTCGCCGACGACGGCCAGCCTCAGCGAGGAAGAGTTCTGCGAACGCGTCGAGGCCTGCAAGGAGTACATAGCGGCCGGCGACATCTACCAGATCGTCATCTCCGTACTGTTCCGCGGCCGGACCAACGTCTCGCCGTTCGAGGTCTACCGGGCGATGCGCCTCATCAATCCGTCGCCCTACATGTTCTTCTTCGATTTCGACGAGCTGAAGGTCGTCGGCTCGTCGCCCGAGGCGCTCGTTCGCCTGCACGGCAAGACGGCGTCGCTCAGGCCCATCGCCGGCACGCTGCCACGCGGCGATACGCCCGAGGCCGACCGTGCCAACGAGGAACAGCTGCTCGCCGACCCGAAGGAGGCCGCCGAGCACGTCATGCTCGTCGATCTCGCCCGCAATGACCTGGGCCGCGTCGCCAGTGCGGGCAGCGTGCATGTGGATCCGTACCGCTCCATCGAACGCTATAGTCACGTCATGCACATCGTCAGCGGCGTGCAGGGTGAGCTCGATTCGAAGTACGACCAGTTCGACCTGCTGGCGGCGACCTTCCCGGCGGGCACGCTCGTCGGTGCGCCGAAAGTCCGCGCCATGGAGATCATCGAGGAGATGGAAACCGTCGGTCGCGGACTCTACGCAGGCACGGCCGGGTACTTCGGCATCACGGGCGACATGGACCAGGCGATTACGATTCGTACGCTCGTGTTCTCGGGCGATGAATACAGCTTCCAGGCCGGTGCCGGAATCGTCGCCGACTCGGTGCCGAAGCGCGAGTACCAGGAGGTGCTGGCGAAGAGCGCGATCCTGAGAAGGGCACTGGAGATAGCAGGAGAGGGCCTGTGAGTGAATTCAGCGGCGTCAAAATGCTCCTGATCGATAACTACGATTCGTTCACCTACAACCTGGTGCAGGCCTTCGCCGCACAGGGCGCCGAGGTGAACGTATTTCGTAACGACGAGATCACCGTCGACGAGGCGCTGGAAATGCAGCCGACCCACCTCGTCATCTCGCCCGGGCCCGGCCGTCCCGAGGATGCGGGCGTGTCGCTGGACATGATCGGGGCCTTCGAGGACAAGGTACCGGTGCTCGGCGTCTGTCTCGGGCACCAGTGCCTCGTGCAGCATTTTGGCGGCGAGATCGTGCGTGCCGGGCGGCTCATGCACGGCAAGACCTCGATGGCGAAACACGACGGCAAGACGATCTTTGGCGGCCTGTCGCAACCGTTCGAGGTCGGCCGCTATCATTCGCTGTGCGCCGAGCACGATACGCTGCCCGATGTACTCGAGACGACGGCCGAGACCGAACGCGGCGAAATCATGGGCGTGCGCCACCGCTCACTGCCGCTCGAGGGCGTTCAGTTCCACCCCGAGAGCGTGCTCACGCCCGAGGGCGATGCACTCATGGCCAACTTCATGCGGATGGGTACGAAGTAATGACGGACAAACCCTTCAGCGCGATGCTCGACCGCCTGCTCGATGGCGATGCCCTGAAAGAGCGCGAGGCCTATGAGCTCATGATGAACCTCGCCGAGGGCGACATGGAGCCGGCACTCGCAGGGGCGCTGCTGGCCGGGCTGCGCGCGAAGGGCGAAACGGCCGACGAGATTCGCGGCTTTGCAACCGCGATGCGCGAGCTCGCGCTGCATCCGGATATTCCCGACGGCGCACCGACGGTCGATACGGTAGGCACCGGCGGCGACGGTTCTGGCAGCCTCAACCTTTCAACCGGCACCGGGCTACTCGCCGCCGCAGCGGGTGCTCGCGTCGTCAAGCACGGTAACCGCTCGATATCGAGCCGTTCCGGTTCGGCCGACATGCTCGAGTGTCTCGGCATGCAGTTGCCGCTGCACGAGCAGGAGGCGGTTCAATGTCTCGAAGCCCTCAACTTCACGTTCCTGTTCGCGCCGGCCTACCATCCGGCCATGAAAGCCGTCGTGCCGGTACGCGCCGCGCTGTCCGTGCGCACGGTGTTCAACATGCTCGGGCCGCTGACGAATCCGGCGGCGCCGCCGTTCCAGCTCATCGGCGCGTGGAGCCAGGAGGCCGCGAAGCTGATGGCAGATACGCTCGCCGGGATGCCGATCGAGCGCGCCTTCGTCGTGCACGGCGCGCCTGCCTGGGACGAGGCGACGCCGGTCGGCGAATTTGTTCTTTACGACGTGCGGCCGGGCTCGGTCGAGGCGTCGACGCGCACGCCCGAGGACTACGGACTCGCTCGCTGCACGCCGGGCGACCTCGCGGGCGGTGATGCGGAACACAATGCGCGTGAGCTCCAGCGCGTGTTCGAGGGTGACGACAAGGGCGCGCACCGCGATGCCCTGCTGATGGGTGCGTCGCTCGTTCTCGAGGTGCAGGGCACGGCGAACAATCCCGAACAGGGCGTCGAGATCGCGGCCGCGGCCATCGACGACGGCCATGCGGAGCAGCTTCTACGCCGCATGCGGGAACACTTCTCGGGCTGATCATGAGCGACTTCCTCGCATCGATGGCTGCTCTGAGCGCGGAACGCGCCGCTGCCGCGAAGAGCTTCACCGCCGCGGACTTCGACAAGCCCGTAACGCCGCTCGCGACCGGTGCGTTCGGCGTGATCGCCGAGATCAAGGACCGCTCGCCGGCGGAAGGCGACCTGGCCGCGCCGAACAGCGATCGGGTAGCGCGCGCGAAGGACTACGTCGCCGGAGGCGCCGCCGCGATCTCGGTGCTCACCGAACCTAGCCGCTTCTCCGGCAGCCTCGAGCATCTCGAGGCGGTCGTCGCGGCGGTCCCGGGCACACCCGTCATGCGCAAGGACTTCCTCGTTGAACCCGTACAGATCGATGAAGCCCGCGCGGCCGGTGCGAGCGGCATCTTGCTGATCGTGGCCATGCTCACCGATAGCAAGCTGCGCGACATGCTGGACCGCGCGCACGAACACGGGCTGTTCGTCCTGCTCGAAGCGTTCGACTCCGACGATCTCTCCCGCACGAAAACCGTCATGAACGCGGTCGATCTCGACCGCGCCGCCGATGGCCAGCTGCTGTTCGGCATCAACACCCGCAACCTGCGCACGCTCGCGGTGGACCCGGATCGCCTTGAGGCGCTGGCGCCCGAGCTGCCCACCGGTCGCTGCGTGGCCGAGAGCGGGCTGCACACGGCCGACGATGCTGGCCGCGTCGCGGGCTGGGGCTACTCGATGGCGCTCGTCGGCACGGCGCTGATGCGAGCTGCCGATCCGGCTGCGCTGATCCGCGACATGCGTGAGGCCGGCAGCGCGAGGCTTGCGGCATGAGCCTGCTCGTGAAGATCTGCGGACTGCGTACTGCCGCCGACGTTGCCGCGGCGGTCGACGCCGGCGCCGATGCGATCGGCTTCGTGTTTGCCGAATCGAAACGCCGCGTGACGCCGGCCGAGGCCAGCGCCGCGGCCGCCGATGCACCGGCCAAGGTCACCCGCGTGGCGGTCATGCTGCACCCTTCGAACGACGAGTGGCAGGCGGTGCTCGAAGGTTTCGCGCCCGACGTCCTGCAGACCGACGTCGAGGACTTCGCGTCACTCGACGTGCCGGCTTCGG
>JAAUXY010050256.1_pt1 | contig 17054 bp, 7 predicted proteins | sample 7278121 | NCBI WGS metagenome assembly JAAUXY01 (sample SAMN14350117, study PRJNA611818) | marine sediment metagenome | isolation source: surface marine sediment (1.8m) | place: French Polynesia: Moorea | collected 2018-08 | reverse complement strand
CTTCATGGCCAACCTCCTATGCGGCTAGCGCCGAGTAGCACAGGGCCTCGGCTGTCGATACAGGCACCGCGTTGCCGATCTGTCGAACGGCGTCTGTCTTGGTACCGGTGAACTTGAACTCGTCTGGGAATCCCTGCGCCCGGGCCAACTCACCGACGCTCAGCATCCGGAACATGATGTCGAGGCGAGCGAGGCCAACACCGGCAGGTTCTTGAGACGGCGTGACGAGGCCGAAGCGGTCGCGCGTCGTCACCGTCCGCAGCGGCTCATCGGTCGAGGCTGCGGATCCAGTCCGGTTGTACTGCACCATGAAAGGCTGAACCAGAGACCCTGCCCCTTTCGAACCGGTGGCCGTGCCGAGCGGCCGGTCGATCGAGCGGCAGCGAGGGATTTGCCCGGGTCGTTCCCCAAAGTGCTCGATGAGAAACGGCGAAACAACCGCCATCGAGCTGGCGCCACTCGCGGTGATCGTCCGAAGCGGGCGATCTGGAGAGTCGACCAGCGACACCCCATTCCGGTCTGGGAAGACGTCGTGGGGAAGAATGAATGGGGTCAGCATCGGGACGGCCAGCGCCTGCTTGTTGCCGACCGCGGTCACTGTCGGGACCGGGCCGTCGATGTCGGCGGCAGTGCTGGTGCCGTAGTACTGCACGAGGAACGGCCAAGCAGCGATCGGGTTGACGCCTTCGGGGGCTTCCACGCCCGGAGCGTTGCCGTACAGCAGCGAGAGAAACATCGGCGCCGGGACTGTTGATCTCGACCTCGGTCGTCGCGGTGTCAGCCGTCCGGGCTTCTGGGTCGTCGCCATCACGCTTCTCGTGCAGGCTCGGGACACGAAATCCCTGTTCTTAGCCGGACTGTAGGTTCTCGACTCCCTTCAACGATAGTCGGGACGAGATCCTGATTTGTGTTATCCTCTGGACAAGTTATATCGGCGAGGTCCCTTTGATCTGTTCTGAACGAATATCCATGGAGGTCACGATGAGAGAAGTCCTCTTGGCGCACTATTTGCTAGTCGGTGGTCTCCTGCTGCCAGCCAGCGCCTGGGCTCAGCCGGTTGATTCGATGCCTCTGAAGGTCATCGGCAAGTCCTTTAATGAGTCGGTCCTCGACTCGCACTTCATCGAGCCAGCAACCTACACGCTGTCGCTACGTAACGACTCTGAGCTTGACATCACCGCCTGGAGACTGGTTTGCCTCTACGCCGAAGGTGACGGTCACTTCGCCACCGCGGGCATCGAACGTGACGCCTTCATGCGATACGAAATGGGAGGCGGACGAGCGGCTACCGCGACGGGTGGGCTCGTGCCCCCCGGCGCTGTACTCGACGCTGTCGTGGCAGGAAACGAGAATATGGCGCATCCCTACGGAGCGACCTCGTGCCGAGTCGATGCAGTCATCTTTGCTGATGGCTCATATACCGGTGATCCTCGGATCGTCGATGCTCTTTTCGCCAGGCGTGAGCGCCTCGTTAGTCAAGTGCGCGAGACGATCGGTGTACTGAACATGTTGATAGAAGACCTGTCACATGGGCTGACACTTGACGAAGACGCCGCTCTAGAGGTGCTCTCACAAGGAGGCAGGTACTCTGAGGTCTTGGGGCAGGGTCTGGATGCCGCTCGAGCCGGAGATACCGTTCGGCTAGATGAGCTGCTGGAAAGGGTCAAGGCCGATCAATACCGGATCAACAAACATCGGCGAAGGTCGACATCTCTCGAGAGCGAAGTGTCCCCAGCCAGCAATTTTGGCGGGGAGCCAAGCGGTTGCGAGTTGGGCGGTGCCGGCAAGGGAGCGGATCAAAGCACATGTAGTGGCTTCTCAGGGCCTGTCAAATACGTAAAGTACCAATTGACGGCCTCGTGTAGCAATCCGTGCACAGGAGAGACGTGGACCGTAAACTTGCCGCCAGGCAGGGTAGATGGCGATTGTCCCAACTGCGGCGCGCGAATAGAGTCCGAAGGCGTGGAGCAGCCTCATCTCTGGACGCGCCGCTACCTAGTCGAGTTCGCAGAGGTCAGGTGGGCGCCAATCTCTGAGATCTGCTTTGACGCTGAAATCAAAAGGCCTTTCGTAGATTGCTACTGCCCGAATTGCGGCGACCCCAGTCCGATTCTGATCACCTTGACTGACGGTCGTTATCAGCTCACCGACGCGGAGAATGGTGTCCGTTTCGATCTCGACGCGGACGGCAAGGCCGAGCAGACGGCGTGGACTGCCGAAGGCAGCGACGAGGGCTTCCTGGCTCTCGACCGCGATATGAACGGGACGATCGACGATTACATGGAGATCTTCGGGGACCATACTCCGCAAGTGCCGTCGAATCAGCCTAACGGCTGGCGCGCGCTCGCGGTCTGGGACGACTCGCTGAACGGTGGCAACGAAGACGGTGTCATCGACGCCAATGACAGGATCTTCTCTTCGCTCTTGATCTGGGTTGACTCTAATCACAACGGCTTTTCAGAACCTGAGGAGCTCTCCAGCCTGGAAGAAGCAGGCGTCGAGTACCTGGAGCTTGACTACGGAAAATCCGCGAAGACCGATCAGTTCGGCAACCAGTTTAGATACTGGTCCAAGGTGGGGATGGCCAATGGTCGTACGGTGACTGCCTGGGACGTCTTCTTCGTCCATCTCTAGGACAGGTCAGGGTGAGGGGTTCTCAGGCGACTCCGGCGGTGGCCGCTCGAAGCGCTGACCCGGCCCGCGTCGTTCACGTAGGCGTGGGCCGAGACGCTCGCGACGATCGCCCAGGGATTGCCAACGATCGCGGAACCGACGCTCGACTTCGCCGCGAACGTGACGTATCCGGCGCAGGAAGTGCATGAAGCGACGTTCCTGCTCGCCGTCGAGCAGCTCGCGGGAGTCGAGCAGGTTGGTGACGAAGGCGCGCTCGAGGTCGGTGTGGGCGGCGGAGAGCTCGATCAGGAGCTGGTCGAGGGCGGCTCGGTCGGGATCGGTGGCGGTGACTTCGGCGCGGATCTCGCGCTGTAGGCGCGCCATGCGGGAACGGGCGGCGAGGGTCTGCTCGAAGAAGGTGCGCTGGATCTGGGTGAAGGCGGCTCGCTTTTCGCCCTCGAGACGAAGCTCGTCGGCCATGCGGCGGATGATCCGCGGCTCACGCTCTTCGCGCGGCGCCTCGGCCGAGCGATCCGGTTTTCCTGGCGGCGCCTCGATGGTGGCGTCTTTGGCGGGGGAACGCGGCTGGAAGGCGAGGGTCGCCAGGATGCCGACGTTGATCCCCACCGACAATAAGAGGGCGATCATCACCCACCAGCGCTTCATGGGCTGTCCTCGGTGGAGTCGTAACCGTCGAGCGCGCCTTCGCTCTCCTCCAGAGTGAGCCAGTAGACCTCGGCCAGGGTGAGCGGCACGGCGTCAGCGTCGGCGACGACGGCGGTCTGACTGTCGGTGGTGGGCAGCTCGAAACCGCGCCCGAAGGTCGCGCCCAGTAAGAGGCCGGTGAAGAGGGCTGCCGCGGCGCCTCCGCGGGCCCAGGCCGGTGCCAGGGACCAGCTGAGCTCGCGCCCGGCTTCGGGCAGCTCGCGTGCGGCTGTCATCACGCCGGCCGTGAAGTCGGACGGCGGCTCGGACGCCGGTAGCTCGAGGCTGGCCCAAGTCTGTGCCAGCCGGTCGCGATTCGCGCGCAACTCCGGGTCGCGCTCGAGCTCTCGCTCGAGTCGCTGGGCCTCGTCCGCCGGCAGCTCGCCGTGGATCAGACGCATCAGTTGTCGCTCGGTCACCTTCGTCATCGCTAGTCTCCCGTGGGTGTAACCCCTCAGCGCGTCGTTTCTTGCGCTTTCCTCAATCTTTGCATGGCGCGGAACAGACGACTCTCCACCGCACCCTCTGAGATGTCGAGTACTTCGGCGATCTCTCGGTAGGACAGCCCCTCGAATTTGGCCAGGACCAGGACCGCCCGCTGGTTCGCCGGCAGCTGGTCGATCTGCTCGCGGGTGGCCCGCCAGCGACGCCGGGCCTCGAGCTGCTGCTCGACACCGGGGGCTGAGTCCTCGGGCTCGTAGTCCGGTCGCTCGCTGTCCATGGCGTCGCCCGGGCCGCCGACGTCACCGAACGAGAGGAACTGCGCCACCCGACGCCGGCGTAAGAGGTTCAGGCAGTGATTGACCGCGATCCGGTAAATCCAGGTGTAGACCTTGCCCCGTGGTTTGTAGCTGCCCGCCTTGCGAAAGGCCTTGAGAAAGACCTCCTGAGCCGCGTCCCGCGCTTCCTCACGGTTCTGAAGCATGCGCTCACACAGCCGGAAAAGACTCTGCTGGTGGCGCTCGACCAGGACCCCGAACGACTCGACATCGCCCTCGGCCACTCGCTCGAGCAGGCCGCGATCCGGATCGTGATCTGGATCTGGATGAGTCACGATTCGATTCTACTGGTGCCGGCGCCCGCGAGCCGTCTCTGATCGCCCCTGCTGTCCTATACTCGAGCGATCCCTGAAAGGAGGCAAGAGCATGTCGCGCCGTTCGATCTCGCCGGTTTGGCTTTGTGCCCTTTTGTCAGCCACCGCAGTCTACGCGCAAGAGATTCCGGAGGAGGTAGAGCAGGCTTTCGACGAAGCCAAAGAGCATCTACCACCGCGGCTCTATGCCATCGAGAACGTCAGGGTCTCGGCCGGGGGTTCCCCGGTCAAGGGGGTGGATGGGGGCGAGATCTACGACCCCCCGTTGAGCGACCGATGCTGGCCCACCGAGATCATGACCCCGGGCACTTTGGCCGGCAGGCTGTCGGAGCCGATCAGTCTCGACGTCTCGATCAAGGCTTGTGAGCCGAAGATCCCGTTGCCGCCGATGGCCAGATCCAAGGGTGAGCCTCGAGTCCGATGTGACTGGACGCTCCAGCCGTTCATGGCGAACGATGCCAGCTGCCGGTCGCACAAGGCCGCTGAGCTCACCGGCAAGGCGTCCTGGACCGGGCTGCAGGGCGAGATCGAGCTGCCGCCCTTGACCCAGACCGGTGCCTATACACTGAACATGAAGTGCGGGATCAACGGCATTCCGAACCCGCCGCCGATCGGTGCTTATCTCTATGTCACCTATGACGAGCCGCTGGCAGTCTTCTCGCCGCCGGAGAAGGATTGGTACACGGCGGCCGCATGCTGGGCTGGCGGTTTGACCCCCGCCGATCACGAGAGAGATGTGATCGAGGCGGTTCTCGAAGGCCTCTATAGCTACGGTCAGCGGACCTGGTTCTATGGCTATGCCAAGCCGGGGGAAACCGAGGGCAGTTATACCTTCGAGATCTCATCGAATGACGCCGGCTCCAGGACCGTGCTTTACGACATTCAGGACGAAGACCTGCGGCCCAAGTGTACGTCGGCGTGCAAGTGCTACTGGCAGGGTATGGTGGCCGAGTCGTCACCCTGTAACTTCGGCGATTGTTATTCCTACAGCGATGTGCTGCAGGCGATCTCGGGCGTGATGGGGGTCGGGGGCCTCAGCTACATCGCGATCACCGGCGAGGCCGGGCAAGGTTTTTTGACCGAACCGGCCGAGTCCCTCGATCCAAAATTTAGCGCCAGCGTCAACTGCACCGACCATGAAGAGATCTGCTATCCCTACTTCTTCAGCTCCCATAGCCTGCGCGGGCGTGACGGCCTGTTCTACGATGCCACCTTCAAGGGAATCTACTCGTCTTCCAGTCAGTCGGTGGCCCTGAGCAAGAAACAGTCGGTCGACAACAAGATCACTTTTCTGGGCAGCGACCGCGTGCTCTATTCGAAGGGCAGCCAGTACGGGTCCTGGACCTTTTACAGCACACTGCCGAGCGAGCTCGAGCTCTCGCTGATCCAGATCCCGGATTTCATCGGTTTTACGGGCGACTACACCTTTACGCCGATCGACGCCGGCGGGGACGGGATCTACGACTATCTGGTCGCCGAGGTAGGTGTCGAGCTCTACACACCAGGCGCCTACCTCGTTGAGGGCCTTCTGACCAAGGAGGTCGACGGCGAGACCCAGATCGTGGCGCGCCAGCCCAGCTACTGGTCTTCCGAGCAGACGACCACTCTCGTCTCCGGGCAGCCGGGGGTCTACACCGCCAAGCTCTACTTTTCCGGCCAGGAGATCTTCCAGTCCGGTCAGGACGGCCCCTATCTGTTCGAAGGCAAGACCCATGGAGCCGACTTCGAGATGACCAGGGAATCGGCCGAGACGCCGGCATTCAAGTTTGGGGAGTTCGGCGAGCTCGACGCCGCGATCTCGGACGGCACGGCCCTCGAAGGCGTCGACGCCGATGGTGACGGCCTTTACGACGAGCTGCTGATCACGGTCCCGATCGCGGTGCGGGCACCGTCGGCGTGGGCGCTCGAAGCGAGGCTCTCGTCCAAGGGCAAGACGATCGGGTACGCGGGAATCAAGAAAGAGACGGACGAGGGAGACCATCCGACCGAGCTGACGATCTCCGGCGAGCGGATCGCGGATCGCGGTCTCGACAGCCCCTGGGACTTGACTCTGGTCCTCTATAACGAGCGGCTTCAGGCTTTGTTGGACGTCCACCTGCAGTTCGACGGCTATCAGGCGGCTAGCTTCGAATGATCAGCCCCGGGCGGCCTGCCTCGCCGCCCCTGCTCCGCCAGCTGCCGACCGAGAGTTGCCCTGAGCGGCCGGCGTCGCGAGCGCTGCACCAACAGCAGGTCGAGTGGAACGATACCCGGGCGCGATTCCCAACGGATTCGCGCCTCCACGACCTGGTCGCCGCCCAGGCGCGACAGACGCCGGACGCGATCGCGGTGTCGTCTCCGAGCGGCATGGCGCTCACTTTCGATGGGCTCTTCCGACGCTCGCTGAGGCTTTGCGTCCACCTCCGGCGGCTCGGAGTCGGCCCTGAGCAGCTGGTGGGCGTCCATCTCGAGCGCTCTCCGGACGTGTTGGTGGCGCTGCTCGGCACCTTGTTCGCCGGCGGCGCCTTCCTGCCACTCGACCCCAGCCTCCCCGCTCGGCGTCTGCGCTTCATGCTCGACGACGCCCGACCGCGGGTCATCCTCGCGTCGAGAGGAAGGCGGCGTGCCTCGGCCTGGGGCTTGTCGAGCGACGGCGCCCGCCTGCTCTTTCTGGAAGAGCTCGGCGATGTGGTCGGCGATGCGGTCGAGGCGTCGACGCCGAACATCGCCTCGCCTCCGGTAGACGCCGATCATCCGGCGTACGTGCTTTACACGTCGGGCTCGACCGGCCGGCCGAAGGCGGTGGTGGTCTCTCACCGAGCGGTCTGCAACCACCGGCACTGGATGCAGTCGGCGCTGCCCCTGGGCGGTGACGACCGGATTCTGCACACCGCCGCGCTCAACTTCGACGGCGCGATCTGGGAGATCTTCGCGCCCCTGGTCGCCGGTGCCCAGCTGGTTCTGGCCCCCAAGGACAGCCACCGCGATCCCGGTGAGCTGGCCGAGGTCCTGGAGCGCGCCAGGATCACCGTCTTGCGGGTGGTGGCGTCCATGCTCCGGCCGCTTCTGGAACGCCCGGGCCTGAGGCGATGCAGGAACTTGCGGCGCCTGGTCAGCGTCGGCGAGGCCCTCGCCGTCGAGCTCAGGGACAGCGCCCTGGCGACGCTTCCCGGCCGCGCGCTTTATAACCTCTATGGGCCGTCCGAGGCGACCATCCACGCCACGGCCGCGCTCTGCCGAGCGCAAATACCTCGGGACACGGTGCCGATCGGCCGGCCGATCGCCAACGTCCGCTGCCACGTGCTCGACGCCGAGGCGCGGCCGATTGCTCCGGGAGAGGCGGGGGCGCTGTTCATCGGTGGTCCCGGTCTGGCCCGCGGTTATCTCCACCGGCCGAGGCTGAGCGCCGAGCGATTCATGCCCGATCCCTTCGGGTCGCCGGGAAGCCGGCTCTACGACACCGGCGACCGGGCTCGCCGGCTCGCCGACGGTGCCCTCGCGTTTCTAGGACGCTTCGACCACCAGGTCAAGATCCGCGGTTATCGCGTCGAGCTGGGGGAGATCGAGCGCACCTTCAGCGAGCATTCGGAAGTCGCCGAGGCAGCCGTCCGGCGGACGACGGACGGTCGGCTGGTGGCCTACGCCGTCGCCCATACGAGATCCTCGGATCACCTCGACAAGGCGTGGCGTGACGAGCACGTCGAACAGTGGCGCACGATCTATGACAGCACCTACTCCGAGGCCGAGCCCGACACCGGTTCCGACCTCGCGGGTTGGGACTCGAGCTACACCGGTCGCTCCCTGCCGGCCGACCACATCACGGACGCCGTCGACCATGTCTCCCGCCGTCTGCTCCAGCTCTTGCGAGACGATCGGCGGGCGCTCGAGATCGGCTGCGGCACCGGGCTCCTGCTTTACCGTGTCGCGCCGAGCTGCGAACGTTTCCTGGGTACCGACCTCTCACCGGCGGTGGTGGCCGCGCTGCGCTCGCGACTGAACGACGGCCGGCCATCGGAGCGGCTTTCCCAAGTTGAGGTCCGGACGCAGCCGGCGCACGATTTCACCCGGATCGAGCCCGGCGGCTTCGACCTCGTCTTCTGCAACTCGGTCGTCGGCCACTTCCCGAGCGCTGATTATCTGCTCGAGGTGATCGAAGGCATGGTGCGGGCCGCCACCCCCGGTGGTCGGATCTTCATCGGCGACGTGCGCAACCTGCCGCTGGAAGAAGCCCTGATCGCTTCGATCGAGGCCTTCAAGGCGCCCGACAATCTGGCGCTGGCCGCGCTCAGAGAGCGGGTGCACAGGCACTTGCGACAAGAGGATCGTTTGTCAGTGGATCCCGCCTTTTTCGCGGCCCTATCGCGTCGCCTGCCGCGGATCACCGGCGTGCGGATCTGGCCCAAGGGCGGTCGATTGCTGAACGAGCTCACCCGTTTTCGCTTCGATGTGGTCCTGGAGCTCGATGGTGGATCCGCCTGGGTCGGTGACGCCGAGGCCGACGACATCGAGGTCCGGCGCGTCGATTGGCGGGACATCCACACGAACGGCCGAAGTAGCGCGCGGCAAGCGCTGGCAGGCTACCTGGAGCATCAGCAGCCGACGACAGCGGTGATCTCGAACGTGCCCAACGCGCGGGCGAAGCCAGCCGTCGAGCTCCTTGCCCGGTTGCGCTCGAGCGCCGACGGTACTGTCAGCGAGTTGGGACAGGTGACACCGGAGAGCTCGGGTCCGCCCCCGGAAGTGCCTGAAGCGATGGACTTGATGGGCTTGAGCGAGCTCGACTCACTACTCGCGGCCACCTCCTACCGCGGTGAGATCAGCTGGGCGAGGTGTGACGCCTCCGGTGACTTCGACCTGGCGCTGTGGCGCTCGGATCAGCCTCGCCCCGCCGCCCTCGACGCCGCCCTGCTGCCACAGGCCGAAGAACCCGGATCCTGGAGCGCCTACACCAACGATCCCTTGGACCGGCAGCTCCGTCGACGCCTGGTGCCGGAGTGGCGCGCGTTCCTCGAAGAGCGCCTGCCGGAGTACATGGTGCCGTCGGCATACGTGCTGCTCGAAACCATGCCCCGCACCCCCGGCGGCAAGCTCGATCGCCGAGCGCTGCCGGCACCGGAGGCGACCCGCCCGGAGCTGAGCAGCGGTTTCGTGGCCCCGCGATCAGCCGACGAAGAGCGGCTGGCGGCGATCTGGTGCCAGGTCCTGAGCATCGATAGAGTCGGCGTTCACGACAACTTCTTCGAGCTCGGCGGGCACTCGCTCCTGGGTACCCGGGTGATGGCGCGGGTCCGTGACGGCTTTGGCCTCGAGCTGCCGCTGCGTTCCCTCTTCGACGGTCCTACCCTCGCCGAACAGGCCGTCTGCCTGGCGCGGGCGCGCCGTCACCGGCCAGAGGCCGGGCGACGCACCGGCCCGACGATCGAGCGCGTGACGCGCGAGCAGGATTTGCCGCTGTCTTTCGCCCAACAGCGCTTGTGGTTTCTCCATCAATTGCACCCGGAGAGTCCCGCGTACAACAGCCCACGGGTTTTTCGTCTGCACGGACCCCTCAACGTGGGCGCCCTCGAGGAGGCCTTGCGGCAGATCTGCCAGCGCCACGAGATCCTGCGCACGACCTTTCCGTCGGTCGCCGGCCAGCCCCGGCAAGAGATCGCCAGGACGGCCCGCCCGCGGCTGCCGGTGGTCGACCTCGCGCGGTTCGCGACGTCAGAAGACCGGCGGGACCGCGCCGCCCGACGCCTGATCGCTCGTGAAATCGCGCGGCCGTTCGACCTGGCGCGGGGACCTCTGTTGCGCGGCCTGCTGGTCCGTTTGGGAGCCGAGCATCATCTCTTCCTGCTCAACCTCCATCACATCGTGACCGACGGCTGGTCCGAGGAGATCCTCTATCGTGAGCTCGCCACTTTCTACGCGGCACGGCTCGCGGGTCGGCCCGGGTCGCTGCCCGAGCTAGAGGTCCAGTATGCCGACTTTGCCGTGTGGCAGCGCGCCGAGCTGAACGACGATCGGCTGGAGGAGCAGCTGTCCTACTGGCGCCGGCAGCTGCGGGATTTACCACCCCTCGATTTTCCCAGCGGTTCCAGCCGGGAGTCGGAAGCCGCGACCGACGCCGGTGCCGTCCACGCCTTCAAGCTGTCGCCACGCCTCGGCGAATCCCTGGAGGCCCTGAGCCTGCGCGCCGGCACCTCGCCCTTCATCACCCTCCTGGCCGCCTTTGCCGCCTTGCTTCACCGCACCACCGGCCGGCGCGACCTGGCGGTCGGCTCACCCATCGCCAATCGCGATCGGGAGGAGCTCGAAGGGCTGATCGGTTTCTTCGTCAACATGCTGGTGATGCGTGCGCGGATCGCGGGCGAGCCGCGGTTCGGGGAGCTGCTAGGCGAGGTTCGCGACGTCGCGCTCGGTGCTTATGCCCATCAGGATCTGCCGTTCGAGAAGCTGGTCGAGGAGCTGCGACCGGATCGCGGAGCGGGAGATCATCCGCTTTTCGACGTGGTCTTCGCCCTGCACAACGTGGCGAGGTCGGAGCTGGCACTGGCGGGTCTCGAGGTCGATCCGCTGGATCTCGACTCAGGCGCCGTGCGCTTTGCTCTCGAGGTTCACCTTTGGCAAAGCCGAGATCGTTTGCAGGGCAGCTGCGTCTACCGCAAGGATCGATTCGAGTCGACGGCGGTCGCGCGCCTGATCGCGCACTTCGAGACCCTGCTCGCCGGTGCGTTGGAGCGGCCCGACTTGGCAGTCGACGAGCTGCCGCTTCTGACTCCCGCCCAGCGCCACCAGCAGTTGGTGGAATGGAACGACACGCGGGTCGCGGCGCCGGCCGTCGCCTCGATAGCGGAGGCTTTCGAGACCCGGGTGGCGAGACGGCCCGACGCCGTGGCGGTGATCGCCGAAGGTGGACGCCAGCTCTCTTACCGGCACCTTTCCTACCGGGAGCTGAACGATCGGGCTGGATGGCTGGCCAAGGAGCTCAGGGGTATCGGCGTCGCGCCCGAGCGCCCCGTGGGTCTTTGCGTCGAGCCCTCGGCGGAGATGATCGTCGGGCTGCTCGCCATTCTCAAGGCCGGCGGGGCCTATCTGCCGCTGGACCCTTCCTATCCACGGCGGCGCCTGCGGCTGATGCTGCGTGACGCCGGCGCGTCGTGGTTGCTGATCCAGGAAAACCTGATCCCGAAAGTGCTCGGCGAACAGGTCGTCGCGACTGAACGAGGGCCGGCTCCGGTCACGACGCCTCACGGGCGGCAGTCGGGCCTCGAGATTGTCTACCTGGGAGAGGACGAGAGCCACCCGCGGGCAGACGCCAGCCGAATCGATCCGGCGAACCTGGCTTGCGTGCTCTACACCTCGGGATCCACCGGCCGACCCAAGGGAATCGGGCTCACCCATCGCTCGCTGCTCGGCCTGGCGCTGGCGACGAATCGACTCGAGGTCCGGCCGCGAGATCGAGTCGCCCAGCTCTCCAACCTATCGTTCGACGCCGCGACCTACGAGATCTGGGCGACCCTGCTGCACGGCGCGACCCTAGTCGTTCTGCCCGCGGATCGGCCGCTGGCCCCGGAGCGTCTGGCCGCCGAAGTGAGCCGCCAGCGAGTCGACACCCTCTTCCTGACCACGGCCCTGTTCAACCTCGTGATGCGTGAGCATCCCGCCGCCGTGCGGACGGTGAAGAACCTTCTGTTCGGTGGCGAGGCCGCCGAGCCCCACTGGGTCCGAATCGCCTCGACGGCCGGGCCCGAGCGCCTGCTGCATTTCTATGGCCCGGCCGAGAACACCACCTTTGCCACGGGATATTCGGTGCACTCGCGATGCCAGCGGGCGAGGGTGCCGATCGGCCTGCCGGTCTCGGAGACCGAGCTCTACGTGCTGTCGGGCTTTCGCAATCTGCCGGCGGGCAGTCCCGGCGAGCTTCACATCGCGGGCGCCGGGCTGGCCCGGGGTTATCTCGGTCGGTCGGCGCGAACCGCCGAGCGATTCGTACCCGACCCTTTCGGCGACCGCGCGGGCGCACGCCTCTACCGCAGTGGCGATCTGGTCCGGCAAAGGCCGGACGGCAATCTGGAGTTCCTCGGCAGGGTCGACCATCAGGTCAAGATTCGCGGCTTTCGCGTCGAGCCGTCGGAGGTCGAGGTGGTGCTCAAGCGCCACACTGCGATCCGTGACGCGATCGTCCTGGCCCATCCGGGCGACGCCGGAGATCGTGGGCATCGCCTGGTGGCTTACGTCGTCCCGGCTTCGCCCGAGACGAGCCGGGATGCCTGGAGAAGCTTTCTGGCCCGCCGTTTACCGGCCTACATGGTGCCGTCGGCCTTCATCAGGCTCGACGAGTTGCCGCTAACGCCCGGCGGCAAGGTCGATCGGCGCGCGTTGCCGGCGCCCGAGGATTCGCGGCCGGGCCTTGCGGTCGACTACCTGCCGCCGCGGACGCAGCTCGAGCGCAAGATGGCGACGATCTGGGCCGGGCTCTTGGGTCTCGAAACGGTCGGCGTGCGCGACAACTTCTTCGAGCTCGGCGGGCACTCCTTGCTCGCCATTAGGGTGATCTCGCGAGTCCGATCCGAGCTGCGAGCCGATCTACCCCTGCGAAGCCTGTTCGACCATCCGACGGTGGCGGACCTGTGCCGCCATCTCGCGGAGTTTCGCGAAGCGCGGGACGACGCACCCCTCGAGCCGCAGTGGAGCGTCGCCGCGGAGGACTTACCGGAGCTGGCGCCGACAGTTCCCGGGAGGATGGAAGAAGGCAGGATATGACCGTCGAGCGGTTGCTGCTCGAATTGCTGGAGCGGGGCATCCAGCTCTCGGTCGACGGTGAGGACCTGCGTTTCAAGGCGCCCCCCGGCGCGCTGACGCCGGATCTGCGCGAGCGCCTCGCCGAGCGCAAGGCCGAGCTCCTGAAAGCTCTCGACGAAGATAGCTGGTACGCCGCCGCGTCCTTCGATCAGCAAAGATTGTGGGCGATCGAGCAATGGGTGCCCGGCGGATCGGCCTACTGCACGGGCGGCGGTTTTCGCATCCGCGGCCCGCTGGACGTCCGGGCGCTCGAGCGAAGCCTGCGGCGGCTCTCGCGTCGCCACGAAACCCTGCGCACGACCCTGGCCACCGTCGACGGCCGACCGGTCCAGGTGATCCGATCGGCCTCTCATAGGTCCACCACGGCGACCCTGCCGGTCGTCGATCTCCGAGGGCTGGCACCGGCCGCCAGGGAGCTCCGGGCCGCGTCGCTGACCGCGAGCGAGAGCCAGCGATCCTTCGACCTCGGCACCGGCCCCCTCTTTCGCATCCTGCTGTTGCGTCTCACGGATCAGGAGTGGATCCTGCTGCTCAGGCTGCACCACGCGATCTCGGACGGCTGGTCCGACAGCGTGCTGTATCGGGAGCTGGCCGAGCTCTACGGTGGTTTCACCCACCGACGCCCCACGTCCCTGCTTGAGCCCGCTCTGCAATACGCCGACTTCGCCGCCTGGCAGCGGAGCCGGCTCGCCGGGGAGGCCACGGAACGGCTGCTCGGCTACTGGCGAAGGCAGCTCAAAGATCTCGAATCGCTGCGGCTGCCCACCGACCGCCCGCGACGCGCCCGCGCGACCCTGGCGGGTGCAAGCCACGGTCTGAGCTTCGCCCCCGAGCGGGTCGGCGCGCTCGAAGGCCTGGCCCGAAAAGCCGGGGCTTCGCTCTACATGGCGATGCTCGCGGCATTCGTGGCCTTGCTCCATCGTCTGACCGGACAACGCGATTTTGCCGTCGGCTCGCCGATCGCCGGGCGTGATCGCCAGGAGCTCGAGGCGCTGATCGGCCTCTTCGTCAACATGCTGGCGCTGCGCGCGGACGTCAGCGGCGATCTGAGCTTCACCGAGCTCCTGAAACGGGCGCGAGAGACCGCGCTCGGCGCATTCGACCACCAGGATCTACCCTTCGATCGGCTGGTCGCCGAGCTGGCGCCGGAGCGAGACCCGCGTCGCCACCCGCTTTTCCAGGTCTCGGTGGCGTTGCACAACGATGCCAGGGCCGGGCTCGCTTTATCGGACCTGGAGGTGAGCCCGATCGAGACAGACGTCACGACCGTTCACCTGGATCTCGAGCTTCACCTATGGCGAACCGAGGCCGGGCTGGGCGGCTACTGGGCCTACAGCACGGACCTCTTCTGTGCCAGCACCATCGCGCGCTGGTCCGCTCATCTCGCCACCCTGCTGGCGGGCGTGGCCAGCGATCCGGAGCGTCCGATCCGAGATCTGCCCCTGTGCTCCCGGGCTCAGCGTCATCAGCTGCTGACCGAGTGGAACGACACCCGCCGGCGGACTCCGCGCGACGCTCAACGTCACGACCGTCTGCACCAGCTCTTCGAGCGCCAGGCCGCCCATACGCCGGATCGAGTGGCCGTCACCGGGCAAACAGCTGACGGCCGAGACGCGACCCTCACCTACAGCCGTCTGAACCTCGAGGCCGATCGCCTGGCTCGATGGCTGAGGGGCCAAGGTGTCGGAGCGGATCAGCGGGTGGCGATCTTCTTCGACCGCGGGCCCGAGCGGGTGGTGGCGATGCTCGCCGTGCTCAAGGCCGGCGGCGCTTATCTGCCGCTCGCTCCCTCTGCGCCGAATCGGCGGCTGGCCTACCTGCTCCGGGACGCGCGGCCGGTGGTCGTCTTGACTTCGAGCGCCCTGCGCGACCGAGTGCCGGCGGGCCATCGGGTGGTCTGTCTCCGTGCCGGAGGGCACCCTCCAACAGGGTCTCCCGACTCTCGAGTCGCCGACCTGCCGAGCGCCGTAACAAGCGCCAACATCGCCTACCTGCTCTACACCTCCGGCTCGACCGGCCGCCCCAAGGGAACCGAGATCAGCCACGCGGCGATCTGCAACCACATGCTGTGGATGCAGGCGGAGCTGCCGCTCGACGACAGCGACCGGGTGCTGCAGAAAACCCCGTTCACCTTCGACGCCTCGGTGTGGGAGTTCTGGGCGCCGCTCCAGGTGGGGGCGGCGCTGGTGCTGACGCCGCCGGACAGTCATCGGGATCCCGCCGTCCTGCTGGGATGGGTCCAGCGGCAGCGGGCGACGATCCTGCAGGTGGTGCCGTCCCTGTTGCGCGTGCTGCTGCAAGATCCGCGGTGGCCTCGCTGCACAAGCCTCCGCCGGGTGTTGTGCGGGGGTGAAGCCTTGGCGCCCGACCTGCGCGCCGAGTTCTTCGCCGGTTCCGCGGGTGGCCAGTTGCATGACGTCGCGTTGCATAACGTTTATGGGCCGACCGAAGCGACGATCCATGCCACCACCCAGGCGATCGAGATCGGCATCGGCGGCAGGAATGCCCAGCCTGGGCCGGTAGCCATCGGCCGGCCGATCACCAATGCCCGGACGGTAGTGGTCGACCGATGGCAGCGGCCGGCCGCGCCGGGAGCCGCGGGCGAGCTGACGATCGGCGGCGCCGGCCTGGCGCGGGGTTATCCCGGGCGCGCCGGGCTGACCGGCGAGCGCTTTCGTCCCGACCCTTTCGCCGGCTCGCCGGGCGAGCGGCTGTACCGGACGGGGGATCTGGTGCGTCACCTGGCGGACGGCAGGCTGACGTTTCTCGGCCGTATCGACCATCAGCTCAAGGTTCGCGGTCATCGCATCGAGCCCGGCGAGATCGAAGCCCGGTTGAGGCGTCATCCATCGGTGCGCGACGCGGCGGTGGTCTCGGTGCCGGCGGGGGAAGCGCATCGGCTGGTGGCCTGCGTGGTCGCCGCGGGCGGTGTTACACCGTCGAGCCGCGCGTTGAGAACCTTCTTGAGCCAGCATCTGGTCGAGTCCATGCTGCCGTCTCAGTTCATCGCCCTCGAGACATTGCCCCTGTCGCGGAGCGGCAAGGTCGACCGACTCGCCCTCGCGCGGCGCGTCCGAACAGCGGTCGAGCACCCGTCGACCGGGGCGACCTACGACCCACCCCGCAACCCGATCGAAGAGCTGATCGCGGCCAGCTGGGCTCGCCTGCTGGGCACACAAAGGGTCGGTGTGCGCGCCAACTTCTTCGAGATCGGCGGCCATTCCCTACTGGCGATCCAGGCCCTCTCGCGAGTCCGGCGCGCCTTCGGCGTCGAGCTCGCGGTGCGCGAGCTATTCGAGCAGCCGACAGTCGCCAGCCTGGCCGCGCGGGTGGCGCAAGCCCGGAGCGGTCGAAGATCGAGCGGCGAAGCCGATCGGCACGGGCCGGTGGCTCTCGAGGGCACGATCACCGAGCTGCCGCTGTCCTTTCCCCAGAGGCGCCTGTGGTTTCTCGACCAGCTGGACCCGGGGAGCACCGCCTACCACGTGATGATCGGCTTCGAGCTGACCGGCCTGCTGCGCCCGATGGCTCTCGAGGCCAGCCTGCGGGAGCTGATCCGGCGTCACCAGGTGCTGCGCACCGTCTTCGTGACCGACCACGGGCGGCCCAGACAGCGGGTCGGAGCGGTCCCGGCGATCGTGCTGCCGCGGATCGACCTCGCCGGCCTGAGCGTCGCGGATCGGCGACGGGTCGCGAAAGAGCTCGCGGCGCGAGAAGCTCGCGAGCCGTTCGACCTGAGCCTCGGCCCGCCGATGCGCGCCCGCCTGCTGCGGCTCGCCGCCGGCGAGCATGTGCTGGTGCTCTCGATCCACCACATCGCCTTCGACGGCTGGTCCCAGGGCATTCTCTGCCGCGAGCTGTCGGCGCTCTATAACGG
>JAAUXY010058830.1_pt1 | contig 17061 bp, 10 predicted proteins | sample 7278121 | NCBI WGS metagenome assembly JAAUXY01 (sample SAMN14350117, study PRJNA611818) | marine sediment metagenome | isolation source: surface marine sediment (1.8m) | place: French Polynesia: Moorea | collected 2018-08 | reverse complement strand
CATCATGAGCAGCGCTTTTACTTCCTCGAGTTCAATGACTAGATCAGCATCAGATAGGTTGAAGATGTCGCGCACCAATGCCTCGTAAAAATCAAAATGGCTTTCGATGTGATTATGGTGGCAGAAGCATGAAGCACCATCGGACTGTGCGACACTGCGGAAGCCGTTGAGCCAATGTCCAAGTGACAAATCCAGCCACTTGTCCTCTTTGTGGTAGTCGGGAAACGTCGTCTGCCAGCATTTCACGAGTTTGGTAAGAAGGCTCTCTGCTCGTTCTATCGATTTCGCGCGGTCCATGAACTGCTCGAAAACGATCGTCCTCTCTCTCTTCTCGGTGGTCGCCAGCGAACAAACGCCGTCAAGAAACGCTGCCGTTGACTCTGTTTGTCCGGTCTTACTAGCCGTACAAATAAGCGTTTTCCCCGGTTTTCTATTGGACAGGACACCAAGCGCAAGAGCCAATCCATCAAGGCTGCGGTTCGGGACAACCTCGACGAGATCATCGTCCGCCTTGACACGAATGTCATCGTCGTTTTGCCATCTCCACTTGTCACTCTCTCCGCCAACAAGGAATTCGTCGATTTTTCCCCTGGTTTCTTTCCAAATCGGCACTCCGTCATTTCGATACTGCAGATCCAGCAACAGTAGAAAATCCCCGTCAAGATCTCGTACCTTGTCGAAAGCGTTGATCCAGTCGTCGTTACTGTTGACCTGTATAGTCTCAACAGATACGTCCAAATCACGAAGCCTGTCAGCCGCTATCATCAAGCAAGAGTTCTGACCTCCGTCATCATCAACCGCTAAGATGTTTAGCTTCATACGGAACTCCGGGACCACTGGTAGGCCACTTCGAAGTCGGCGTCGCCATCAATGCTGGGCCAGGTCATCTTTGCACCCAGGCTCTCCGCTAGAAATCGACGGATCTTCTTTCCGTTACCACTTTGTATGACTCCACCGCCTGAATTGTCGCCTGCTTCCAGAAACCCCTGCGTGATTGCCGACATCCTTACTTCAACGTGCTTAGGTGGCTTTGGCAGGCTGCCGATGTTCTCGTCGAAATGGGCCTGCCTGACTTCGTTCTTGAACGCTAGTCTTGAAACTCTCCCATCGAACATCTCGACTGCAATAGAGATACCAGGCTCCCATTTACTGTGCTGCAGAGCTTCCCGAAACTCGAGCATCAACAGCTTGGTCAAGTCGACCCAGAACTGACGGTTGTCAGACCAGTCCACGTTGCTGCGTAGCACATCGTTACTCGTAATAATTCTAATCTTCGGCATGCGGGCACGAATATGAGATAACACAGACTCGACATAGGATAGTGTCTCGGGAGTGATCAGAACCCTTCGAAAAATCGTTACTAGTATGGCGTCTGCCACAGATTGGTAGGTTTCCTCAATCAGTTCACCGATGTCCGTAGGCAATTCTTCGAACGGAAGATCATATTCATTGTTCGATGTGGCCCACGCCATCAAGTGATCCATGCCAGCTTGATAAAGAGAGTCGAACGCGATGATGCCAAAGTCATTGATGATGCCATCTGATGCATTTTCCGGACGGCGCCTTACTTCGAACCCAAATTCTTCCGGATCTAAGTGTTGCCGCCTCAGTCCCTCAACAACTCTGACGCATTCATGGGCCCAATTGGTGCGGGAAGAAGCAGTTCCCGTTCGTCTCTGCGCATCAGCCGCACGCACGGAGTACTCTGCCTCATATTGTTTTGTGAGCAGCTTAGCCAGATCGAGAAGGTAGCGTTCCTTGTTTGGGTGCCAAGCGCTACTGGAGATGCCATAAATCCAAAGTCCTCCACGATAGCTACTTGGAAGGGCATGTCTGCTGATGGTTTCTTCATCGATGGCCAGAGACGTTACGGAGATCGGGACACCAACAAGCGCGGTTGTCCCGACCCCGACCGCACCAAGTTTTTTCGCCAACGCATCCAGGCGAGAGTGCATGGCTTGATGACACAGTTCTAGATCAACAACCAGCAGTTCCTCGTCCGTTGCGGCGGACCAGATTTCCGACATAGCTCTTAGTCTTTTCAAGCGCTCATCTACAACCTGATCGAACGCCTGAAGGTCGTGGCTAACGTCGAGCTCTGAAAGATCGGATTCAGTGTACGCAGCTTGCAGAATGCTTGGTGGTGACTGGACGTCACGCTGTCTTTTCTCAACCTGAATTTGCGTTAACTGCTTCACCATCTGATCTACAATACGATTCTGATCTCCGAGCTTGCCGAAATCTGCTTCCAGCAGCGTATCGTTGGTTGTAAAGAAGACGTCGCGCCACGAGTTCGGAGCGTCACGCCCGGAAAACTGCCGGTGCAGGAAAGGGCCTATACTCGTCCTCTGCAGCCGTTCGGTATTCTCCTGGTATAGACTCAGAAACTCGCAGGCCTTCGCGTGTTGTGAATCGGCGCGAGCTAACCAGACCGCACTTTCTTGCCGAAGACCTTTGCGTCCTTCCTTCGATGGATACCATGGGGCGCTGTCCACGAGAATGAGGTCGAATAGACCAGTCTCGGGATCAAGGATCTCCGTTTTCTCGAGCCAGGACTCGATAAATCGTAGAACGGAGGCGTTCCAGCCAAGGGTTTCTGCTTCGAGTTCAGAAGAACGGGTGGGAGGGTTCGGGAGTACATCAAACTCTAAGAACATGGAAGGCGACGGAAGCGATGATCGTTTTGCCGTATGTTCGACAATCCTCCGATGTAGACTGGTTCGCGCGGACCAGTCCCCAGGGGATGGAATCAACGTTTCAGATTGATTTCGTTTGACTGCGTCTCGGGATGGGTTGTCGATATCTGCAGCGCAATGCCGTAGTTGAAAGTATATGAGGGAGAAGAACTTTCCTTCGGACGATTCCTGACTGGAGATTCTTTCAATGTACTCACCCACAACGTCGGTGCTCGGGTGCAGCTCCAGCTGCGGTTTCAGGAAGTTGGAGTACTGGCTTTGCAAGAAATCTCCAATACGAATGTCCGGAGATATAATTTTGATGTAGTTAAACTCGCCTCCTGGAAACGACTTCTCCAGCTCGTCTGGCAACACCAGCGCGCCGTCTTCATTCGCGGGAACCATCTGATTGCCAACACAAACGCCATCGGGCTTCATCAGTTCGCCTGCATACGTTAGCTGGTCTCGAAAACAGTCCTGACCCAATTCTCCCGCATCGGCATGTAGTGCTGTCACGAATCCCGGGCACGTGGGATTGTAGGGGGGTGCCAGAAACACGAAGTCGAACTCGTTTTCGTATTCCAGCCGTTCGAAGCTGCACTCGCGCAGTTGAATCTCCCCGGGCCCCGGTTCTTGCTCGGCAACAGTGATCCGATTCATCTTCGCGTTGTATCTTGCAAATCGAAGTGCCCGGGGGGAAACGTCTATAGCTACGACCTGGCAGCCCAGCTTCGCAGCGTAGATCGCGAACACACCAGACCCCGTGCCAATATCCAGCACCTTCGCACCCGGCTTGGCGCGAAGTAGAGGCTCCATCATCCGACACATGTAAACCTGCTCTTCCTCGAGGATCGGCAGGACCCGATCCCATCGCGGATCCGTGATGCGGTCTGTCTCGATCGTGATCCCATCGAAGAAAGCGGTGCTCCGGTTCATGCCTGCCAAGCACGGTTCCCACTTGTCTAGAGGTGTCATCGCTGTCGATCCGTCGAGTTAGTCGGTGTCACTATTAGGAACCAGTACGCCCTCTCTGTAGACGCCCACTTCCAATGGCGTCAGCATGTCGCCGTCCGAATCAAACTTAATCGGTCCCGTAACTCCATCGGTGTCGACGGCCCGGAGTGCGTTCACCCAATCTTCGTTTGTTGCTGGAAGAGTCAAGCTATCGGCAGCTGCTTGGATGGCAGTGACCATGTCATAGGCGAACGCGTGGGTGTAGAGAGGCTCACGGCCATACTTGGCCTCAAAACGGTCGCGCCACTCCGCAATCGTGGTCGTCTCCGGCCGAGTTTCGAAAATCGGGGCGACCATCCTGATGCCTTCGATTTCCTCAGCACCCAGTATGTTCGCGGCATCGAGCAAATCGTAGGTAGCGATTGTGTTGCCGTCGGTTATAGCGCCAAGCGGACGTAGGGATCGGATGAGTCCAACCAAGTCATTCTGAAAGCCGTTGAGAATAATGAGTTCCGGGCTAAAGTCAGCGACCTTCACAGCAATGTCCCTGAAGTCGCTTCTTCCAAAGTCATACGCTTCTACGAAGAGTTCCTTGTCGCCGTGGGCCTCGAGCGCAGGTAACAGCATCTCCTCGAATTGCTCTACGGTGTGCGGCAGTTGCACATAGACCATTGCGATTCGCGTTGCTTCGCGACGTTCGATGTATTCGAGATAGATCGGCGTCTCTATCTTGTAGCTTACCCACGTACGGAAGTTGTTCGTGGTCCCCGGATTGATATTCGCATCGAAGATCCATACGAAGTGAGGGACCCCAGTACTCGAGACTTCGTCTCTGATTGCCATTGTCTGTGGCTTCACACCAGAGATGTACAGCGTTGGGTCACTGAGCAGCTGTCGCTGATAGATAGTAACGGCAGATCTTGCGTCACTCGCGTTGTCCTGCCAGTCAAACGTAATAGTTGCGCTGCCGGAGTCGCCGGCATCCGACATCTCCTCCAGCGCCATATTCGCGCCATCCCTGACGGCTGCTCCGTAAGTTGCCAAGACGCCTGTCATGGGCAGATTGGCGGCAACTCGGATTTCTACTGTTTGGGCGGTGTCAGTGCTGTCAGTCTGGTAGTTGACTGCAACGAAAGCCACACCTACAACTGCGACGATTGCGACTACTGCGATCCAAATTCTATTCTTCATAACTATGAGCCTTAGGTTAGTGCTTGTGTGTCTGACTGTTACGTGCTGGGGACGAGAATCAACTGAGCTGACACGTTGTCTGCAGAATTACGTTTTGGAAATTCTGAGGCATTGAATTCATCGAGCGCATAGAACGGCTCGTCATAGACTCCGATTCTTCCCTTGCTCATTGCGGCGATTGCCACCTTCTTGCGTTCGCCGCCACTGAGCGATGAACACAAGCGATTAGATAATCCTGCAACGGCCGCAGGAGTCGTGCCGCTTCTGGACAGTTTCATTAAATCTCGCACTTTGAGATTTGGGAAAATCTGATTGTCCGACGGAAGCGCTCTCAACCCGTATCTGAATCTCTTGGCCGGATCCAATCCATTGAGGTCAATGCCATCGAGTCTGATTGAGCCCGACTCGAGTGGTATCAGCCCGCAAATGGCTGCGAGCAAGGAGCTCTTTCCCCAGCCATTCGGGGCGAACAGTATTCCCAGTTCGTTCTCGTGCAACGAGAAACTCAGGCCTTGCGAGGGCTCGATACCGTCTGACCCTATCACCACGCGGGAGCCTCGCCTGATCATTATGTTGCTGATTTCAAGGATAGGCTTGGCCTCCTCGCGGAATTCGACTTGGCTCCGAACGCGCATGAGCACACCCCCGTTATCGAGTGCCTCCTCAGAAATTGAATCCTCGTCTGACGACAACATCGATAACCACTCAGGGCGGTTCATAGTTCGCTCAGTACCAGCGGTTGCCTGAGGAGCGCGCACCTCGATCTCATTCTTGGCAACGTTGGATCGCCTGATCTTTCCGTCCTGAAGCAGCCAATGAGTCGTCACGAGATCGCGAAGGCGCCGTTGCGTATACGTGTGTTCAACGACGATGATCGTGATCTCGTGTTCCGAAACAAGTGACTCGAGCAATGCAAGGACGTCTGCTACACCATCTAGATCCAAACCGGCCAGAGGCTCATCAAGGAGCAGCACACGGGCACCCGACGCAACCGCGCGCGCTATGGCAACGCGCTTCGATTGACCCAACGAAATCTTGTCCGCGGAGCTCTCCTCCCGTCCGGATAGCCCGAGCCTACTCAGTATTGAGCTTGCTTCGTCAGCGATCTGAAGATCTCTTTTCGACGATCGCGACGGTCTGAATAGCGCCGTCATAGGATTTTCGCCGACATTCTCAGGATGAGCGACGGCAATGTTGTCGCGCAAGCTCTGGCTCTCGAACAGACGAACGTCTTGCCAGGTTCGACAGACACCTTCGCGCGACACGAATTCAGGCGTGAAGTGATCGAACGGATTGAGATCGTGCCACCAACGACGCGGAAACCGATAGGATCTCGGAGTGTCATCGGCCTGGTACCTGATGATGCCGGCGTCTGGCTCCAGATTTCCTGTCAGAATATTCAACAGAGTCGTCTTGCCAGAACCGTTCTCGCCGCGAAGAAGCACGACCTCGCCTTGCCGTAGCTCGAGGTCGACCCCATCGAGCACAATCTGACCGCCAAATCGCTTCTTCAGTCCCTCTGCTCGAAGCAGCACGGGAGACTCGTCGACTCTGAGTTGCGACTTCGTAGAAGTAGTCATCTGCTGATCGTGATTCCGCATCGAACTAGTCAATTCAGTCTGTAGAGGCCACTAATGCCCTGTGGGCGGAAGTGCATCATCAGTACGAGCAAGAGCCCATACGCGGCGAGACGCAGGTTGGCAGCCTGCGCATCAGGCAACTGGAGGTAGCGCAATATTTCCGGCAGAAGGATAAGTACGATGGCCCCGACGATCGGACCACGAAAGTTCCCAACACCACCGACCAAGACCATGCTAAGAATCAGGATGCTCTCGTTAAGGGAGGCTGTTTCGGGGTCCAAGTAGCCTATGTAGCTTGCATAGAGGGCGCCGGCAATCGCGACCAGACCACAGGAAACGGCCAGCGCCTGCACCTTCAGCAGCCGCGTGTTCTTGCCGAGTCCGCGCGCGGCGAGTTCGTCTTCGCGCATGGCAGTCAGTAGTCGACCCCACGGTGCTGACGTGACACGCCATACGATTCCAGCGCAGAGAATCGTCACAATCGTGGCGAGGGCGAGAAAGCTAAGAGGGCTGGATATCGTGAAGCCGACAATATCCGGCTTTGGGATGCCGGCGATTCCGAATGGCCCATTGGTCAGATTGCTCAAGCTACCTAGAGGGGATTGCGGATCGAACCAGTTGTACAGAAGGCTGTATAGAAGCGCTTGAACGGCGAGGCTGCCGAGAACGAAGAAGTCGCCTCTAAGTCGCCAAGCCGGCAGTGAAACGGCGAGACTGAGAAGACTGGCCACAACGACCGCCGCAAGAAGTGACGATACGAATCCCCATCCGGCTGTCAGCGTTAGTAGAGCATACGTGTAGCCTCCTAGTGCAAGGTAGCCAGCGTGTGCGAGTGATAAGAGCCCGCAGTAGCCGACCACCAGATTGAGGCTCAGAGCCACAATCACGTATATCTCGATGTAGATTAGAATGTGAATCAGGTAGCTCATGTCTCCGTTGCCTCCATACGGGTCTCGTGTCCGAGCAAGCCCTGTGGTCGGAGAAGCAAGAACAGCGCCAATACACCGAATGTCACGGCGTCCTGCCAGCGTGCCGAGAAGACCCATACGACTTCGGCGCGTATGACTCCAAGCAATAGACCGCCAATGATGGGGCCTACAAGAGAAGACCGACCGCCGATGATTACAGCGACGACCGCCAACAGCGTGGCTTGTAGGCCCATGTACGGGTCAAATCCGATGTCTCGCGCTGTAAGCAAAGAGGCTGACGCTGCGAGCAAACCTGCGAGCCCGAAAGCCAGCAGTCGATGAGCGCTAACGCTGTAACCGTAAAGCGCGAACTGCTCGGAGTTGTCGGCTAACGCGCGTAAACGCAAGCCCACGCCTGTCAGGTACAACATGGTAATTACTGCCAACAGCAGCAGCGCTGAAACGCCGCCAATAAGCAATTGGGATGCGGTCAAAACGCTGTCGCCCAAAGTAAATGTTGACTCCAGACCTGTTCGTAACGTCCGTGTTTCGTTGCCCCAGACCATCGCAACGACCTGGATCGTTAGGATATACAGTCCCAACGAGGCGATCAGATGTACGCCGTCAGACGCACCTTTTCGCGTCAGGGGAGCGTGATTAAACCTCTCAAACGCCAATGCAAGCGCAACCACAGCGACGATTGCGAGCAGCAACGCAATCGGCCAGCCCCCGGGCACTGAAGATCCGAACTGAAATACGTAGGGTGCCAGCGTATAGAGGCCCGCCAAGCCAATGAACAACACGCGAGTTGGCAGGTACACCATCTGGAACGCCATAGCCAAGAGAGCAATGACTGAACCGGAGATAAGACCATTGAGCAGTATTTGCATGACAAGAACCGACTTACTTCATCAGTGAAAAAGCAAGTATCATGCCAAGGCAGCGACAAGGTTTATGCTACGGGTGCGTTCGTGTAGATTTAGCAAGGTTGACCCCTAGAGTGTCAAATAAGAGGCCTATTGTATCAAATTAGATACCTATATCCGGCAGAAGCGTCCGATCCCCGTGGCCGCGGTCAAACGAATTCAAGTGCTGGCCTGACGGGGGGCAACCAGGCTAATGGACAAGAAGGACTGTGAGGCCGTAACGTACTTCCATTGACCCGTAATCAATGGTGGAAGCCGGCTGTTTAGCACATTGCCAATGTGGCCGCCGAGAACGATCAATGCGAAAACAGCGAGAAGGATGAGCGGAGCGAGCGGTTGCTCGCGGGCGCCGAAGGCCAATCGATGTCTCTCTAGTTCTCCAGTAACTCAGCCCTACCGCACGCCGAAACTCCGTTTGGCGCTATCGACGTTGCACTCTTGCCTGCTCTAAGTCTCAAAGCTTTCCGCGATAGCCCGCTCTACCGAAGTCCGTGGCTTTGTATATTTGCGCTTGCTCAGTAGTCTGGATTTTCGCGCGATTCCGGCATCGTATAATCCGATGGGCTCGCGGGTTTCGAGGTCGAAAGCCGGCGTCGCTTCACCTCCGTAAAGCGTGACCAGGTATGCGTGATAGTTCTCAAGGCTCATTAGATCGTCGCGACTCACTCGTCCCGAGAAACGCGCCTCCAATATCTGGGCGTCCTGCATGCCGGCGCGAAAGCTCAGCATTGTACCGACGTTACCGGTGACTGCCTCCTGTAGCTCCTCCGGAATCTGATGCATGTACTGATTAGAAACGATCAGATTGAGTCGGTATTTTCGCGCCTCGGACAGAATCATAGAAAAACTGTCCGTGGCGAGATTCTGAAATTCATCGACGTACACGTAAAAATCGCGTAAGTCGTCAGCGCTCGATGTCTCGGAGCGCGCAAAGGCGGCCCGCGTCAAAAGGCTCATCAGAATCATGCCGAGAAACCTCGAATTGGTACTCCCCAATCGACCCTTCGCCAGATCGACGAGAACGATCTTCCTGCCCTGCATGCAATCAAGAAAGTCAACGGTCGATTTCCGTTGCAAGATAATCTGACGCATCAAACTGTTGGCCGCGATTCTTGTGAACTTCGACGTGATGTAGTTGGACATGTTCTCCAGGGAGTGATCACCTCCGACCTTGGTTGCAATTTTGCTCCAGAAGGACTTGAGCAGCGGGTCCTTCGAATGCGCGAGCATCTCGTCGCGATATTGGCGGTCGGCAAACACCCGGCTAATATCCGCGAGCGTGGCATTCGAGTCACTGGTCGTTGTTGCTAGTAGCGCGCTGTATCGGAGGTATTGTTCAAAAACCGGTCCACCCGCAACGCGCATGTTATACAGCTGCTCAAAAATCTCGAGGAGATGATTGATAGCACTGTCGCGGTCAAGGCTGTCCCGAAACTCAAGAAGATTGAGCCCCACGGTCCGACGGGTATCCGCTGGATCGATGTGCACGACATCATCGATTCGACCCGGCGGAATACAGCCGAGGACCTCGTCGACGAGTTCGCCGTGCGGATCGATAAGGCAGACGCCGCTGCCGTTCTCGATGTCTTGCCGAACCATTTGGCTCAGCAGCGTCGACTTACCCGTACCAGTCTGTCCGACGATGTACATGTGCCGCCGCCGATCGTCCCGTAGCAGGTTAATCGGTTGAGATATTCCCCGGTAGTTGTTGTCACCGAGACACAAGCCTTCTTCCGGTAGGTTTCGCGGCGGCGCCATCAGTCGCGCGAGCCTTGTGTTTACGCCTGGGAAACTGCCCTTCAAGGGCACGGGCATACGAAACACACTGTTCGCTTGGCGCGCGTCGGCAAGATAACGAAGTCGCTCGCTGCCTTGTCGTGCGAGCGTCGGAACCCAAGTCTGGAAATCCAGCACCTTCAGATTTGACGAGGCAACCTCGCGTTGCGCATCGTCTTCCGCCTGTGCCCACTCGCAGCCACCCATGAGATTGTGGGACTCGATGCGTGCATCCGAGTAAGGGTCATGGCTTGCTACCGACTCACTGATCGTGGTTCCGAGTGTCTCAATAACTCCTGCAGAAATCGGCTGTGCCGAGAACACGCTCGTACGTAAGTGGAAGCAGTCGTCGAGGAGCGAGAAAGTCTGCTCGTGCAGCACTGCAAGCAGCTTTTGCGCTCGGTGCCTCAGCGGTGCACCGATATAGGAGCCATCGGACGCGTAGTGCGGCACATGGCCAAGGAACACCTCGCATCGCTCCAGTTCGCGTCGGAGTGCCTTGACCTCGTCCTCGCGTAAACGCGTTGGCTCGATCGCCAGGCTGATGCCGATTGGATTCGGGCCCATCAGGAGCACGTTGCACAGCGTGGCAAGCGTCGAGTAGGTGCGCACGTACGGGAAGACGTAGTAGATGTCCGACTGGCTAGGTTCGGGTCCCAAATCCGACGTACCTGCGCCAGTGAGACCAATCGTGCGCTTTCGCGGCAACGCCTGCAGCCGATCCAGTGGAAGCTGCGCCTCACGTCTTACGATTTCGGCAATGTAGTTCGATTCTATTGAGTCGAACAGGGCCTCGTACTCATCCGCTATAACAACAGGTCGCCACTGGTAGGCGTCCGAAATGGTGACCAAGCTTGGCCAGATGCAATCGATTGCTTCCCTAAGTCGATCTGAGGCCTGTGCTGCGTCTTCGCCGCTCGCGACAAGTCGAACAGACACGGCGATTTCACCGCGCTGCGGTGCATCGGCAACCGGTGATGAACAGAGTCGAATTTCCAGCGCCGACGCACTGCCGATCGATGGGAGCATTGCAATGAAATCGATCTGCCGACCGAGAAATTGATTGAGATAATCGATCCGCCCGACTGAAGGGTCCGGGGACGAGCCGATCGATGCCAGTCGAAGAGCAGCAAATGCACGCCATCGTTTCTGAGGATCGGCGGAGCTGACGGTCTCCACCGTTTCGATATGCAGATTGTTGAACATATTCTTATTCTTAGAGTGTCCGACTACGTCGCACCAGGTTTGCAGCAGCAGCGCGGTTGCTAAATGTGCACCGCATCAGCGCTTCCCAGAAGCCTTCGTTGAAACGCGGCGCCTGTAGCTGATATCTTGATTCATCCGCAACATAACTAGAACTAGAGCGGAGAATCAATATTGCGCTTACTGCCTGGCTCCTTGGCTAAGGACTATGAAATTGAGAATCCGGATGCGGGCGGACTGAGCGAAGCTGATAGTTGCATCGTACGCGACCAGGCGGGCCGCCGCTTCTTTCTGAAATTCTCATGTCCGTCGGATTTGGCCGCCGCCGTCGAACTGCGCGAAATGTTGACCGACCGGGCGCGGCGCTGCCCGTCCATTCAACCGCTGCATGACTCTGGTATTGCCGACAGCAGTCGGTTCTACGAGCTGACTTCGTTTGAGGCGGGCGGCAGCCTCGAAGGTCTGCTTAAAGGCGGAGAACGTCTCAGCGAAGCGGATTTCTGTCGGCTCGTTCGAGACTTGGCTGATGCCCTGATTTCGCTCCAGGAAGTAGATGGTGAAGGACGACGGATAGTACATGGAGATATCAAGCCGTCAAATATTCTAGTCGGTCGCGACGGTAGTGGCGCGCGCGGTTTTCGGTTGACGGACCTTAGCGGCAGCATAGTGCTGCGTGAGGGACGTGCCAGTTTTGCACCACATCATAGTCCGGGCTACGCATCTCCTGAACTTCTATACAACGCTAAGTCCGCCGATCAGTTGCGAGAGCGAGATTGGCTTAGCATCGACTTCTGGTCGTTCGGCATCGTCGCTCTCTATGCGTGCACAGGGCGCTTTCCCTTCGCGGGCCTGAACTCTGATCAGGTGCGAGATCTGGTGCTCGTCGACTGGAAAGCCTCATCAGCTACCCAGGTTTCTGCTGCGATCGACCGTGCCTTGGTGAATGGCCTTCTGCAGCGTCGATCAGCCCTTCGATGGAGCGACGTAGATGTTCGGCGGTGGTTGCGAGTGAAGCAACGCCGGGGCGAGGAAGACGACTATAGTTTTATCGCCGCAAGGCTCGCGGCAACAGGCGAGAACACTGCGGACAAGCCATTCGAGTTCGCTGGTATGGAAGTGCTTGATCTGCGAGAGCTGGCTGAGTACCTGCTCTATCGCTGGGACGTGACTGCATTGACCAGTCCGGCACTGTCAAACTGGTTGACTACCCACTACCCTATCTCTGCGGACTTGCTGCGTGACCTGCTCGCGAACCCGGACTATCCCAACGACGTGAGACTACTGAGGTTCGCATACTCACACCTCGAGAGTCCGCCCGGAGAGAGCCCTGTTGCCAGGGTGGATCCCGTTTGGAGGGCCGTGGTCCTCACCGAGAGCTCGCTGCGCGATACCGCGCGTGCCGCCAGAAATGAGAACGAACAAAGCGCCGAGTGGCTGGAATCACTGTTCCAGATTGACCGTGAGGTTTCAGCTCACACTGGCGTTGCTTACCTGCTGCAGAACCCCATGTTCGATATTGCCGATCTGCTGAACCGCATTGAGCAGAGCAGGGCAGCCTACTACGAGGCGTGGCAGTCAATCATTGATGCGGGCGGTCCGATCGACTTACGGCCAGACAATTCCCAGCTAGTCCTGGAGGCGGTATCCCTGGCACTCGATCGAGATTATGCGGCGGAGCTTGCCGGACAGCGTTCAGAGTTGTTCGACGTTCGCCTGTTGCTCCGGCGGGCACCCTGGTTCATGACATTTGGAACAGGCCGCGATGTGACACCCGAACAGCTGCTTGTGCTTCGCCACACGAATAACTCCTCTATCTTCGGCCAGACCGTGATCGAACGACTCGCAGACATGCCGGCACTCTCAGTCGATGAGGTTAAGGACGAAGTTCTTATTCCGCAGTCCCAGATTAAGCTCTTGAACGGTTTGGTCGCACGACCGGCCGCTGAGGTTCTTGAGCTACGGCCCGGTGAGACCTTTTCCGATATCCAGCTGAGTGGGCTGGCCGATTGGTGGCGGCAGAAGCAAGACGGGCTTCTAGGGCATGTAAGCAGAGGGATCCGATGGTTGCGTGGTCTCTTCGGACGAACGGATGCTGAGATTGACCTCATGGTTCACGCCGCGGCAATGGTAGCTCATGAGCGAGCTCACGAGCGCTACACGTCCTATCTGGTGCTAGCAAACTGGAACGTCGACCCAGCCTGCGATACATCTCTGGTGGTGCGTGAGGACCGTGGGTTTAATCGTATGACGAAGTTGCGCATCAACGACCTACCACCCGAGGGATCGATGCAGCTACTCTTAACCAGCGACTCCCGAATCGAGGTCCAAGCAAAGGCGGGACGCTGGCGACCGGCGCAACGCACCGAAAGTATCGTATTGCGATTCCGGCGTCGCCCGGAGCTTCATGTGCTTGCGAGGGGTCTGAGAAGCTGTACTGGGAGATTCTTGCCTACCCCCTCCCAGAAATCCTGTTCGCTGAATATTCTGAGCTTGCCGAAGGGCAAGCTGAAGACGACTAGTAAGTCCCTCGGCTCACTCGATGGTCGAACCCCTGATCTGAAGTCGGGCCCCTATCTGAGAAAGGCGCCGAGCGCCATCGGAATTGACAAGAGCTACATGAAGATCGCCAGACAGATTGTAGACGCAGCCAACACGAGGCAGCAGATATGACAGATGACACAACGGGAAACTCATCTAGCTGGAGCGACCGACTTGCGACACCGCGAGCCGTGCACTCACATCGGCCGGTCCGAGATATCCAGCGGGACCTGAACATAAGCGGACTCGAGCGGGCATTTCTGTGGCTGTCAAAAACAGATTTCTATGTCCTATCGCTGTGTCCGTACAGCACGAGGTTGACTCTGTCCGCACTGGGCATGATGGTTCTGTTTACGACGCTGCTCGCATTCGGCTCCTCGCTATATACCGTGAAGACCGCAGTTATCGGTCCCGACCAACCTTTCGGCTGGCCTATTGGTGTCCTGCTGGCGGGAATCTACGCATTCGGCATCATGATCATTGATCGAGAGATCGTAGGTGCCGCAACGACCAAGGCACTTTGGATTCGTGTCGTCTTCGCGTTGCTCATTGCAGTTGCGGTTTCGTATCCCGTAAAGATGCGGTTCTTTGAGGGTCGAATCGATAACGAAGTCAGCGAGATGATCGAGGAAAACAATCGGGACAAGCTGCTCCGCATCGAGGAACTTCGGTCCACTGGGGAGAGTGAGCGCTTAGAGCAGCGCGCGGCGATCTCCTCCCGAATAGCCAGTCTTGATCAGGAAATCGGCATTATGGATCTGGAGATCGCCCGCGAGCAGCAGGACATTGAGTGCGGGCCAAGATGCCAAGAGTTTCGATCGCAGAAAGAAGAGTTGATGCAGCGACGAATAGCTGCTGAGGAACAGCTGGCAAACCTGTCGGGCCCGAGTCCACTACCTCCCGAGATTCAGGCCCAAGTCGATTCCCTCCAAGCGCAGGTTGATTCCGCCCGTGCCTCGTCGTTCGATCTTCTCACTAAGTGGGAGGCAATGGGACGCATCAAGGAGGATGTCGGAAGTAGCTACCACATAATTTCGAGCTTCATACTGATCTTTTTCATACTCCTTGAGCTTGTTCCCGTTGGGCTCAAGTGGTCACTTGGGAAGACTGAATACCACTACTATATCCAAGCCAGGACTGAGGTGAACAATACGAAAATCGTATCGATCGCGAACGTGTTCATCGCTCAAATGGAAGCTAATCCCGAGAACGCACTGAAAACAGTACCGATCGAGGTAAGCGACATCATAGCGAGGGTTCTGGAAGACGAGTCGGTATTGGAGTCCGCCAATCCCGATCCGAGCAGTTTCAGCGATCTGCATGGTTTATCCACAAACGATGGGCGTGCCGCTTCGCAACCGCCGAGGTCTGACCCGAATCCTGACCCCTCGTCGACCAGGAAGGAATAGGGATCGGTGTGACGACGGCTCAGTCATTGGTCGATGTTTGCTGCCCGATATGTGGCACTTGGGCACGGGGCTTGCCGGATCCGGGCTGGCGAAAAATGAACTGTGCAAACTGCGGGCACGAACTCGTTAAGTCTGAAGAAGTGTGCGCGCACAAGCCGCCAAAACCAACGGCTGCGCGGGAACCCGAAGGAGAATCGACGCGGACCGGCAGTCCGTCGCTGGGCATCGGCGGATCAGCTGATTCTGAGAACCTGGCTATTGCAAGCGCATCACGTCCTCAGTACCGCGTGAAGTTGCTGGCACCCAACGGCTCAGTACTGCGGATCGACCCAGCGCTGATCGTGACACGCCCAACGGAATTGCCGCCCAATTCGCCGATCTTTCCTGTGGATGAGTCTGCGGTCTCACGGAAGCATCTTTGGATCGGATGTGCATGCAATGATCTTGTGTTCGTAGACTTGGGCTCGACGAATGGCACGTCGATCAATGGCGAGCGGCTTGCCCCGTTCCATCCTCACGCCAGGCCCTATCGTAACGAACGGATCGAGGTGCAGCTCGGGAAATCGTACCAGTTCAGCATTGACGTGGAGCCCCTACAATGAGTGAGTTCACTTGGTCTGATTACAGCGTGCGTGATACCGAAGAGCTGGCCCGGCAATCCGCGGTCGGTAGTTTCAATCTGCTTGCTGCCAATCTTCGAGGTGAAATCGACGAGAACGGAACTCTCGCCGCCAACATGGACGGATTTTCGCTGCCCGCGGCTCCTTCGATTCCCGAATGCGACGCGGACAGCGCTTCATCCGCGGAGGCATCACTCAGAAGACTTCGCGACATCGCTGCCGACTATCGACAGTCCATTAACAAAGCAGTTCGCAAGTACGCAGCCTCACTCGATGCAAAGGACACCCACGTTTCGCAAGCTGGCGTCTACGACATGCTTCGCAGGGATCAGGTCGGGCTCGCCATGGAAGTTGAGATACGCAGAGGCAAGATGTCAGCCCAGGATGTCAGATCTGCACAGCTTCAGCATACTCAGCAAGCTGCCGTCGACTACATAGGGAAGAGCCTCGGTGACGGCGACTTGCCTCCGATCGTAAAGACCCTGTTCGACACACTCGTGAACGAGTCCGATCCCAGCTTGGCAAATGTCAGGCTGGAGTCGCTGATGAGCGAAGTGGATGCAGCGGTTTCCCTACTGGAGGCACGACAAGCAGAGTCGGCCAGATCGAAAGAGGCAGAGGAGGCCAGGCTGGTTGCTGGCGTTGTCGCAGATGTCTTGAGACAGAGAGGTTACGAGGTCAGTGGGATCGAGGTGGAAGGTGGCGATGCAAGCCGAATGTATGGCATCGAGGGCGACCAGGATGCTCGCGCTGTCGAGTTCCGCTTTGATCACGACCGCAAGACGCTGACGTCTGAGCTCGTCCGAATAGCCGGGCAGGACTCCGAAGAAACGCCAGAGGGCGCACTTGTGAAAGACAGGGCGGCGGTTGATAGCTGGTGCGGCGAACATGGACATGCACTTGTTAAGCAACAGCTCGCCGAGCGAGGTGTCGAACTGAAGCACGACGGAATGAAGGAATGGGGTGGTCAGAAGCTCAAGGTCTCAGACTCCCCTGCGCTTGCCTCAACACTGCGGGAACGTCGCCGCAAATCCAAATTCCGACGGAGTGAGCCAAAGAAATTGCGCACTCGAACGAGATCACGTTAACTGGATTCAACCATGGCAGAATCTCAAGGTAGACCGAAGTGGATGCGCGACTTCAAGTCGCTTCTTGGAGTCCGGTCGCAATTCATCTTGCATGGGAACACTCGGGACGTCTTCTTATGGTCGCGGGAGAATCCCGCCGAAAACCTGCCCCAAACCATAACGCAGATTCTGTATGAGCTCGGCTACGACGGCT
>JAAUXY010074733.1_pt1 | contig 17065 bp, 14 predicted proteins | sample 7278121 | NCBI WGS metagenome assembly JAAUXY01 (sample SAMN14350117, study PRJNA611818) | marine sediment metagenome | isolation source: surface marine sediment (1.8m) | place: French Polynesia: Moorea | collected 2018-08 | reverse complement strand
GTTACAGCTACGGGCTGTCAGACACTAACTCAAGGGGCGATCAATAATGTAAGTCCCCAATTGACGCGGCAATGTGATGGTTTCGCCGTTCTCAAAACGGCGCAGCTTATTAAAATAAATAAAAAAATTAACCATTGCCAATTTAGCACTAAAGCGTTAAATGTGTTAAGCGCCCCCTTTACTGCTTTGAATCATTCGCAATCATTTGTTTGTCGTTGTCTTACCGGAAAAAAGGTTGCAAACATGGCTGATCAACAAATTCCTTTGACAGATCAAAAAGCGCCTGAAAGTGTTGATCGCCAGATCGTTCTTCCTTTTACCAAATCACTTGAAATCTCTCTAAAAAGCATAAAAGTCCGGTTTTTCAGATCCCTCATCACCACCATGAGTCTGGTTTTGGCTGTTTCCTTTTTAGGTTTTGTGCGGGTCAGCAATGACGTGGCCAATGGACTGCTGGCAACCCAGGATCGCCAAATGCGCCAGGCCGTCATTCGCGCCGGTTATGATATCGGGCCTGAAGACACCAATGTCGGGGCCAGCCCCAAACAACGCTGGATTATTATCCTGTCGTTGATGGTCTGTGTGGTGGGCATTGTCAATGCTCAGCTTATGGCGGTAACCGAGCGCTTTCGGGAAATCGGCACCATGAAATGCCTGGGTGCGCTGGATCGCTTCATTTTGCGGCTGTTTATACTTGAAGCCGGTATGCAAGGGTTGGCGGGTGCCGGCGCGGGCGCCCTGGCAGGTGCCTTGTTTGCCTTGATCGGCGCCGTGTTGCGGTTCGGGTTGGTTTCGCTGACCACGGTCTCCTGGATGGCGGTGATCGCCTCGTTTGCAATTGCTGTCGTGGTGGGGTGCGTCTTGAGCTTAGTCGGTGTCCTCTATCCGGCGTTTGTGGCTGCCAGAATGCAGCCGGTTGAGGCCATGCGGGTAGAGCAATAGGCATTACCTACCTAAGTTGAGCGATTGTCGAGGTTGCCGCAGCTACACGGCAGATGTCGTTTCGCTATAGTTTTCTATGCGGAACGGCATCTAACACAGTAGATGCGGTAAGATCGGCAAGCCCCAACGGGGTTTCAAAATAAAGATATTTAAGATGATAGAATTCCTTAATTTAATCGTTTACACTATATTTTTATTTTGAAACGCTCGTTTCAAGTTGAAATGTCTTCAACGTGTGCATTAAACTTAACGCCGAAACCCGCAGATACCGTGCGCACAACTTCTCCGCCGACTTTAACGAATTCTCTGGATTTAGGTCGCATAAAGGATATAGTCAATTGCTGACCGACGGGCACAAATTCCCGGCTTTCAATCAACATGCCTCCCGAGCTGATATTTTGAATAAAACCGTTAAATTCGCGATCCAAGGTGGCAAAGTCCACCGGCATAAAATATGGCTTGCGCGCATATTTTCTTCTGCCGTGTAGATTCTTCGCTTCAAGCTCTTTTAAAAGGATGCGGCGATCTTGGAACGGCATATCCAAAATGATTTCAAACAAGCGTGCGGTTATGACAGAAATGTTGGGCTCTTTTTCCTGGTTATCGGGAGGTCCCATAGCCGCTATCCTTTGTAATAGGATTAGACCGCAATCTGGAAAAGCTGCTTGGATGTGGCAATCGCTTGTTTTACATAGCAAAATTGATATTAAAGGTTTTTTACAACATTGTCAATTTAAGATTGGAACCGATTTTTACTTCTGGCGACTGGCTCCTGGTCGCTGGCAAGCGATACAAAGCAGCATACAAAATCGGCGCATGAGAACCGGTGGCGGGTATCCAGAATCAACAAACAAACGGACAGAGAATAAGGGCGTCGATTAATTTATTCTAGCAACTGATCTCTGATAACCGCGAGCATCTCCTCTGTCACCCCGGCTTTTGATTTAAGGTATGCGATCGGTGAGCCATATGTTTCATTAAGATGGGAGAGCATGGCTTCAATGCAGTACTGCGGTGCGGAAAAATAAGGTGAAATTTTTTCCCGATATTGAGCATCGATATTAAATTGTGCATATATCTGATTGACCACATCAGCGATATAGATATTGGATAGCCCATAGTCATGGATAACGGTTTCTTTTGGAACCCCCAGGGCAAGCAACAGTAGCGCTGCAAATGTTCCGGCCCGATCCTTGCCGCCGGTACAATGAAAAATCAGCGGTAAATGTGCCGGATTGGCCAGGCGTTTGAATACCGTCCCCCAGGTGCGGGCAAATTGATCCACATTTAATCGGTAGCCTCTGATTAAAAATTCAGGCGTTAACCAGTCCGCATCTCCATTTTTTAGTTTTTCAAACAGCAGCGCGGGTTCGAATTTGAGATGGTTGACCGGCAGGTGAACATAGGAACCATGTTTATCTTTTGGAAACCGATCCGGTCGGCTGCGGACTTCTGCCGAAGTACGAAAATCAAATACCGACTGTATCTTCAACCGTTTTAAAAAAGCGATATCATCATTGCTCACGCGGGCCAAATGATCAGAGCGAAAGACTTTGCCCCATTTAACGCGGTGTCCGTCTGCAGTTTCATAGCCGCCAAGGTCTCGGGTATTAACTGTTTCTTTCAGCGGAAGGCGCCGCTCGCCGACGATGACGGCTTTGCCCGCTTTAGGAACGATCTTAAAATAATGCGGAACATGGGGATCCAACTTCGATGTGATGACCGCCGTTTGGTCTTTGATAAATTTAAAAGGGATTTTGTGCCGGGTGGTTTCGGGGGCCGTCCCGTGATAAATGGATACCTGCAAATTTTTGGGTCTCGTTTTCCAGCTGATCGACAAGTTGTCCGACTCGCTGCGACTGACAGAGACGTCAAAGATAGAGGTGGTGGTATTCACAAAAGTCATCACATTTTTTCCGGTAAGCATCGAGTTGCCGGTTGGGCCTGCCGTAGGTCCTCTTACAACGGTATTGAGCCCGTTGTAAGAAGACCTCTGGTGGGCAACGAGCTCAGCTTCTATCGTTTATTTTTTTTCCAGCTTAACAGCTATCGCATAACGTCCGGGGCCGATATATACCAGGCCTAAAAAAACAGCGGCAAGACCTAAAGACCACAGCATCAGTGTATCGTAACCCGGCTTTTGTAAATACAGGAAAAAATATAAACCAAACAAAAAAAATAAAATAATACAGGCGGCACGGAAAAAATAGCCGAAAACAAAACTCACCGCGCCCAACGTTTCAATGAACAAAATCGTAAAGCCAAGGACCACCGGCGGCAAACCGATATTAATCGCATCTAAAGCCATTCCGACATTTTTCCATTGTTGCGAGCCATCAAATAACTTCGGCAAAGCATGCAAAAAGAGCACGGCCGTTAGACCCAATCGAATAATGAGCAGACCAAAATGTATTCTTCGATCTTGCGAATCAAACATATTTCCTCCGGTGTGCCTTAGTATCTAGTATTCCACACTGAAATAATTTATCAACTAAAAATTAGATAACGAGTGCGCGAAGCAGCACGAAATGATGCACCTCTCTGTGACATAAAAAACATAATACTCTATGATTGGCTGACCTTTTTGAAAGGAGTGGGAAGCAAGTTTTAATGAGTGAATTCTGGGATTGGTGGCAGCACCTGCCGCAAAACATAAACCCGGTGATATTTGAAATTGGCTGGTTCAAAGTCCAGTATTATGGATTATCATATATTGTCGCCTTTGCCCTGACCTATATCCTGGTGCTGTACCGCATCCAGCATGAAGAGCGTTTTGAGTTCACTAAGAATCAGGTTAACGATATAACTACCTACGCCATCTTGGGACTGATTATCGGTGCACGTCTAGGCTATGTAATTTTTTATAACTTGACTTATTATCTGCGCCACCCGCTTGAAATCTTTTTACCATTCTCATTTTCAAATGGTTTTACATTTACCGGCATCTCCGGCATGTCCTATCATGGCGGTTTGATTGGGGCATTGCTGGCTGTGACGTGGTATGTCTACAAAGCAAAACTGAATTTCTGGGATGTAATGGATTTATATTTTACGGTGGTGCCCCTGGGCTATACCTTTGGCCGGCTTGGCAATTTTATGAACGGAGAATTATACGGACGGATAACGACCGCACCGATCGGCATGTATTTTCCTCAAGCCTCTGAAGCAGCATTGCGCCATCCATCCCAGCTATACGAAGCTTTCTTTGAAGGCATTTTTCTTTTTGTCATTCTTTGGAGCATCCGTAAAATTAAAAAACCCAGAGGGACAATGCTGGCCTTTTACGTGATCGGTTATGGTACCGTGCGATTCTTTATCGAATTTTTCCGCGAGCCTGACGCCCACATCGGATTTATCTTTTTATCATTTTCGATGGGACAGGTTCTGTGTGCGTTGATGATTGCAGGCGGAATCGGTCTGTATCTATATTTACGCCAAACCCAGCAACGGGTATAAAATGTCCAAAGGAGACACATGATGAAAAAAGCACTCAACGGTCTTAATGCGCTGTACCCGACCCCCACCACCATAGTGGGCGCCATGGTTGCTGGTAAGCCCAACTTCATCACCATCGCGCACATCGGTATCGTTAATCATGCTAAACCTTATTTGATTTCGTTGAGCATGGCCAAACCGCACTATACCAATGCCGGCATCAAGGAAAACAAGGCCTTCAGTGTCAACATTCCATCGGAAGATTTAGTTGTGGCGACTGATTACGTGGGTCTGGTCAGCGGCAAGAAAACAGATAAATCCAATGTATTTGACATTTTCTACGGCCGTTTAGAAAACGCGCCGATGATCAACGAGTGTCCGGTTAACATGGAGTGTAAGCTCTATGATGTCTATGACACCCCCACCCATGATTTGTTTATCGGTGAAATTGTCGAAAGCTACGCTGAAGAGTCGGTGCTCAAAGACGGTAAAGTGGATCTGGCCAGTGTAAAACCGCTATTATTTGACATGAGCAGCGTGCAATACTGGTCCATCGGCCAAGCCGTGGCCAAATGCTGGAGTGTCGGCAAAAAAATGAAGTAAAAATAATGGAAACCGTCCCCCGCCAGGAAATCGTTGAGCGCATTGGCAGGTTCCAGACCCAACTGGCAGTTCACCATCTCGATGGCGCCTTTATTTTGCAAAACACAGATTTGTTTTTCCCCACACAGGCGTTGTTGGATTGGAAGATGATTATGTGGTGACCGCCGATGGCTTAAAAAGATTGACGTTGACAGACCAATCTTTAATTCAAATTTGAATCCTTTTTAGATTCGAGGAACGATGCAGCTCGACATCAGAGAATTAAATTATGTCTATCCGGGATCTGCCAGAAATGTCTTCCGCCAATTAAGCTGCCAGGTAACCGATCCCGGCTTTCACGCCTTGTTCGGGCCATCGGGGGTGGGCAAAACAACCTTGGCAAAGATGATTGCCGGAGCGATTAAAGAATTCTCTGGAGACATTCAACTGCACCACATAAACCAAGTCCTTTACACGTATAATTTGGAACGGCTTCCGGGATGGTCCAGCGTCCATGAGCATTTAACCCAAATAACGCCGCCACCCAACCAGCAGCGCATGGAGGAACTGGTAGATTCGTTTGGCCTTGAACCCTGTTTGAATTCCCGTTTCGGCCAACTGTCATTAGGTCAGCAAAACCGAACCAATTTAACCCGTTATCTGCTGCAGGACTTTGACCTGCTGATTATGGATGAAAGCCTCGCCAATGTAGATGAAATCACCAAAGAAAAAATAATACTAAAAATAAAGGCCCTGTATCCTGAACGCTGCTTTCTGTATATCTCCCATAATGTGGTTGAGGTTTCAAAATTCTGCAAACAGATCCTCGTGCTGCGCAGTCACTATAAAGACCCCCAGGCCGTTTCACTTCAAGGTCAAGATTTCAATGGCCGCCAGTCACTGGTTGAAAAGGATCTTGAGCAATGTATGCTGGAGATTGTTAATGCTGCATAGACGTATCTATCAATTTTTAATGATCTATTTTATCGGCTTTGGCGGCCTGATGCTGGTAAAATATAGCCTGAATTTATCAGATTACGTCATCCCGGGTTTTTCTGAAATCGGAATCACCTGTCGGCGTTACTTCGGAATTTACCTGCTGGCGGTACTGAATACCTTGTCGGTGGCCATTTTGGGACACCTATTGTCCATCTGCATGGCAACGGTTATGGGCATTATTGGACGGTTAACCGACTGGATCGGTTCTTTTATCCGGGTGGCGGCCTATAATATCCAAGCCTATCCCATCGTGGCCGTAGCACCGATTATTTTTATTTTGCTGGGGGACGGGCTCTCCTCACGCTTGCTCATAGCAGCAATGATTTGCTATTTTCCTTTGTTGCTGTCAATTATCGGCATATTGTCAGAGCCTGTAGGAGAAATCGAGCATTTCTTTGAATCCACCCACAGAATGAACTGGCAGCTTCAAGTCAAAATCCGGGCTTTTGAAAATATCCATAAACTGTTGACCGTTGTCGTCGGAAGCGCCACTCTGGCAATGGTGGGCACCATTGTGGCTGAATTCATAGCAGCCAATGCGGGAATTGGATACAGTATTCGTATTGCCCTTTACCAGAGCGATCTGGCAAAAATTTTGGTTGCGCTTTTTTTGATTGGAATTTGCACCTCGATCTATCTGGTTTTCTTGGAATGGTTGGGAATGATCATCAAAAGGCGCATCGGCAGTGTTTAGCACAGGCAAACAATAGCCGCACGGCAACAATTGGCAAGTTCGAAGTGCGCCACAGTGGATTCAACTTTCATCGCTATGCATACGAAGCGCCAATGAACCCTGTTAAGAGAGCGTTTGTCTTCTTGGATTTGATTTAAAGGTCCTGAAGGAAATCAACCATGCAGCAACAACGGTTTTGTCAAATCAGTTTGCCGGTAATCGGTATAATCCTTATCCTCCTGTTAGTCGGATGTACCTCGGAAAATAAAAACCCATTGGAGGAAGTCAACTACCGCCTTAAGTGGCTGTATAACATCAGCGTGGTCGGAGATCTTTACACACTTGACAGCGGATTATTCGCAAAACATGGATTGGTGGTGAATGTTAAACCTGGCGGTCCTGAAAAAGATGCCATTAAAGAGTTGGAATTGGGCCATGCACAGTTCGGCGTTGCCTCGGCCGATCAGGTGATCCGGGCGGTTTCAAAGGGTTCACCCATAGTGGTTATCGCCCAGCTTTTTCAGATCAATCCGTTGCACTGGATATTTCGTCCGGATAAGACACCGCTAAAGACACCACAGGATCTCAAAGGGTTAACCATCGGTATTACCCATGGGGGCAACGATGAAACCATCATGCGTGCGCTGCTGGACAAATACGGTATTCAAGAAAACGAGGTAACCCTTTTTAGTGTGCGCTACGACTATACGCCTTTTTATCAGGGCCAGGTTGACCTCTGGCCTCTTTATCGCAATGCCCAGGCGCCCATTATCGGTGCTAAATTGCAAAAAGCAGGCGAGCGCTTCGATCTGATGGACCCGAGCAGATTAGGCATCCGGTTTGTTGCGAACTCGGTGGTTACTACCCGAAAAATGCTCGAAGAAAAACGTGAAACCGTTCATCAGTTCATCACAGCATTACTACAAGGTTGGCGGGAGGCTTTGGACCCGGCCAACAAGGAAACGGCAATTCAGCTGGTATTAAAATACAATAAGGAAACGCCCGAAGAGATTGTCCGCCAGCAATTACCGGCCACCCGCATTTTAATGATGCCCTCTGCGGATTTGGCATTCGGCACAATTGATGTGGACGCCTGGAAACAAACCGAAGAAATCATGCTGGCTCAAAAATTGATCCCTGTGCGAGTATATGTAGAAAAATTGTTGAAGCCGATTAACCAATAATACTTGAATACCGCCGGGCAGAAAGCTCAAGTGATGGATATAAAACCACGAAGGGCGCGAAGGACACAAAAAGAAAAAAATAAAAAGATGTGTTTTCCCTTCTTTATCTTCGTGTTCTTCGTGGTAAGATATGAATCGAGCGCATTCAACTGCAATTTTCCAGATAACAGCGTACTTGAACATGAGGAATAGAACAATGAGCAAACGAAGTGATTTAATGACCAAAGGGCCCGAGAGAGCGCCCCATCGCTCCTTGTTAAGAGCCGATGGCTTTACAGACTGGGAGTTGGAGCGGCCGATCATCGGTATCGCCAACTCCTTTAATGAAATCATACCGGGGCACATGCATCTGGACAAGCTGGTCGATGCGGTCAAGGCCGGTATTTATGCAGCCGGCGGCACGCCGCTGGTCTTCAACACCATCGGTATTTGTGACGGCATCGCCATGAACCACGAAGGTATGAAGTATTCACTACCCAGCAGGGAGTTGATTGCCGATACCGTCGAAACCATGGCGGTTGCACATCCATTTGATGGTTTAGTCCTCTTAGCATCCTGTGACAAGATCATACCGGGCATGCTGATTGCGGCTGCCCGATTAAACATTCCTTCAGTTTTTTTGTCCGGCGGGCCTATGCTGCCGGGTAAAGTCCACGGCAAAGATACGGGCTTGGACAAAGTTTTTGAAGCCGTCGGCCGCTTTAAAAGCGGAAAGATCTCCGAAGAAGAACTGGATACATTTGAATGCGCCGCTTGCCCAGGTGCGGGCTCCTGTTCGGGAATGTTCACCGCCAATACCATGAACAATCTTTCGGAAGCGCTGGGCATGTCCCTGCCATATAACGGCAGCGCACCGGCTGTTTTTTCAGAACGGATATGGTTGGCCAAAGAAACCGGCTACAAGGCCGTTGAATTGGTTCAAAAGGACCTAAAACCCCGCGACATCATGACGAAAGAGGCGTTTCACAACGCCATTGCGGCGGATATGGCACTCGGGGGGTCCACCAACACGGCGCTGCATATCCCGGCACTGGCTTATTATGCCGGCCTGGATTTAACGCTTAGGGATTTTGATCCCTTTACGGCCAAAGTTCCGCATCTGACATCTATTGCGCCAGCCGGTCCCCACCACGTTGTGGATTTATATTATGCCGGTGGGATCCCGGCCATACTGGCTGAACTGCATAAAGCCAAACTCATTAAAACAGACCCGCCGACGGTTTATGGGAAATCCGTTGGTGACATGCTGGCAGAAATTAACGCCGGTGTTAAAGATTATGCTGTTATTCGTTCAATTGAAAAGCCGGTCCACAGCGGCGGTGGACTGGCCATCCTGACCGGCAACTTAGCGCCTGACGGCGCAATTGTGAAACAGGCGGCTGTGTCCGAAGAGATGTTAACCCACGCCGGACCAGCCCGGATTTTTAATTCTGAAGAAGATGTGTTTGAGGCCATCATGAATGGGCAGATTAACAAGGGCGAAGTAATCGTGGTTCGATACGAAGGGCCAAAGGGTGGGCCCGGTATGCGCGAGATGCTCTCACCCACTTCGGCATTGGCCGGCATGGGGATGGATCGGCAGGTGGCGCTGATCACCGACGGCCGTTTTTCAGGCGCCAGCCGCGGGGCCGCCATCGGACACATTTCTCCGGAAGCCGCCGCCGGTGGCCCCCTTGCAGCGTTACACGATGGGGATATTATTGAAATCGATATTCCCCAAAAACGTCTCAACGTGCAATTAAGCGAAGATGAAATTCGCAAACGAATTGTAGCTTTGCCCGAATTCGAGCCAAAAATCAAAAGCGGTTATCTGGCCCGCTATACACAAATGGTGTCCAGTGCGGACAGAGGCGCGGTCTTCGCCCGCTAGAATCGATTTGAAAACACATCTTTTGGCCGATAGCAGTATTGCTACTATAGGGTTTGCCGGTTGAGCCGATTGGGCCCGTTAGCCCGTACAGATTAGAATTAGACCTTTTCCATTATTAACCGGCACAACGGGCAAACGGGCTAAACCGGCTCAACCAACTTGTGAGTCTGCGGTGAATAAAAACGTGATATGAGCACTCAAGATCTGTACAACCAGCGTTTGGATCGAATCTTAAAGGCCGTTGCTTTAGAGGAGCCGGATCGCACGCCGGTTGTTCTGGAATATTCCGGATTTGCCGCCTATGTCACCCAAACCCCCATGGCGGCCTTTCTAAAATCTCCCCAGACCAATATTGAAACCATGATCAAGGCGTTTGAGCTGGTCGGTGACGGAGACGCGATCAACTATGGCGCATTTTGGCCATATGGCCTGTGTTATGATTTTATGGCAAAGGTTCGGGTCCCGGGGGTAGACTTGCCGGAAAACGACATGTGGCAGGTGACCGAAACCCAATTGATGGATCGCAAAGATTATGATGGTATTCTGAATCTCGGTTGGTTAGATTTTTTCAGCAAAATGATGCGCGAGCGCATCCTCAATGATGTGCCACCAGAATATTTGCCGCCGCAGCGTCAATCGGTAGATGTTCACACACAATGGCAGTCCATCGGCATACCCGTGCTCAGCGGCGGCGACATCACGACACCGATTGAACTGCTGTGCGGGGCGCGCTCCTTGATGGCGTTTGCTATCGATCTGATAGAGATACCGGAAAAAGTCGAAGCAGCTATGGATGTCATTTTACCACACCTGGCAGGCGCAGCCATCCAACGGGCCCAAAAAAAGGGGTATCCGTTGGTTTGGGTGGGCGGCTGGCGAGCGGCTCCCTGTTTGCTATCTCCGGCTATGTGGCGTCGATTTGTATGGCCTTACTTTCGCAAGCTGGTTTTTGAGGTGGTTGATGCCGGCCTGATCGCACTGCTGCATTTAGATTCCGACTGGACGCGTGAACTTGAAATCTTCAAGGACCTTCCGCGGGGAAAATGTATTATGGCCCTTGACGGCGAAACCGATATTTTTAAGGCCAAAAACGTTTTGGGGGATCATATGTGTATTATGGGCGATGTACCCGCATCGATGTTGTTTTTAGACAATCCGGATGATGTTTACGCATACTGCCATCGCCTGATCCAACAGCTCGGCCCACAGGGCTATATTTTGCAGTCCGGCTGTGATATTCCGGCCAATGCCAAATTGGAAAATGTACAGGCCATGGTGGCCGCCGCCATCGGATAAGCCTTAATAGTGCCTAAAGTGACTAAAATGATCTAAAGTGCCTAAAGTTGTGGTGTCGCTACGCTCCATCATCTATAAAATAGATAGGATTCCTTAACTTTAGTCACTTTAGTTCACTTCCAACTTTAGCGCACTTATCTAGTCTTTGGTCACTTTAGCTCACTTGTAATTTAAAACAGTTGAAACGAATTGTAACGCAGCCATCGGGAAAAGTATGCCGTTTTAAACCAGTTTTATGGCAGCCGGTTGTATCCACCGATTCGTACTACCTTCATAAAACCATTTGTCCGGAAAACCGCGACGGCGGGTAAATGTCGGGTTTTCAGCCCAATCCATCAATTGCTCATACGCTTGTTGAACCCTCAAAAAAACGGCGGTGTCGCCTCCCTGATCGGGATGATGGGTTTTGGCCTGCTGCCGGTAGGCACTTTTAATGATCCTTTGCAGCTGGGGCGAATTCAAATCAGCGCGAGTCAGTTTAAGAAACGTTAATGATTTGGCCATCCGGGCGGGTTCAACAATTTCGAAAGGTTTTAAAGATTTGGGCCCGCTATTTTGGTTTTTGGCTTTTTCTAAAACATGTTGCGTTGCGATATAACGCTTGTTGGTTCGGCGCTTTTCAGACCACCACGCTCTACCCAACACATTTGACAACGTTGCGAAATCATCAACCGGTTTTCGGCCGGGGCTACGCGGAAAAAGAAAACTGAATATGCTTGATGATCCGTACGGCAATACATCCAGAAAAATGAGGGAAGTTGTAAAATAGAAGGTCGCATACTTCGTACTCAGCGCTCTCAATAAACCCGTCCGCATGTTCAAACTGTAGCGCAATTTTTGGCGGCAATCGATTGAACAATATTTGCGTCTACTCATATTCTCGTCGGTACCGCAAGACAGACAGCGTTTATGCGTATGGGCGTACGATATAATGATGTCTTTATTAGGGGCTGTTTTCATGACTGTAACGGTCTGATTGAAATGTGAGACATAGATACATACTAATATCTTTGATGTCAAAGCACAACTGTATCTGAACCCGTTTTAAGAAATATGGGCGGTGTCTGTCATACCATCACATAATTTTAACTTGCTGTTAAGGTTTTTATTTTGTAAGAAATAACCGTTTTAAACCGCATATTTGGCATGCTTAAGTGCCTCAACCGGTCAACTGTAAAACTGAAGAACAGAATTTTATAGAAAAAGGACATTCGGAAAATGCTGCAACGGATCCCATATCATCTCATCGCGTGGCTACTGATGTTTTTATTCTTGTTTGCCGCCTGTGGCGGGCGACAGCTGGAAGTTCAATCAATTCCAAAATCAGAGCATCCACAGAAACTGATCAACAAATTGGACAGCGAAATTGCACTGGCGCGCAATGAAAAAATAAATGTTTTAGCACCTACATGGTTTACCAAAGCGGAAATGTCACTTGATAAGGCTAAAACACTTCTGCAGGAAGGTGCGGAGCTCTCTAAAATCTTTGAAAATATCGCAACCGGTCAGGCTCAGCTCAACCGTGCCAAAGAAATAGCGAAAGTCTCTAAAGCCACACTGACAGAAGCTATTGAAGCACGCGATCTGGCGCGCAAAGCCGGAGCGGCCGGGCTCGGCAAGGAGTACACAGCCGCTGAAGAAGAATTTTTAGAACTGACGCGCGCCATTGAAAAAGAAAATCTCGGCTATGCCCAGCGCAACCAAGTTGAAGTAGCCGAAAAATTCCGCCAGCTGGAAATACGCGCGATTAAAGTCAGCACTATTGGCCAGGTGCGCAATCTGCTGCGTGCGTCCGAAAAACAAAAAACCGACAAAATTGCTCCGGCGTCGTATGCGGTAGCCAAAGACAAATTTGCAGAGGCCGATGCATTTATCACTCAAAATCCTTACCAAAAGGAACAGATGAACGTGTTGGCCAATGAAGCGCTTTTCTTAGCACGCCGCCATATGGAAATCGCCAAAGAAGTCCTTAAAGTCCAGCAAATGACAGCGGAACAATTGGTTTTGAACGTGGAGCAAATGCTTTACCAAACATCCAGCAAGCTGGCCGCTCCCGATATGCGGGACCAGTCTTTCGAGCAGCAGTTGAATAACATAATGGCAACCATTTCAGCTCAGCGGGCAGACCAGGAGTTCACAACCCAAAAAATCAAAGAGCAGCAGCTGGAAATCACCGACCTGCAGCAAAAGATAGCTTCTTTAGAAGGCCAGAGCCGCCAACAACAGGAACGGCTCTTGGCCGAAAAGCAGCTTAATCAGCTTTTCAGCGAAGTCAGAGGCTACTTTGAGCCCCATGAAGCGGAAGTTTACAAAAGAGAAAATCAGTTGGTTATTCGATTGAAAACTATCAAATTTCCTGTAGGGAAGTCGGTGATTATGCCGGAAAACTATGCCTTGCTCAGTAAGGTCCAGCGTGCCATTCGGGCGTTTGGAGAACCGGATGTTATCATCGGAGGTCATACCGACAGCACAGGGCCTGAACCCCTAAATGAACATTTATCCCAGCAACGGGCAGAGGCCGTTCGTCAATACCTGGTTGCCAACGGTATTTTGCCGTTTGATAAAATCATCTCGGTCGGCTACGGTTCCATGCGTCCTCTGGCCTCGAATGCAACCGAAAAAGGACGGGCCATGAACCGCCGCATAGATGTGACCATTTCACCCAAATTTAAAACAACTCGCTGAGACTAGTCCAAACAGAAGCCACTTTCAGAGAAGCAGGAATCACCCGCTGATTCACCTTTAGGTTCCGATCTGTGGATATGAGCGGGTCTTTTTTTGACCTATATCAATGTTTTCAGACCGATCAATCAGTTATGCTGGTGTATCTCATCTAATTTTTCAATAGCCAGAAGCTTTCTCAAAAATTGAGATTACGTCCCCCGCATGAATACGGGATTTCACATCTGATCTTAATAGATTATCGTCATAGAAATATATCTGTAATCCCGATTTATCGTGGAAACAATGGCATTGGGCGTTAGATGCATCTTTGAGAGAGCTTCTAAATACAAATAGGAGGCCACTATGAAACAGCTCAATCTTTACGCGGAAAATGATTTTTCAGAAAAGGCATTTAAAAAACTTTTGGTACATGACTCACCATATTTTAAAATTCTCAATTTCAATTTTGAACCGGGTCAGGAACTGCCAGTCCACAGCCATGACATTGAAGGCCAGCTTAGCCTAGTTGTCCTGGAGGGCGAAGGAGAATTTTTGGGTGAGGGAGATGCGACGATGCCGGCGAAAGCCGGAGATGTGGTCATCAGCGATATTGCCGAGCCTCACGGCCTGCGCGCCAAAACCCATCTCAGATTGCTGGTAACCATCGCGCCACCGATTTAGGTCGGTTGTGCCAGTTTAGCCGGTTGAGCCCGTTAGCCCGTTGAGCCCGCAAAAAATAAAATTAGATCATTTTTCTTTTCAACCGGCGCAACCGGCTCAACGGGCTAACGGGCTCAACCCAGTTTTGGACAAACACTTGAAATAAAACCAAGTCTAAAACGCTTAGATTTTGTTTGAGGGCCCCCGCCTAACGGCGGAATTTCACATCTATTCTTAAATAAATTAAGGTGTTCAAAAGGCGGGAACTGAGTAAGAGTGAGGATTTTTATTAAGTAAAACCAAGTCTAAAACACTTAGATTTTATTCGAGGGCGCGGCTTGATTCATTTCAAAAGTGGAGCGTACATGTTAGTACGCGAGCATTTTGAAATGAATCGTAACAATGCCATCGGATAAAAGATGAGTGTTTTAGACTTGGTTTTTTTGGATGATGGGGATTTGGAGTTTTTGATACGGATGCAACGCGTTAAAATCCAGATGGGAATTATATTTTTTTATCAACCAGACGGGTACTTCAAACTTTTCTTTTGACAACGACCAGATATTATCTCCTCTTTTGACGATATAGGTCTCTACTTTTTCGACTCGAAAAGATGCAAAAAAATCTTCCGCCAGCTCCTTATGAAATTCAAACCGCCTTTCTTCAAAAGCCTCTTTTGTCACCCGCCGCAATGGAATTTTAATTGAATCATGGATTCTCAGCGGCCTGCCAAATCGCAGGCCGTTCAGCCGTCGGATCTCGCTGGCAGATACCTCCAACCATTCGGCATAATGCCCCAGGGTCTCTTCAACTTCTACTTGTATACGACCGATGGTACGTCCTTTATGGGTTTTGATGCGCTTTATGGCCAGCTGGCCATGCACGACATCAGCGCTCAGAATGGCTTCACGGGGTAGTTGTTGCTTTTCTTCGGCTCCCTGGCTTTTGGATTGCATTTGCGAAAACACGGCTTTAAGGATACGATTTGATTCAGCTGTGTCAAAATCAAGACTCGAAACCATCTGAGGATGTTGCAGCTCCAGCAAAGCAATTTGCGCATCGGGAATTTCCGGTCTGCGCGCAGGTGTTTCGCTCTGCACCTTGGCTGGTAGCAACTTTGAAGGCTCAGCTGTTTTGGGTTGGGTATCTTTGGATGGCACAGCTGCCAAAAGAGGCGGTTTGGCACGCTTGGCTTTGGATACGGTCAAACGTGCGGGTTTGTCGCCGGGCAGCGGTATTCTCAAATTTTGATCGATATGGATCGTGGCGCGCGCATCTAGATTATTGGCCGCAATCAGATCATTTAATTTTACACCATGGTTGCGGGCGATTTCACCGGCAGTGTCGCCTTTACGGACGGTATAGATTCGACTGCGTTTCTGGTAATTTTTATAAATTTTGGGTGCCAGCTCGGCGAATACCTGTTGCCAGTCCCGACCGGATTCGGCTGGCAGCTTTAGATGAAAACCACGCGGCACATATTTTTGTCCTCTGATGACGGGTGTTCGCAATGCCGGGTTCAAATCGCGCAATACAGCAAGCTTCAGATTCAGATGCCGGGCGATTTCCGGCAAAGAACCGTAACCCGCCATCACAACTTCCTGTGTCCGGATTGGCGTGTCCAGTATCAGTTTGCCGAAATATTGTTCATAATCACCGGCAACCTCCCGGGCTGCCAGAAATTCAGAGTAAAAATTGCGTGAAGCAAATCTAAAAATACGACTGCGGTATTCTTTAAATATGGTTTCATAGTTGCCTTTGCGTCTTTTGGCCCGCAACATACCGGCAACACCGTGATTGTAAGCGGTAATGGCCATCGGCCAATTACCAAATTTTTTATAATTCCGTTTTAACAATCGCGCAGCCGCGCGGGTGGAAAGGATAGGATCCCGCCGCTCATCGACAGCATAGCTGACCGTCATATAGCTTTTACCGGTTGAGCGAGTGAATTGCCACATACCCGCCGCACCGAATTTACTGTATGCTTTGGGATTAAATGATGATTCGACATGCGGCAGATACACCAAATCCACCGGCAAGCCGGCATCGCGGAAAATCTGCTTCATCTCAGCCATGTAAGCGCCGGATCGAATAAGGCCCTGGCGGAACGGATCGTTCTGGCCGACCTGACATCGCAGATTTCGCATTGCATTACGAAAATTAGCCGGCTTAGCATGAGGCCCGAATAACGTTGCCACGCGTTTTTCTTCAGCACTTGTAGGCGTTTTTCCCTGGCCAAGCTTTGCTAGAATGGCCCTATATTTTTTTTTGACCCTTTTGATGCGCTGCTTGTTGATTTTGCGGCTGCCATGGCGATTGCGGTCTTTGAGCGCAATAACTTCATAGATGATCGCCATGTTTTTCTTATCATGAATGACCCCCTGAGTGGTTGAGTATTCTGTATATATTTTTTTCCAAAATAAAACATTGGGGCGCATACTGTCATAAAGGGGAAATTCAGCATCAATGCTCTGCGCAACTACAGGCTTGCTCCACAGCAGCATTGCCATCGGAAGTATCAAGGTAAAAATGATCTTATGGTGGTATTTTATTTTCATGAGCTGAGCACATTTATGACCCAATACCATTCACTCAATTGGCGGTATCGGCCTGCGGCAGGGGCATATCTGCCATTAGAATTCGACAAAACAGGTACAACCAGAACATTAAAGCAAAATCCAAGCCAAGACCTGAAAAGATTCATAATATAAGAAAATTCATATGGTTATGTATCTCGTGCAATTCTGGACGATCAAAAAT
>JAAUXY010021850.1_pt1 | contig 17065 bp, 16 predicted proteins | sample 7278121 | NCBI WGS metagenome assembly JAAUXY01 (sample SAMN14350117, study PRJNA611818) | marine sediment metagenome | isolation source: surface marine sediment (1.8m) | place: French Polynesia: Moorea | collected 2018-08 | reverse complement strand
ATGTTGGCAGGTTTAAGCGAATATTGCTTTGATTATTCATTTGGTTTGAGTTTATAAATGACAGGATTGGCTGAGCTCAAATGGCGTTAAAGCGTTTATTGACTTCAGACATAGGCAGGGTTTGTATTGTTCACACTCAATAAACACATAACCTCAGGCCTCCATGCCGTTTGCCGAAGACTTTGTGATCCTGCCGCTTGCTTGAAAGCAAAAATAGAAGGCTCAAAACCGATTTTGTTAAGTTATGTAGTTTTGGCTGTCGCTGTTTTGGGGATGCCCCCGGTTCATTTAGCCTGGGCAGAAAACCAGACAGATGATCAGAAAGTCAAACAACGCTTGGAAAAAATCGAAGAAATAGAAGCAAAAGAAGAAGTGGATTCAAAGAAAGATAAGGAAACTTTGACAACTGAAAACCTCTTCGGCGAAAAGGTCAGATTAAACGGTTTTATTGATCTTAACTATGAATATCTTGATTTGAAGGATATTGATGACAAAGATAGTGGCAGTAGCTCAGATTTATTTATGAGTTCTGCGGCCCTGGCACTCAGAGTCTTTTTTAACGATTGGAGCAAGGCTAAAATCGTCGTGGATGCAGAGGATGTGGGTAAGGACGGTGGGTCCGGCAAAATTCGTCTGGATGAGGCGATCGGTACGCTAAAAATTCCGCCCACACCGTTTTATTTCATCGGCGGCAAAACCGTTATGCCTTTTGGTGTGTTTGAGGACCACCTGATTGAAGGCACCCTGACGGAAGATGTATATGAGATCGATGAATGGGGAGCCATCCTCGGCGTTGCCCCCGACTTTTATGACCTGGACTTCTCTTTTTCCATCTATCGAACACCGAATGTCATCGAGAATCTGCAGAATTTCGATACGCATGATTTCAGGCCAGGTCGTCAAAAAGAAGATAAATTTAGATCTTATGCGATCAATATTACGCTTGAGCCTCTAAAAGAAATCCTTGCATTGCAAACCTTTTACGATAGCGAGCCCGGTGATGGCCGACGCAACCGGTCTATCGGTGGCGCGCTGGCGTTAAACTTCTGGAAATTCAGCTTGGATGCGGAATATATTAGGGCCCTGACGCGCGAAAAAGGGGAAAACGAGGAGGAAAACAAAGAAAGTGCGGTGGTTGTAGGACTCGCTTTTGAACTGCTGGATTCCCTGGAGCTGGCAACACGTTATGAAGTCTTTGATGATGATCAATCCGGAGATCAGGATGAAGTTCTTGAATACCGACTAATTGGCGGATTCAATTACGCGTTTGAAGACCTTGCCCCTTTTCGGTTTTTGGACGCTGCCAATTTCTCGTTTGAATACCGCTTCTCAAAATTCGAAAAGGAAGCGGACAGCAATGCCGCCGATTCACAAAATATGTTCCAGTTTCAATTTTCGGTGGGGTTCTAGCAACGAACCAACACTAAAAAGGGACGCGCAGAGGCATAAGGCTATCGCATGTTGGCTGTTGAATTTTACAGAATAATGCCTTTTTGTATATGAGTTCTCAAATATCATTTTGAGAATTATAGATTACCGGATGGTAATCTGAAGATAATCTTGCCATAATTATTCTATGATATGTTATATGGGATAAAAAACTGGCAGTAAAGAATTCATAAGAGCGGGCATCTTTAACGGAGTAATTCACAAGAAAATGCGCCTACTGTTAGTGGAAGACGATATCAAAATTGCTCAATTTGTGGCCAATGGTCTCAGAGAGTCCGGCTTTGCGGTTGATCACGCCGCGAATGGCGAAGATGGACTCCATTTGGCGTTGACGGAGCCTTACGACATCGCGGTGGTGGATCTGATGTTGCCCAAACTCGACGGGCTGACACTCATCGAGGAGGTGCGCAAAAATAACATTAATTTGCCCGTACTGATATTAAGCGCCAAAAGATCTGTCGATGACCGTGTAAAAGGCCTCAAATCAGGTAGCGATGATTACCTGGTTAAACCGTTTGCCTTCTCCGAGCTGCTGGCCCGGGTTCAGGCCCTCATTCGACGATCAACTCGCGTCACCGCTCCATCCGAACTCAAGGTTGCGGATCTTAAGTTAGACTTGCACGCTCGCAAGGTTTTCAGAGCTGAAAAGGAAATTATTCTGCAGCCGCTAGAGTTTTCCCTGCTCGAATATCTGATGCGCAACGCCGGCAGGGTTGTTTCGAAAACCATGATCATGGAACATGTTTGGGACTATAACTTTAACCCACAGACCAATGTCGTTGAAGCCCGCATATGTTATTTGCGGGATAAAATTGACAAAAGCTTTGATGAGAAACTTATCCATACGGTTCGTGGAGTTGGATATGTTCTTAAAGAAAATTAATCTTTTAAAAAAATCACTGCTATTTCGCCTGACGATTCTGTATGCGGTGGCATTCACCGTCCTGTCCGCAGCCGGTTTTCTGATTTTCTATTACCGCATTTATTCCGTGACGATGGAACATCTGGATATCGAGCTGTCGGCCGAAACCGAAAAGTATACTGCATTGATGAAAGAATCAGGCATTGAAGCTGTGATCTCCATAGTTTCTGAAGAAGCTGAATCTGAAAATCCGGAAGAAGATTTTTACCGTCTTTTTAATTCCAAAGGGGATGTTCTTTTCACTTCTGATATGTCCTCCTGGGGGGCCATTGCCAGGCAAAAAATCCTATCAAAAATGCAAAGTGAAAGGTTGACGTATCAGGTCGAAACCCTTGTCATTGAGGAACGCGACGAAAAGGCCCGCATGATAACGGCCATCATCGGTCCGGATGCCGTACTGCAGATCGGAGAAAGCCTTGAAGAAGTTGATGAGTATTTGGATATTTTTCTGCAGCTCTTTTCAATACTCATTATCAGCTTAATTGTTGTGTCCACCATAATCGGATGGCTGCTGGCCAGGCGGGCCACCATTGATATGGAAAAGGTGACAGAAACGGCTGCAGAAATTTCAAACGGCGCCTATGACAGGCGGGTTCAGGTCAACGGGCGCTTTAAAGAGATTGAGCGACTGGGGGCCACCTTTAACGTCATGCTGGACCGCATTCAGGGTTTGTTGAATTCCATGAAAGAAATTAACGATAATATTGCCCATGACCTCAGAAGTCCTCTTGCCAGAATCCGTGGTCTTGCTGAAATGAGTCTGCTCAAGGAAAAATCCATTGAGGCATATGAGGAAATGGCTGCCAGCACAATTGAAGAGTGTGACACCTTAATCGGTATGATCAACACGATGCTGGACATCACCGAGGCCGAAGCCGGTGTCAATGGCGTTGAAACCGAAGAATTTGAACTGGTTGCGCTCATCCGAGAGGCCTGTGAACTATTCCGCCCGATAGCCGAAGAGAAAAAAATAAATTTAATAACCAACCTTCCCGAATCCCTGATGCTAAAAAGTGATCGAAAAAAAATGCAGCGAATTGTGACCAACGTGCTGGAAAATGCCATAAAGTATACGCCCGAGGAGGGGACGGTTTCCATTTCAGCCTCAGCTCAAAACGGAGAAGTTCAAATCGATTTTAAGGACACCGGGGCAGGCATATCCGAAAACGACCTGCCGCACATCTTCGACCGCTTTTACCGGTGTGATCGCAGCCGTTCCCAGGGCGGAGTGGGTCTGGGGCTCAGCCTGGTCAAGGCGTATACCGAATCCTTAAACGGCAGCATTTTTGTCGAAAGCACACCCGATCAGGGCAGCCTTTTTGAACTGAAGTTCATGCACTAAATCATATCCAATTGTCATACCAGTCCTTAAACCACCTTCTCTTTTAATCCATCTTTTTTCGATAGCGACTCATTTTTCTCTTTTTACACCCCTATCGGCCCATCTGCATTCCCTGCGTACATTATCAAATAATAATTTTGGGATAATCTTCAGGTAAATTTTGTTGATTATACTCCGAAGTCAGAGATTGAGGCTATTTTTATTCAATACCAATAAATAATTTCTTGAAACCGTATCAGGCTGCCGGATGGAGTGGCGCAACGGCAAGGTTATGAATTTCAACAAAAAAATGGTGATTACTAAAAAAACAACGTGCGCTCTGAGTTTGGGCCATACAGCGTATCTAAGATTCGGACGCCGACACCCCAACCCGCGCTGCACTGTCTGGATGTTATGCGGCATCCTCTATCTTATAGCCGTTTCGACCACCGCCCAGGGAGCCGAGGTGAGCGATATGGTGATAAACAGCTCCGCGGGCCACCTGCTGTTATCTGTCAAAATCAGTGACGTGATTGCAGGCGAAGTCAATACCTCCGCGGCCGATGAAGCATCGGCCACCATTATTTTTTCGATTGCCCTGTTTAAAGTCAAACCCTTCTGGTTCGACAAAAAAATCGCCCACCACACGGTAACCAACACCATTAAACACGACCCCCATAAAAATGAGTACCGTTTGCTGCGCTCCTGGGACAGTGGTCGGCCGCTGGTCGTTGACTCCTTAAATAAAGCGCAGCGCCTGATGACTGAAGTGAACCACTTGAAGTTGATGCCGCTTGTCGGTCTTGAGAAAGGCCGCAATTACCAGATACGGGTTCAGGCCGTCTGCCAGGATGAAAACGCTTATATTTTCAGCCCCTCGGGGTGTTTTAAAACCGATTGGCATACCGTTGATTTTACTTTTTAACCACCTGTGAAAGCCGGTTCAGGCCACCGGCGATAGCATAGTAGGGCATTATAAATCCGGCACATCCGATAACGAAGTGCCACAAACCACAGTAAAGGGAGGTAATTATGTTTACAAAAAAGGTTAGGGAAAATTCGGTTAAAAAGATGAGATCCATGCGGTTGTTGGCTGTTCTACTGGTCCCGGTGGTCGCACTTATCATGGGCGGCGCTGTTTCAAAGGGATGGGCCCAACCTGATTGTTTTTTCAACATCGAGTTTAATGCCACAGATTTAGATGTTGGTGTACGGGGCTTCTTTGATGATGATCCCTGGAAAGAGCTCGAGATCGAAAACCCGCGAGGGCGCACGATTTCCGAAGATGAGTCTAGAAGAGGTTTAAAGCGCCAGGGTAAGGCCGAGTGGTTTTTTGAAAGTGGTGAGCCGCCACTTACAGAGGTTTCTTTTCGTAGGTTTTTGCGTCGATTTCCCGAAGGGGATTATATATTTGAGTCCGAACTCATTGATGGAGGCGAGGTTGAACACATAGCGGAATTCACTCATGTTATTCCATGTCCACCCGAAATTGTCGAAGACTCGGACCCATTCGAGAGTGGCGTCATCAAGTGGAAGCCGGTTACGACGGCGGTCGATACCGAAGCAACTGACGATGCAGTCGAAATATCCGGATTGGACGCTGAAGTTGTGTGCGATGGCAATGTTGTAATCGATGGCTACGAGGTCATTGTGGAAGGTGAAGACGGCGATCTTAGCATCACACTCCCTGCGGACGCCACCAGCTTCGAAGTTCCGGCGGAACTGGGCGGTTTTACTAAATTCGAAGTCTTGGCAATAGAAGAAAGTGGAAACCAGACCATCACCGAGGTGGAGCAAGAGTAGCTGTGAATAGAATCAGATACAGCATTCCTGTAATTAGCGGGCTCCATTCGCCCCTTGCCCTAATTCCCTGGTAGAGGCGAATGGAGTCCTACCCTTCCGTCATTTTTAAGAATTAGATGTACAAGAAAAGGAGGAAGTTATGTTTACGGTAAAGGATAACGGCGAATCAATCGGAATGAATCGAAACCTGTTGTTATGGGCTGTTCTCTTGGCAGTTATCGCCGCTCTCATCCGTTGGAATTGACTCGACCCTGGAGCTACCTGAGAGTAATCTGTGGGCTCCATTAGCCGCTCGTATCGTTCTCTGGCGGGCCCATATGCAGATAGCTTTGTAAGCTGAGCGCGGGTCAGCAAAAGAAAAATGGAAGTGTGCAACCATGGAAATAATTCAAAAAGAAAAAAACGGAATTGTGTGTGTAACCGTCAAAGGCCGGATGGAAGCCGGGCTCGTCCGGCAGTTTGAAAAGGCAATTCAAGAAATTATCGCCAAAGACAGAAGGCGCCTGCTTTTTGATCTGAGTGCGCTGGAATATCTGCGGAGCTCGGTATTGCGGGTCATTTTAAATGCCATCAAGGAAGTCAATCACAAAAGCGGCAGAGTCGTTTTGTGCTGTTTAAATGGATATGTAAAAGAGATTTTTGAAGTCAATCGTAAAGACACCTTTACGATCACCGATTCGGTTGAGTCTGGCTTGAAGGCGCTTTCATATAATTTAAAAGCCGCCTAGTCGTGTTTTTTTATCTCCAAAAGAATTTATTTCTTCCCCAAAACCGATAACCTTTAATCAGCCGGTTCCGGTTGAGAAATACAGGGTTCGGTGTCGCTCGTATTCACCTCAACGGTCACATGCGCGATTTCGTCATAACCAGCCAGCAGTTTTTTGTAATGGTCGGGTGATTTGGGATAATGGGTAACAATAGATACGATGGCCGAGAGGTGATGGGAACCTACCCGCCAGACATGCAGATCTGAAACCCGGCTGTCAGAATCCGACTCGATGATCGCGCGGATTTCTTCAACGGCCTCCGGATTGACATCGCGATCCAGCAGCACTTTACCGGTATCGACCAGCAGCCCATAGGACCAGCGGCTGATGATCAAGGCGCCGACGATGCCCATGATGGGGTCCATCCAGATCCAGCCGAATGCTTTGCCGGTAAACAACGCGATTATCGCCAGCAATGATGTGAGCGCATCGGCCAGCACATGAAAATAGGCGGCTCTTAAATTGTGATCACGAAATTTTTTACCGTGACCGTGATCATGCCCATGGTCGTGATGGTGATGATGTTTTTCCTGCAATAAAAAGGCGCTAATCACATTGACCACCAGGCCGACAAAAGCCACCGCAATGGCCTCGTTGAAACGAATTGGGTGAGGAGTAACCAACCGTTGGATGGACTCGACACCGATGAGCAATGCAATCACCGCCAGAACCACCGCACTGGCAAAGCCACCCAGCACACCGACTTTGCCGGTTCCAAAGCTGTAATTGGGATTATCCGAATGCCGCCGCGCATAATAGTAAGCAAAGGCGGTGATTCCCAGCGCCACGGCATGGGTTCCCATGTGCCAGCCATCAGCGAGCAGGGCCATCGAGCCAAATAAATAACCGGCGGTTATCTCGATCACCATCATCGATAGGGTCAGCATAATAACCCGGCGGGTATTGCGCTCACCATGGCCGTCTTCAATATTATAGCGGTGGTGGTGTTTCCATTTTTTCAATGTGTGAATATGCATGTTTAATCCTTTGTAATGATAATAATTGCTTTTACCGGTAACTCACTGACGGCACATGGCATACGGTTACATGGTTATTACCCTTTTTGTTTCAGCCGGGCAAACATTAAAGCCATTGGGTTAGCCATAAGATAGGACATTTAACATATCTGTCGAGGAATGCACTTCAGTCTCACGGCGGGGTCCGGAAATGATGATAGAAGAATTGCGGATAGAATTGAAGTTTCAATCAGAAAAAAAGTGAAATGATGCCCTACGGACCATTTGAAAATGACAGGGTTTAAAGCGCAAAAAGCGTCCTCTTTTAATCTGCATGCAATACGTTGGCTTCCATCGCATCTAAATATGAAGACGGTATTTTTATTTGAGATAGCCGATATAGGCTGTCAAGCTCTTTGGACCGCATCCAGAAAAGACCGGTATGGTCTTCGGCAATATATTTCAGCATCCGATCACTGTAGCGGTCTGACCACAGATAACGTTCCTGATTTTGATCGCCTTTATGGCCAACGCCAAACCGATTAAATAGCTCATTGCGCAATGCCAGGTAATTTGCGCTTCCTTCGACCCAGAGTGTTATCGTATATAACTTATGCCGCCAGAAGGCATAGACAATAGAATTTAAGCTGGCCTTGCCCATTATGAGTTTTTCGTCTGCCCTGACGTATTCTTTTACTTCTGCAAGCCGGTTTTTAGATTTTATTTCTTTGAGTTTACCAAATTTTGAACGGCCAATTCCCCAGTGCAAATCACGAAAACCGCTCCAGTGAACACCATTTAAAGGTTTCTTTGGTTTGACATCCGCAGGTTTTTCAGTCGACAGTGCCTCGACTTTGATGGCCCGTTTATTTGTGTTTGCGGGCTTTGGGGCCCTTATGCCTGCGGTTTCTTTTTCGTTCGGCCTGGCGGGCGGTGGGGGAGATGCCTGGTCTGTACTTACTATGCGATGAACCGCTCTTTTGGCGACCCGCATTTTTAAGCCATGCAGATAAAAATAAATGTGCCCATCCTGTTCCCATGCTTTTTCGACTCGAATGGGGCGACCGCGCTTCAATATAATCATATCCGCAAAAGACAGGGCTGGAATGAGAATCAAGAAAATGGCAGTCATGAAAATGCATTTCATAATATCGCAGTCCTTTTTCATCGGCATCAGGATCGGTCTTCAGTACTGATGATAATTTCTACTCGGCGGTTTTTTTGTCTTCCCGCAGGCGTGCCATTGGGGGCCAGGGGCCGATATTCGCCGAATCCCATCGTGGACACTCTTTTCGGCTGGATCAACGAATGCTTGAGGAGATACTCAGCCACAGTACCGGCGCGCGCACTGGATAAACCCAGATTGGATTGAAAGCGCCCTCCCTTCAACGGCACATTATCGGTATGCCCGGCAATTATTATGTCGCCCCTTGTTTTTTGGAGAAGGGACCCGATTTTGCGCAACAAGGGCCGAAAGCGGGGGCGAATGTCCGCTTTGCCGGTGTCGAACGTGGTTTGACCCATCAGACTAATTTTTACCAGTTTTTCAGTCATTTCAATTTCAACATGATCTTTCAGATCTTTGAACTTGCCCTTGAGTTCCATTCTTAATGGATCTATTATTTCTTCCTCAATCCTCGCTGTGGCAATGGCTTGATCGAATTCTTTGGCTATTATCTTCTGCCCTTTGGGCGATTCGAACACCGGAATTTTACGCTGGACACCAAAAGCCTGTTTCAGGGAGCCGGACACCACTCTATATTTTTTGCGGTCCATTTCCGAAAAAGAAAGCATTAAAACAAAAAAACAAAGAAGCAGACTCATTAAATCACCAAAAGTGACTACCCAGGCGGGTGCCCCCTCTTCGGCTTGATCATTGATGGCGATTTCTTCTTCCATTAAGCGCTTGCTTTACTTTTTCGTTGAGGCGGTACGACCTTCAGGCGGTCCTTGGGCGCCAGATGAACTTTAAGCGTTTCCTGAAGTACCATTCCGGAAAGACCGCGACAGATGCCCAGTACACCATCCAGGATGAGGTTTTTGGTCTCCTGCTCCTGCTGGCTTCTGAGGGACAATTTGTCTGCTAACGGAAGAAAGACAAGATTGGAGAGCAGGGCGCCATAAAGCGTGGTTAAGAGGGCGACCGCCATGGCAGGTCCAATATTATTGGGATTGGACATGTTGGCAAGCATCTGTACCAATCCGATCAGTGTGCCGATCATACCGAAGGCCGGTGCCGATGCCCCCATGCCTTTGAATACCTTTTGACCCACTATATGTCGATTAATTGTCAGCTTTAAATCCTTGATTAACAGTTCCTTGATGCGATCTTCATCAAATCCATCCGCCAGAAATTGAAATCCTTTAGCCGTAAATTCATCATCGGGTCGTTCGTTTTCCAGTGCGATCAATCCGCTTTCTTTGGCAACCTTTGCCAGCGAAACCATTTTCTCCATAATATCTTCCGGCGACTGAATTTTCACGGTAAATGCTTTCATGGCAACCCTGACCGAGTTAATGATGTCTTTCATGGAGAATTTGATAAAGCTGGCGGCAAATGTCCCCCCGACGACAATCAATATCCCCGGAATATTCAGGAAAATATTGGCCTGACCACCCATAAAGATGGAAATAAAAATCAATACGGTGCCGCCCACCAGGCCGATGATGGTTGCGATATCCATTTTCGAATAAATAAATCCTGTATTCGTTTGAATTTCAGTAGGGAAAAAAGCGCTTTAAATATTCCGGATTTTGACTCAATGAATCACGGATTTCAGGAAGGTGCTGAGCGCCCCTTTTTGTGATCATCAAATTGGTGGTAAGAAGATGTCATTACGGTATGTATTTGACTGCAAAATATCGCCGAAAATAAAACGTGATCATACATCCTCTCTTAAATTGATGAACGGGTTCCTGTAAGATTTTAATCGGCTCCATACCCGAAAACTTTAGTCAAAATTATGTATTTCTAACAGAGTTTAACTAGTTATATTTATTATAAATTTTTTATGTAACACTTCCGGTGTTTTTAGCGGGTACGGAGGGCTGAAAAGAGTAGATATTGAGTTTATGCGAAGAATGAAGACAAATATTTGACCGGTAAACGGGTATTTATGCTGATGCTGGAATGGCTGAGAAGTGTCCTTAGAATAGTTGCCACCAGGCAGGGGTGCATTGATCTCAACACCCCTGCGCCAATGTGGAGGCTGGGGTATTCAATAGGTCACATTGTCCCGATGGCCGAATCCCTGTGTGTTGTCTATAAAATAGGCTGCGGCCGGATCGACCCTGACAAATACCATTTCATCCATAAAGGGTATTTCCATTTGTCCAAATTTCTGGCCCAATAATCCGCCGGCCTTTTCGATCTCTGCTTTTTCGCTCAGCACGGTGGCGGTACCTTCCATTTGAACACCCTGAATTTTGGGCAACTCCATGCAGTCCTCGTCCACGGTATAGGCCACTTTTGGATTGCTTTGTATATGGGTAAGCTTGCGGGTATCTTTGTGGGTCATAAAATAGACCACCGCACCATCATTGGCATAGCCAACGGTATGAGCCGCCGGTGAACCGTCAGGTTTTATGGTTGCCAGGTTCATGTAGGGACGAGTTGCCAGATAAACTTCGATTTTCTTTTTAACTTCTTCCATTTCAGTTCCCTCCTTAATTAAAATGAGTCTGAATCAAAGATTTTTTTCTAAATAATTTGCGAAAGACACAGAATTAAATTTTATCTTGATAAAGAAAAACTAATATCTAACCTAACCAGTTTCCAATTCCGAAATAGTCAATTTTTTTGATGAGCAAGGCCGCACAAAGGTTTACGCCAAGGCGTACATACAGTACGTCGCAGGCGTAAAACCTGCGGAGAACACAGCTCATCTAAAAAAGGGGCATTTCCGGATGGAAACTATCAGGGGCGCAGCGTCTCCAGATACCGGATTAAATTCTGACCGCACGCAGTCAGTACGTTTCTGCTCTGGGTGTTTTTCGCCAGGCTGCGGCAACCGGCCAGTGAGGCGACAATAAATGTGGCGCAACTCGTTGTATCGATATGTTTGCTCACGGTTCCATCAGCCTGCCCGGAACGCAGGGAGCGTGCAAACGCTTCCCGCCAAAACTCATAGATTTGATTCAACCGTTGCCTGAATCCATCGCTAATGGGCGACATTTCCAGGCAGAGGTTATTCAGTGGACATCCCAGCAAAACATCCTCATTTGAAATGTTTTTGCCGGCCGCACCAATAAGATGTTCCAGGCCGTCAATGGGGTTGCTGTATTCTTCCAGCGGTCGCAGCCAGAATTGTACAACCTTGTCTTTGATCACTTCGTCAAGGACTGCAAAACCCAGGGCCGCTTTGTTGGGAAAATGATGATACAAAGCCCCCTTGGTAACGCCGGTTCGTTCCAATATGGTTGTGAGACTGGCCGCCTGAAATCCATTTCGGTGTATTTCCTGATAGGCGGACGCCAGGATTCTTTGACGCGTTGATCGTGTTGATTCCATACCGACCAGTATGCATGTTTAAATAAAAATGTCAACATTATTAAATACTTTTTTTCTTGACTTATTATAATAATTATACATACTGGTCGGTATGCTTTTAATATTTTTTTTATCGTTTGTCTGATTTAAGTATAAGAAACTGGAGGGAATCCCATGAGGATAGAAGATCACCCCACCGTAAAACGGTATCTACAAAAAAAACAGACAACCACACCAGAAGCTAAAGACCCGCTTGATGCGGATTGGTTGAAAAATATGGTTTTGGAAGCCGGTGCCGATGATGCCGGGCTGGTTGAGATCAGTCGGCCGGAATTAAGCGATTATCGGGCCGACATCCTGGAGATTTTTCCAAGAACCAGAACGCTGCTAAGCTTCATTGTGCGCTTGAATTCAGAAAACATACGTTGTCCATCCCAGGCGGTCAGGGACCTTGAATTTATCAGAACTCAGAAAGAGGCCGACGGTATCGCCGGCAATGTCACCCGATCTTTAGGAAACAAGGGGGTCGCTGCCTTGAATTTCGCCTGCGGGTTTCCAATGGACCTGGATAAATGGCCGGGAAAAATGTGGCCCATTGCACACAAACCGATCGCTGTGGCCGCCGGAATGGGGCAGATGGGCCTTAACAGGATCGTGATGCATCCGCGGTTTGGAAATTTTATTTTATTGGATACCATCCTCATTGACCGCGATGCAACGGCTTACGATACGCCTGTTGAGTACAATCCGTGTGTTGATTGTAAACTGTGTGCGGCTGTTTGCCCGGTGGGTGCGATTGGCAATGATGGCTCATTTCAATTTTCCAACTGTATGACGCACAACTACCGCGACCGTATGGGGGGATTTTCAGACTGGGCGGAAAATATCGTATCCAGTAAAGACATTCGCACCTACCGCAAGAAAGTGACCGATCCCGAAACCGTATCCATGTGGCAGAGCCTGTTTTGTGGTATCAGCAATCGGTCATCCTATTGTATGGCGGTCTGCCCGGCCGGAGACGAATATATCGGGCCGTATATTTCTGATCGCAAGGAATATATAAAGCAGATTGTAAAACCGTTGCGAAAAAAGGAAGAAACCATTTTTGCTGTTTCTGGTTCCGATGCCGAGTCCCATGTTGCCAGAAGATTTCCTCACAAAAAAATTAAACGCGTGGGCAACGGCCTGCGGCCCAATTCCATCCACAATTTCTTTGCCAGCTTGCCGGTCGTATTCCAAAAAAATCAATCCGCGGAGCTGGACACAACCTATCATTTTACCTTTAGCGGAGCAGAAGATTATAAGGCAACGGTAATCATTCAAAACAAAGCTTTAGAAGTAATAGAAGGACATGCCGGAAAACCTGACCTTCTGGTGATTGCTGACACGCGTACCTGGCTGAAGTTTCTGGCCAGGGAGCAAAACCTGTTCGGGGCATTACTGAGCCGTAAAATTCGCATCAAAGGCTCCCCAAAGCTTATGCAGGCCTTTGCGAAGTGTTTTCCTGCCTGAACCCGGAGCGATGCTCAATTACGTCGGTGAGCGTCGCCCGGCCATTAACTTCTTGTCTGCACCTGAAAAAATCTTGCCTTCCTTATTATGGTATGCAATCCTTTTATAAACATGTGGGGTGGATAGAGGAGTAATATGCAGAAAAAGAATTCGATAAAGCCTGCAAGGCTTTATACAGTCATCGGTTTGCTTGTTCTGGGCCAGGTGGTGACGGCGCATGATAAAGTTACTGCCGAAGACTTTTTAAAGTACCATCTGGATGCCGTATTTACGATTTTGCAGAATACAGATCTTGCGGAACACGCAAAGTGTGACCAGATTGAAAAAGTCGTTACCCCCATGTTCGACTTTAAACGGATGGCCAAGCTCTCCCTGGGTCGGAAGCACTGGCCGAAACTTTCCCGGGAGGATCAGGAGAAATTTACAAACCTTTTTCTCGAGCGCCTCCGGCAATCCTATTTAAATAAATTGATGACCTACACCGATGAAAAGATCCGTTATGATTCAGCGGTAACTCGCAAGAAAAAGGTTCATGTGCCCACCCATCTAATTTCGAAAAACAAAAAAATATCGATGCTGTACAAGCTTTACCCATCAGATAATACCTGGAAGATTTATGATGTCGAGATTCAGGGTGTCAGCATTATCCGAAGTTACCGGGCTCAATTTAATGAAATCCTGCAGAAAAGCTCTTTTGACGACCTTCTGCGAAGAATGCAAAAACCGGTTAAAAATTAAAAACGCTGCTTTTTAATTCGGGCGATCGTATGGCTAAATTTCACTCCCTGGTTACAAGTTTTTACGATCGGGTTGTCCTCAAGTATCCGAAAATCGTTATCCTCGGGATACTGGCAGTGGTCTGCTTTCTGGGCTATAAGGCCGCGGACTTCAGGCTGGATGCCTCGACCGAAACGCTGATTATCGAGACCGATGAAGACTTGCGGTACTCACGGTTGATTAAGTCGCGATATGGTGGATATGATTATTTGTTGATAACCTATTCACCCAAAACCGATTTGTTTTCAAATGAGTCCTTGAAAAAACTTGCCCGGTTACGCGATGACTTAAAGAAGACGAAACGGGTGTCATCGGTCGTCTCCATACTGGATGCCCCTTTGCTGGAAAGTCCTCCCGTACCGATCAAGGAACTCGCCACCGGTTTGCTAACCCTTGAATCCCCGGGGGTGGATCGCAAACTGGCGAAAATTGAGTTCAGAGACAGTCCCCTGTATCAAAATCTACTTGTCAGCCCCGATATGAAGACCACCGGCCTTCAGGTCAATTTCCCGGTTGACGAGGTCTATGAGGAATTATTGGTTCGCCTTGACCATTTTCGAGAAAAAGCAGCTAGCAGCAGTCTAACCGACGCAGAAATTATTGAATTCAAAGACCTCAGAAGGCAAATCCAAAGGCGCCGGGAATTACGGAGGCAAATCCGACATGAGGATATTGCCGCCATCCGGGCCATTATGGACAATTATCGTCAAGATGTTCAGCTCTTCCTGGGTGGAATTAGCGTTATATCAGACGATTTAATTCGCTTTGTTAAGCAGGACCTGAAAATATTCGGCATCGGAATCGCCTTTTTTCTGATCGTTACTCTAAGCATTATTTTTAACAAAGTTCGGTGGGTCGTACTGCCGATGCTTTGCTGCGTTTTTTCCGTTGTTGCCATGATGGGCCTGCTGGGAATGTTCGGATGGAAGGTCACCGTTATATCTTCCAATTTTATATCATTACAGTTGATCATTACCATGGCGATTACGATCCATTTGATCGTGCGCTATAAGAATCTTTTGTCGCGTAATCCTGAAGCCGAACAGCACCAGCTTGTTCTTGATACGGTAAGTTTAATGCTGACACCCTGCTTGTATGCCGCGCTTACGACGATCGCTGGATTCGGTTCACTGCTGCTGAGCGATATTCTGCCCGTCAGAACATTTGGTTGGATGATGAGTGCCGGTATTGCGGTTTCGCTAGTGACAACATTTTTGCTTTTCCCGGCCGGGCTGATGTTGCTGGGCAAAGAAGCACCGCAGGTAAAAAAGGCAAAACGTTTTTCCTTTACGGCTGCTCTGGCCAGGTTTACGCAAGCACATGGCACCCTGATAATCGTAGCAAGCTACCTCATTTTAATTCTGAATGTCGTCGGCGTTACCAGGCTCGTTGTGGAAAACAGCTTTATTAATTATTTTAAAGATAACACCGAGATTTACCAGGGTCTGAAAGTGATTGACGAACAGCTGGGGGGCACCACGCCGCTGGATGTGATCGTGGAGCTTACGGTGCCGCAAGCATCGGCAACCATGGCGAAGAAGAAAACCGAAGGACCGGTCGACAAAGAATTCGACGAGTTTGACGAATTTGAAGAAGCCGATGATGAAAAATATTGGTTTACCGCTGACCGCATGGCGTTGGCGACGAAAATTCATGATTATCTTGACCGCCTGCCTGAAACCGGTAAAGTGCTGTCGCTGGCAACGATGCTGAAGATTGCGACCAAATTAAACAAGGGCCAGCCGTTAGATAATTTTCAGCTGGCCCTGGTGTACAGCGAGCTGCCTGAAAAATTTAAGCGCATTATATTAAAACCATACGTATCTCCGCAACATCATCAGTTGCGCTACTCCATCCGGATCAAGGATTCTGAAAAAACATTGAGACGCGATGCCCTCTTGAAAAAGATTCGGCATGACCTCGTCAACAAATTGGGATTTAAACAGGACCAGGTTCACCTGACCGGATTGCTGGTGCTGTACAACAATATGCTGCAGAGCCTGTTTGAATCGCAGATTCTTACGCTGGGCGTAGTTGTGCTGGCACTGATGGGCATGTTTTTTATTCTGTTCCGGTCCTGGAAATTAGCACTGATCGCTATTATGCCGAACCTGCTCGCCATTTCAGTGGTGCTGGGAATTATGGGTTGGCTGAATATTCCGCTGGATATGATGACCATCACCATTGCGGCCATCAGCATCGGGATTGCCGTCGACAATACCATTCATTATATTTACCGATTCAGATATGAGTTCCAATTCGCAGAGAATTATATAAAAACGGTTCATCTCTGCCATGGCAGCATCGGTCGTGCCCTGTACTACACGTCGCTGACAATTATCAGCGGTTTTTTGATCCTGACCCTGTCGAATTTTATTCCCAGCATTTATTTCGGTCTTCTGACGGCGTTGGCCATGCTGATTGCGCTGCTGGCCGCCCTGACACTGCTGCCGCAACTGATCATCGTTTTTAAACCCTTTGGCGTCGAGGAGAGCGTAAATAGGAGCTCATATAAAGCCGATGAATTTTAGAAACAAAATGATGTTTGTCTCCCCAAATCCTGCCCCACCATCCTTGGCCGTGGATTCCTGATTGACACTTCTGGCAGTTTGTTCATAATATCCCTCCAGAAAATTGCATTGAGAATATCTTGAGATGATCGGGAGGTTGTATGGACGGGGTTGAAATGGTTGCACAGCTGATGGCGATTTCGGCGACAACGGCGCCCAAAAGCAAGGGAGAGAATTTTGTTCAAACCAAATTGCTCACAGGTGACGTATTAAAAGCGCTGGCTGATGCCATGTTTGCCTTTGGTGAGCGAACAAAAAAGAAAGACTTTGACCGTGATTCTAAAAATGTCGCCCGATCTGAAGCGGTATTACTGATCGGGCTAAAAAAAGCAAATGTGCTGGGTCTCGACTGCGCTGCCTGCGGGTTTGCAGATTGCAAGACGTTTCAGAAACAGGCCAAAGTATCGGGCGAATTCGTAGGCCCCACGTGTGCCTACCGTTTGCTGGATATGGGGATTGCACTGGGATCGGCCGTTAAAACCGCCAGCATGCTCAATGT